>Ga0335078_10007709_pt1 | contig 15975 bp, 12 predicted proteins | sample Lox_Sample_32_FD_206711 | JGI IMG/M metagenome (GOLD analysis project Ga0335078, IMG submission 206711) | Soil microbial communities from Loxahatchee National Wildlife Refuge, Florida, United States - Lox_Sample_3.2 | ecosystem: Environmental > Terrestrial > Soil > Wetlands | place: USA...
TTTCGACGAGCCCCAACGCGCCGTCACTCCCGGGCAAGGCGCCGTGTTTTATTCCGGCGAACTTGTGCTCGGCGGCGGTTGGATTGAGTGACGTACCTCTTCGCCAGATGCGTGTTGTGGTCGCTCGCGCACGGTCCCGAAAGCTTGGCGGGCATGTACACCAAGCTCCTCGATCTCGCGTTGCCACGCCTGCGCCGCGTCGCGATGCGGAATCTAGAGTTCGCGTATCCAGAGAAGACGCCGGTGGAGCGAAAGGCCATCGTCGACGACGTTTTCCGATCCATCGCACGATTACTTTACGCCTTCGCCCGATTCCCTAAGATCAATCGTAAGAACATTTCCGAGTGGATACGTTACGAAGGCCTTGAGTACTTCGTCGAAGCCAAAAAACGCGGCCACGGCGTTTTGTTTGCAACGGCGCACCTGGGCAACTGGGAGCTAAGCGCCTTCGCCCATGGATTAATGACCGAACCGATGAACGTGGTCGTCCGTCCGCTCGACAATCCGTCGATCGATCGCTTAGTCGAAGACCGCCGGCAGCTTTCCGGCAATCGGCTGATCGAAAAACGCGATGCCGCGCGGGCCATCCTGCGCGCACTCAACGCGAACGAAGCCGTCGGCATTCTGATCGATCAAAACACCTCGCTCGCCGAGGGCGCCTTCGTCGAATTTTTCGGAACGCCCGCTTGCGCGAACACCGCATTCGCCAAAATCGCGCATCGAACCGGCGCAACCGTGATTCCCGGTTTCGCCCTGTGGCTAGAGAACGACAGACGATACGTGCTGCGCTTCTATCCGCCTCTCGAGATGACCGGCGACGCAGCGGCCGACACCCAACGCCTTCACGCGGTATTGGAGTCGGTGATTCGCGAGTATCCTGGGCAGTGGTTATGGATTCACCGGCGCTGGAAAACGCGTCCTCCGGGCGACGAGTCACTGTACTAGAAAAACATTAAATATTCCTCGTAAGCGATTGAATTAAAAGCCAAAATGTCCAAACCACTCCCCGAGAGCGCGCGATCACTCTAGCTTCTTCGTTGTTTCGTCCTTATAGTTGATTATTATGCCCGGTGAGACTTTCGAAAACCACCGAGTAGGTGGGTTGGCAGGTGTTGCAGTACTTGGATGGCTTTTCGTAGTGATGCTCTTCGTCGCCGGCGTTAGCCGTCATCCGGCAAGTCTCGGCGCGGGCCTGTTCGCCATGGACTTGGCGTTATTGGCAGGCTGCGGTGCTCTTTTGGTTTGGGGATGGCGCCAGCAACGTTCGTCCATCAGGGAGGCACTCGCTGCGGGAGCACCAGCCGGAGTGGTGTTGGGTTTGGTTCTGATCTCGAGCCACACCATCGAGTGGTTTGGGCTGGATCGCAATACGTCGGTCCAATTTGCGCGGGGCGCCGGCTCAACGCTGCTGATGCTAGGGCTGCTCGGTTCAGCGGGATCAGCGGCCTGGGAGCGCACCCGATCCATCGGGCTGGGCGTGATCGCCGGGCTATGGTGCGCGTTGCTAGGTACGATCATGCTGCTCGGTTTCGCGTTCACTCTCAATCTTGCCTTCGAGACGCACGCGGTTGCCTGGCTTCACGATGCATTTGTAGCGAGCGGCATGAGTGATCCCGGCGCGTTTGTGGTGAGGAACGCTTTAGAGTCAGCATCGGAGGTACTGGTCCGTTTGCCGGTTGCCGGAGTGGTGCTGTCATTCTTAGGAAGCATCTCGAACGCGTGGATCATGCCTCGCCCGCGAAGTTTTTCACTCTTCGCTGCGTGCTTCGTGCCCTTTGTCTTCGTCGTTGGCGTATTCTCCCTTTGGTACGCGGGTTCGCTGGACCGTGCCGCCCGGCCCCCGTTTATTATGGCGGGAGTCATTGCTGCCGGAATCGCGGTTTGTGGCGCCCACCCGGTGTGGTCCTCTCTGCTGCGAACACGCCGGGGATTAACGCGTGCAAGCTAGGTGATTTATTTCGCCTTGGTGGAAGCAGCTTTCGATTTCTTCTCCATCGCCGCGGCTTCCGCCGGACGGTGCAATCTTCGCAGCAGGTCGGCATATTCACGCATCCCCGGCGCCGGGTCCTTGATCGGAACTGCCACCATCCTTTTATAGGCCGCGGCCGCATCCTTATCCTTCTTTAAACCGATTTCCACCAGCGCCAGATTACGCAAACTGGCCGCGTCCTGCGCATCGCGAATCTCCAGCGCACGCTTGTACAGTTGCTCCGCTTCCTCATACCGTTCCAGCATCGCGTACACCACCGCCAAATTATCTAAGCTGGTGGCCACTACCGGATGGTCCGGACCGAGCAGCGCCATCCAAATTCCCAACGATCGTTCGTACAGCGGCTGCGCTTCGGCGAATCGCTTCTGCGCGTAATACAAGGTGGCGAGGCTATCCAACGAGTTCGCGATTTCCGGATGGACCGGGCCGGAATGGATGTCGTGAATGATCAGAGTTCGTCGCAGGAGCGGTTCGGCTTCCGTGAATTTGGTCTCATCGCGATAAACCGAGGCCAGACTCTCGAGCGTGGGGCAAAGTCGCGGATCGGCTGGCCCGTAGTTGATTTCGAGAACTTGGACAGCGCGACTGAATAAGGGCTCGCTCTCCTGGAGCTTTTTTTCGACGACAAACAGCCGCGCGAGCGAGTTGTATTCCGACGCGACTTCGGGATGATTGGGGCCTTGCACTTTTTCCCGAATGGCAATGGCGCGAGCCAACAGCGCTTCCGCTTCGTCCATCTTGTGCAGCAACGCATCCACGCGAGCGAGATTCTCGAGCGTGGGAATGATGGCCATGCTATCTCGCCCCGAAGCGGTCTCGCGCAATTCCAGCGCATGGCGGTAAAGCTCGGCGGCACGATCGTATTTCGTAAGTCCCATCTCGACGCGCGCCAGTTCATCCAGCGTGTCGAGCGAATCAGGATCTTCCTCGAGCTGGCGCTGGAGCACGGGTTCCAAATCCTGATAGTGAATGTCCCAAGTATTTTCGAGCGTGGGCGCGCTTTTGGACAGGGGCAGCATTTTGTCCTGAGGGAACGCGATGGACGCGAGCAAAAACGGAACGAGAAATGTAAATGTTCTCAAGGGGCCTCCCAAGGCTCGCTTTTGAGTGTAACCAAAGCTTTAGACACCGCATCGTTCCCCTCAGGATCATGTTTTACCGGGAAATTTTCTCTCGCCGGCGGTTTCTGAGTTCGGCCGCCGCCCTGGTCGCCGCCAAGCGACTGCTCCAAGCGCAGGATCCGGACCAGCCGGACACCAAGTTCACCTCCGACGTGAATGTTGTGAACGTTTTCGCGACGGTGCGCGATTCAAAAGGGCACATCGTGCAAACTCTCACGAAGGACGATTTCACGCTGGCCGAAGACGACCGTCCTCAGACCATCCGTTACTTCGCGAAGGAATCCAGCCTGCCGCTGACGCTCGGCCTTTTGGTGGACACCAGCATGAGCCAGCGTCGAGTGCTCGGACAAGAAAAGGACGCCAGCTACAAATTCCTAGATACGGTGCTTCGCGAAGACAAAGACAAGGCATTTCTGATCCATTTCGATCATGAAGTAGAGTTGCTGCAGGATTTGACGCCTTCGCGAAAGAAGCTGGAGTCGGCACTCGCGGATCTGGGACCTTCCGAGGCCGCGCAGCCGGGCGCCTGGAATCGCGGCGGCGGAGGCGGTCCCGGCGGTCCAGGCGGTGGCCGCGGCGGCCGAGGCGGTCACCACGGGGGCGGCACCTGCTTGTACGATTCCATCCTGCTGGCGTCCGATGAGCTGATGAAAAAACAGGCCGGGCGAAAGGCGCTCATTCTCTTGACCGATGGCGTGGACAACGGCAGCCGCGTGAACATGCTGCGCGCCATCGAATCCGCGCAGCGCGCCGATACGCTGGTGTACTCGATTCTGTTCGCCGACCCCGATGCGTACGGCGCAATGAGCCCGTATCGGCGCGGTTACCCCGGACGAGGGCCGTCGCGGACCGATGGAAAACCGATTCTGCAACGAATATCGAGAATGACCGGCGGGGGATTTTTCGAGGTAACGAAGAAGGATTCGATCGACAGAATCTACGATCAGATCCAGGAAGAATTGCGCAACCAGTACAGCCTGGGATACACGCCGAATCAACCGGACGCCACCGGCGCGTACCACCGCATCGAGGTCAGCACCAAACAAAGTGGACTGATTGTGCAGACGCGCGACGGCTACTACGCGCGGGCCAAGACTTAGGCATCCGGTGTAGCCTGACTCGCCGGGGCGCAACTCGAAGCCGATTCCGCTACCGTGATCGCGTGGCGCATGATCCGTTCCAGATGCCGGACGATGAGCAGCAGTGTAATGTAGGTGCCTCCGTCGCCTGGCGTCGCCATCAGCTTGCCGAGCTTTTCGTAAAGCACATGCAATTCGAGTCGAACACCAACTTCGCGGGGCCGCACCGATAGTCCCAAGTCGTGATCTTCCTTTCGCCATGCGTCAATCGCGGTGCTAAGCATTCCCCCGATCTTGCCGCCCGTTTCCGAAACCTGCGCGAGAATTTGAGACATCGGTTTGCGGGTCATTTCGAGACTTAGTTGCGCGATTTCGTTGGCATAATCGGCGATCAGCTCCAAATCGACAATCGCTTCGAGAACCGCCGTCACGAATCGCGCGTCGCGCGCCACCGGCGCCTGCAGCGTGATCAAGTTCAAACATTCCTCGCGAATCGTTCGATTCTGCTCGTCATTTTTCGTTTCGAGCTCTTGGGCGCGCTCGGCCGACGCGCGGTCCGCCTTGCCGATTGCCGATAAGACCTCGGTGTAAAGCGTTATGGTTCCGTCGCCCATCTCAATGAGGTGACGGCGGACTGAATCGAGTTCGTCTTGATAGTGCAGTCGGGTCATGATAGTGGCGTCAAATCGATGATAGCGTGGTTCAGCACGGTCACTGCTTGTTTTGGTCGTAGCACCAGCGGACCAGCGACTCGGCATACTTGTCATGACTGGTGGCGAGCAGGTCTTCAAGATTCAGTTTGTGAAACTCGAAGGCGATCGCGCCATCCGAGGCGACCGTGGCGCTGAGATAACCATAAACATCGGTCATAGCTTTCGGCGAATGGCTGGTTCCCTTGGGGAGCCGGTAGCGAACGGCGCCGGCGGTACCGACGATCCAACCGGGCAGTACTTTTCCCTTCCAAGTAGACGAGTCATAGACGTCTTCCATGTAGAAATGCGAATGACTGGCGAGGACGTAAACGCGCTTATGACCCTCGTTTTGGGCGTGCCAAAGCGTTTCGTAAACGTCGCGCCCGCTCTTGCTGCCTTGGGCCCACTCGCTCATGCTGTGATCGTCGGCGAGGCTGCCAGGTAGCGCCGCGTGCATGCCAACCACGATGGTTCGGATATCGGAAGAGGCCTCATCGCGCTTGATGACCGATTTGAACCAGGTAAGCTGAGCGGAATCGAATTGGTCGGTACTGGAATTGTCGAGTGTGATGAAGTCGATGTTGTTCTTGATCCAGTGATAGTAAGAATGCAGCTGGTGATCCTCCGGATTGTCTTGGAGTCGTTGCGCGCGCAACATTTCCGTATCCACCCAATCGGCGAATTGAAGCAGCCAGGCATTGCGCGTGGCCGGCGGAATGGTCTCGTGGTTTCCCATGACCAGGTAAATTGGCAACTTTCCGAACGGATCAAGTTGATGCGCGATGAAATCGGGCCACGCTCCGGTGAGATAGTTAATCACCAGTACCGGCTTTTGATGTAAGCCGAGTTGCGCCGGCGGCACCATATCTTCGTCGAAGGTGTAGATGGCGCGAAAATCGCCGAGATGCCAATAGAATTCCGCGCCGCTGTTCAAGACTCCTTTGGCGATGGCAGGCATCACGATATCGCCGCAGTTGCGCGAGTCGCCCGAGACGGCGAACTTCCAAGTTGACTCCTGAGCAAACGCCGTCGCGCAGAGGAGCGCGAGTAAGAACCGGGAATTTCCCATCAAGGTAAGCTTAAATCAAAAGGACGGTCTCAGTGAAACGACGCGATTTTGCAAGTGGCGCAGCGGTATGGGCTTTGGCCACGAAAGGGTCGAAGGCGGAACAGGGCGCGGCCGGAGGAATTACCGATGTAGCAGGCATCAAAGTCGGGCACTTCACTGAGACGCGGCGGCCGACCGGATGCACCGTCCTGATTTTCGAGAAAGGCGCGACGGCCGGCGTGGATGTTCGAGGCTCGGCGCCGGGAACGCGCGAAACGGACGCGTTGAATCCGGTGAACCTGGTTCAGCAGATTCACGGGATCGTCTTGTCCGGCGGAAGCGCCTTCGGTTTGGATGCGGCGACCGGCGCGGTCCGCTTTCTGGAAGAGCACGGCATTGGGTATCCAGTAGGTCCGGCCATCATGCCGATCGTGCCTGCAGCGATTATCTTTGACCTGACCGTCGGCGATTGGAAGATTCGTCCGACGGCGGAATCGGGATACAAGGCCTGCCAGGCCGCGAGTTTTGGAAAGGTCGAGGAAGGCAATGTTGGTGTCGGAGCAGGGGCGACGGTTGGGAAAATGTTTGGGCCTAAGCAATCGATGAAGTCCGGGCTCGGCACCGCCAGCATTCGAGTTGGCAAGACAGGGATCGTGGTTGGTGCGATTGTCGCGGTGAATGCGGTTGGAGATGTTTTCGATCCGAAGACCGGCAGAATTATCGCCGGTGCGCGCAAGCCCGACGGCAGCGGTTTCACGGACTCCATGGCGCAGCTTCGGGAAGGCCGCAACGTCGAGCTGACGGCTGGTCAAAACACGACCATCGGCGTGGTGGCGACCAATGTCGCGTTCGATAAAACGCAGATGACTAAGATCGCTCAGATGGCGCATGATGGTTTGGCGCGGACCATCAACCCGGTCCACACGATGTACGATGGCGACACGCTCTTCGCAGTTGCGACGGGCGCCGTTTCTACGCGAGCGAATCATGATGCGATTGGTGCGCTGGCCGCCGATGTGATGTCGCAAGCCGTGGTCCGGGCCGTGATGAGCGCTCGCGGACTGCCGGGGTTGCCGGCGGTACGGGACCTTTAATTGGCCACGGATAGACACGGATTATTTTCAGCGCAATTGAGTTGGCTGGGCTTCACCGTAGTAGATCGAATTGAACAATAGCTTGAAGGTGCCGTGCGGTTGGCCGCGGAAGGTGGATTCGACGCATAACAGAAGCACCTTGCCTTCTCCGAGCGATGATTCCGCGGCAGCGACTGTGCCTTCGAGATATCCTTGCCCCCACGCCCAACCGCTGCGCAACGGGGATGCGTTCGGGAACCAGGCGACTGGCTTGACGCCGTGTAGTTCGGCATCGGGCGGCATGCGGAACACCGGGCTGTTTTCGAAAAACACATCCGCGACGGATGGCATTCCGTAGGCTACTGGGTCGGTGTTATCGACGCTGACCTGAAGCACCGAACCTGGCACGTAGAATTTCTCGCGCGATAGCGGCTTTTCCTGACCGTCGGCCGTTCTTTCGACGAGGGCGTTGGCGAGCGGAAGCGCCAGAAAGTGCGCAAGACTTGTCGAATCGCCGACGGCTACAATTGCGCCGCCGGCTTCCACGAATTTTTTGAGCTGTGGAATTGTTTTTTCGGTGGTGACCCGGCCGAGCATTTTTCTATATTCTTCGGGGATCTCGTCGGGATTTGGCTGGCGGGAGAAAAAGCCGCCTCCGCCTCCTGCTGCTGGACCAACACGCGGCATGGCGCCGCTCGGAAAAACAATTACATCGAACCGGCTACGCAGATCGCCTTGATCGAGCGCGGCTGGATAAACCACTTCAAATGGAAACTCGAACTGCTCGAAAATCCAGCGCAGCCAGCCTGAGGTCATGGAGCCGCCGTACTGATCCCACAGGCCGATTCGAACCGGTTTTAGTTTTATCGCGTCGCCGGCCGGGCGATGGTCGACGGCTTCGACGGTCAGGCCCAGTTCCGACGCAGCCTTTTCGAGAACCGCGCGAGTCTGGGGGCGCCATGGAACATACATCGCACCAGCGCCTGTGTTGTGTCCCGCGATGGTTGTTGGCTGCTTCAGCCAGTAGACTTCATCGCCATTTTTGAGCAGGCGATTGACGGCGATGAACGCATCGTTTTGTTGATGGCTGATCAGGAATCCTGCCTTTCCGGAGCCGGCAATCGACGCTGCGGGAGCCTTTTGAAGACCGTCGACGCGCTCGAACGGACCGTCGAACGGATCGAGAATGCGATCGAACTTCACGCCCATTTGAAACCCCAACGTGTAACCGGTGACGTCATACGGCGGAATCGGAGGACCGCCGGGATAGCGGAAATCGTTGGGATGATCCTGCGGCTCGAACATGTCGAGAATGTGAGGGCGAAATGCTTGAGCGGTCTTCACCACCCACGAACCTGCCGGATAATGTTTGCCGGTAACTTCGAAATCGGCCGTTGCGCGATGCACTGTGATGCCGTTCTTCAGCAGGGTGTTGATGAATTTCGTCGCCGTTGGAAAATCCGGCTGGTCGGAGGGAACAATGTAGCCGCGCGGGTCGCGCAAGGCGGGACTATGCAATTCCGATTCGTACAGTTTCGCTGGAACCTGATCTGCCGCCGGAGGGCCAGGCTCGCTTGCGTTCGCCGCAGACCGCGCCGGTTTATTCTTGTCTCCCTCCGCCAGCTTCGCCGCCGCGGTTTTTAGAGCTTCGATGCGTTTGGGAGTAACGGTCCAGGAATCGTGGCTGCCGCGCTCGATGGAATTGCGGCCCATGCGATAAATATTGAACAGAAAGTCTTCGCGATATTTGGACGCCAGGTTGAGCACCGCGCGATTCGCGGTCATCGAGTATTCGATGGATTGGCGAAAATGCCAGGTTTGCGGAGGAACCGGAAAGGGCTCGTCGCCCGAGGGAAGCTGACGTTGCGGAACCAGTGGAACTTCGAACGGCGTGGGACTCCCGATGGTTTCGGTGAGCAAACCAACCATGTTGTGGAAATAAGTGGTGGTGCGCAGACCGCCGTTGTACCAGGTGGAATAAGGCGCGCCGCCACGCATCACGGTGCCAGGTTTGCCTTCGGCGACGAACCGGCTGTGCATGGCCGCGCCGACGAGATCGATGAGTTCGGGAATCAGCGGATCGAAATTGTAGTTAAAGGGATCGCGGAAGGGCGGCGCGAACATCACGGCGCCGGCGGGCCCGGTTTGGTGATGGTTGTACATGATCTGCGGAAACCACTCGAGATAAAGCAGGTGGTTCATGTTGGTGGATTCCTTCATGTTGGACATGTAGAAATCGCGGTTGTTGTCGTGGCCGATGTATTTCTGCCAGAGGCGCGGGATGTATTGGAGCGATCGCTTGGAGGGGTCCTGCTGGCGCATGTACCAGTTCGACACCAGCTCCATACCGTCGGGATTCGCGTGCACGGCGAGAATGACGACGTCGTTCAGGATGCGCAGCGTTTCCGGATCGTTGCGCGACACCATTTCATAGACGAGCTCCATCAATTGATGCGCGCCGAGAACTTCGCTGGCGTGCAATCCGCCGTCGATCCAGACCACGGCTTTGCCCTCGTGCGCGAGTGCGTGTGCTTCGTCGTCGGTGAGTCCGTCGGCAAGCGCAAGCTTGCGCGCGATTTCTTTGTAGCGGCCGAGATGGCGCTGATTCTCGGGTGAGGTGAGGATGGCGATGTATTGGGGGCGACCCTCTTCGGTCTTTCCGATTTCGACCAGCTTCATGCGATCGGATTCGGTGGCGAGCTTCTGCCACCAGGCGGTGAGTTGCGTGTAATTGGCGAGGTGATAGTCGTCACCGATGTCGAAGCCGAGCGCCTCTTGGGGTGTGGTGATGTGGCGGCCGTCTTGCGCGTGAAGCGCGATGGCGAGAGCGAGAGTCGCAACGCAAGCGGTGATTTTGGGAGGTCGGACGGTCTGAATCTTGCGCATCATCCTGATCATGATACCGTTTCGTACCCGACAGTTCTCACGGGCCTCGCTCCGGGAGTCGTGTGTGTGGTGTGGTGTGGTGTGTTGTGTTGCGGAGGGAGGAGTGAGTTTGTGAAAAAACGAACCCAGGGGGCAGGCGGCAGGCGAAGGGTGGTGGTGTTGTGTGCGAGGTGATGACTGGGCTTGAAAAAACGAACCCAGTGCTGCCGGGTTATTGGTTGCACGTTATTGATGGCACGAGGCTTGCCGGTTCGACGTCGCAATTGGTGCCCTTATTAGATTCAGCGTAAGGTTGGGCGGCGGGCAAAGTTTCGACGGGCGTTCGGTAATTGGTGAGGCAGAAGAAGATTTAAGTCGGCTGGAGGCGTGAATCACCCATGTCGACTAGTCCTCAGCGTCGATCGCCCGCTTTGTTTTCGCGAGCAACTCGTGACGAAGTGCGTCATCCATTGGTTCGATTCTAAGCGCTTGTGTAGAAGAGATCGACTTCCGGACTGCCCAATTGGGCCGGATAAGATTGTGATCCGTTCGTTGACCCAAGAATCGGCCCGGGGGTCGGTAGGCCCGAGAACATTCTCGTTCTCGGGCCAGCTGGCGTTGCGAAAAGCTTCGTAGCTTGTGCTTGGCACAGAAACCGCCGCCAAGGATTGTTTGGATACGTGGCGATATAGGACCTTTTCGGGATGCCGATGCGTCGGTGGCTACAGGCCCTGCGAAATCGACCCGATACATATAAGAGAGCCTTATTTCGTGAAAAGATTCTATCTCCGGGTTTTCCTTCCACTTATGATCGTTGGTCGCGTCGCCCATGCGCAATGGACTGGTGACCTGGAAATTATTCTGGCGCCGACCGTGCGGCAGTATTGTCACGTCCTCCGATTTCCACAGGGTTGGACCATTCAGCGTTTCGATGAGGTTGGCCAAAGGTTGTCCTTTGACTCCTACAGCGGCGAATACGAATTCCGAGTTGAAGGTCTTCTTACTACTAAGTTTCTTGTGGCCGGGTTCACGGGGTCGCTGGAACGCTACTACACGTTGAACCTCTATAAGGTAGATCTCTCAGACCCCGGTCCTGCGGCAATCCCAGCGGACCGCAGGGCTTGGGAAGATGCTACGGCGGTGCCTCTTATGCGGAAGAGTGGGTCACCCGCGTGGCCTAGTCCTTCGGAAGGAAAACCATACACGTTCCATGGATTCCAGTTTGCCAAGCGCGGTGAAATCTGGGCGCAGCCTTCTCACGAAGCGATGCTCTTATCTCCAGATCAAAGATGGCTGGTTCTTTTGAGCCGGGAGCTTGACAGAGATAGCCGTCCGACGAGAGTGTTTTTTGACGTGTTCAACGCAGATACAGGCGACAAGCTGCTGGGTATTGATGGCACTTACTCCAGCCCTGCGGGCGCCGATCCGGATGGCATACTTACCAAAGCGGCCTGGCTGACCGAACGATACTTCCTCGTGCCGCTAGGGAAATATAAAGAGCGTTGTCTTGTGTGTGAGTTCAGCCGAGATTCAAATCTGAAGGTGGCAAATCCATGAGCCAATGCCTACAGGTCGCTTTCTCCTCTGCCCCTCTCTATTGTGGGACGCTTTTGGCGCTGTTAGGCTCAAGTGCGGCGGCACAAGGAAGTACGGCCCGCGTCGAGATCAAAATGACTCCCGCGACGCAACGATACTGCCACGTCGTCCGGTTTCCACGCGGCTGGGAGTTCAATGGGCCAGAGAAACCGGAAGACGGTCCAGACTATTTTGATGATGCCGGTGACTACGAATTCAGAGCAGAGGGTCCCGGTGGAACTAAATTCTTCGTCGGGGGATTCGTAGTCATCGGTGTTCCCGACGGCTACGTCACTTCAGGACGCGATGTGGCGGTGTTCGAGAATGGTGTAAGGAAGATTCTCGGACCGGGCGTCAAAATCCGCAATCCGGGTGTCCATACAACAAACTGGTACAGTGTTGATTTTTCGAGTTCTCAAGCCCTTGTGCGTTCAGCAAGCCGCGAGGCGTGGGAGAACGCGGCCGTTGTCCCGCTTACTCGACGGTCAACTTTTAGCAAATTCACCGAGCTGAAACAGGATCGTGCTGAATTCAGTGGCCTCCACCTCACGAAATCAGGAGCTCATTGGTTCGGGCCACCCGAACTTGTCTCCCGCCTTTCTCCAGACTCAGGTTGGCTGGCACTTCAGAGCTGGACAGGAGATAGCAGTTCACCCGAAACAACCGTTTTTGTAGACGTTTTCAATCTGGCCCGTGGCGAAAGGGTGCTCACGATCGAGGGAATCTACCGGGGTCAGGACTACCCTGAGGCTTACTTCGGGAAGTCTGCCTGGCTTACTGAGCGTTACTTTATTGTCCCGTTGGGGAATCATAAAGAGCAATTATTGGTGTGCGATTTCGCTGAACGACACTAGAAGTCCAAGGCGGAGAGATACGGCACAGCTCAGTTGGATGACCCACGCCATACGTCGAAGAGGCCGTACCGCTACTGGAAGGATCGTCCCTTGGAAGTTGTTATGCTCCGGGGCGCTGCTCCCGCTCCGGGGCCGCTGTGTGCTGAGGCGAGACTGAGAATACCCTCGCGTGGAAGATGCCGGGCACGACGGCCAACAGCTAATATGTATTGCACATCATATGTCTTTTGTGCCATATTGCAGGAGTGAGCTGGGCTGTAGAAATAGGCGACGAGTTTGGGCCGGAATTCGACGCGTTGGATCAGGACGTGCAGACCGAGATCCTGGCCCTGGCGCGCCTGCTTCAGCAGCTCGGGCCACAACTCGGGCGGCCGCGCGTGGACACGCTCAAGGGATCGAGCCACGCGAACATGAAGGAGCTGCGGTTCACCGCGGCCGATGGCGAGTGGAGAGTTGCTTTCGCATTTGACACCAGGCGGAAGGCAATTTTGTTGGTCGCGGGGGATAAATCCGGCGGCGGCGAAAAGCGGTTTTACCGCGAGTTGGTCCGGAAGGCCGACGAACGGTTCGACGCGCATTTGGCACGGCTTAAGAAGGAAGGGAAGTGACGATGGCTGTGAATGTGGACGACAAGATCAAGAAGCTGAGCCCGGCTCAGCGCAAGAGGGTAGAGGCTCGCGCGGCCGAACTGATCGCCGAGGAGATGACGCTATGCGAGCTGCGAAAGGCCCGCAAGCTCACGCAGGTTCGCATGGCGAAGGTGCTCGGGGTGACGCAAGACAGCGTTTCCCGCCTGGAAAAGCGAAGCGATCTCCTGCTGTCGACGCTGCGGAAAACCGTCCGGGCGATGGGCGGCAATCTCTCGCTGATTGCGGAATTCCCCGACCGCGCGCCTGTCGTGTTGGCGGGCATCGCCGAAGAGGAGCCCACCCCGAAATCGACCGGCCGCAAGCGGTGTCATTGACCAGGACTGCGACGAGCTTTACGGGCGCTTGTCGTATTCTTCTTTGGGCAGCCTCTTGATCGGGTCGAGCTTTTGCGATTTCAGGGCGTCGTTCAGGCTGTCGGTCGAGGCGCTCAGGTCGGCAAAGGTTTGACCCGCGGCGGCGACTTTTTGTTCGAGCACGGGGGTACGGTCGATCTGTGAATCCGTCGGGCGGCCGCCGTAACGGATCACTTCGCCGTAGACTTCGCTGATTTCTTCGCGCAGGCGGACTTCGCCGGTGATTTGCGGCATCGCGCCTGATTCGTGCGTGGGCACGAGCGTTTGTTCCAACTCCGTGAGTTTGCCGTCGAGCGTGTCCAGGCGTTTTTTCAACGGGTCGGCGGGCTTCAATTTCTTCGAGCGATCGCGGATCTGATCGCGCATCTCCACCAGCGCGGCGTTTAAGTACGCCAGTTGCTCCTGGAGCCGATAGAGCTTCATCACGGTTTGCTGTTGGAGTTTTCGATCGGCTTCCGAATGCGTCGATGCTGGGTCGGCCACCAGCTTGATTTCGGCGGTGTAGGTTTCGTCGCCTTTGAGCAGCTTCGCCGTGTACGTGCCCTCGGGAAGCAGCGGCCCTTGCAGCGAACCGAATTCGATGGACGTCCCAGCGGGAACCTTCGGCGGCTTCAGACGCATCTGCCAGGGGACGCGGTTGATACCGCGCCGCGTTCCTGCGTTTAGCGTGGTAACGAGATGATTTTCGCTATCAAAGATCTGGATTTTGAAATCGCCGAAGGTGTGCCGGTCTTTCAGGTAGTAAGTGATGAACGCCGCTTCGGCGGGATTCGATCCGGTAAATTCATCGCCGCCGGCGAAAATCTGTTCCATTCCGCTCAGCCGCTGTTTGGTGGGCTGCGGCTCAAGTACCTTGACCTTCGCGTCGAGCACTTCGGGAGTGATTTGGCGGATGGGAGTGATGTCATCGACGATGTAGATGCCGCGGCCGTGCGTGGCGATGATCAGGTCGGATTCGCGCGGATGAATGGCCAGGTCGCGAACGGCGACATTGGGCAGGTTGCCGGTGAATTGCGCCCATTGTTGGCCGCCGTCGACGGTCAGGAAAAGGCCGAGCTCGGTGCCGACGAATAACAGGTCCGGCTTTACGAGATCTTCGCGGATGACATGGGCGTAGCCTTTGATGGCGTCGGTGGAGATGGAGGACCAGGTTTGGCCGAAATCGGTGGTTTTGTAGACGTAAGTCTTCATGTCACCGGTTTGGTGACCATCGAAGGTGACATAAGCGGTGCCGGGATGATGATGGCTGGCTTCGATGCTGGAAACAAGTGTGTTGGGGGGAAGGCCCTTTACGTTTGCGATCAGGTTGTTCCAGGTTTTGCCGCCGTCGCGCGTTAGTTGCAGGTTGCCGTCGTCGGTTCCAACCCAGATGACGTTCGCGTCCCCGGGTTGTTCGCTGATGGCGTAGATGGTGCAGTGATTCTCGGCACTGGAATTGTCGATGGTGAGGCCGCCGGATTGCTCCTGCTTTAGTTTTTCCGGATTGTTGGTGGTGAGATCACCCGAGATGCGCTCCCAACTCTCGCCGCGATCACGCGAGCGGAACAGGAATTGTGCGCCGATGTACATGGCGTGCGGTTCGTTGGGGCCGAAAAGCGCGGGTGTGTTCCAGTTGAACCGGTATTTCGGGTCGCCGGCCTTGGGATATGGAGAAATTGCCTTCAATTCACCGGTTTTTTTATAAAATCGCTGGACCTTTCCGTCTTGCCACTCGGAATAAACGACGTCGTTGTCGCTGGGGTCAGCGAAGGCGTTGAATCCGTCGCCGAATCCGATATTGCGCCAGTCGCGATTGGCCACGCCGTTTGCGCCTTGGCTGGGCGCCATCCAAGCGCCGTTATCTTGCAGCCCGCCGAAGACGTTATACGGCCGGCTCATATCGTAGGAGACGTGATAGAACTGGCCGACGGGGAGGTTGCGCAAGAACGACCAATTCCCACCGTAATCACTGGATTTGTAGACGCCGCCGTCGGTGCCGTCGTAAAGAATGGTGGGCTGAGTAGGATCGATCCAGAGCGCGTGGTGATCGGAGTGGACGCCGGAGGTCAAGCCGGTAGTGCCCCAAGTTTTGCCGCCATCCTTGCTCAAGCCGAGATAGAGGCCGGGCTTGTAGACGCGATTGTAGTCCTTGGGGTCGACGATGATGAGGCCGAAATAAAATGGCCGCATTCCGATGACGGGGTTGGTGCTGACTTCGGCCCAAGTTCGGCCTAGATCGTCGGAGCGATAGAGCGCGGATTTTTTCGATTCGACCACCGCGTAGACGACGCTCGGACGGGAAGGAGCAACGGCGACCGCGACGCGGCCCAGGTCTCCTTCGGGCATGCCGGCCTTGATTTTTTCCCACGTTTTGCCGCCGTCGGCGCTGCGATAGAGGCCGCTGCCGGGACCACCGGATTTGAAGGCCCAGGGATAGCGGCGGAATTGCCACATGCCGGCGTAGACCATGTTGGTTTCTTGCGGGTCGATGCTGACGTCGGAGCAGCCGGTGTCGGCGTTGACGTACAGGATTTTTTCCCAAGTCTTGCCGCCGTCGGTGGTTTTGTAGAGACCGCGGTCAACGTTCGAATCCCACAGATGGCCGAGCACGGCGACGTAGACGGTGTTCGAATTCTTGGGGTCGACCACGATTTTGCCGATGCGTTCCGACTTCGGAAGCCCCATGAATTTCCAGT
>Ga0335078_10007710_pt1 | contig 15974 bp, 14 predicted proteins | sample Lox_Sample_32_FD_206711 | JGI IMG/M metagenome (GOLD analysis project Ga0335078, IMG submission 206711) | Soil microbial communities from Loxahatchee National Wildlife Refuge, Florida, United States - Lox_Sample_3.2 | ecosystem: Environmental > Terrestrial > Soil > Wetlands | place: USA...
AGGGTCAGGAGCAGAAATCCGAAAGAGACCGCAGGCGCCCAGGACGGACCGTAGAATGTCGAGGTAACGCTTTCGACTACGCCGACCAGCAAGGCCGCAATAAGGGTTCCCGGCAGGCTGCCCATTCCTCCTAACACGCAAATTGCAAACACCCGACCGATATATTCCCGTCCGACGGACGGCTCGACGGGTTGGATGATGATGAGGAATGCGCCGGCCAGCGAAGCGGTCGCAATGGAGATGCCGAACGCAATTCGCTTGATGCGGATCGGATCGACAGCCATCAGCTTGAGCGCGATCTGATCCTGCGCCACCGCCATGATCGCCCGACCGAGGAAAGTGCGCGTCAGCACAAGCTGCAGGATAGCAATGAGCAAGAGCGAAACAACGCACGGCACAAAAATGCGGAGCGGAATGTCGACGCTGCCGAGGTGCCAAGTTGGACCGATATAGGGTGCTTCGACGTAACGATAGTCGACGCCGAAATAAAGGACGAGGGAGACCTCGGTGATGAACAAAAGTCCGAAAAAGAACGCCAGTCCGCGGAGCGATTCCTGTCCGCGTTTCTCGAACGAGGCATAGTAAATCTGATAAATACCGGCGCCGAGCGCGTAGAAGCCAGGTGTGACGATGATGCTGGCGAGAATTGGGTCCAGCCCAAGCCGCGCATTGATGATGTAGGCGATGTAGGATCCGAGGATGATGAACGCAGGGTGGGCGATGTTGACGATGTCGAGAATCCCAAATGACAGCGACACGCCGGCCGTCACTGCAGCATAAAAGGCGCCGATCAGTACACCCGAGATGATGGCGTTGACCCAAAGATCGAAAGAAAAGATCATCCCCAGCCCGGTCCGCAGCGAGAGTAAATGAAGTTCCGGGGCGGCCCGGAGAGCCGAGCCCGCTCGGGGCCATGGCGTTTCTTCCCGCGATTGTCTGCACCATATCGAAATCGGCGTAGTAATGGCAAATAATCTCGCCGATTAGAGAGGAAATTCGCATGCCACAACGCCGCGCCTATAGGCGCGCCCTGGTCATCGGCGGCTCTATGAGCGGGCTTTTGGCCGCGCTGATGCTCAGGCGGAGTGGCTGGCAAGTCGACGTTTTCGAGCGCGCCGAGGCCGGGCTTGCCGGTCGCGGCGCCGGTATCGTCGCACAAGCGGAGTTGATTGCGCGGCTCGGCGTGCTCGGATTGGATACCCATGACATTGGCGTATCCGTCAAGGCGCGCAAAATTTTCGACGACGAAGGGCGGCTCGTCGCCAGCAGCGTATGTCCGCAAGTGTTGACCGCGTGGGAACGTGTCTACCACCTTTTGCGAGGCGCGTTTCCCAACGCTCATTATCACCCCGGCCGCAGTTTTAGGGCGCTCCAGCAGGACGATTCTGGTGTCATCGCCTATTTCAGTGAGGGCGAGACCGAACGGGCAGATGTTCTTATCGGCGCGGATGGCCTGCGTTCAACTGTGCGGCAGCAATTTCTGCCAGTGGTTGCGCCGCTCTATGCAGGTTATGTGGCCTGGCGGGCGCTGATCGCAGAAAGTGCGCTCCCGGCACAAATCCATCACGATCTGTTTGACGCGTTAAGCTTTTGCCTGCCTCCCGGCGAGCAATTCCTCGGCTATCCGATCGCCGGTCCCGACGACGACCTGCGGCCGGGGCGCCGCCGCTACAACATCGTATGGTATCGCCCGGCAGAGCCGGTGCGCGAACTGCCGTGGCTCCTTACCGACGATAACGGAGTTGTTCACTCGATTTCCATTCCCCCACCGCTGATCCGGTGCGAGGCGATTGCGACAATGCGAGAAGCCGCGGAACGGCTGCTAGCACCGCAATTTCGCGCGATCGTGCGTCTGATCCAAGAGCCGCTGCTGCAGCCAATCTATGATCTGGAGAGCCCGCGGCTCGCTTTCGACCGCGTTGCCGTAATCGGCGATGCTGCTTTCGTCGCGCGCCCGCACGTGGCCGCCGGGCTGTCAAAAGCGGCTGATGATGCGGCGGCCCTGGCGGCCGCTCTAGAAGTCGACGACATTGCCGGTGCGTTGCGCCAGTTCGAGGCTGAGCGATTGCCGGAAGGTCGAAAAATCGTTGAACGTGCGCGACACCTTGGAGCTTATTTGCAGGCAACGCGAAATGCCGAAGAACAGGAGCGGTCCGCCCGGCATAGCATTCCTCTGGCGGTCCTTACCGAAACTGCGGTGCTCGATTTTTTGTACGCCTCGTAAGGATCAATCTCTCGGAGTTTCACTTGACCGTGAGCGAATCCGGTCATCCGATCACGTGGAAACTTCGTCGCGGAAGCTCGCGCTCGGCGCTTTGGCGCCGACAAGCTTCGGATAAAGCTTCTTGAAATCGGCGAGAATGGCCTCCACTGGCACATCGGTAAAGGCGCCGCGATCGTTGAGATATTCCATGTGTCGGCGGCCAGCGCGGTCGAAGGGATGGAACAGGCTGTCATTGACGCCGTCGAAATCGAGCGGGGCAATATTTGCCCGTTCGCACACGGCCGTATCGAATGCCGGCGTGCACTTGACCCATTTGCCGTCGATGAAAAGCTCCGTATACGAGTGCCAATAGAAAGTATTGCCGACCGTCTCTTGCAGTCGCCTCGAAGTAAGATGATTGCGCACGTCCGCATATCCCGGCCGTGCTGGAATGCCGCAGGCGCGAGCCGCCGCAGCAAGCAGGGCCGATTTGCCGACACAGAAGCCTTTTCCGGCGGCGAGTACCGCGCTGGCGCGAAATACGTCCGGGTCGAGGAAGTCGATATAAGGATCGTATTCGATCTTGTCGCGCACAGCGCCGTAAAGTGCAACAGCCCGATGTTTTGGTGTTTGCGCATCGCCGATTGCTTCGTTCGCAAACGATTTAATCGCCGGATCGCCACTATCGATAAAGCGGGTAGCCCGAAGACAGTCGACCTCGTTTGAAACGGTGCTCATTTGATCCATCCAATTTACCACGCGAGACGTGCGCTCGGAGCATGCTCAACCTTATACATGCTGGCCGCCGTTGATGTGAATTTCGGCGCCGTTGACGTAAGACGACGTGTCCGTGCACAGGACGTAAATGATCTTCGCCACTTCGTCGGGCGTGCCCAGGCGATGCATGGGAATATGCTCGACAATTTTTTCCGTTCCGGGCGAAAGCATCGCGGTGTCGATCTCGCCCGGCGCAATCGCGTTGACGCGAACACCCACCGCGCCGAAATCGGCAGCCATCTCGCGTGTCAGTGCCGCGAGCGCCGCTTTCGAGGTTGCATAGGCGGCACCAGCAAACGGATGGACGCGCGAGCCGGCGATGGAGGTGACGTTGACAACCGAACCCTTTGCGGCCTTCAGCTGGTCGAGGAGTCCTCGGGCCAGCATGATCGGGGCAAAGAAATTCACTTGAAAAACTTGGTGCCAATCTTCCCGCGACGTTTCGATCGAGCCGAGGCGCTTGCCGCCTGGCGCTTTGGGTGAGATGGCGGCGTTGTTGACGAGGGCGTGCAATTCGCCTTTTAGCCGCTGTTTGATTTCCGCGATCGCTGCAATCGTATTTTCGGTATCAGCCAAATCGACTTGAATGTGGTCCTCGGGGCCGGCTTCCCATGGACAATTTTCCGGGAAAGCGTGGCGCGAGCAAGTGATGACGCGCCATCCGGCGGCAGAGAAGCGCTTCACCGTAGCGTGGCCAATGCCGCGGCTTGCCCCGGTGAGAAGCAGCGTTCTATCGCGTTGGTTTGTGAGCGCCATGCTGCTCCTGACTTCTCCGCGCCGGCTTCAAGGATAAAGTCGGGTTTTGCGCCACGATCCCGCGGGCTCGGAGCGCGTGAACACAACGCGATCGTGCAGCCGAAATGGCCGCTCTTGCCAGAATTCGATTTCTCGCGCCACAACGCGATAGCCCGACCAATGCGCTGGTCGGGGCACTGTGCCGACCATATACTTCGCCGTGTACCGCGCCACTTCCTTCTCGAATGTCAAGCGGCCTTCGAGCGCGGAGGATTGTTTGCTCGCCCATGCCCCGATCTGGGCCATCCGCGACCGGGTGGCGAAATACGCGTCGGCTTCGGCTGCGGACACGGCCTCGACTGGTCCGCGTATGCGGACCTGGCGCTGCAGCGATTTCCAATAAAATGCCAGCGCCGCTTCTGGCGCGTTGGCAAGCTCAAGTCCCTTTGCGCTGCGGACGTTCGTGTAAAAAACGAAACCGCGCTCATCGAACCCTTTTAGCAGGACCATGCGAACGTTGGGTGAACCGTCGTGGTCGATAGTCGCCAGTGCCATGGCGTCAGGGTTGGCCGGCTCTGTACGCTTGGCCTCCGCAAACCAAGCCGTGAACAGCCGCAGCGGTTCGTCGGCGTCCGTGAAGTCACCGGCCGTTAACCAGCTAGGGTGTTCTATCGGCGTCGTCTCTGACATCCGGTGGGGGTACCCGTTGCTCGTGCGCAACGATCATGACCTAGACCGTCACCCTCTATATAAGGGAAGCGTTCGGCTAAGCCTATGTCGGCTGCCGTCCCGGCTCGCCATCGCCACGGCGGTGCTTGGCGCGATTTCGGCTGCTGGCTGCTCTCTCCCGCTCGACTCCATGTTCGATAAGAACGATGCCGCGTTCGAACAGGTTGGCGCTACAGGATCGATCGATCGCGGGGTCGAGGCTGCCGAGGCCGCGGTACCTTCCGAGAGTGATCTCGCGTGCGCCCGCGCCGCAGCCGCCGATGCCATGGCGCACGAAGCAAAGGACAGCAGCACCCCATGGAATAATCCGGGCAGCGGTGCCAGTGGTAACATCACGCCCCTGGGTACGTCCTATGGTCAAGGCGATTTAGTGTGCCGTGGCTTCCTGGCCAGCTACGCGCGGGGTCCCGCACAGGCTTGGTTGCAGGGCGAAGCTTGCCGGACCGGCTCCGGGAAGTGGAAGACCAGAAGCCTCAGGCCGCTCAGCCGAGGCTAACCCCGCGGCTGTTGTTTTCCCATCCGCGCGCGTTGTTGCATTGCGAGACGTTAAGTAAACAACCACATTTGTAATACGAGGCGGCGGGGCTAACCCACAGCTGGGATGGAGTTTACTGGGGATGCGTGATCCCTATGAAGTTTTAGGGCTCGATCGGAAGGCGAGTTCATCCGACGTGAAGAGCGCATTCCGACGCTCGGCAAAGAAGTTGCATCCTGACGCCAACAAAAATGATCCGAAAGCCGCCTCTCGTTTTGCCGAGTTGAATGCGGCGTACGAAATCCTTGGCGACGAGGAGAAACGCAAGGCGTTCGACCGCGGCGAGATCGACGCCGAGGGCAAGCCCCGATTCCGCGGCTTCGAGGGATTTAGCGGCGGGGCGGGGCCGCGCCCGGGGGCGGGGTTCGGGCCGGACGCTGAGTTTGAAACTTTCAGCTTTGGGCCGGAGGGCTTTACCCGCGCGACGCGTCGCGGTCGTGGCAGCGCTGGTTTCGGTGGCTTCGAGGATATCCTTCGCGACGCGTTTGGCGGCATGGGGGGCGCACGCCGCAGTGGCAACCGTTCGACGTTTGAGACGGACAATCTTTCGACCGGCGCCGACGTCGCTGCGTCACTCACAGTGTCCCTGCCGGAAGCGGCCAATGGCACCACCCAGCGCTTGCGCCTGCCGTCCGGCAAAGATGTTGAGGTCAAGATTCCTCCCGGAATCGCTGACGGCCAACAGATTCGGCTACGCGGTCAAGGTATGGCTGGCGTTGCGGGGGCCGGGGATGTCCTGATCACCGTTTCAATTGCATCGCATCCCACGTTCACTCTTGATGGCGCCGATATCCGGGTTGATATGCCGATAACTCTGTACGAAGCCGTACTCGGCGCCAAGGTGCGTGTGCCGACGCTCGATAGGCCGGTCGAGATCGTTGTGCCAGCGGGAACCAGCGGCGGTCGTACCTTCCGCCTTAAGGGTAAAGGTTTTCCAGCGAAAGCCGGCCGCGGCGATCTTCTCGCAACGGCTCGCATCGTCCTGCCCGAAAAAAACGACGCCGAGCTCGATGAACTGATGCGGAAATGGCGAAGCCAAAAGGCTTACGACCCGCGTAAATTCAAGTGAGTGGAGCGGCCTACTTTCGCCCGCCGTAGCGCGCTTGAGCGGCCCACGACCCTATGCCATAGGAAGCCCCGGCGCCCAAAATTCTCGTACGGGGTCGGAGAATGTCGGAAATCTCGGGCCTCATGCGCGGCAAGCGTGGCCTCATTATGGGGGTTGCCAACCAGCGCTCGCTGGCCTGGGGTATCGCCAAAGCGTGCCACCAGCACGGCGCCGAGCTCGCCTTCACGTATCAAGGTGATTCATTGAAGAAACGCGTCGAGCCCCTGGCACAGGAGGTTGGCGGCATTGTCGTTGGGCATTGCGATGTGACCGTGCCTGCGACTATCGATGCGGCGTTTGCCGCCGTGCGCTCAGCGTGGGGCGGCATCGATTTTCTTGTGCATGCGATAGCATTTTCCGACCGCGCCGAGCTGGACGGTCGCTATGTCGACACGACGCAAGACAACTTCACGCAGACCATGCTGGTCAGCTGCTATTCGTTCACTTCGATCGCCCAGCGGGCGGAGAAAATGATGCCACGCGGCGGCTCGATGCTGACACTGACTTACTACGGCGCGGAAAAATGGATGCCGCATTACAACGTTATGGGAGTGGCGAAAGCCGCGCTCGAAGCCTCGGTGTGGTATCTCGCCGCCGATCTCGGTGTGAAAAACATCCGGGTCAATGCCATTTCTTCCGGTCCGATCAAGACGCTAGCTGCTGCAGGCATTGCCGATCTTCGCTATATCTTCAGGTGGAACGAATACAACTCGCCGCTGCGCCGCAACGTTACCATTGAGGATGTGGGCCAAGCCGGCGTCTATCTCCTTTCAGACATGTCGCGAGGCGTCACTGGAGAGGTGCATCACGTCGATGCCGGATATCACATCGTGGGTATGAAACATCCGGATGCGCCCGACATCACTGTAGGGAAGGAGTGATGCGGATAGCTGGCAGGAAAATCCATATTTTTCCGTGACTTAGACGCATTCAGTTTTTAGGCGTTAGCCGTTGGCAAAGGCGATAGGGGATTAATATTCACCACAATGTGGCATAAACGCTTGCAGCATTCGTTCGCTGTGATTTCACCTTCGGCATCATGTCGTTCAATACGTACGGCCACTCCTTTCGGGTGACGACCTTCGGCGAAAGCCACGGCCCAGCGATCGGTTGCGTGGTCGACGGTTGCCCGCCGGGCATTCCGCTCAGCGAAAACGACATCCAGCCTTACCTCGATCGCCGCCGTCCGGGCCAGTCGCGCTTTACGACCCAACGGCAGGAACCCGACGCGATCAGGATTCTGTCTGGAGTTTTTTTGGACGAAAGGGCGGGACAGCAGGTCACCACCGGTACTCCAATTGCGCTCCTCATCGACAATGTTGATCAGCGGGCTAAGGACTATGCCGACATCCGAGACAAATATCGGCCCGGTCACGCCGACTATGCGTATGACATCAAATATGGCGTGCGCGATTACCGCGGTGGAGGACGCCAATCTGCGCGGGAAACGGCGATGAGGGTGGCGGCCGGCGCAATCGCGCGCAAAATTTTGCCGAATGTTCGTGTGCGCGGCGCACTCGTGCAAATGGGGCCGCATCGCATTGATCGCGCCCGCTGGGATTGGCGGGAAATATACCGCAATGCGTTTTTTTGTCCGGACCCAGACCGGGCGGCGTTTTTCGCGAATTACCTCGACGAAGTGCGCAAGCGCGGCTCTTCGGTCGGCGCAATTATTGAAATCATTGCCGAGGGGGTACCCCCGGGTCTCGGCGCGCCAATTTACGGCAAGCTCGATGGCGATCTTGCGGCTGCGCTCATGAGCATTAACGCCGTCAAGGGTGTCGAGATCGGCGCTGGCTTTGCGGCGGCTGAGCTTTCAGGCGAGGAAAATGGCGACGAAATGCGCATGGGAAATGACGGCAAACCTATATTTCTCTCCAATAATGCCGGTGGGGTGCTCGGCGGCATTTCTACTGGTCAGCCCATTGTTGCGCGTTTTGCCGTCAAGCCCACATCCTCTATCCTCACCGCCCGGCGCACCGTCGATCGCTATGGACACGACACGGAGATCGCTACCATCGGCCGACACGATCCTTGCGTAGGCATTCGTGCCGTGCCGGTCGGTGAAGCCATGGTGGCGTGCGTCTTGGCCGATCATTATCTGCGCCATCGCGGTCAAGTGGGTTCGGCGCCGACTTGGCCGTTTTCACCGGCGTCGAATTGAAAGGCCCTGGCACGAACCCGACAATGAACGAGGCTCAACAGGGGATCCGCGCCGCGGTAGAGGCATTTTCTCGCGGCGAGCTCGTCATTGTCGCCGACGATGACGATCGCGAAAACGAAGGCGACCTATTCGTCGCCGCCTCGCTCTGCACGTCGGAGAAGATGGCCTTTATCATCCGCCATACCTCCGGGATTGTGTGCGCCCCGCTGGCGCAGGAGGAGGCGCGGCGGCTCCATCTTGATCCAATGGTTGCACGCAACGATGCGCCGCTCGGCACGGCTTTTACTGTTTCGGTCGACGTGCGGCACGGTTTGACCACCGGCATATCTGCGGAGGAGCGCACCAACACAGTACGCGCGTTGGCCAACGGCAATATGGGAGCGGCCGATTTCGCCAGGCCAGGCCACGTCTTTCCGTTGGTCGCCAAGGAGGGCGGCGTGCTCATGCGTTCGGGCCATACGGAAGCATGTGTCGATCTTTGCCGGCTGGCCGGGCTTCCTCCCGTCGGAGTGCTGGCCGAACTTATGAATGACGACGGCACCGTCATGCGCGGGCCGGAGATTGCCGCCTTTGCCGCGCACCATAAAATCGCGCGTGTGACGATCGCCGATTTGATCGCTCATCGCCAGGCGCGCGACAAGCTGATCGAACGCATGGGAGAATTTCCGGTCGACTCCGAAATCGGCGCGCTGACCGGCTATGCCTTTCAAACTCCGTTCGATCCATTTTACCACATGGCGTTTGTCTACGGTCAGATCGGCGAAGGCAGAAACGTGCTGACTAGGCTGCATCGCGCCAACCTCATCTTGGACGTTTTCGGCGGCGCCAAAGCTATTCATCGAACGCTCGGCCGCTTCAAAAGTGAGGGCAGGGGGGTACTCGTTGTTTTGCGTGATGGAGCCGCGGGCGTGCCAGTGGTCGCCATTCCAAAATCCGAGGAAACAGCGTCGGGCGAGGCACGCATCCGCCAATGGCGCGAAGTCGGCCTTGGGGCGCAAATCCTCAAGGATCTCGGCGTGAGTTCAATACGGCTTCTCAGTTCTTCCCGTCACATGACTTACGTCGGTCTTTCGGGGTTCGGAATAGAAATCGTCGGTACTGACCTGATCGAGGCGTAAAACATCAGGCGCGGCGTGAACGAGTTGCCACACCGGCTCTGCATTATGCGGCGCTTGTATGCGGATGTTCGACTGGACTAAAAAGGGATGAACGATGCTGGTCGGTGTTCCGAAGGAGATCAAAGACAATGAGTACCGCGTCGGGATCGTGCCTTCGACTGTGCGCGAACTCGCTGATAAGGGTCACCACGTTCTGATCGAGGCCGGCGCGGGTTTCGGCGCCGGCTTGCCCGATGCCGACTACATCAGTGCGGGCGCTGAAATCGTGTCCGAAGCGAGCGCTATTTATGGCCGCGCCGAACTCGTCGTGAAGGTAAAGGAGCCGCTGGCGTCCGAGCGCAAACAGCTCCGCCGTGGCCAAGTGCTGTTTGCTTATTTGCACCTTGCTCCCGACCGCGAGCAGACCGAAGACTTGCTGGCGGCGGGCGTGACTGCGATCGCTTATGAAACGGTGACGAGCCCGCTCGACACGCTGCCGCTGCTTACTCCGATGTCGGAAGTTGCAGGGCGCATGGCGCCTCATGTCGGCGCACGCTGCCTGGAAAAAGAGAACGGCGGTCGTGGAGTTTTGCTGGCCGGGGTTCCCGGGGTCTCTCCCGCAAGCGTTGTAATCCTTGGCGGCGGCGTAGCTGGAACGAGCGCGGCTTGGATCGCCTGCGGGATGGGCGCCGACGTTGCGGTTCTCGACCGCAATCCGGAAGCGCTGCGCCGCGTCGATGCCGCGCTTACCGGGCGCGCCCGCACGCTGTTTTCCACCCCCGATGTCGTGGAGCTTTTCTGCCGGCGCGCTGATCTAGTCATTGCGACGGTTCTCGTCGCCGGTGCGATGGCACCCAAATTGATTTCAGCGCGCACCGTCAAGGCGATGAAGCCTGGTTCGGTAATCGTTGATATCTCGATCGACCAGGGTGGTTGTGCCGAGACGTCTCACCCGACAACTCATTCACACCCCACTTATGTCGTCGACGATGTGGTTCATTATTGTGTGGCCAATATGCCGGGGGCGGTCGCGCGCACGTCGACTTTTGCGTTGAGCAACGTTACCACTTCGTTCGTGCTGGCGCTTGCTGACAAGGGGTGGCGGAAAGCTCTGAACGACGATCCACATTTGCGGGATGGTCTTAACGTGCACGACGGCCATATCACCTACCGGGCCGTCGCTGATGCGCTAAATCTGCCCTATATGCATGCCGACCATGCGCTGCGCGTTTGACGATGAGATACTCGAAATTTCTCGGATGACTTATTAGACCAGCCTGGCGGGGCGCGATCGGGAGCGAAGAGGCTTTCCATGCCCCACCACGATTCAATAAATAGGCGACACCTCCTGATAGGTTCAGGCGTATTGCTGGGTGCCGGCTTGTCGCCGGCGTACACCCTTACGCAATCCGCCAAGATTAGGATTGGCGTCATTGGCTCCGGCCACATCGGCGGCACCATTGGCGGGTTATGGGTGAAGGACGGTCACCAGGTCCTGTTTTCGTCGCGCCACCCGGAAGAGCTAAAGGACCTTGTCACCGGGCTGGGTGAACTCGCCAAGGCCGGGACCGTGGACGAGGCGATCGCATTTGGCGATGTCCTTTTCATTGCCGTCCCGTATGGAGCGCTTCCGCAGATCGGACAGGATTATGGCGGTAAGCTCGAAGGCAAGGTCACGCTTGATGCATGCAACGCCGTCGCCGCCCGCGACGGCGCGCCGATTGCCGACGAAGTTGAGAAGGAGGGGATCGGTGTCGTGTCACAGAAATATCTGTCGGGCGCGCGCATCGTCCGCGCGTTCAACACAATGAATTACAAAATCTTCGCCAACGAAGCCAACCGTCCCGCCCCGAAGCTGGCGGTACCGATCGCCGGCGACGATGTGCAGGCGGTACAAGTTGCCGCCGGCCTCGTTCGCGACGCCGGCTTCGATCCGGTTGTGGTGGGCAAACTTGCCGATGCGCGCCGCTTCCAACGCGGCGCTCCAGGATATGGCCAGCAGGTGACGGCGGCCGAACTCAGGCAGAAGCTCTCGCTCGCGCCATGACCGCCCTGCGGCGATGGATCGAGTGGGCGGTACCGGCAACGCCGCAGGAACGCGACGCCGCGCTGTGGTCGTTCGCTTATTTTTTTGCGCTGCTGGCCGGCTATTACGTGTTGCGACCCTTGCGCGACCAGATGGGCATTGCGGGCGGGGTGAAGACGCTGCCTTGGCTGTTCACCGCCACCTTCGTCACGTTGTTAGTGGCGCAGCCTGTTTACGGCGCTCTGGTGGCGAATCTGCCGCGCCGCCGCTTCATTCCCATTGTTTACCACTTCTTTGTCGCCAACCTCGGGCTGTTCTGGCTTTTGCTCATGCTCGGAATCGCCCCGGTGATTGTGGCCCGCTTATTTTTTGTTTGGGTCAGCGTATTCAATTTGTTTGCGGTCGCGGTTTTCTGGTCATTCATGGCGGATTTGTTCACCGCCGAGCAGGGCAAGCGGTTGTTCGGTTTTATCGGCGCTGGAGGTACCGCCGGTGGTCTCTTGGGTCCGGTGATAACCATTGGCTTATCGGTGCCGCTCGGTCCGATAAATCTTCTGATTGCGGCCGCTGTGCTTCTCGAGCTTGCAGTGCTGTGCGTCTATTGCCTTGAGCGAACGGCGGTTAGCTCAGTTGGCGGTCAGCCCGAGCCGCAGCGGGTCGGCGGCAGTGCGTTCGCAGCCTTGCCCGAACTCGTCCGCTCGCCGTATCTGCTCGGTGTGGCGGGTTGGGTGAGCCTGTTATCGTTTTGCGCCACCATTACCTATTTCGAGCAAGCGAATATCGTGTCCAGCAATGTTCATGGCGCGGGCGCGCAAACCCGCATTTTCGCCAGTATCGACTTGGCAGTCGGACTGCTCAGCCTGGTGACGCAAATCTTTGCGACGGGCCAGGTGCTTAAGCGCTTTGGTACCGGCGTTGCCGCGGCCGTCCTTCCAGGCGTCTATGTCGTGGGCTTTGCAGCGCTATTTTCGGCGCCGACGCTTGCTGTCGTCGTCGGATTGCAGGTGGTGCAGCGCTGGATGAACTTTGCCGTAGCCAATCCGGCACGGCAGGTATTTTTCACCGTTCTTGATCGCGAGGAAAAGTACAAGGCCAAAAACCTGATTGATGTCGTAGTCTATCGCGGCTCCGACGCCCTTTTTGGCTGGGTATTTGACACTCTGCAGGCGGTGGGACTGAAACTTGGCGGTATCGCGCTCGTCGCCCTGCCGTTGGCGGCGGGTTGGCTGGCATTGTCGACCGTTTTGGGCCGGGCGCAAGAAAGTCGCTCCGCGACACTGCTCCCGGTCGAGGGTGCGGTCGTGCAGGGAGAACGCACGTGAGAGAAATCAGCCGCCGCAGATTCACGACGCTCGCCGGCGTGACGCTGCTGGCCCCGCGTGCTCTCGCGCAATCCGCTGACAGTCTTACCCGCACCATTCCGTCGACGGGTGAACGCCTTGCCGCGGTCGGCCTCGGTACGGCGCAGGTCTTTGATGCCAACAATGAGACGATCAGGCAAAAGGCGGATGCCGTGTTGCAGGCGTTGATAGCCGGTGGCGGTCACTTGGTTGATACGGCTTCCGTCTACGGCGACGCCGAAGCCGTCATCGGAGATGTTTCTGCGCGCGGACATTTACGCGAAAAACTGTTCCTTGCGACCAAGCTCGAAGCACCCGACCCTGCGGAACTCAAACGCTCGCTCGCCCGTTTGCAGACGGACAAGCTCGATCTTCTACAGTTTCACAATATACGAGGGCCAGAGCAGTCGCTGGCGCAATTCAAGGATTGGAAGGCGCAAGGTGTGTGCCGGTATGTCGGCATCACTTCGACGCGTCATGCGGATTTTGCCGCCGTAGAGGCGGTCTTGGCGCGAGATAAACCGGATTTCGTTCAGATCGATTATTCCCTCGACGACCGCGAAGCCGAGAAGCGCATTTTACCGCTCGCGGCCGAAGTCAAAGCTGGCGTGCTTACTGCGTTGCCGTTTGGCCGCGCGCGGCTGTTCCGCGCCGTGCGCGGTAAAGAACTCCCGGACTGGGCCAGAGGATTTGCCAATAGCTGGGCGCAATTCTTTCTCAAATACTTACTGGCCGACCCGAGGGTAACCGCGGTGATCCCCGGCACGGCCGACGCCGGGCATATGGCTGATAACCTTGGCGCGACGCACGGACCCCTCCCTGACGAAGAGCAGCGCCGGCAAATGGTCGCTTTTGCTGACGCGCTGTAAGGATTTTCGTCCGCCGCCGTTTTGCCCCCAGCATTGTACGCTGGGCTGATCGACCCGTCGTCACGCACGCGGGAAGTGTCACGCAGCTTAAATCGAATAATCTATAATTAGCTTCGGACGTACAGTTTTTCGGGTGTTTTCGCCTTCCGGCATGACGGCCGGAGACGCGCTCGGGATGCGATTGACGTGCCTGGGCAAGTTCGGGTTAGTTGTGCGGGTCGGTCGGAGCCAGATTCCCAGAGAACGGTAAATGCCTTGGCTTGCGTGCAATTCGCGGCGAATCCATTACGAGTTAGCCGGCCCGGCCGACGGGCCGGCTTGCGTCCTGGTCAACGGTCTAACGCAATACGTCAAGCTTTGGCACCCGTTTCGTGATGCGCTGGTGGCGCGAGGCTTCCACGTGGCGAGCTTCGATATGCTCGGGCAGGGTCAATCCGACAAGCCTTCTCTGTTCATCGATCAGACCGATCAGGTGAGCGTGCTGGGTGAGATAATTGCCAAACTCGGCGAGCGGCCGATCTTTGTTGCCGGCATCAGTTTTGGCGGCGTGATTGCGCTGCGTTACGCCGTCACTCACGGCGATCGAATTGCCGGACTGGTGCCGATGAGCAGCTTTGCTGAAATACCCTCGCAATTATACAGGCTCGGCGCCGCTATGCGTACCGGGCTGACCCTCGGCGGGACTACCTATTTGCAAGATTTGCTGTTTCCGATGAACTTCTCAAGCGAATGGCTCGAGGAAAAAAGCTATTTGATCGAACTTGCAACGCATCGCGGATGGCTCATCAACGATGTTTATGCGCTGGCCAATCTGATGGAATCGTTCCTCGACTTTGAGCCGCTGACCTCGCAACTGCCGTCGATCAGCACGCCGACCATGATCTTAACCGGGGAGTACGATTTCCTCACGCCGCGGAAGCTGCAGGATTCGTTGCGCGTGCATATCCCCAACAGTGCAATGGTGATTTTGCCACGCGCCTACCATGCCTTTACATTGGAGAAGCCGGAGTTAACCGCTTATCTCTTGGCACATTTCGCCGAAGACGTTCTCGGGGGCCGCTGGCCGGGTAACCGAACCATATGGATTGGACCGGAGCAAGTCGGCGGTGACCTCACGCCGTTTCCTGCCGAATTCGACCATTTACGCGCCATTCCGGTGCGCAAGGCCGTGTCCGAGCCGACGCAGAGCGAACACGCGGCCGCCTCATGAGCCCCTTTCTCGGTCCTCTCGATCCTGACGGTTGCGTGCCCGCGCACCAGCAGACCAAGCTGTCGGCCTTTCTGATGTCGGCGCACGGTGCGCAGGCGCGGCAACTCGCCGTAGCGCTGCCGTGGAGTTTGACGGATGGCTGGCAGGTCGAATTGCATTCCCAATATTGCCGGGAAATTGAAATCCTTTCGTTGATTGCTCGCTCGACGACGTGGGTAGCCGATCCGGCGCTGCCCTTCGTGCTCTGGCAGTGGGAGGCCGCCTGGATACCACAGCCCGCGCACGGAGTAGCGGACCAATCGCTGGCCTTATTGATCGATCTGGCGGCCTTCGGCCACGCTTTGCATTCGGTAATCCGACCGGCGGCGCTGTTGCCGGAATTTGAACCGCACAACAACGCTTTTGCTCTGGCGATGAAGCGTGTCGAATTTGAAAGCGGACGCTTGATGCACGCACAGATCGTCTTCCTCAAAAGCCAGCGGCTGGTGCCGGTGCGCGGTGCCGTGTCGGCCGCCGTCGAGCGGCGGCACGCGCAAGTTCGCAAACTCTGGGACACAATGCTCAATGGCATGGAAATAGAAAGGAGCGGCCGGCATAACCTCGCGCCGGCGTACCAGTTGAAATCGGCCATGGCCGCCATACCGACGAAGATCATCGAATCTGCAAAGCAATAATCGGTACCAATTTCGATGCATTTGCTATGGTGTGAACAGGCGAGCGTCGGAGCATCGCATGATCACAGTACCTGAGTTGTCTGCGGAGGCATTGGGCTCTTTCTTGTCCTCCCATCTGGATCGTCGATTTGGCTCGACGGAAGCCGGCCTTACCGAGCTTATTCCGTCGGTGGCGCGACTTGCCCTGGAATGTATTGGCAACAGTGACGCGCTTTACCACAATGTCGAACATACAATGTTGGTGACGCTGGTCGGCTACGACATCATGAAGGGGCGCTCGCTCCTTATACCGACGTCCGCCAGCGACTACGCGCATCTCCTCGTCGCTTGCCTGTTCCACGACATTGGGTACGTGCGCGGGATTCTCACCGGCGATGACGAAGCCGGGTACCTCATCGATGCCAAAGGGGGAAAGGTAAAGCTCGCACGCGGCGCGTCCGATGCCGCGTTGACGCCGTATCACGTCGAGCGTTCAAAACTCTTCGCCCTCGATCAGTTGGCGAGGAT
>Ga0335078_10007711_pt1 | contig 15973 bp, 14 predicted proteins | sample Lox_Sample_32_FD_206711 | JGI IMG/M metagenome (GOLD analysis project Ga0335078, IMG submission 206711) | Soil microbial communities from Loxahatchee National Wildlife Refuge, Florida, United States - Lox_Sample_3.2 | ecosystem: Environmental > Terrestrial > Soil > Wetlands | place: USA...
CTGGTCTCGCCGGAGGCACGCAGTTCCTGGCGCGCTTTTTCGGCCAGCGCCGGGAAGGCGAGGGCGTCGAAGCCATCTCGTGCTGATCGCAGCGGAGCGCGCGATTCTGCCGCGCGCCGCTGCCGGCGCAGCCATCTGCCGTACCACAGCAGCATGCGGCCCCGGTAGCAGGGCCAGTTGGCGAGGTCTCGTTCAAGCGCCGCATGGTAGAGGGCTTCGGCCTGGCTGTCGTCGGCCACCATGGGCCGTGCGTAGCCTGCCTCTGCCTGCAGGAGGGAACCCGACGTGGCTGCGGCCAGAGATTCCAATTGCTGGAGGTAAGCCTCGGCGGTGTCCTGGCTGTTGGTGTGGGCTGCAGCCTCGACCAGGTCGGAGAGCCCCCAGGCTCCGATAAAGGGATGGTAGGCAGGGTCGGCCGGATCGAGGACCCGTCGCAGGTGGTCGAGTCCTTCTGCGTAGCGCTGGTGGGCCACGGCGCCGCGGCCCCGTACGAACTGCGCCAAGGCAAGCATCGGGGTCGCGCCCATGGGCAGCAGCACCGCTTCGGCTTGGCGGGCCAGTTCTTCGGCGACAGTGAAGTCTCCCCGCTCGGCGGCAATGGTGGCCTGCGCAAGCTGCGCGGAGGCCACCTCCCGCGGCTGGCCGGTCTCGCGGGCCAGGCGTGCGGCTTCTTCGGCGGCGGAGACGGCGAGTGGTTCCCTCGCGAGGTGCACCGCCGCCCACGCCTGGGATACCAGCGCTTGGGCCAGCAAGCCGAGCCGGCCCTGTGCGCGAAGGCCGTTGACGGCCGCATCGAGGAAGCCAAGCGACAGGTCAAACGCCCATACCGCCGCCGCTGCCGAGCCGGCGAGATAGGCCCCGGCTGGATCTGCGAGAAGGGGGGTCATACGCGAGACCCGGTCGATTACAAATGCCCCGTGCGCTACCGGATCTGCGTACGCGAGGATGGCAAGTCTGGCCGGTGCGTCCCTCGGCAGCCGCAGGCGTTCAGCGGCCGCGGTAACCGCTGCCCGGGTCTCCTGGTCCGGGTTCCCCCACCAGCATCTCAACGCGGCGGCGACCAGGCACTGCACGGCCAGGTCGGTGTGACCGCCGGACCTCATCCGGTCAGCGATTTGTGCCAGCGGACCGACTTTCGCCGCTCCGGACCAGCTGGCGTCGCCGTAGGTCTCGCGCAGCCACGACAGCCAGGTTCGCTGTTCGGCTGGCAGATCAAGCGGTTCGGCCGCGTGCAGGAATTGAGGCCCGAGCCCCGGGCGACCGAACTCGAAGCCCAAATCCGCCGCGCGCAGGAGCCGACTTCCCCGGCGGTCCGGATCCTCGCTGAGTTCTGCCGCGCGCTGCAGAGCAGCGACCGCCACCGCGACTGCGCCGCGTTGTCCGGCCCGGACCGCGGCCTCCTCCAGCTCCGCCGCCACTTGCTCGTCGGGCCCCAGGGCCGCCGCCGCCCGGTGCCACACCTGACGGTCAGGCTGGCCCGCGAGCACCTGGGCCAGCGCGGCGTGCGCGGCTTGGCGCTCCGGCAAGCCTGCCGCGCGATAGATCGCCGACCGCACCAGCGGATGGCGGAACCGCAGCTGGGTGCCCTGGATCGCCACCAGACCCGCAGCGATGCCCGGCGTGAACGCGCCGGCTGTCACCGCTTCGCCTTCAAGGATCGTGGCCGCGTTCAGCACCTCTGCGACGACGCCGGCATCATCGGCGGCGGCGGCCAGTAGCAGCGAGCGCGTAGCCGACGGCAGGCCAGCGCCCTGGGCCGCGAATGCCCGTTCCAGGCGAGCGGTCAGCGGCAGCCGCGACGGCAGCAGGCCGCCCTCATCGAGGCGCTCGGACCGCAACGCGGCGGGCAATTCGATGAGCGCCAGCGGGTTGCCCGCCGCGTCCTGGAGCAGCCGCTCGCGGACAACCGGGTCAAGGCCAGGCGCACGAGAATCCAGTAGCTGCCCACTGGCCTTCTCGCTCAGTCCCTGCAGCCGCAGCTCAGTCAACCCGGCTTCGTCGAACGGGCTCGGGAAACCGTCGCGTGCCGCGATCAGCATCAGCGCCGGCTCGGCCTCCAGCCGACGCGCAACAAACGCCAGCACGGCACAGCTGGGCTGGTCGAGCCACTGAGCGTCCTCGATGATCAGCAGAACAGGTGAGCGTTCAGCCGCGTCGCCGATCAGCTCAAGTGCCGCCAGCCCGGTCATAAACAAGTCCGGAGTAACCTCGTCCGACATGCCAAATGCCGCATGCAGCGCGGCTCGCTGGCGTGGCGGCAGGCCCTGGGCCAGGTGCAGGACCGGCCGCAGCAGCTGATGTAGGCCCGCAAACGAGATCTGGGCTTCTGACTGAACCCCCACCGCAGATAGCACCCGCGTCTCACGGTCCCGTGCTTGCGCGGTGATCGCCGCCAGCAAGGCGGACTTCCCAATGCCAGCTTCGCCCCGGACTACAAGCGCACCCCCGGCAGCTTTACCGAGCCGCCCAGCCAGGTGATTGAGGACCCCGAACTCGCGCTCACGCCCATACAAGCGGCGTTGAGCGCTGTGAGGGCCCGCCAACCGGGGGGGTGTCGATATCTCACCGGTTGTCATCGTGCCCTCCCACATACCGCAGGCCCTCAGTAGACCTGACGCTCACGGGACCGGTCAACAGACTGGTCATTTGCTAGATCCGGTACTGCGCCGCCTCGGCATAAGTTCTGACCAGCAGACGGGCGCCCCAGGCAACAGCGAGGGCGCCGCCTCACCTTGAGCTAAACGAGAAAGGAGCCACCGACATGGATGTCCGGCCCAACATTGTCCTGGTCCACGGCGCCTGGGCCGACGGCTCCTGCTGGAGCGGCGTCATCGAGCGCCTGCAGGCCGACGGCTACCACGTCACCGCGCCTCAGTTCCCGATGACCGCACTGGCCGACGACGTTGCCCGGCTGCGCCAGGTGCTCGGCCTGCAAGACGGCCCCACGATTGTCGCCGGGCACTCCTACGGCGGCCAGATCGTCACCGCCCTCGGCACCGACGCGCCGAACGCGGCCGGGCTGGTATACATCGCGGCCTTCGGGCTCGATGAGGGCGAGTCGCTCGGCGCGCTGCTGTCCCAAGGGCCCACGCCCCCGGCGCTGGCGCACCTGTTCACCGACTCCCGCGGCTTCGGCTGGCTGCCCGAGGACGACTTCGTCAAGTATTTCGCCGCCGACGTCGACCCGGTCAAGGCCAAGGTGATGCACGCCGTGCAGCAGCCACTGGCTGGCTCCACGTTCACCGACGTGATGGGCGTCCCGGCCTGGAAATCGCTGCCGTCGTGGTACCTGGTCGCCACGAACGACCAGGCGATCCCGCCGGACGCCGAGCGGCTGTTCGCCTCCCGAATGGGCGCGGCCACCATCGAAGTCCCCTCCAGCCACGTCGCCATGGTCTCCCAGCCCCGTGAAGTGGCGGATCTGATCGGTGCGGCAGCCGAAACTTGTGCCGCGACAGCGGCATAAGCCCGGCGGCAGTGATGTCGGGTCGCCGCGGAAGCCGCCATCAACCAGCCGACCGCCTTGCCCTGCGGCGCGCTCGTCACCCACAACTGATCACGAGCGAGCGGTGGTTCGCAATACATCACCAAGCAAGCCGCGACTGAGAAAGAAGCAAATTCATGGCCTCCGAACGAGTACTCGAGGTGCTGGTGCGCCGGCATGTCTTCGACAGCGAACGGCCGTTCCCGGCCGTCCTGGAGGGCGTCTTCGGCGGCATCAGCCAGCCCGACATCGAGACGCTGTTCCGCAACCTCGCCGCGACCACCTCGTATGAGCAGTTCAGCTCCCTCGTCGGGCAGGCACAAGGCAGCGCCGGGCTGATGCGGTTCCTGCAGCTCGACCTCGACGCCGCGCTGACCCTCGACCCCCAGGCACCGGACTGGGCGGGGCGCCGCCTGGTCCGCCTGCTCGCCGGCAACCCGGTCACCATGGGCGAGATGACCCGCCACCTCGCCGACGCCGGCTCGTACGCGCCGGTCACCATCCTGATCCAGGAGAGGCCGGACGGCGGAACCCGGGTCGCGTACGACACGGTCGCCAGCGCGATCGCTCCCTATCACGACGCGGCCGCCGCGCAGGTCGCCGAACACCTCGACACCGAGGTGCTTGACCTCCTCCGTCAGGTGACCGGGGCGCCAGCCTCCGCAACTCCCAGCCGGGAGACCGTGTGAGCGTTCACGCCCAGCCTGGCGACCGGGAAGCGACGTCGGGGCCGATGATCGCAGGGTCCGGGCGGGGGAGACGCGCGGCGGGGCTGATGGATCGGCGTAGCGAACGCGGCACGCTGGACCGGCTGGTCGGGGCGGTTCAGGCGGGTGAGAGCCGGGCGCTGGTGGTGCGCGGCGACCCGGGCGTGGGCAAGACCGTGTTGCTGGATTACCTGTCCGGGCAGGCGTCGGGCTCGGGGTGCCGGGTGGCGCGCGCCACCGGGGTGCAATCGGAGATGGAGCTGGCGTTCGCCGGACTGCATCAGCTGTGCGCGCCGCTGCTAACCCGCGCGGAGCGCCTGCCGGTACCGCAGCGGGACGCGCTGCGGACCGCGTTCGGCCTCGCCGCCGGGCCGCCGCCGGACCGGTTCCTGGTCGGGCTGGCCGTGCTCAGCCTGCTATGCGGGATGGCCGGGGAACGCCCGCTGATCTGCCTGGTCGACGACGGACAGTGGCTGGATCAGGCGTCGGCGCAGGCGCTGGGGTTCGTGGCCCGGCGGCTGGCGGCCGACCCGGTCGGGGTGGTGTTCGCGGCCCGGGACCCGGGCGCGGATCTCGCTGGGCTGCCGGAACTTGTCGTTCAGGGGCTGCGGGACGATGACGCGCGGGCGCTGCTGGACCTGGCGCTGGCCGGGCCGCTGGACGTGCGGGTCCGTGACCTGATCATCGCCGAGACGCATGGCAACCCGCTGGCGCTGCTGGAGCTGCCGCGCGGGGTGACCCCCGCCCAGCTGGCAGGCGGGTTCGGGCTGCCTGGCGCGGCGCCGCTGACCGGGCGGATCGAGGACAGCTTCGTCCGCCAGCTGGCCGCCCTGCCGGAGGCGACCCGGCGGCTGTTGCAGCTGGCGGCGGCCGACCCGTCCGGTGACCAGTCGCTGGTCTGGCGCGCGGCCGAGCGGCTGAACCTCCCGGTCCAGGCGGCGGCGCCAGCGGTGGAGGCGGGCCTGGTCGAGTTCAGCGGCCGGGTGCGGTTCCGGCATACGCTGGCGCGCTCGGCGGCCTACCGGTCGGCGCCGTTGCCTGACCGGCAGCAGATGCACGCAGCGCTGGCGGAGGTGACCGACCCGCAGGCCGAGCCGGACCGGCGGGCCTGGCACCGGGCCCAGGCCACGCCCGGGCCGGATGAGGAGGTCGCTCTGGAACTCGAGCGGTCGGCGGGCAGGGCGCAGGCCCGCGGCGGGCTGGCCGCGGCGGCGGCGTTCCTGGAGCGTGCGGCGCTGCTGACCGGCGATCCTGTTCGGCACGCCGAACGCGCACTGGCCGCCGCACAGGCCAGCATGCAGGCCGGCGCGTTCAGCAAGGCCCTGGACCTGCTGGCGGCCGCGGAGGCCGGGAGGCTGGATGAATTCCAGCGCGCCCGAGTCGACCTGGTGCGCGGCAACGTCGCCTTCGCCTCGGGTTTTAGCAGCGATGCGCCCCGCTTGCTGCTTCAGGCCGCCAGGCGGCTTGAGCCGTTCGACTTGGAGCTTGCACGCGAAACCTACATGACCGCCTTCAACGCCGCGATGAACTGCGGGCATGCCGCCGGTGAGGACGTGCTCCCGGAGATCTGCCGCGCCGTCCGGGCCCTCCGTTCGCTGCCGGGCACTCCGCGTCCCCTCGACCTGCTGCTCGACGGCCTCGCACTGCTGGGCACCGACGGCCGCGCCGCCGCGATCCCGACCCTGAAGCAAGCAGCAACGGCGCACACCGACATGCGCATGGAGGACGTCCTGCGCTGGGGCTTGTTCTCCGTGGCGGCCTGCGCCCTCCTGTGGGATGTCGAGGGCATGCACGCGATCTCCGCGCGACAGGTCCAGCTCGCCCGCAGCGTCGGCGCGCTTGCGCAGCTACCGATACTCCTCAACGCGTTGGGCATAGCAACCGCGTGGATCGGCGACTTCGCAAGCGCGGCCTCGCTCATCGCGGAGGCCGACAGCGTGGCGGCGGCGATCGGCAGCCCCATCGCCCCCTTCACCGAGCTGAAGCTGCGGTCACTGCAAGGAAAGGAAGCCGAGGCCTCCGCACTGATAGCACACGCCATCGAGCTTGCCGCGACCGGTACGCAAGAGATCGCGGCGATCTCGGCGCACTGGGCGGCTGCGGTCCTGTACAACGGCCTCGCCCGCTACGAGGAGGCACTATCGGCGGCCCGGCAAGCCACCTCGAACCCCTTTGAGCCGCATGTCTCCATCTTTGCGCTGCCCGAACTCGTCGAGGCCGCCGCGCGCGCAGGAGACACCGAACTTGCACACGACGCGCTCGCGCGGCTGGCGGAGACCACGCAGCCCTGCGGCAACGATGTCGGGGCCGGCATCGAGGCCCGTTGCCGGGCGCTGTTGAGCGAGGGAGCAGCGGCCGAGGCCTACTACCGCGAGGCGGTCGACCGGCTGAGCCGGACGCGGCTGCGCCCGGATCTCGCCCGCGCGCATCTGGTCTATGGCGAATGGCTGCGGCGCGAGAACCGCCGCACGGATGCCCGCGAGCAACTCAGGGCCGCGTACGAGATGCTCAGCGCCATGGGGATGGCGGGCTTCGCCGAGCGCGCGCGCCGGGAACTGACCGCCACCGGCGAGACGGTGCGCAAACGCCGCGTCGAGACCGTCACCACACTGACCGGCCAGGAGGCCTACATCGCCCGGCTGGCGTGCGACGGCCTGACCAACCCGGAAATCGGCGCCCGGCTGTTCCTGTCCGCGCGCACGATCGAGTGGCACCTGCGCAAGATATTCACCAAGCTCGGCATCGGCTCCCGCCACGAGCTGCCCGCCGCGCTGGCCCAGCCCGGGCAGGACCGCTATATAGCCCAGCCGAAGGATCTCAGTAGCCGACGATCAGGCGACGTTGGCGCCCGGCGATATGCGGCAACTCGCCAGTGATTACGGTGACGACTTCAGCAGCAAGACACCGCCCAGTCTCATCCGTAGTCTCATTCGCCCGAGTTCGCAGGCGTCCGCCGTAACCCGCCAGTTACGGCTATCCAAGGTCACGGACTGTCCCGGACCGGCGTGAACGCTGAGGCGCATACTTGGAAAGCGTGTTGGGGGCAACCCCTCAGGAGTTCGAATCTCCTATCCTCCGCCGCGCTGGCTCAAGGAATCCGGGCCTGGGCATGGCCCGATGTTCCCAGGAACCGCCGCCCGGTTTCGCGGCGCTTTGCGCGCCGGGCTAGGTGGATTCCCAGGACGAGGCCGACCGTGCACAGGTAGGCGAATGCGTCGCCGACGTGGCTGTAGATGGTGGATACGCCACGGGACGGGACGCTGGCCAGCAAGATGCCGTCGTTGCTAGTGGAGCCGTTCCGGCTGGCGATTGTCCGTCCCAGGTGGTCGGTGACCAGGGAGATGCCGTTGCCGGTGGGCCGTACCAGCGAGGGCCGCGCCGAGTCGGCTGGATCCGCCGGGACCCGATCTGGCGTGCGCTCACGGTCCGCCGCGGCCAACGAGCGCGAGGCAGGTCTTGCGTTTGGCCGACGTAGCGTAGCGAGCTACTGTGTAGTACATGAGTCAGCCGCTGAGCGTGCGCTTGAGCGAGGCAACCATCCGGCGCCTCGGTGCCCGGGCCCGGCGCGTGCACCTGCCGCCGCGGACTCTGGCGCAACGCTATGTCGAGGAAGGCCTTCGCATGGATGAGCACCCGCTGATCCGGTTCGCCGAGGGCCCGGCCGGGCGCCGTGCCCGACTGCTAGGCACGGGTAAGGACGTCTGGGAGGTCGTCGCGACCGTCCGCGACAACGACGGTGATCTGGGCGAGGCCGCTCGCTACCTGGAACTGCCACTTGGCCTGGTGCAGGCGGCAGTCTCTTACTACGGAGCCTATCCCGAGGAGGTCGACCAGTGGATCGACCTGAATGAGCAGGAGACCGCCGAAGCGCACGCCGCTTATGCGGCCGGGCAGGCTGCCGTCCGGCAGTGAAACTGCTGCTGGATGAGATGCTGTCCCCGGTGATCGCGCGGGAGCTGCGCAAGCGCGGCCACGATGTGGAATCGGTCGCGGCCAATCCCGGTCGCGAGGCGATGTCAGATCCAGAAGCCCTCCTGTCGGCCAGCGCCGAGCACCGCGCGATCGTGACCAACAACCTGCGCGACTACCGGCCGCTGCACAATGAGGCGATCGTGCCCGGCGGCAACGGTCATTTTGGCATGATCTTCATTCCCGGAAGCTACCGCCGCACCCGGGGCGATACTGGGCGGATCATCGCTGCCCTCGAGGCCATCCTCGCCAAGCACCCGGGCGAGACCGACCTCATCAACGGTGAAGCCTGGCTCTAAGCCGGGCGTGATCCCCAACCCCGGCGAACTCTTGGCGGAGACCACCAAGGCACGGCCTCTCGTGGCGGGTCAGCGCCGCCAGACCAGGAGTCTGCCGGCCACAAACGTCGGCGGGCCCAGCAGCCTGATCAGGAAGTGCCCCAGAACCGAGCCCTCCCGGGTGACCGCGACGACCGCGGCGGGCCGCCAGTAGGCCATGGCGGACCGGACCAGCGCGAGGCGCGTCTGGCGGGTTCGTCCCGACCAGAGATCGTTCAGATACCTGGCGGCGTACTGCTGGGGACCGCCCATGCCGAACGTGGCCTCCCCGTTCGTACCCGGTCCGAGGAAGTAGCCGCCGACCAGCGAGCCGGGCTCGCCCGTGTCCGCCTGCCAGTACATGTCCTCGGAATGCGCCAGGTGGCCCGGGACGACGAGCACGCTGGCGTCCGGCGCGAGCCGCAGCCGGGCGAAGGCCTGCTGCCAGCCGGCCGGGACCGCCGGGACCGGGTCCGTCTGGTACGGCAGCGGAATCAGCGGCAGGACCGCCAGCACGGCGACGGCCGCCGGGATCCCGCTGAGCCAGCCCCGGTCCCGCGGTACCAGCGACCGCGCCTGGTCCAGCGAGAAGGCGAGCACGGCGCCGGCCGCGCCGTCGGCGAGAAGGCAGAACCGGCCCGGTATCAGCTGGGCCATGCCCGGCAGGCCCTGAAGCCAGTGATACGGCAGCAATTGCCCCGTCAGAAGGAATCCGCGTATCGGCAGACGGCCGCCGCCCAGACTGCACAGCTCCAGCACCAGCCAGCTCACCGCCGCGGCGCGAACCTTGGGATCTCGCCAGAACCGGATCGCGGCGGCGGCGAGCACGATGATCAGCGGCCAGCCCAGGTAGGACAGCACTTCCGGGAGCGCGTGATCATAGCTGGCGATCACGGCTTCGCTGGCCGACGTGTGAAAGAGCAGGTTGCTGGACGGATCCACGAACAGGGCGAGATTGGCCGGCCGCCGCGCAGGCAGGACGCTGTGCTCGTGCAGCGGGCCGGCGAACTGCACCCACAGCGCGTACCCGCTGATCAGCAGCGCGACGGCGGCCGCGGTCAGCACGCCGAGCGCGGCTCCCGGGGCCCGGCCGCGCACCGCGCGCGGATGGCCGAGCGCGAGCGCCGCCACGAACGCCGCGCCGGCCACGGCCGTGAAGACCAGCTCCTCTTCCGCGATGAACACCTGCGCGGCCGCCAGCAGGCCCATCCAGGCCCCGCCGCGCACCGGGTCACTCCGGCCGGTGATTATCCGCAGCAGCGCGTCGATGATCAGCGGCGGCAGCACCGCGAGCGCGAGATGGTAATGACCGATCCCGGAGTTCAGCAGGGCCGGGGAGAACCCGTACACCGCGCCGCCCAGGGCGGCCGCGCTGAGGCTGGCCCCCCAGCGGCGCAACACGAAGAACAAGCTGGCCGCCGAGCCCGCGATGCTCAGCGTCAGCACGGTCGTGAGGCTGACCTGCGGGCCGGCCAGCAGCGTCACGGGGGTGAGCAGTATCCCGGGGAGCAGGAAGGACGTGTTCCACATCACGTTGATGCCGCGCGGCGCGTTCAGCGCGGTCGTGACCAGCGCCGGCAGGTGCCCGTGCGCGACGGCCGTCGCCGCGTAGCGCATGAACCAGGCGAACAGGTTGACGTCCTGGCTGTCGCCCCGCTGCATGAGGCCCGCCGGGTCGGCCCACAGGCGCCCGGTCACGGCCACGGCCCCGAGAAGATAGCAGCCGACGATCAGCCATGCCGCTCGGGTGCCGGTCCGGGGCGGGCGTTCGGCGACCGGAGACGGCTCGACCGTCGTGGATAAGCGGCTCACGCCCAGCCTCCAGCCGCCGGGAATCTCTCCAGCGGAGACTGTACGCCGGACTCGCCCAGCTTGGTACCGGAACCGGCGCCGGAGGGTTGCGCTTCCACGCCCCGGGCAGTGACCAACGGCCCTGGCAGGCGGGGGACGGCTATGGTGATCATCCGGGTATGGCCGCGCTTCTCGCTTATCTGGCGGGGACGATCGTCGCGGCGTGGGGCGTGGCGCACGCGGTGCCTACTCGCCAGGTTCTGGCCGGCTTTGCGCCGGTCACCACAGATAACCGGCGGATCATCGCGCAGGAGTGGCTGGCCGAGGCGTTCACCATGTGGGGGATCGCCGCCCTGGTGATCGTGGTGACCGCGGTCGGCGGTGGCGATGCCGGTGCCCGCGCGTGGGTCTACCGGGTCGCGGCCGGGCTGCTGGTCGCCCTGGGGACGCTGACCGCGCTGACCGGCGCGCGCACCCCGGTGGTCTGGTTCAAGATCTGCCCGCTGCTGCTCGGCGGGTCGGCCGCCCTGCTGCTGGCCGCGAGCTTGCTGTAAGCAGATGATCTCCGGCCCCGGCCACCGTGATCTCAGATTTGGTCTCATTCACTCCCGTCCGTCGCCGTTCACCGGCAGTCACCCGGTTGCCCACTGACAAGGCGGCGCCGTCGGCGCCGATCTGCCGCGGACGTCTTCCTCTATCCCGGCGCCTGACGCCGGTCAGGAGCTGTCCGTTGAGGTGACCAAGGACCCTGACCGGCCCGCGCGCGACCTGCTTACGGTGTGGTCGCGCGGCTGGGACGGATCGCGGCTGTGTCTTCGGATGCGGCCAGGAACGGCGAAGGCGGCTAGTTCTGGCCGCCTGGCGCTCGAGATCACGGCAGAAGGAGCGGCGGATGTGTCGCTGGCTGGCTTATACGGGTTCGCCGGTCCTGCTATCCGATGTGCTCTACACCCCAGTGCACTCACTGATCGACCAGAGCCTGCATTCGAAGCTGGGGGCGGAGACGACGAACGGGGACGGGTTCGGCGTCGGCTGGTATGACGTCAGGCCGACTCCGGGGTGTTCCGCAGCAAACTGCCATCCGTTCCGCCACCGCCGTTGGCTGTGGATGCACAACGGGTTCATCGGCGGGTTCGCGGCGGTCAAGCGGGACCTGGTGCTGGCGGTGGATGAGTCGCTTTTTGGGGAGATCAAGGGAGGGACCGACACCGAGGCCTTGTTCTACCTGGCGCTGAGTTTCGGGCTGGAGGACGATCCGCCCGGCGCGGTCGCGCGGGCCATCGGGTTCACAGAGGCCCGCGGGCGGCAGCGCGGTGTTGAGCACCCGTTCCAGGGCACGATCGCCACCAGTGACGGGGAGAGCCTGTCTGCGTTCCGGTACTCCAGCGAGGGCAAGTCGCGGTCCCTGTTCTTCACCCGCGATGTCCGCCTGCTGCGGCAGCAGTATCCCGACCGGGAGATCTTGCGCGAGGTATCCGACGACGCGCGGCTGGTGCTCTCCGAGCCGATCGGTGATCTGCCCGGCGCCTGGGTCGAGATGCCCGAGGCAAGCTACGGGGTGGTCAGCCAGGGAGGAGACGAAGTCCTGCCCTTCGCCCCCCAGCCCCCGCCCACCGCCCGGTGAGGAGTCCTGGCCGCGAGATTCCGAACGGCGGCCAGGAGGCGGGGCGAGAGCCGGCTGGACGCGCTACTAGGAGGCCGGAGTGCCGCCGGCGGCCGCCGTTGCCTGGCTGCGAGTGTCCTCGGTGCGCTCGGGCAGCAGCAGCACGGCGCCGATCAGGAAGCACACCGCGCCGATCAGGGTCTGGGTGTTGGCCCGCGCGGCGTTGTGCACCTGGCCGGTGACCGGGTTTATGTAGCCCGCCACGGCAGAGATGCCGAAGGCGATGGACCCGATCAGGTTGGCCAGCGTGATCCACCAGGACCAGGACGTCGGACGCCAGGCGGCCCAGCCGTGGCAGGCCTCGTACCAGGCCAGCGCGCTGGAGATCAGGAAGCAGGCCGAGCCGATCGCGTCGGGCCGCCACACGTGCTGGTGCGCGGCCTGAGCGGTTAGGTCACCGGCCGTGGCGACCCCGGTGCTGACGTTGAAATAGACGGTCCCGGCCAGTTGCACCGCCGTGGCCCACCAGTCGATCCGCCCGGGCTGGTAGGTGAAGAACCGCCGGTGCGCCGGGTTCTGCGCCTCCGGCGCGGCGTCGACCGCCTCCCGGTAGGAAAGGAATGAGGCCGAGGTGAAGAACAGCGACCCGGTGAAGTAGGTGACGGTATCCCACTGGGCCCGGGCGGCGCTGGCATACCCCGGTACCGACCCGAGCGCGAACAGCAGCGATCCGACGGCGAACAGGACGGCGACCCACCAGCCCCGGGCCCTCGGTGCCCACCACGTCGACCCGGCGGCTGGCTTCTGGTGCTTGCGGTGGCGGCGCGACTCCCACCGGACCACCGACCCGTCCGGCCGCATACGTTCAACGAACGTCACGGGCGCCCGGACGCTCGAGTCACGGCCGCGACGGTTCTGTCCAGGCATCAGCGCGCCCCGTGGTGCCCTGGCCTGTGCCGCTTGCCCTGCTCTCGAGCCGCCCCGGGCTTGTCCGGTGCCCGCATACCGCGTCCTCCCGGCCGTGATCACCTGGACCGGTAATCAGCCCGAACTCGCCCGATTCCAGACGCGGTGCCCGGCAGCCACACGGCGGAGCGAGCCATCACACCCGGGATATTCTCCTGTGCCAGGCGCACGGGCGAGGGTCGAAAGACCCATCTCGCCGGCCCGAAGGGCCCGGCGCTCGCCCCTGGACGCCGCGGCGCCTCGCCTCCGGGCTCACCGTCACAGGACATATCACAGGCCGGTCCTAGGGTCCCGGACATGACCGACGTAACCCCGAAAAACCGTCATAACGGCCTAGCACGCACGGTCTCGCCCGACCTCCGGGTCCCGCCCCGTCAGCCTGCCGCCGCCGAAACCACAGCCACCGACCACGTCACGGCCCAGGCCCTGCGGGCCGTCGCGTTGTGCCGGCACGTCGCCGAACGGGCCGCCCGGGCCGCTAACCGTCCGTGGCCGGGCCGCCCTCCAGCCGGCTGAGCTGCGCCTGCAGGTGATCGAGGCGCGCGTGCACGAGCGCGACCTCGGCACCGAGCGCGGCCATCGCCGCCGCGTCCGGCCGGTCGTCGGCGGGCGCGCGGGGGCCGGGCGGGGCGCCGGGGAACGGGCCGGGCCAGCGGGCGGCGTCCTCGTCAGCGGCGACGGGAACCCGCCCGCCGAGCCGGGCCGCGAAACCGCCGAAGGTGACGAACGGACGGTCCCGGGCGCAGACGGCACACGAGGGCTGGAGCCAGCGCCACCCCACGATCCCCAGCCCGGAGTCGGCGAGCCCCCGCGCCAGCCGGCCGCACCCGCAGGGACCCACCCGCACGGCCCGTACCCGCTGCCGGCTGTAACGCAGGCCGCGCTCGTAGCGGATGAACCGGCCGGACGCTGCCACCTCTAGCAATACCGCGGACCGGTTCGCGGCCGCGCAGCCCAGCGCCCGGGCGTCGGTCACCGAGTTCAGGCAGTAGAAGCCGCAGCCGCACCGGCGGCGCGGCGGCGCGTGCCGGCGGCTCCAGACGCACGATGCCTCGGCCGTCGCGCCGTAAACCAGGTGACCGCCGATGGACAGGCCGGCGAACCCGGCGCGCCCGTCATCGGCGGCCAGGGCGGCATGGGCGAGCTTGAAACCCAGGTACGGCCGGCCGGGAAGCTCCTGGGCGCCTCTCGCGCGCGGCACGGTCAGCCCGCGGCGGCTGGCTCCGGCTCCGGGACGGCGGGCGGTGGCACGGCGGGAGGCGCGGCAACGGCATCGTCGGCCCGGGCTGGCGGCGGGCCGGCCTCTTCGTCGGTTACCAGCGCATCGTCCCTGACGAATCCGGTCGCCAGTTTCTTGCCCAGCTGCATGGCCCGCCTCCTTCCGCCATCAGACCCGTACCCGGCCAGCCGCCGGGATATGCGATTGCGGGCGCGATGACCGCCTTTCAGGCGACGTCCTTGGCGATCCGGTAGGCCAGGACGACCAGGACCAGGAGCCAGTCGATCAGCGCCACCTCGTAGTTGCCGCTCGGCGACCACCAGGCCGCGACCCCGAGCACGATCAGCGTGACGACGAAGAAGACGACGGAGACCATCCGCCGCCCGTTGCGGTACGGCCCCCGGGCCGCGCCGTCGCTGAGCCAGGCCACCAGGTCCCACAGCACGTAAGCGGCGAAGACCGAGGCGGCGATCATCGTGGTCCAGCGCCAGGACGGCGACTGGCCCTTGGCGCTGAAGCCCCACTCGGTGGTCTGGACGGCGACCCAGTAGAGCACGACCAAGACGATGTCCAGGAAGAACTTGGCCAGCGGCAGCAGGTTCGATGCCCGGCGGACGTCGAAGTTGATGATCCCGGTGTAGCGGTGCCGGCTGCGGTGGTAGCCGATCCAGCTCGTGATCGTCAGCACGGCGGCGAACACCAGGTGGGCCACGCCCGCGGCGGGCATCTGCAGCGCGCGGTTCAGCGCCAGCAGCGCCTCGCCGATCACGAGGGCGAACAGGATGTCGACGAAGTTGATCCCGACTTCCTTGTCGTCCTTGTCGTCGCCGGGACTGCTGGCCGGCTGGCCGCCGGGCTGGTTCAACGGCCGTATCCCGGGCCGGACGCATCCACGGTCCCGGCCACCGGGGCACCGGCGCCGCCGCGCAGCAGGATCCGGGCCGCCGTCGGCAGGTCGGGCGCGCTGATCACGTTCCCGCCCGCGGCCCGGGCATCCCGGCGCTCGTACTCCCAGACCGGGGCGTCGATCCAGATCGCGTGCATGCCGATGCGGAGGGCCGGGTTGATGTCGGAGGCCAGGCTGTTGCCAACCGACCACGCGGAGCCGGCCCTGGCCCCGACCGCCGCGAGGACATCGCTGAACTCGCGCGGGCCCTTGTCCGGCACGATGGCCACGTAGTCGAACGCGTCGGCCAGCCCGGCATCGGCGATCCGCTTCCGCTGGATGGCCTCCTCGCCCTTGGTCAGCAGCGCCGTCCGGAACCGGCCCCGGACCTGATCGAGGATGCGGCCCACTCCGCTGACCGGCACCGCGGTCCGGGTGAAGACGCGGCACGCGGCGTCGCGGACGAGCGTCTCGACCGACGGGCTGACGACAGGGGCGCCGCGGAGGGCCAGCCGCCGGTAGGCCTCGACGCACGACGCCGGGAACCGCTTCGAGCTGACTCCGTAGCTGGCCACGTACTGGACGTCGATCCGGCGTTGCAGGCTCTCCCAGGCGCTGGCGTCGAGCCCGGCCGCGGCCACGATGGCCGCCGCCTCGTTGCGCGCCTCGTCGTACAGCGGCTCGACGAACCAGAGGGTGTCGTCACCGTCGAACACGACCGCATCGCGCCTCATGGCATCCCAGCGTAGCCACGGGATACGACACGGACAGCCGCGGTGGCCGGCCCGGCCCGGGCGGCCGCGGCGGGGCCGCCGTCAGGCGGCCGGGCGGCGGCCGGAGACGGCCAGGCGGCCGAGCCTGCGCCAGCTGAAGGCGTCGCGCGGAGCGGGGGTTCCCGGCCGGTTTCGCGGCACCACGACCCTGAGCGCGCGGGGCAGGACCGAGCAGTGCACCGGGGTCGGCATCATGACGGTCTCGCCGTCGATGCCCACCGGAATCTCGGGCTGGCCGGCATCGACCGTGACCTGGTC
>Ga0335078_10007713_pt1 | contig 15971 bp, 15 predicted proteins | sample Lox_Sample_32_FD_206711 | JGI IMG/M metagenome (GOLD analysis project Ga0335078, IMG submission 206711) | Soil microbial communities from Loxahatchee National Wildlife Refuge, Florida, United States - Lox_Sample_3.2 | ecosystem: Environmental > Terrestrial > Soil > Wetlands | place: USA...
GGATTCGTCAGCGGCGCCATCGAGTGAGTTCCTGTGTGGACGGCTCAACAGGTTGCCGGTCATGTCCAGAACGGAGACGGCATCGGGAGCAAGCCCCTCCACGGCGCTGGCCACGAGATTCGTGATCGCGACCACGTTCTGAGGACTCAGGTGCGCGCCGACCCGCAGATTCACCAGCACGCTGGCCTTGGCGGGCTCGCGGGACTCCAGGAAAACGGAATCGCGGGGGAAGGTGACATGAACGCGCGCATCCTGAACCTCGGTGAGAGAGCGGATGGAGCGTTCCAGTTCGCCTTCCAGCGCGCGTCTGTAGTTCACATGCTCGGTAAAATCGGTGATGCCGAGATTCGTCTTGTCGAACAGCTCGAAACCGATCCGGCCGGTTTTCGGCAGGCCCGCGCCGGCCATTTCGAGGCGCAACTCATCGACGCGCGCCGAGGGCACCAGAACGGTTGCGCCATTGTCGGCAAGACGATACTCGGTGCCCGATTCCTTCAGTCTGGTAACGATGTTCGAGGCATCTTCGGGCGCCATGCTGGTGAAGAGCGGCTTGAAATCGGACTCGTGCCGCCAGTGGACAAGAGCGCCGATAACCGCGATGGCGGCGAGGGCGACAACGACAATGGTGACCCGCTGTTTCAGGGTTAGCGCCGCGATGAGCTTCCTGATTTGCTCCATGGCTGTTCGTCAGAGGCTTCAGATCTGCATGCGCATGACTTCCTGGTAAGCCGAGACCACCTTATTGCGAACCTGCAGGAACATGTCGAACTGGAGGTCGGCGCGCTGCGCGGCCAGAATGGTGGAGTGCAGTTCCTGATTTTCGCCGGAAAGGAACCCCTGAACGGCGGCGTCGGCCGTGTTCTGGGCGGCGCTCACCTGCTGGATCGCCGACCCGAGCAGAGAGCGAAACTCGCCGGCGTTCCCCTGGGCCAGGGCCGCTGAATCGAGACGTGGCGCGGCGATAGCCGGGGCGGAAGTGATTGGTGCAATCGGGGCGGTCATGACTTTACCTGAAGAGATCGCATGCTATTTGAAGAGATCGATTGACCTCTGAATCATGTCCTTAATGGCGCTCATCGCGGCGACGTTGGCCCCGTATCCGCGGGATGCGCCCAGCAGGTCCACCATATCCTCGGCGGGATTCACGCGGGGCATGGCGACGAAGCCGTCTTTGTCGGCGTCGGGATGACCGGGCATGTAGCGCATGACGGGGGGACCGGAATCGGTGATGACCTGGCTCACTTCGACGCCTGTGGCCTGGCCCTCGACCGCCGATTGAAGCACCGAGGAGAACGGCGACTCAGTGGGCGTCGATTCGAAGACCACGTCCTTGCGGTGGTACGGACCTCCTTCGGGCGTGCGCGTGGTGTCCGCATTGGCCAGATTCTCGACGAGCACCTCGGCGCGCGCGCGCTGGGCGGCCATGCCCGACGCGCTGACATCAAGAGACCCAAAAAGGCTCATGACGACGAACCTCCGCCGCCCTCGATTGCCAGCCGCATGGTGTGGATCTGCCCACGCAGCAGGTTGGAGGCGATGTTGAAGCGGAGCGCGTTCTCGGCCAGCAGGCGCGCTTCGCGGTCGAGGCTGACGTTGTTGCCGTCGTTCTTGACAACCAGGCCCTGAACCTCCATGGCGTTCGGCGGAATCCCCTGGAGGGCATTGGCAAACTCGGCCTGGAAGTCGATGTCCTTTGTCTTGTAGCCGGGAGTATCGGCGTTGGCGATGTTGGCGGCAACCAGCTTCTGACGGTCAGCCAGAAGAGTCATGTACTGTTCCAGATTTCCGGCAACGCCATCGAGCATGACAACACCGCACGGTGCACGGGCCTTTCCAGCCTAAGCTGTTGGAAACAGGTAGGGGTGGCGGCGGGACTCGTCAGGATTTGGACAGCGGGGGGCGGGGGTGGCAGGGGAATGACAGGGGCATATCATGGATACCGTGCCTGAGCATTCGCGCCTCCGAGAGTTGCCGCCGGTGGATGAGGTGGTCGGCCGGCTGGCGAGGTTGTGCGGGCGCTTTCCGCGGGAGCTGGTGGTGGCGGAGGTACGGCGGGCGATCGCGGAAGCAAGGCGGGAGATTCTGGCCGGCGGCGAGCCGAAATTCGAAATTGAGGTGTACGTCACCGAGTTACTGGAAGCGCTCGAGCGGCCTTCGCTGCGGCGGGTGATCAACGCCACGGGCGTCGTATTGCATACCAATCTCGGCCGGGCTCCGCTCACCGGGTATGTCAACCTCGAATACGATCTCGATACGGGCCGGCGGGGAAAGCGCGATGTCCATCTGGCCGGCCTGATCGAGCGAATTGCCGGGGCGCCGGGCATCGTCGTCAACAATAACGCCGCGGCCGTATTTCTGGTTCTCAACGAGCTCGCCTGCGGAGGTGAAGTCATCGTCTCGCGCGGGGAGCTGATCGAAATCGGCGATGGTTTCCGCATCCCCGACATCATGCAGCGCTCGGGCGCCGTGCTGCGCGAGGTCGGCACGACGAATCGCACGCGCATCGAGGATTATGCCGCCGCGATCAGCGAGCGCACCCGCCTGCTGCTGCGAGTGCACCCCAGCAACTTCCATGTCAGCGGATTCACGGGCCGGCCGGAGGTGGCGCAACTGGCGGCTCTGGGGCGCGAACGTCGCGTTCCCATCTACGAGGACCTGGGCAGCGGGTGTGTCATGGATCTGAGGCGCCTCGGAGTAGATGAGCCAATGGTGGCCGCCAGCATCCGGGATGGCGCTGACCTGGTGAGTTTCAGCGGAGACAAGCTGCTGGGAGGTCCGCAGGCGGGGATTATCGCCGGCAATACGGCTCTCGTACAGCGGGTTCGCCGGAATCCGGTGTTCCGAGCGCTGCGCGTGGATAAACTGATCCAGGCCGCGCTCGAAGAGACTCTGCGCAATATCGTGCTTCAGCGCTGGGACCGCATACCCGCCCTGCGATTGATAGCGCTCAGCGCCGGCGAAATCCGCGAGCGGGCGGAGAAACTCACCCTGGGCCTGCCGGTCGAAATCATACCTGGCGAATCGGTAATCGGCGGCGGCTCGACGCCGGGCCAAAACCTTCCTACGTATCTGATTGCGCTGGCCTGCGCGGACGTTAATGAGGCCGAGCGCCGCTCGCGCGCCGGCGAACCCCCGGTGATCGCCCGCATTCAGGGCAACCGGCTGGTCTTCGATCTCCGCACGGTGCTCCCCGAGGATGAGCCGGAACTGGCGACGCTGCTGCGGGTACTCACGTCATAGCATCGTCACAACATGCGCGGATAATAAAGAGACATCCATGAAACGAGTTCTCGCTTTCGCCGCGCTCGCCGTTTGCGCGCTCGCTGGACCGGTTACGGCACCAAGGCCGCCCAAGCTGATTGTGGCCATCGTCATCGACCAGTTCCGCTACGACTACCTCTGGCGCTTCCGCACCGACTACACCGCGGGCCTGGCGCGCCTGCTAAACCAGGGCGCCGTTTTCACCGATGCGCACCATGTCCATTACCCGACGGTCACGGCGGTTGGGCACTCCACGTTCCTGAGCGGCGCCACGCCATCCTCAAGCGGCATCATTGGCAACGAGTGGTTCGATCGCGAGAGCGGTGAAAGCGTGACCAGTGTTTCCGATCCCGGCACCAGGCTGGTTGGGGGAGCGCCGGGCGCGCTCGGTTCGTCGCCGCACCGCCTGCTGGTAAGCACCGTGGGAGACGAACTGAAAATGGCCGGCCGCCACTCGAAGGTCATCGGAATTTCGATCAAGGATCGCAGCGCGATTCTGCCGGCCGGTCACGCCGCCGACGCCGCCTACTGGTACGATTCCGATTCGAACAACTGGGTCACCAGCACCTACTTCATGAACGATTTGGCGGCAGGGGTGAAGGAGATCAACGGGCAGCACTGGTTCCAGAAATATCTCGGCGCAAGCTGGTTGCCCCTGGACGCGAAGGACGACAACGCTCCGCCGTTCTGCACCATGGTGAACGGCAACGACAGCGTCCGCTATTGCGGCAGCCTGGAAGCGACACCGTGGGGTAACGAGATGATCGAGGAATTCACCGAACGCGCAGTCATGAACGAGAACCTCGGGCATCACGACGACACCGATCTGCTCGCGGTGAGCTTCTCCTCGAACGATTACGTTGGCCACGCCGTCGGCCCGGATGCGCCGGAGGTGCGTGACATTTCCATCCGCACGGACCGTTTGCTCGGCCGCCTCCTGGACTTCATCGATCAGCATGTCGGCGCGGCGAACACTCTGGTGGTTCTTACCGCCGACCACGGCGTCGCACCGGTACCCGAAGTCAATCAGAAGCGCAAAATGCCCGGTGGCCGAATATCCGGGTTTGCCATGCTGCGCGCGGTGAGCGAAGCGTTGAGTACGAAGTACGGCGCGGGCAAATGGATCGACGGGGGCAGCGATGATGGCGTGTATCTCAACCGCAAGCTGATCATGCAAAAGAAGCTGGATCTCGAGGCAGTTCAGAACACCGTGGCCGACCTGCTCAAGACCCAGCCGCACGTGTTTCGCGTTTACACAAGCATTGAACTCGCCCGGGGGCAGGTTACCGGCGATTATGTGAGTCAGGCTGCGCTGCGGGGGTTCTTCGAACCGCGTTCCCCCGATGTGGTAGTCATCCAGGATCCCTATTATCTGTTCTCGCCGACGGGAACATCTCACAGCACTCCTTTCAACTACGACTCCCAGGTACCGGTGATCTTCATGGGAGCGGGCATCCAGCCCGGCGAATACAACGAGAAGATTGCGGAGAACGACATCGCGCCGACTCTGACCACGATTCTGCGTCTCGAAGAACCGAGCGGATCCATCGGGCGAATCCTGGATGAGATGTTCCGGTAGAACGCTTGCATTTCTTTACAATTCGTTAGCAGACTCAACGTAACCAGAGCCACCCCGGGCCGGTCTATTCGCCATTGCCTGAGGCGGGTGAATGTATCTCCGGGTTCTCCTTTTTTTGTCCTTGCTTTCTGTCTCCGCGCAAACATTTGACGACCTGGCCCGCCGGGCGTCCCAGGCGCGCGATTCCGGCGATTTAGCGCAGGCTATCGCACTGTATCGGCAGGCACTTGAGCTTAGCCCCGCATGGAGCGAGGGCTGGTGGTATCTGGGCACCGCGTCGTATGACGCGGATCGCTACGACGTCGCCCGCGAAGCCCTGGCCCGTTGCGTGGCTCTGAAGCCGGAGGTCTCGCCGGCTTGGGGGCTGCTCGGGCTGAGCGAATTCCAGCTTAACGATTACGAGCACGCGCTTCCGCATATCGAGAGAAGTCTGGCCGACGCACGGCTGGACCCGCAGATGATACGCGTGCTCCGTTTTCACGAGGGCCTGCTGCTGGCGCGCGCCGGCGAATTCGATCGAGCGCTGGAGAGCTACGCGATTTTCGCTCGAGACGATCATCCTCCCGCTGAATTGTTAACAGCCCTGGGCATCACCGCCCTGCGGCAACCTCTGATGCCGGCGGATGTTCCCTCGGAACAACGCGCACTGTTCGACGCAGCGGGTGAAACGGTCTGGACGGCCATGTCAGAGGATGAAACGCGCGGTGCGCGGGCGTTCGCTCAGCTCCTGAGCCGTTTCCCCAACTCGCCCGAAGTGCGTGTGCTGGTGGAAGGCTATCTGCTGACGGCGCCCTTGCGCGACGCCGGTGACGAGTATCGGCATGAGCTGGATCTGAATGCCTCGGACGCAGCGGCAGCGGCAATGCTGGCATCTCTTTTGCTTGACCACCAGGATGCGGCGTCTGCCCGTTCCTGGGCCGCAAGAGCCGTGCAATTGGCCCCCGGTCTCTCGCTCGCGCAGTGTGCCCTGGGTCGCGCTCTGGTGGAGACCGGCGACACGTCAACCGGGATCAGGCATTTGGAGACGGCCGCGCAGCTCGACCCCGCCAATATCGAGACCGGCATCGCGCTGGCCAGCGCCTACTCAAAAGCGGGCCGCACCACCGATGCGCAAGCCGAGCGCGATCACACCCTGAAACTGGCCCTGCAGCCAGGTGTTCATGCGCCCGGTTAGCCGGGCATTGCTGGCGTTATCGCTCGTGATTCCCGGCGTAGGCCCGGCTGAGAACAGAGATTCCCCGCTCACATCGTGCGCAACCTGCCACGAGGAGCAATCGAGTTCGCAGCCGCAGACTCCGATGGCCCGTGCCATGTGGCGCCCGGAGACGGATCCGGCTTTCCAGAAGAAGGCCGCCTTTACGTTTTCCCGGGACGGATACCAATGGCGCGTGGAAAGGCACGGCGCCAGCGTCACCTACGCGGTGAGTCACGGGAAGGAAACCGCCGTCTTGCCGGTCCACTGGATATTCGGCGATTCGACTCAGACGTATGTGCTGGAGGTGGACCATCGCTTTTACGAAAGCCGTGTGAGCTATTTCGCGCCGATCGACGGTCTGGATATCACTCCCGGCGACGAAACGGATCGCCTGCTGAACCTGGGGGAGGCAATCGGCCGCGAGCTACACCCGCGCGAGTTGCAGGCCTGCTTCGGCTGCCATTCCACGGGCGCGGTGGTGGACGGCGAGTTGGAGATCGCCTCTTCCTCGCCGGGGCTTCAGTGCGTGCATTGCCACACGGGCGTGGAACAACATCAGTACGACATCGCCCGCGGCAAACTGGCTTCGATTCCGCCGAAGCTGGGACACATGGCAACGGAAGACGTCTCCGATTTCTGCGGGCAGTGTCATCGCACATGGGGCGAGGTAGTGCGCCGCCGAGCTTTCGGGTTGGCCGACGTACGCTTCCAGCCATACCGGCTGGCGAAAAGCCGTTGCTACGACGGAAGCGACCCACGAATCAGTTGCATCGCCTGCCACGATCCACATGTCGACGTGATCACGAATGACGCAACATACGAATCGAAGTGCCTGGCCTGCCACGCGGCAACGGCGAACGGAGGGGCCGCGCGGGCAAAGACGTGCCCGGTTTCGCCAACAACGGGCTGTATCGGCTGCCACATGCCGAAGACAAACCTGCCGCCGACTCATCGCGCGTGGACCGATCACTACATTCGGGTAGTAAAGGCGGGCGAAGCTTTTCCGGAGTAGGGCAGGTCACGCCGCCAGAGCCGACGAAGTACGGTGAAAGCTATGCCCGCTCCTGGTAAGCGCCCTCCGAAGTACTGACGCGGATTTTCTCTCCCTGGTTGATAAAAGGCGGCACCTGCACCACGAGGCCGGTTTCGGTTTTCGCCGGCTTGGTAACGTTGGAGACCGTGGCGCCTTTCAATCCCGGCTCGGTTTCGACAACGGTGAGGTTTACGGTCGGCGGAAGCTCGACGCTGATCGGCTTGCCCTCATAGAACTCGACGTTGACCTTCAGATTGGGAATCAGATAATCCACGGCATCGCCGAGCAGGTCCTTCGGGAGGTTCAACTGCTCGAAGTTCTCGGTGTCCATGAAGTAATACGACTCGCCGTCGTCGTACATGTATTCCATCTCACGCTCGTCGAGAGAGACTTTATCGACGCGGTCTTCAGACGAGAAGCGGTGCTCTGTCTGAGACCCGCTGCGCAGGTTGCGCATCTTCACCTGCACAAATCCGCGCAGGTTGCCGGGAGTGCGGTGGGTCATGCTGAAGATGGAGTAGAGGTCATTATTGAACTTAATGACCATGCCTGGGCGTAGCTGTGTTGCGGCGATCATGTTCCAGAAACCTTTCTTTCCGGGTGTCCGGGACCGCAACGCGCGCGCCCCGTCCTCCTGAGGGATGATCCTTCATTTTAGCAGGGCACGCGCGCAGCGGGCCGCATCGGCCACGCTATGATGGTCGTAATCCCGACATGATTCCCGACAACATCCCGGAAGGTCTCACTTTCGACGACGTGCTGCTCCAACCGGCGCACAGCAGCGTCCTGCCGGCCACCGTGGACACGCGCACCAATCTCACGCGCAACATCGCGCTCAACATCCCCGTGGTCAGCGCGGCCATGGATACAGTAACGGAATCCCATCTGGCCATCGCCCTGGCGCAGCAGGGCGGCATCGGCATCATGCACCGTAACATGTCTGTCGATCGGCAGGCCGAGGAGGTGGATCGCGTCAAACGCAGTGAAAGCGGCATGATCGTCGACCCAATCACCATCGATCCCGATCGCAAAATCTCCGACGCCCTGGATCTGATGAAGCGCTACCGCATCTCCGGCGTGCCGGTGACTCGCGGCGGCAAACTGGTGGGCATCCTCACCAACCGCGACCTGCGTTTCGAGTCGCGTTTCGACCTGCCTATTTCCGAGGTGATGACGAAAGAGAACCTCATCACCGTGAGTGTGGGCACCACCCTGGAGGAAGCAGAGAAGATCCTCCATCAGCACCGGGTGGAGAAGTTGCTGGTAGTAGACGATCAGTACAACCTCAAGGGCCTGATCACCGTCAAAGACATCCAGAAAAAGCTGAAATATCCGAACGCCGCAAAGGACGCGCAGGGACGTCTGCGCGTGGGCGCCGCGGTCGGGTCCACGGGCGATTTCATGGAGCGGGCTCAGGAACTGGTAGCGCGGAAAGTGGACGTGCTGTGCGTGGATTCGGCTCATGGCCATCAGGAAAGCGTGATGGCGGCGGTCCGCTCCATCAAGACACGGCTTCCGGAGGTGGATCTGATTGCCGGTAACGTAGCCACTTACGAGGGGGCCCGCGACCTGATCGCGCTGGGCGCCGACGGCGTCAAGGTCGGCATGGGGCCTGGTTCCATCTGCACGACACGAGTGGTAAGCGGCGCCGGTGTGCCGCAGATTACGGCCATCGCCGATTGTGCGCGCGCCACGCGCGAGGGCTCGGTTCCACTGATTGCGGATGGCGGCATCAAGTACTCGGGCGATGTGACGAAGGCCATCGCCGCGGGGGCCGACTGCGTCATGATCGGCAGCCTGTTTGCCGGCGTGGAAGAAAGCCCGGGCGAGACAATTCTCTATCAGGGGCGCACGTTCAAGAGCTACCGGGGCATGGGATCGCTGGGCGCAATGTCGCAGGGCTTTTCCAACCGCTACGATCAGGACGCCAGCGGCAAACTGGTACCAGAAGGCATCGAAGGCCGCGTGCCGTATAAAGGGCTGCTGGCCGAACTGGTGTATCAGCTCGTCGGCGGTCTGCGCGCAGGCATGGGATATTGCGGCGCCGGTTCGATCCGCGATCTGCAGGCGCATGCGAGATTCCTGAGGGTGACCTTCGCCGGGCTGCGCGAAGGCCACGTGCACGACGTCATCATCACCAAGGAAGCGCCAAATTACCGGGTGGAATCGTAGCTATCTCCCGGCGAGCAGGAGTGCGCCAACCACCATCGTGACCACCGTCAGCGGCGCGCCCGCACGAAAGTAGTCGCGGAAGCTGATTTTGACTCCTTCTTTCTGTGCCCGCTGCACGACAATCAGATTGGCCACGGATCCCGTGATGGTGAAATTGCCCGCAAGCGTCGAAGCCATTGCCAGCACAAGCCATCCCCGGGAGGGGTCATGAAAGTGGACGACGAACGGCCGGAGCATCATTACCGCGGGGACGTTGCTGACGATGTTCGACAGCACGCCCGAGAGAGCGCTGAACACCGCGACTCGCTCAGTACCGAACCGTTGCGCGGCGGCAACAAGATCCGCCAGCCACGGCGTCTGCTCGATTCCCGCCACAACCACGAAGAGACCGGCAAACATCACCAGCAGCTGAAAATCCAGGTGGCCATAGAACTTTTCGGGACGCACCCGCCTGGTGACCAGCAGCACCGCTCCCGCCAGCAGGGCGACCTTTGGAGCGGGCTGCCCCAGAAAAAAGAACAGCACCATCACGGCGGCGACAACGATGGACTTCCAGAGCAGGAACCGATTGACTCTCACAGGCTCCGCCGGCGCGTCAAGTATCTCGTCATTCGAAAACTCCGACCGGTGCGACAACCAGAGAACCAGCACGGTTAAAGCGAGCCCGATCGCCGCGATCGGAGAGAGCGCGGCCGCAAAGGCCGTGTACGAGACATGGGACATGCTGCCAATGAGCATGTTCTGCGGGTTTCCGGTGATTGTCGCGGTGCTACCCACGTTGGCCGCCATCGCGACGGCCAGCACGTAGGGCAGCGGATTGCGGTTCAGGCGTGTGGTCAGATGACAAACCAAAGGCGTGAGGACGATGCAAATGGTGTCATTCACGAAGAACGCCGAGAAAAACCCGCTCACCAGGACGATCACGGCCAGCAGCGCCAGTGGCCGGCGGACGTGACGCACGACCCATGTGCTTACCAACCCGAAGAACCCGGAGAGCCGCAGGTTGGCCGCGACAATCATCATGCCGAACAGCAATGCGAGTGTGTCCAGATCGATTGCCGCCCACGCCTGCCTCGGGGTGAGAATACCGAGACCCACCATCAGGCCGGCGCCAACCACAGCTCCGCCTGTTCGATCGATGCGCAGGCCGGGGAACTTACCGAGCGCAACCACGATCGCGGTGAAGAGAAAAACCGCGGTGGCCGCGGACGTGGTCAGGTCCATCCCCAATAAGGGTAGCGGATGGGGCGATTCGAAAGCTGTCTAAGCGCGATACGTGTCGGCGCGCCAGTTCTTCACCGCACGCTTGATGGCATCCTCGCTCAGGCCCTCATCGGCGGCCTTCTGCGCCAGAGCTGGGAACTCCTGGTCGGAAGCGAAACGCAGCCCGACAATCTGGCGAACCGTCAATCGCGGGTCGAGAAGCTTCCCGGTGATGGCGAAGTGGCGCAGGTTCTCCTCGGCGCGGATGGCCCGGTCCTGAGCCTTAAGCGGAAATGTCCGGCAATAGATGAACAGGAAAACGGCAATCACCGTCAGCACCACGATCAGGGCGGCGTTATAGAGGCGATTGTGATTGTTGATCGAAAGCCACAAATTCACCAGGGATCCGATCAACGTAAGCAGGATCAACGCGGCCAGCACGAAGTGGAAACCTGGCACCAGCCGGCCGTGATTGGCATAGCTCTGTTCAGCCACGAGCGAACTCCTTTCCGTTTTCTTGCTGTTTTACCAGTAGATGAAAGATTCCTCTTCACAGAGGAGTACGATGGGCGGCCCGCCACTGGAAATCCGGGCGGCGTGCTCCAGAACCTCCCTGCCGCCGTCCGATTCGAGGCATTTGTTTAGTTCAGCCAGACTCGAGAAATGCGCTTCGGCAATGCGATACGCCATGACGCGTCCACCTGGCGAGCCGACGACCCTGGACGACACAAAGCGGGTCATGCCCTTCAGCTTCGCTTCGACAAGCGGCTTATGCGCGGCGTCCCACTCGCGCTCGAATGCCTCTTCGTCGGCGGGATGCGGATAAATGACCACAATCTTCACGCCCGTCATGTACGCGCTGATTCCTCGGTGATCATCATCTTATCAGCGCGCCGCCTGTTCCGCCAGTGCAAGTTCCGCGAGCGCCAGCGCGCCCAACAAGCCGGATCGGCCGGCGAGCCCGGGGGCAACGATATAAGCGTCAAGACGCTCTTCGATGGAAGGATGGCGGACGTAGCCGTTCAACATCCGCGCAAATTCCGTCCGAATCAAAGGAAACAGGTGGGCCTGTTCCATGACTCCGCCCCCCAGAATGATGCGCCTCGGGGAAAGCGTAAGGCTGAGATTAGTCACGGCAGCGGCAAGATAGTGCGCTTCGAGCGCCCAGGCCGGGTGGTCCGCGGGTAACCGCTCGGGGGGCTTGCCCCAGCGCCGCATCATTGCGGGTCCGGAAGCGAGGCCTTCCAGACAGTCGCCATGAAAGGGACACATGCCAGGATAGGGATCACGCACCATGTCATGAGGAATGCGAATATGGCCCATTTCAGGATGGACCAGGCCGTGCAAAAGGCGCCCGCCGACAATGGCTCCCCCGCCAATGCCGGTACCCACGGTCAGATAGAGAAGATCGGACATCGCCTGTGCGGCGCCCCACCGCGCCTCGCCCAGTGCCGCTGCATTGACGTCCGTATCGAAACCCACGGGGACCCCGAGCGCGGACTGAACGCGGCCCGCAAGCTCGCAATTGGCCCATCCCGGTTTCGGCGTTGTAGTGATGCGCCCGAACGTGGGAGAATCCCGATGCAGATCGAGGGGACCGAAGGAGCCGATGCCCACGGCGGCAAGTTCGGCGTTTTTCAGGAAGCCGATTACACGATCCAGCGTTTCATCCGGTGTGGTGGTGGGGTAACGCGCGATGGTGAGATCGCCGGGCCCGGTCCCGAAGCCGCAGACGAACTTGGTGCCGCCCGCCTCGATTCCGCCGAAGAGGTTCACTCGGAACAGTGTGTCACAAATTCCTCCGGTTGCACCGTGGCCGCCGCTGCTCTCAAATAGTGTTGATGGATCGCAGACAGTTCATGAGCACGCTTGGCGCTGCGTTAAGCGCCGCGGCCCGGCCTGTCGAGACACCGAAAGAAGGCGTCTACGGCTCGGGTTACTTCGGACGTTGGATCGAAGACGACTTCGGGCTCCCGGCGTTTCTTTACACATGCGATCAAACCAAAGATCCGAAAGCGGTGACATCGGTAACCCCCGGCCTGCTATCCGCTACCGATCACATTCATCAGTTGGGCAACGACAGGCTGGTTGGCATCGCCTCCAACTACGGATACGTCAGCGTGCGTCAGGATGAAGGCGCGCCGAAATTCCTGAACGAGTACAATCCACAACGCGGACATTACGGCGGCGGCATCGGATGGCTCACGGACGGTAATGAGACGATGAGCACTTACTACTCAGGCGGCGAGACTGACTTCCGGCGTATCTTCGGGACTGGATACTTTCGCAAGAAGGTAAGTGGCCGCACTTACTCGGCCGATCAGATCATCGCCGCGCCTTTTGGCGATGACCCGGTACTGCTGTCCCTGGTCACGATTCGAAATCGCGGCGCGAAGCGGGCGAAGCTGCGCTGGATCGAGTATTGGGGTTGTCAGGTTTACCAATTCTCCTTTCGGGCATTCATGACATCGTTTGGCAGCGGCATCTCGGCAGTGGAAACAAGGAGACGGCTCGGCGACCGCTTCGCGCACAAATTCGAGGCGTTGCCGGGCAACGGATTGCTTGAGAAGAAGCAGTTCGCGGGCAGGCTGCCTGGAGACGAGGACCTGTGGCGCCGCACTAACCAGACTCTTAAGACACATCCGAACGCTTTCCTCACTTCTGCTCATGAGAGTGTTCCCGAGGCGGATTTCGACGACCTGAACCCTCCACCGACTTTTCTGGTTTCGCTCGACGCGGCCGCCACCGCTTTCAGCACGAATGCGCTCCGCTTCTTCGGCTCCGGTGGCGCGGGCGACCCTCTGGGCCTGCATGCGGGTCTCGAGAACGATCTGAACTGCACGGGAACGGAAAGCGGCCTGCTTCTTGAGCGCGGGTTTACGCTCAACGCCGGAGAGGAGCGGACTCTCTGCTTTCTGTATGGGTACCTTCCCGAGGGCTTTGAACTAAATGCACTGGTCACTAAGTACGCCGCAAATCCCGCCGGGGTCCTGCCACAGTCGAGCAAGCAATGGAGAGCACGAGCACCGATTTTCGAGACAAGCGCCGGCCATTGGATCCGTCGCGAAGTCACGTGGAACTATTACTACCTCAGAAGCAGCCTGACTTACGACAGCTTCTTTCATGAGCATATTCTGTCTCAGGGCGGCATTTATCAGTATGTAATGGGCTTTCAGGGAGCTGCTCGCGACCCGCTCCAGCACGTCCTGCCATTCATCTTCAGCGATCCCGAAATCGTTAAGGACGTTCTGCGCTACACCCTGAAGGAGGTTCGTCCCGATGGATCGATCCCTTACGGCATTGTCGGACACGGCGCCGTGATGCCGGCAACGAGCGACAATGCCAGCGATCTTCCGCTGTGGCTGTTGTGGACGGCCAGCGAATATATCCTGGCGACGCGCGATCGCGCTTTTCTGGACGAGCAAATCCCGACGTGGCCACTCTATGGACCGGCCGCGGGACGGGAGTCGGTCCGCAACCTTCTGGCGCGCTGTTTCCGGCACCTCACCGTGGACGTGCGGACCGGAGAACACGGCCTCATGCGCATGCTGAACGACGACTGGAACGATGCTCTGGTAACGTTCTGGGCGCAGCGCGCAACCCGGGAATGCGTGGAGCGCGGTGAGAGCGTCCTGAATTCGGCGATGGCCGCATGGGTATTCGACTATTACGCCGGAATGCTCAGCTGGGCGGGCGGTGAGGAGAACGCCGTCTCGGAAGCGCGCGTGAAAGCAGAGCAAAATCGCCGGGCGGCGGCAAGCCAGTGGACTGGCCAATGGCTCCGCCGGGCGTGGCTTGGGCCAACGCGGGGATGGCTGGGAGAAAAAGGCTTGTGGCTTGAGCCGCAACCCTGGGCGATTCTCGGCGGCGTGACGAAACCGGAACAGACGCGCCAACTTACCGCCGCCATGGAGGATTTGCTTCGCCGCCCCTCACCGATCGGCGCCTTGCAGATGAATCCGAACCCCGACATGCTCGCCGCCTCGATGGTGGAACCGGGGACTTCCGTTAACGGAGGTATCTGGCCATCCCTCAACGCAACGCTGATATGGGCACTGGCCCTGGTGGACGGAAAACTGGCGTGGGACGAATGGCTGAAGAACAGCGCCGCGCGGCATGCCGAGACATATCCGGATGTATGGTACGGCGTCCTGAGCGGTTCGGACACGTGGAACGCAGCCGGCACCAGACATCCGGGGGAGACCGTGAACGCGGGTTTCCTGCACTATACGGACTGGCCAGTGATGAACCTGCACTCGCACGCCTGCATGTTGTACGCGCTCACGAAAGTCCTTGGTATTGAGTTCACGCCGGTAGGCTTACGGATCGCGCCGGTCCCACCGCTGGAGTCCTGGCGGTTCGAGACTCCCCTTGTGGGTCTGGCAAAGACCGCAACGGGGTACGAAGGATGGTATGCGCCCCTGGTAGCCGGGGAATGGGAGATCGAATTCGTGCCGCCGGGCGGGGGCGCCGCCAGGGTGATCAAAGGGCGAAGCGCGCCGGGCAAACCGTTGAAATGGTCCGTTCGCACCGCGCATTAGCTCCGAATGGCTGTATGCTACTCTGAATACGTATGGCAATCCCCAACGTTAAGCGCTTTCGGCCATTTTGCCCCACCTGCAATGAGACCTTCACGGTCATGGCCGTGCTCCCGAAAGAGACTGACGTTGACGCGTATCTGAGCGACGTTGTCAATCGTCACGACCATAAGGCGTTTCAGGAAGCGAAGCAGGCGCACTTCAAGATCCGCGTCGGTCAGCAGAAGCAGAAGAAGGCAAAGTAACCCTCGATTTTTCGGCAACTCCGCCGGCCGGGCTTCACGTCCGGCCGTTGCTGTTTTTTGTGCCGGCGTCAGCTCCCGCTTCGTGCTCGCACCGCTTGCAATGCCCGCAAGCCCGCCTGGGCCACGTCGGCATCGGGGTCATGCGAAAGGCCCTGAAGCGGAGCGATTGAATCGGGGCCGCCGCTGGCGGCAAAGACCGCTGCCAGCCCGGTTTTTTCGTCTTTGGTGCCGCCAACCAGTCCGGCATAGAGGGCCTTGCGGACTTCCGGATCGCGCGCCAGTTCCACCAGGTACGGACGAGCCACTCCTCGCCACGCCACGAGATTCAGGTTGTTTACCAGGTAGCGCAACGGGCCGAAGGTGCTCATGTCGAGCTTGCCCATACCCGCGAGTGCAAAGGCTGCAGCCAGACGCGGGCCGTTCTTCGTTTCGCTTTCAAACATCTTCTGCAGCGCGGGCAGGTCTGCCGGATCTTTCAGACGTCCCAGCCCTTCCGCGGCCGAGGCGCGCAGGGCTTCATCCTTGCTGTCGAGGGAACTCCTGAGAGTCTCGTGAACGCCGGCGTCAGGCATCAGCGCGATGGCTTCGAGGGCCGCGCGCCGCACCTTCGCGGTGCGAGCGTGGTCGAAAGCGTCGCGAACCTGGGGGAGGGCATCCCGATTCTGCAGAAGCCCGGTTGTCTCCAGGGCGGCCGCCTGAATCCGGTCATTGAGGTCGCGGACCAGAAACGAGATGGAGGGCGCTA
>Ga0335078_10007714_pt1 | contig 15970 bp, 19 predicted proteins | sample Lox_Sample_32_FD_206711 | JGI IMG/M metagenome (GOLD analysis project Ga0335078, IMG submission 206711) | Soil microbial communities from Loxahatchee National Wildlife Refuge, Florida, United States - Lox_Sample_3.2 | ecosystem: Environmental > Terrestrial > Soil > Wetlands | place: USA...
GGGCATCTACGACCTGGTCGTGCACCCGCTGCACTTCGCCAACGACACGCTGCTGATCTTCGTGACCGGTATGATCCTGGCCTCGCTGGCGCTGCTGGCCGACCTGATCGTAAGGTCCCGCGCCTGAAAATAGGTAGAGTACGTGAAAATCGCCCTGGTCGGCCCGGCCCACCCCTACAAAGGCGGCGGCGCCCGGCACACTACCGAACTAGCCCGCCGGCTCGCGGCCGCGGGTCACGACACCATCCTCGTGTCCTGGCGCGCCCAGTACCCCAGGCGGCTCTACCCGGGCCAGCAGACCGTCGACGTCCCCGAGGGCGCGCCCTACCCGCGTACCCGCCGCCTGCTGGCCTGGTACCGCCCGGACGGCTGGCTGGCCACGGGCGGCCGGCTCAGGACCGCCGACCTGGTGGTGTTCGCCCTGCTCACCCCGCTCCAGGTGCCCGCCTACCTCACGATCATGGCCGGCCTGGGCCGCGGTGCCGGCCAGCACGGGCCCCGCACCGCGGTGATCTGCCACAACGTGCTGCCGCACGAGCGCAGGCCGGGCGACGTGCCGCTGACCAGGGCGCTGCTGCGCCGCGCCGGCACGGTCATCACCCACTCCGCCGCCCAGGCCGCCCAGGCCCGGGACCTCGCCCCGGGCGCGAAGGTGCTCACCGTAACCATGCCCCCGCACCTGCCCGCCGCCGGCCAGGAAGATCATGGGGCCGAACGGGCCCGGTTTCCCGCCTCCGCGGACTGCCGCTTGCTGTTCTTCGGCATCGTCCGTCCCTACAAGGGCCTGGACGTGCTGCTGCGTGCCCTGGCCGGGGCGCCGTCCCACCTGACGCTGACCGTCGCGGGGGAGTTCTGGGGCGGCACCACCGAGACGGAGAAGCTGATCGCCGAGCTCGGCCTGGCCGGCCGGGTGACGCTGCGCCCCGGCTACCTGCCCGCGGACCAGATCCCGGGCCTGTTCGCGGCGGCGGACGCGCTGGTCATGCCGTACCGGGAGGCGACCGCCTCGCAGAACGCCCTGCTGGCCTTCGCGCACGGGGTGCCGGTGATCACCACCACGGCCGGGGCGCTGGCCGAGGCGGTGCGCGACGGCGTGGACGGGCTGACCTGCGCGCCGGACGACGTGGCGGACCTGCGGCGCGCGCTGATCGAGATCAGCGATCCCCGGATGGCCCGTCGGCTCCGTGCCGGGATACCAGCCGTGGATCCGGATTCGGGCTGGCCGGCGTATCTTCAGGTGCTGCTGGCCCGCTAGGTGCTGCTGGCCCGCTAGGTTCTGCTGGCCTGCCTGGGCGGGGCGTCGCGGCGAACCGGCCGATGGCCAGGCCGGCCCCGGCCCACACGAAGTCGGCGATCGTCATGACCAGCCGCGAGGCGAGCGCGACGACCAGCGCGGACGCGGACGGCATGACCGGGGCGAGCACCGCGATGAGGGCGAGCTCCCGCGGCCCGATGCCGCCGGGGAAGAAGATGATCAGGAAGCCGACCGCCCAGGCCAGCGCGTAGGCGCCGAGCGAGAGCGCGAACACGTGCGGGGCCTTCCCGGCGAACACGCTGATCAGGAACCAGGCGTGCGCGCCGTAGCAGAGCCAGCCGAGCACCGTCCAGCCCAGCGCCCGCGCCATGCCCCCGCTGCTGACCGAACCCTCCAGTGGCGGCCTGCGCAGCAGCCGCAGCGCCAGGTCCAAGCCGAATTTGATGATCTTCGGGTACAGGCAGATGGCCGCCAGCGGCGCGATGGCCAGCACCCACCAGTACTGCCGGACCGCGTGCGCCGAGGTGAGCGGCAGCGTCACGGCCGCGGCCATCAGGCCCACCACCAGGGTGACGGCCATGCCGACCAGGCTGGCGGTGGCGCTGCGGCGGCGCGGCACGGCGTAGTCGCGGGCCAGCTCGACCTGGGCGGCCAGCGCCCACACCGCTCCCGGCACGTACTTGCCGAGCTGGCCGACGAACATCACCCGGGTCGCGGCGGGCAGCGGCAGCGGCGAGCCCAGGTCGGCGAGCAGTGCCCGCCACGCCAGCAGCATGCAGCCGAGCCCGGCGATGGCGCACAGCGCGGCGCCGGCCACGTCCCAGCCGTCCAGTTTGGCCAGCGCGGCCTGCACGTCGGTCCACTGCGAGGCGAGGCCGTAGACGGCGAGCCCGGCCGCCAGCAGCAGGAGCCCGCCGCGCAGCCACGGGCTCTTGGTGAGATCGCGCACGCCAGTAGCGTACTCGCCCTCGCCGCGATGGCAGCATCTCATGCAAAGATGGCGATCCTGCCACTCGTCAGCGAGGCGACCGCCTGGCAGGCTCGATGAGTGTGAGTTCGCAGGCTACCCAGACCGTTCGGCATCAAGAAAAGACGGAACCGGCGCGGCGGGCCAGCCTGGTCGCCTGGGCCTGCCTGCTCATCGTGTACGTCGTCTGGGGGAGCACGTACCTGGCCATCAGGGTCGGGGTGGAGACGATGCCGCCGCTGCTGATGGCGGCGGCGCGGCAACTGCTGGCCGGCCTGATCATGTTCCCGCTAGCGCTGCGGAGCCGCCGCGCCGCGGCGTCTCCCGCTCGCCCTCGGGGCGCTTTGAGGCGCCTCTTTCCCTCGTCGCTCGTCCCTCGCCCCCTGGGTGGGTCCGGGGGAAAAAGCAGTGGGTCCGGGGGGGAAAGCAGTGGGTCCGGGGGGGAAAGCAGTGGGTCCGGGGGGGCAGGCACTGCCCAGTCGGCGCCGCGCCCCTCCGGCTCGCTCGTACGCGAGGGCCGGGTGACGCGCCTGTGGCCGTCGCGCGGGGAGTGGCTGGGCTGCGCCATCGTCGGCATCCTGCTGCTGGTGGCCAACGGCGTGGTGGGCGTCGGCGAGAAGACCGTGCCGTCCGGGCTGGCCGCGCTGCTGGTGGCCACGGTGCCGCTGTGGCTGCTCGGCCTGGACGCGGGGCTGAACCACGCCCGGCTCGGCCTCGCCCCGGCGGCCGGGCTGGCGCTCGGGCTGGCCGGCGTGGCCCTGCTGTCCGGGCTGGGCGGCGGGGCGGGCACGATCTCCGGGGCCGGCGTGCTCATCATCCTGGGCGGGGCCGTCATGTGGGCGCTCGGCACGATCATGGCCCGCCGGGTCACCCTGCCCTCCAGCGCGGCCCTGGCCAGCGGGATGGAGCTGCTGGCCGGCGGTGCCGTGCTGCTGGCCCTGGGCGCGGCGGGCGGGGAGTTCTCCTCGCTGCGGCTGGCCGAGGTGTCGACGGCGTCCTGGCTGGCGCTGGGCTACCTGACCGTGGTCGGCTCGATCGTGGCGTTCTCCGCCTACGGCATCGCGATCCGGGCGCTGCCGACCGCGACGGTCGCGACCTACGCCTACGTGAACCCGGTGATCGCGGTCCTGCTCGGCGCGCTGATCCTGAACGAGCGGCTGACGCCGGCCATGTTCGGCGGCGGCGCGCTCATCGTGGGGGCGGTGGTGCTGGTGGTCCGCCGCAGCCCGCCGGCGCACTAGCCCCCCGCCGGTCCCCGCCGATGTATTACGGCCTGAGCTGTGCAGTATTTACTGCATTACTGTACTACAGCAGGCCTGCGAGCAGCACGGCGACGATGCCGGTGAGGAAGACGCCGTCGAAGGTGCCCGCCCCGCCGATCGACGCCACCGGCGCGCCCAGCCGCCGGATCTTCGGCAGGTTGACCAGGTCCGCGCCCAGCAGCGTGCCCAGCGTGCCGCCCGCGTAGGCCAGCGCGGCCACCGCGGCCGGGTGCAGCGCCACCGCGACCAGCGCGGCGAAGACCCCGGGCAGCAGCGCCGGGACGGCGATGCCGAGCCCGGGCACCGGGCGCGCCACCATGTGCACGAGCGCGCCGACGACGACCACCGCGACCAGGGCCTGCCAGCCGATCCGGTCGTGTGCGATCAGGTAGGCGGACACGGCCGCCGGCAGCAGCGCGCCGCCCGCGTTCACCGCGATCGTGGTGCTGCGCCTGGTCAGCACGGGGACGATGTACCGGACGCCGAACACGGCGATCATGCCCGGGACCTGGACGATCTGGCTGCGCAGCCGGGCCACCGGCAGGTTGACCGCGCTGCCGGCCAGGCTGGCCAGCAGGAGCAGCAGGGCGACGCCCGGGCTGATGCCTAGCCGGCCGAACGCGTAGCTGAACAGCCCGACCTGGAACAGCGCGACCAGCAGCGCGATGGCCACCATGCCCGCGATCAGGAACGGCGCGGTCAGCGGGAAGTAAAACACCTGCTGCCGGCGTCCGCCGGCCCGCGGCGGGCGCCGCTGGCCGCCCCGGTCGCCGGTCCAGGCGGCGCGGCCTCCCAGCCGTGCTGTATACCCGAACATGTCCGGTACCTCCATTTCGTACAACGACGGCCAAATTCGAGTTATGCCGTGAGTGGCGGCTGAAGGAGCATCCATGGCGCTGGAGATCAGGCGGCTGCACCTGGCCAGCCTGCAGGGCATCGACGGCGGCCGCTGGCCGGTGCACGGGTTCGTGGTCACTCATCCCGGCGGCGCGGTGCTCGTCGACACCGGGGTCGGCGGGCCGCAGGACTGGCTCGACGACTGGCGGGTGGTCAACCGCTCGGCCGCCGACGCGCTGGCCGAGCTGGACATGAGCCCCGCCGACATCAGCCTGGTGATCAACACCCACCTGCACTTCGACCACTGCGGCCAGAACGCGGTGTTCGGGCACGCGCCGTTCTACGTGCAGCGCGCCGAGCTGGACCGGATGCGGCGGGAGTCGGCGGAGCTCTACAACTGGCTCGGCTTCATGAACGCGCGGTTCGAGCTGCTGGACGGGGACACGGAGATCCTGCCCGGCCTGGAGGTGGTCGCCACGCCCGGGCACACCTCAGGTCACCAGTGCGTGCTGGTCCGCGGCGGCGGCGAGTCGTTCGACCTGCTGATCGGCGACGCGGCCTACACGCCGCGGCAGTACGCCGAACCCGCCAGCGACAAGCTTCCGGCCGGCCAGGCCAGCGACGTCCCGGCCTGGCGCGACTCGGTGCGGCGGATCCGCTCGCTGCGGCCCGAGCGGGTGCATTTCTGCCACCACACCGACGTCGTGCACCGCTGACCCGCGATAATCGTGTCATGCTTCTCATCGGGCGTGCCGGGGCGTACACGCCGCCTGACGGCGGTGAGCCCAACCACTGGATCGTGCACCTGAACAGCGATGACCTGAGCCTGGGCACGTACTCGATTCCGGCCGGCGGGGTGGACGACCAGGAGCCCCACACCGAGGACGAGGTCTACGTGGTGCAGGCGGGCCGCGCCACGCTGGAGACCGCCTCGGGCACCGTGCCGGTGGAGCCGGGCAGCGTGGTGTTCGTCCCGGCCGGGGAGACGCACAGGTTCACCGACATCACCGAGGACCTGGCCCTGGTCGTCGTCTTCGCGCCGCGGTACGGCTCCAGGGGGTTACCGGCCCGAGCCGGCCATGCTGGCCGCCTCCTCGATGCCGAGCCGGGCCAGCTCGTCGGCGCGCTCGTTGCCCGGATCCCCCGCGTGACCCTTCACCCACAGCCAGGTGACGTCGTGGGGCTTCATCGCCTCGACCAGCCTGCGCCACAGGTCGTCGTTCTTGACCGGCTTCTTGGCCGCGGTCCGCCAGCCGTTGCGCTGCCAGCCCTGGATCCACTTGGTGATCCCGTCGAGCAGGTACTTGCTGTCGGTGTGCAGGTTCACCTTGGCCGGGCGCTGCAGCGCCTCGAGCGCCTGGATGGCCGCCGTCAGCTCCATCCGGTTGTTCGTGGTCAGCGGGTCGCCCCCGTGCATCTCCTTTTCCGTGCCCTTCCAGCGGAGCACCACGCCCCAGCCGCCCGGTCCGGGGTTGCCGCTGCACGCGCCGTCTGTGTAGATCACGACCTCGGTCATGCCACGGAAGGTTACGCCCTGCCGGGCCCCGGCGACGCCGCCCGGCCCCTTTGGCCGCTGCTGCCTGGTGCGGTCGCGGTACTGATTTGCTTTGGACGCCGGGAGTTCATACAGTGAAGGGACACCGGCGCGGGGTGGAGCAGTTCGGTAGCTCGCTGGGCTCATAACCCAGAGGTCGCGGGTTCAAATCCCGCCCCCGCTACCAAGGCCAGAGGCCCTTTCTCGAACAGAGAAAGGGCCTCTTGCATGAGGTTTGTGCACGGATTTGTGCACGGGCGCCCGCTCAAGCGGCGCCTGTCCGCTCTACGGATGCGAGCGAGCCGCCAATGATCAGCTCGGCGAGCGTGTTGGCGACCCGGCGGTCGGCCTCCAGGTCAGTCTGGACGTACTGCTTCATGGTGAACGCCACGTCCGCGTGACCGATGCGCCTGCTGAGCGCCTTCCAGTCGATCTTCGCATCGCGGCCAGCGGTGGCGTAGCTGTGCCGGACGTCGTGCAGGTCTATCTCCGGGAGCCCGGCCGCCGCGGCGAGCTTCTTGAACCGCCGGGTGATCGTGTCGGGATGCGGGGCCTGCCGTCCTGCCAGCAGAACAGGACGCCGTGATCCTGGTAGTCCGGCCCGAGCTCGCGCCGCTCCTGGTCGAGCTGCTCGACGTGCGCCTTGAGTACGGCCAGCGTGAACGGGTCGAGCGCCAGGACATGCTGGGCGTTTTCGGTCTTGCCGTCCGACTCGATCACTCTGCCGTCCACGACGACCCGCGTGACCTCGATCGTGAGAGTTCCGGCCTCCAGGTCGAGCAGATCCCGGCGGGCGCCCGCCAGCTCGCACCGGCGCATGCCTGAGGTGGCTTCGAGCACCCACAGCGCGAAGAACCGATCCGACCGGGTGTGCTGCAAGAACCTCTGAAGCTGGGCGACAGTCCACACCTTCCGGCCCTTCCGCGGCACGCGGGGAGGGTGGGCGTCACTGACGACGTTCCGCTTGGCCCATCCCCACGTCGTGAAGTCCTCCCAGGCCCGGTGGAGCATGCGATGGGTATTGACGACCGTCTTGGGCTCCAGGCCAGGGGATAGCTTGCGCTGGGCCGCCTCGGCGGCATCCTCGGCCGCGCGGCGACCGAGCTTCTTAGGCTTGATCGGCTGGCCTATCACCGGGTCGTTCTCAGAGTGCTTGTGGTAGCACCGCACGGTGTCGTACCCGTATGGCCGACACGGCATTTCCCGGCCATCCTCGGCGAGCCGACGCGCGTGAACGGCTTGTGCGGTCTCGGGCTTCTTCGGCCTGGCCTTGACCCGCCCCTCGGCGAGCAGCTTGGCGTACAGCGCATCGCAGACGGCCCCGTTGATCTCCCTCACGTCTCGCGATCCGATATAGGGCGCCACGTAGTAGGCGGCGTAGTTCCGCCAGTTCTGCGCCATGGACGGCTTTATGGAGTGCTCGATCCGGGTCAGCCACTCGTCCAGGGCCTCGCCGACCTTGTGGCGAGAGGAGCTGACCAGGCGGTCCTTCTCGTGGTCGGCCATCGCGTCCCGGCAGGCCTTCCACGCCTCGCGCTCGGTCCTGTAGCCGCTCCCATTGACCTGTCGGCGCATGCCGGTCAGCGGGTCGGGCTCGATGTCGAACCGGTAGTACCAGCTCTTGCCACGCTTGTAGACGTGCCCCTTCATGCTGCCTTGCCTTCCGTCTCGATGAACTCGCGGAGCTTGGCCGACACGACGTAGATACGGCGGCCAAGACGCTTGGTGGGAAGATCGCCCGCGCTGGCGAAGCGGTAGGCAGCCGCCCGGCTGATGCCGAGCAACTTGGCCGCTCGCGGGACTGGAATCAGGAGCGGGAGACCGTCAAACGGGTCACCCGAGTGGCCTTCGCTCTGCTCGGCAGTCATGCCGCACTGCCAGTTGCCGAAAGATCGGCCTCGGCTGCTCGTCGGCGGGCCATTTCGAGGGCGGTTTGCCATTGGATGCGGTCGGCGACGACGTGCAGCAGCCGTTGCCCGTTGGGCATGTGGTCCGGGTCGCCCGGCTTGACCGCCTCCCAGGTGTAGCGGGCCGGGTCGGTTGCCGGAAGCCCGAGCGTGCTAGTGAGCCAGTTCTGGCGGTCGGCGCGGTGGTCGGCCAGCGTCTTGCCTGACCACTTGCGGGAGACCAGCACCCGCCGTCCGGCGTAGCCGAGGTATTCGCGGTGGTGGGCCTTGCCCTTGCAGGCCCCTGGGATCAGACCGGGCCGAGGGTTCTTGGGCTGGATGCCGTAGCGCAGCCAGTTCGCGCAGGTTGGCGAGCACGGCTCGTAGCGCAGGGCGTCGGCGAGTCGGGCGGCGTGGGCGGCCTGGGCGTCGGTGGTGGCCTGGTGGCAGTCGCCGAGCTGCTTGGTCAGGTACTTGGTGAGGTAGCCGATGCACCGGCTGGCATCTCTGGATCCGGCGAGCACGCCCTGGGCGTCGAATCGGGCGCCGAACCGGGCTACGTGCAACGGCTCGTCCTGGTCGCCGATTGAGTCGAGCGCTTGATCCCAGGTCGGGAGTACCTCGCCGGTGCCGGGGTCGAGATAGGTTCCGGTGTGCTCATCCCACACCGGCAGGCAGCCGCCGTCGTACCGGACGGTTTCGGTGGAGGGCCACCACACCTGGTGGTAGGTCGCGGCGATGACCCCGCGGAGTTCGGTGCGGGCGATGGTGCCGCGGATGGCGAGGTGGATGTGCGGGGCGAGCCGTTTCTGGGGTTCGATGGCGGCGAAGTACTGCAGGTCATAGCCGACAAACCGGCGCAGGTTCTGGATGAACCGATCGAAGAGCGCGGCGAAGTGCAGCGCGTCCCGGGCGGCCTGCTGGTAGTCGTAGCCGTCCGGATCGACCGGAGTGCCATCCTCGCCAACCTGGCCATATGAGGGACAAGTCAGCGTGACGAACAGGGAAGGCCGGAAGGTCTTGCCGTCCGGGGCGGTGTAGGTCTTGCCGATGGTCCGGGCGCTGACCGGACGACGGGGGAGGGGAGCGGTGTCCTGCCGTCGCCTAGTCGAGCGGTGGCGGCGCGGCCGGGCCGGGAGCACGCTGCCCCGCATCCCGGCCTCAGTGATCTCCTCGTCCAGCTCGCCGATCCGCTCGTCCAGCTCACCGACGTCCAGGCCCGCGCTGGCCAGCAGATCCCGGCCTTCTTGCGCCTCAGCCCGGTCCGTGATGAGTGCTTTCTGCTGCTCAGTGGCCGGGTCCGGGTCGATCACCGGCTCCTGGTCGAGATGCCAGCCTTCCCGGCATTGCGTGGCGCGCAGGATCCGGGCCCGCTCGGCGCACGGCGGGCACACCGACGCCAGGGTGTGCCCGCACGGGATGAGCACCTGCTCGACGTAGCCGGTGTCGATCTCGGTCCGGCGCAGCTGCACCGGGCGCAGGCAGGCGCCGTGCTCGGCGGCCAGGTCCTTAACCACGTTCCGGGCCAGCGGCGCAGCCATCCGCTGCGCCCGCGTCGTCCGCCCTGGTGTCCCGCTCACCAGGCACCGTCCCAGTCGGTGCCCTCGGTATCGAACGGCCCGGCGTAGCCGCACAGGCGGCATTCGGCCCGCGCCACCGGCCCGCCGTCCTCGACCAGCACCAGCCCCGTGCCGCAGACCGGGCACGGCTCATCAGTACGCCATGCGGTCTGCCTCATAGCCCACCGCCGGGCAGGTAGCCGAGAGCGTCGGCCATGGCGCAGATGTCGGCGTCGGTGACGTAGGCGGCGCGGACCCGCACCGGATCAGGCGAGGCTTCCAGCCGTACGTACCCGACTCCGGCGCCGGTCCACGGGTCGGGGGAGATCTGGTCGGCCAGGGCGCCCCGGTCCCGGGCGCCATCGCCCAGCACCATGTCCACCTGGTCGGACTCATCGAGCCGCAGCGCGATCCGGGTGGAGAACAGGTTCCGCAAGCTGATCACGTCCTTGCGCGGATCCTGCAGCGCTCCCACCACGCACACCCCCACCGACCGGCCCTGGCTGGTCAGCGTCGCGATGGCGGCCTCGGCCCTTTTGCGCAGGTCGCGTTCGGGCTGGTAGGCGGTCAGGAACGCCAGCTCGTCCACCAGCACCACCACGAACGGGAACTCGACAGACGGGGTGAACGTCCGGGTCCGGCCGCCGAACTGCCCGGCCCGTTCGTGCATCTCGGAGACGGCTGCCTCCAGCAGCTCCACCATGGCGGTGGCCTGGCAGGCGTAGCGGTGGAACAGCGCCCGGCCGAATGACAGCTCCATCCGCTTGGGGTCCAGTGCCCACACCTGTACCCACCCCGCCGCGATTGCGGGCAGTAGCGCGCGGATCAGCGACCAGATCACCGAGCCCTTGCCCGACCCGGTGGCCCCGGCAATTAGCACGTGCGTGGCGGCCAGCCGCAGCCGCCACGGGGAGCCATCCTCGCACCGCCCGATGGGCAGCGCAGCCAGGTCCACCTCGCCGCTGATCGGCAGGGCCGGGATCGGGTCGGCCAGGGTGTCGGCGCGGACCAGCTCCAGCACCAGCACACCCGGCGCGGCGCCGCGGACGCGGCACAGCCGGGCTCCGAACGCATGCGCCAGGTTCTCCGCCCGGGCCTCGAAGTCGGCCGGGGCCTGCCCGGTCACCAGCCCGACCCGCACCAGGTCGACCGCCCCGGCCCGGTGCACCCGATCGAGCACGGGGAGCATCGGCCGACTGCGGTAGTCCGGGGCGAGCCCAGCCAGGGTCATCGCGGCCTTCCACCGGCGCCGGTAGAACCACCACCGCAGCCAGTCCCGCACCGGCACCGCCACGAACCGCGCGAACCACGACGGCTGGATGACACGCAGCCCCGCCAGACCGGCGAGCGCGACTGCCGTCAGAGCGACGAGGCCGGGCCAGCCCAGGCCCAGCCAGGTCACCACGGCCAGGATCGCCGCCGCGTCGGCCAGCGGGTGCGTCAGCGCGAACCACAGCACCCGCCACACCAGCCGGACCAGCTGAACGACCAGGATCACTGGCTCGGGAGTCCGGTAGACCGGGGACCGCCAGACCGGGACGGCGAACGGGTCGCGGTTGTCGACCTGGGCGAGCTGCTCGCCCGCCACCCAGTTACGCCCGTGCGGCACTAGACTCGCCTCCTCTCCACATGCGCCAGCAGGGGGAGAGCCCCGGGGCGGCAGGAATGCCCGTTCCTGCCGCCCCACCCGTCTGCGTCATTAAGCCGCCTCACCATCCCCGCGGTCCTGGCAGGCCGTGCAGGCCTCGCCGTCGCCGTCGTGGTCGCGGGCGTGCAGCCGCTCGACCTCGGCGGCGAACCCGGCTGCCTGAGCGGCCAGTTCCCGGGCGAACGCCACCGCGGCCGGGCCAGCGTGCCGGTCGGACAGGCAGACCGACACGGTGGACGACCCGCACGAGATGTCCAGGATCGGGGTGTGATCGGGATACGTGGACAGGAACGTCCACCAGTCCTGGCCAACGTGCATCCCGATCCGGGTCATGGACCCGCCGCCGCTCCTCATGCCGCCACCTCCCTGTTCTCCGGGGGACGCCCGCGGCCGGGCGCCCGGATTCCTGTCGCCTTGACCGAGTAGGCCAGCCGCCCGGCCTGGTTCACGTACGGCGTGACCGTCATTCCGGTGAACTCCACCGGGACGAACGGCGACCCCGGCGGCGCGGCCGGGATGACCGGCTGGACCTGGGCGGCGACCTTGACCTTGACCGCCCGGGTCCGGGCTTGCGGGTCGGGGTCGATGACCTCGATCACCCACAGCGGCAGCCCGGTGGCCTTGTCATGGGACTGGACGAACTTCTCCCCGGTGGAGGCGTCGAAGTTCCGTACCGGCTCGAACGCGCCAGCCGCGTACGCCCCGGATGGGAACACCGCGCCGAACTCCACCGGAATCGGACCTTGAAGTGACATGGTTGTCTCCTGGTAGATACCGGCTTGCTTGGCCAGTTGACTAAGCAAGTCTCTTCAAGATACGACCATACACTTGCTTAGTCAAGTGATCAGGATGAGAGATTCCGGTCCGGTGCTAGCCGACCTGGTAGGCGTCCTCGAGCTCGTGCCGGTCACCCGGCATGACCACCTCCAGGACCAGCACCGGCTCCCCCGAGGCATCCCGCGCAGCCACGTACATCGCCAGCATCGCCGCCGACTTGCCGACACCGAGGAGCCTGGCTTCCTGGGGAGTGGGATGCCGGGCGGTCACCTGCTCCAGGACGTGATCGACCCGGATGCCCTTGCGCCGGGCCAGGTGCCCGCGCACCCCGCCATGCAACGGCTCAGGCTTGCCCAGATCGGTGCCCTCTGCCAGGACGGCGGGAACCCACCAGGTGACCAGTTCCGAGGCCTCGCCGTCTTGCCGGATCACCAGCCGCCGCGCCAGGACTTCCGCCTCACCTGCCCGGCCGAGCAGCGCGGCCACCCGTGGCGGCGGGGGAGCGATGACCGCCTCGATCACCTCGCCCGGCTCGCGGGCTTCATCACGGTTGAGGGCCTCCTCACCGGTCCGCTGCGACGCCAGGTCGGCGAATGCGGGACGGCCCCGGACGAAGCTGCCCTTGCCCTGCTGGGTCTCGATCCAGCCGTCCTGGCGCAGCACCCGCAGCGCCCGCACCACGGTCGGCCGGGCAATCTGGAACTCATCGCTCAGCTGATGCTCGGACGGCAGCAGCGAGCCCGGCGGGTACTCCCCGGACTCGATCCGCCGCCGCAGCTCATCGATCACCTGGGCGTACTTCGGCGGCGTGTATTCATATGGCATGGCTGCGCCTTACTCAAGTAGCTTGTCTACTCAAGCACCCTACTGCTTAGGTAACCCTCTGTCACCTCTTTCAGCCAAACAAATTCCCAGGCTGTCGCCGCGCCACCCCAGCAGCCCGCCGTTGAGCGCCAGCTTGTGAGCCTTCATCGCGCCTCCGGCCCTCGCGTATCAGCCACCGGCCTCACCCCGTCCTGGCCTGCCTCAAGCTCACGCCACAGCTCCCCGGCATCTTGCGTGATCACGGCGTACAAGCCACCTGTGCCCGCGTCACGCCAGGCCTCGAACGCCAGCCCCCGCCAGCCCCGGTAGATGGCGAACGAGTACGCCGGGAACGCGGCCCGCAGCCGCTCCAGCTCCGCGCTCATCCACAACGGAACCCGCGGCGCCGCACACAGCGCAGGCCACCCGCCCAGCGCCATCACTGCGCTGATCAGGTACTCCGGGCCGGATGCTCTCTCGCGGTCGGCCCGGGGCGCGTCATCCGCGCCGGTCATGAGCTGGCCTGGTGCTGGATCCGTCCCGAGCCTCGGCATTCCAGGCACGAACGGCGCACGCACTCGGCCTGGCCCCGGGTCACCGTCCCGACCGTCCAGGCCCGCCGGGAGCGGTGGAACTTCCATCCGTGGCCCCGGCACGCCGGGCACATTTCTTGCTGGGCATCGTCGCAGCGCATGCGGCCACGATCCACCACATCTCGTTACGAACCCATTACACCCGGGGTTCTCACGGTGAGATGACACCCCGTCCGCGTAAGCTGCTGACCGCACCCAGTCACACGGGCGCCGGGGCTCGGCAAGATCGAAGGAACGCCATGCGTCCAAGCGCATTCGACCCTCCGTCGATACCGGCCGCCTTCTGGGAGCGCCCCGACGTCTGCCAGGCCCTGCGCAGACGCGACATAGGCGCCCTGTTCCGGCTCATTTGCCAGTACACCGGGCTCAGCCAGATGCGCATCGCCACCGCGGTCGACCTCGGTCAGGGCCGCGTTAGCGAAGTCATCAACGGCATCCGAAAGATTCGCGGCGTCCAGGTCTTCCAGCGCATCGCGGACGGCCTTGGCATGCCCGACCACGCCCGGATCCTCCTTGGCCTTTCGCCCCGTCAGCTCACGACCAGCACACCGCCACGTGGCACCGCACCGGCCAGCTCCGGGCAGGACGCCGAACTGCTCCGGCAGATCACCGCGGCCCGCAGCATCGACAGCACCGTCGTCCGCGTGCTCCAGGGCGAGACCGACAACATCCGGCTCCTGGACCGCCGCCTGGGCGCGCCCGCCGTCGCGGGCAAGCTGGAAGCCCACATCAGCTACATCGAGACCGGACTGCGGTACTCCCTGCGCCCAGGCAACCGTGAGCAGCTCGCCCGGGCCCTGGCTGACGCATCGGCGCTAGCCGGATGGCAGGCCGTCGACATGGGACGTTTGCCCCGGGCCTGGACGCACTTCGAGCGCGCCGTCGCCGCCGCCCGCGAGGCGGGGGATCCCTGCCTGCTCGCATTCGCGGCGGGGGAGCAGGCCTACGTGCTCCTAGACCTGCACCGCCCGGCCGAAGCGCTCGCCATGGTCCGCGCCGCCTACGACGAGACCCACGCCGCCATCCCGCACCAGGTCCGCGGCTGGCTCCGCGCCGCCGAAGCCGAGATGGCAGCAGCGGCGGGGGAGGAGCCGACATGCCGCAGCGCCCTCGACAGCGCCGCCCGGGAAATTGGCTACGGCCCCGCTACCGAGGACCTCCCGTACCTTGCCCTCAACGAGGCCCACCTCGCTCGCTGGCGAGGCAACTGCCTGGTCACCTTCGGCGACCCGCAAACCGCCGATGACCTCAGCTCTGCGCTCGCGGCCATGGAAGACGGCTTCACCCGCGCCGAGGCAGGCGTTCGCTGCGACCTGGCCGCCGCCTTGCACGTCCGCGGCGAGCAAGACGAAGCCAAACACCACCTCAGGAAAGCCAGGGAACTCGCCCAGGTCACCGGCTCCGCCCGGCAGCGCCGCCGCATCCGTGACCTGGCCAGGCGCATCGCCAAGGCCGCCTAACTCCCCGGCATCAGCAGCCGCATCAGCCCGACCAGCGTTCCGGAGTTCCAAATATCCCCAGCCTCGATAAGCCCTGGTACCGAGGTCAGCGGCACCCATTCCATCCACTCAATCTCGGTCGTCTCGGTCGGCTCCCCGGCCTTCTCCGGATCCCGGCCGACGAACACGACATGCTCCGAGTCCACCATGCCAACCATCGGCTGGAACGTGACCAAATGCTCAACCCGCCCAGCCCGGTACCCCGTCTCCTCCTCCAGCTCCCGCGCCGCCGTCTCAGATGGCTCCTCGCCCTCATCGATCAGCCCGCCCGGCAACTCCCACCCCCATCGGTCCTGCACGAACCGGTGACGCCACAACAGCAGCACCCGGTCCTGCTCGTCCACCAGCACCATCATCGCCGCCCGGTGCAGCCGCACCACGTGATGCCAGAACCGCTCTCCGTCCGGCAGTTCCACGTCCACCTGGCCCAGCCACACCCACGGGTTGTCATAGATCACCCGCTCGCCGAACGTCTTCCACCGGCTTGCTCTGCCACTCGTCGGATCATTCACGACTTGACGCTAACCCGTCCGGCGCAGACAGCGCTTTCGAACCCTCTAGGCAGTCCCGGTATGATACCAGCATCGGTTGTAGTTTGGGTTGTTGTTTGGGTAGCATGCCAGGTGTGGACGGGCATGAGTCTTACAGTAACGCTCCTATCGTGCTGGTCGCTGTAGAGATCCGCCACCCCACCGCCGATGCACTGACGCCTTCTGAGAGTCGGGCGCTCAAGCAGCTCCTCTCCGACCATGTGCCGATCGAACGGCCTGGGGAGGCACTGGCGGTCCAGCTTCCTCTCAACGCGGCAGTACTCCCCACGCAGGTGGCTGAACACTTTCCCCGCTACATGAACCGGGAGATGACTCTAGCTGTCTCCTTCCGGAAGGAGGCCGTGACCGTCGAGGCTAGCCGCTACATGGGATGGCAGGATTTCAAGGCTTTGGTTATGAAAGTCATCGACGCCAGAATGAAGATTGCTCCGATCGTAGGTATTGAGCGTGTGGGCGTCCGGTATATCAACGAGATCCGTCCACCTCGAAATGCCGAGGTCGATTGGAGCCGATGGATACATTCTTCATTGCTTGGCCCGGGTCCCATCCCCATCGATAGTCTACCGCTGGGTCAATGGCAAGGCCTCGGAATTTACGGGTCGCTGCCAGGAAATATGCTGGTTTTTCGGTATGGTCCTAGGCGGGGATTTGCAGTAGACCCGGGCTCCGATCTTCGGCAGGCAAAGAGTTCAGACGGTAGCTTGTACTTCTTGATGGATATTGACAGTTTCTGGACCGCTGAAGGATCAATACCAGAGTATGACCGTGATAAGTTGGACTCAATTTTTGATGAGCTTC
>Ga0335078_10007715_pt1 | contig 15970 bp, 10 predicted proteins | sample Lox_Sample_32_FD_206711 | JGI IMG/M metagenome (GOLD analysis project Ga0335078, IMG submission 206711) | Soil microbial communities from Loxahatchee National Wildlife Refuge, Florida, United States - Lox_Sample_3.2 | ecosystem: Environmental > Terrestrial > Soil > Wetlands | place: USA...
ACCCGGTCCCCGGCATCTCCGCGCCGGTGACCGTGCCCGGCCTGGGCGAGTGGACCAGCGCGGTCGGCTCGATGAACCACGTCGCGTTCAACGTGCCCGAGGAGAAGTTCCTGGAGTACCGGGCCAAGCTGAAGGCCAAGGGCGTGCGGGTGAGCCCCATCCTGGACCACGACGACAGCGAGTTCGGCGTGGCCAGGGAGCTGCACCCGGGCGTGTTCGTCCGCTCATTCTACTTCCAGGACCCGGACGGCATCCTGCTGGAGTTCGCCTGCTGGCGGCGGGCCATGGGCCAGCCGGGCGACGTCCGGCACGAGCCCAAGACCGCGGCCGACCGGACCGGCGTGCGGGTCTAGGTGCTGTCGCTGGTCCACGTCCTGGAGTGGCGGGCGGCGGTCCACCCTGACCTGGCGGCGCTGTCCGACCATGACGGCGCGGTGGGGGAGACCGTGCACGCGGTCGTGGTGGCCGTGCCCGGGCGTGATCTTGATGAGGGCGGGCTGGTCGGCTGGGCGCGGGAGCGGCTGGCCGGGTTCAAGTGCCCGACCGGCGTCACGGTCGTTCCGGAGCTGCCGCGCAACGCCACCGGCAAGGTGCTCCGGGCCGCGCTGCGCGAGCCGTTCTGGGCCGGCCGGAACCGGCTGGTCTCGTGACGGCGCCGGTCCGGGCGACCCGGAAGGGGCGGCAGACCGATGAGGCGTTCCGGGAGGCGGCCCGGCTGGTGTTCGCCCGCGACGGCTACCTCAACGCCAAGATCAGCGACATCGCCGCGGCGGCCGGGCGGTCGGTGGCGTCCTTCTACAACTACTACGACACCAAGGCCGACCTGCTCATCGCCCTGGCGGAGGAATTCCACGCCGAGGCCACCCAGCTGGCGGTGCTGCCGTACCGGGCCGGCCTGGACGGCGAGGCGGCGCTGCGCGAGGCCGTGGCCGGCTTCTGGCGGACCTACGCCAAGCGGCGCGGCGAGCTGGTCGGCATCTTCCAGGCCGGCATGATCGAGGGCCGGTTCCGGGACCGGTGGCTCGAGCTGCGCGGCGAGGCCATCACCCGGATAGCCACCTCCATCCGGGCGGCCCAGTCAGACGGCTACTGCCCCGGCGTCGACCCGGCGCTGACCGCCTCGGCGCTGGCGGCCATGCTGGAGCATTTCTGCTACATCTGGCTCGGCCAAGGCGGCGAGAAAGACGTGCCGTTCGATGACCAGCGGGCGCTGGACGCGCTGGCCACCGTCTTTGTCAAGGCGGTCTACTGGCGGGCCGGGAGCGGGTAAGGCTCCCGGCCCGGATGCCGCTGGCGTCAGGTGCTGCGGAAGCTGGCGGTGGTGATGATGAGCATGCTGTGCAACGTCAGCACGTGCTGGCCCGGGGCCAGGCCCAGCGCGGCCGGGTTGAGCAGGTAGCTGACCGTGCCCCGGTCGCTGGCCGTGAGCGTGGTGATCGTCGTGCCGTCGATGGCGAGCGTGACCGGGTGGCGGGGCAGGAAGCCCGTGCCGGACACCGACGACGTGCCGCCGGCCGGGATGACCCCGGCCGAGAGCCTGATGCTGTGCTCAAGCCGGCTGAGCTCCTGGCTGGCCTCCTGCCGGGCGATGTCGTCCAGGCCGAACCCCTGGGAGGCGGCGACCAGGGCCGGGACGAACTTGCTCGCGTCGATGGTGCCCCAGCCGCTGGCGACGTCGAATCCCGGGCCCGCGGTGAAGCCGGGCACGAGGACCTGCCCGGTCTTCGGGTCGATCACCGAATTGTTCCCGCTCACCACGTCGGAGATCCCGGCCCGCGCCCCTTGCGGGCCGAGCACGTCGTACAGGACCGGGTTGATCGGGCCGAGGTTCCGGCCGTGGTTCAGCTGGGTCGCCAGCGCCAGCACGCCGGCCACCATGGGCGCCGACTCGGACGTGCCGTCCTGGGAGTCCATGGTGATGTCGGGCACCGAGCGCATCGCCGAGCCGGTGATCCGGGCCACGCCCTCCTGGTAGGACGGCCGCGGGTAGACCGCGGAGAACCCGGCCCCCTCGGCGAAGATGCCGCCCACGTGCCAGAGCGGGTCCGGTCCCAGCTTCGTCCCGTCGGTCGTGCTGACGTTCGGCACGCTGCCGCCCACGGCCGTGACCCATGGGTTGTCATCCCAGGTGGCCGTGGCCGGTCCGGGGCTGGTGTCGCCGCACTGGGCGTTGGCCACCGCGAGGTTCTGCACGACGCCGCAGTCGCCGGTCGCGTTCAGCACCGGTATGCCCGCCGCGGCCGCCGTCAGCGGGCCCGGGTCGTTGGCGTGGATCTGCGCCGTCCCGAAGCTGTAGGTGTCTTCGCCGGTGCCGTCGCTGATGGAGATCGCGTTGGCGATGTGATGAGCGCTGATGTACTCGAGCGCGCGCATCATCTCCGGCGGCGCCACGTTGCTCGCGGGGTCGTCGGCGATCTCGCTGTCGGCCGGCGTGGCCGAGATGACGATCTTGGCGTACGGCGCGATCAGGTGCGCGGTGAGCACATCGAGCCGGAGCTCGCCCACCCAGGCGTCGCAGGACCCGTAGCTGCCGAGCACCACCATGCCGGGCGGGCACTGCGCGGGCAGCGGGCCGGACGGGTAGATGGTCTGGATGACCGGATCGGGCAGGCCGTACCGCACGTCCCTGGTATGGATGTACGCGGCGATGCCGGGGTCATCCCAGCCCTCGATCACGGCCACGGTGGTGCCGGTGCCGTCGATGCCCTCGAGCCACAGGCTGCCGATGTCGTAGTCGAAGATGTCCTGCGGACCGGGGGTGAAGTTCGCGAACTTGGCGTAGTTGTCGTGCATGTTCTTCAGCGCGGCCGCCAGCACCTTGATGTGATCGCGGTTGACCGTGACCGGCGCCGGCGCCGAAGTCGCCGGAGTGGCCTGCGCGGATGCGGCGAGGGGACCGGCCAGCAGGGCGGCCGCCGCCAGCAGGAGCAGCCCTTTCCTGGTGAGACGGGACAAGACCACGATGTACCAGACCTCTCGTGAAGGATGAGTACGCACGGGCGACGTTGGGCCGTCGTTCGCAGTCTTACTCGCGAGCGGGTGGGGGAACAAGTTCCTTTTTGCTACTTTTCGGCGCCGTATGTGGTTTCGGGCTTGCGCGGTGCGGCCAATCTCATCACGAATCTTGCGCAATGATGTTACCTATGAGTAACGTGACGAATTACTCGCGAGTAACCTGATTGGCTTCGTCGTAGCGGAAGGAGGCCCGTCTCGGGCGGCTACACGATCCCCCTGTTCCACCGCTGCGGCCTCAACACCCTGCTGCTCAACCTCACCATCCCCGGCTCGGGAAACACCCTCCACCTGACCTTGGGCCAGCTCCAGCTCGGCTGATCTGGCGGCCAGACGGCCGGCGGGGATCTTTGCTCCCCGGTGATCACGGTGATCTCCGGTGATCCCCGCCGGCTTCCGGCCGGCTTCCCCGTCGGCCAGCACCTGAGCGCCGGGGCCGCCGGCTGTGACGCCGCCAGGGCGCTCTGGAGGCCCTGGCGGAGTCATAGCAGCAGCTCGGCCGGTCCGGACGGCCGGTTAACTCATCCGTACCAGTCATCACTGAGCCTCACGACCTTCGTACGGTGGTCGTCCCAGTTGCTCACCTTGCACAGGCCGTAGGCAAATGGTGTGCCAGAGCTCACGTTGAGACTGACGCGTGTGGATGAAGTGCCCTTCCCCTGGACACCCAGGACCAGCGAGGCGCCCTCTACCGTGGCGCTCACTGACCCTCCCGATGCCAGAGCCGAGGTGAACTGCTCCTCGATCGTCGCGGCCATGCCGATCCAGATCCGGTTCACGATCCGGCCATTCGCGCCCTCATCGCCGAGGAACTTGAGGGCGCCGGCCGCGTCCTGGTTCAGGATCGTAATCATCGGACCTTCGTTGATCCCGAACTCCACCAGCTTCACGTTCGCCTTCACGACGTCGGAGTAGCCGCCGCTGACCGCCCCTTGCCCGGACGCGACGAGGTACGAGACCTTGCCGTTCGCCTCGACCGCTGAAGCGCTCTGCTGCTTCCAGTCCACCGTCACGGTGGTGAGGTAATCCACCTTCCCTACCAGGTAGTCCCGCTTCACCAGGTTCTGCACCTCGAGGTAAGCGCGGGAGCCGAGACCCTTGGGGTGCTTGCGCCCGTAGACAGCGAGGTCGGTGTCGTCGCTGTTGTCGCGGAAGAACTTGTTCGAGCTGAACTCGAAGTAGTGGTCCTCGATCGCGAAATTTGACATGCCTTGGGTCCTCCCCGTATCCGGATCGAGCCGTGTTGCCCGATCCGCTTGGGATGGAGGGCTCAGGCGCGCCGCAGATACGGCGCCCGGCGGACAGGGGGCCAACTCCACACGGTCTCCACACGATCTGCTCGCCGCCTCCATGCGCCGTGGCGGGTTGTCACGTCGGGGTCTCGTACTGGTCGTGGCGGCGCAGCCACATCTGGGGCGGGTCGCCCTCGTTGCGGCCGAGCGGGGCGCGGTCGAGGAAGCCGTAGTAGCCCTCATGAACTCCAGCCCGCGGGCGGTAGTGGAGTACGTCAGGTAGACGGTCCCCTCCTCCAGCGCATATGCGCTCATCACCGGCGCCTCGGACAGGTACGCCACGGGCTCGGTGCCGCACTCCTGCGCCAGTTCGGCGGCGACCGGGGGGACGCCGCCGGCCAGCAGCTCGCGGGCGTCCCCTCGTCGGTCTGCGGCCAGGCGCCGGTCTACCGCAAGGCTAGGTGACGCAGCCTGGTCCAGTTGAGGGGGGGCTTGGGCGGAGTGACGCCCGGGCGGTCGCGGGGCACCCAGACGCGCAGCGCGGCCGGGGAGATCGTGCAGGTCACCGGCGTGGACATGGTGATCGCCTCGCCGTCGACGCCGACCGGGATCTCGGCCACGTCCGCGCCGACCTCGATCTGCTTGGTGGTCAGCACGGTCAGCCCGGAGGACCTGCGGCCGCGGATCAGGCCGGCCGCCTGGCTGGCGGTGCTCACCGTGACGCCGACCACGCCGAGCACGCCGCGATCCAGCCGCACCCGGCGGCCCAGCCCGGCGATGTCCCCGGTGCCGTACGGATTGTTGGCCACCAGCACCGCCTGCGGCGCCTCGATCCGCGTGCCGTCCGCCTGCACGGACAGCTTGGCCCCGCCGTGGCCGTGCAGCAGGTCCGGGAGCAGGTTCAGGGTGGTGTTCCTCTTGTCGTCGCGGTAGGCGGGGCTCTCCACGATCTCGGCGTAGGCGCCGAACGAGGCGTTGTTGACGAAGGTCTGGCCGTTGATCACCCCGAGGTCGACCCGCAACTCGACGCCGTCGCGCAGGGCGCCGAGGCAGGCCGAGGGGTCCTCGCGGTCCAGCCCGAGATCGAGGGCGAAATGGTTGCGGGTACCCGCGCTGATCACCACGAACGGGAGGCCGTGCTCGGCGGCGATGCCTGCCACCAGCGCCTGGGTGCCGTCGCCGCCGGCCACGCCGAGCAGGTCGGCCCCGCTGGCCACGGCCGCGCGGGCCACGTCGGCCACGTCGACATGCTCGGGCCCGCCGAGCAGGAACACCTCGGCCCCGAGCTCTTCGGCCTTGCGCTTCAGGTCGAACTTCTCGACCTTCCCGCCGCCGGACTTCGGATTCATGATGAAGTACGGGTGCTGGGCGGGCGGCTGCGCCGGGTGCTCGGGCATGTGCCAGTCCGGCTGGTCCGCGGTCAGCGCCAGGCGCGCGGTCATGCTGGCGAGCAGCCAGGCCACGGCGGCCACGATGGCCACCCACAGCAGGTCCCGGAAGGCGTAGACCACGATCACGGCGATGGGCGCCAGGACGAAGACGGCGAGCGACAGCCAGCGCCGGATGCCGCGCTGGGACAGGAAGAAGAACGCGGCGGCCAGGGTCACGACCGCGGCGACCAGGCCCACGGCGAGCATCGCGAGGCTCTTGAGCCCGGCGAAAACCACCACGACCGCGATCGCCGCTGCGACCAGTATGAAGCTGAGCCGCGCGAGCCAGCGCTGGGCGGGGGTGCTCTGTGGTGTTCTCTGCGTGCTTCGGTGCATGGCCTCATCATCGGCTGCGGACGACCCTGGTACGTCACCCCGCCAAGGGTGAATTTCCGGTGAACCACAGGTGAAAGGCCAGGTGGTGAGGGGCAATCACCCCGCCACGGGTGATGCCAGGGTCAGGTCCTGGCGGTAAGGCTGGGCCCGTATGCCTTTCCGGGGACGGTGCGAAGAGGGGCTGACGTGACCGAGACGACTGCGCCGACGCGGGCCGTGGCCCGGGCGATGATCTTGCCGCTGGCGCTGGCCCAGTTCATCGCCAGCTACGCGGCGACCAACATGAACGTGGCGATCAGCGCGATCGCCCAGGACCTGAACACCACCGTGGCCGGGGTGCAGACGGCGATCACGCTGTTCACCCTGACCATGGCGGCGCTGATGATCCCGGGCAGCAAGCTGACCGATATCTGGGGCCGCAAGAGGTGCTTCGTCCTCGGCCTGATCGTGTACGGGGTCGGCGGGCTGCTGGCGTTGCTGGCGTTCGGGCTGCCGCAGCTGATCGTCGGGTACTCGCTGCTGGAGGGCGTGGGCTCGGCGCTGATGATCCCGCCCATCTACATCCTGGTCACGGTGATCTTCCCGGACGTCAAGTCGCGGGCCCGGTACTTCGGCGTGGTCAGCGGGGCGGGCGGCCTGGGCGCGGCCGCGGGCCCGCTGATCGGCGGCGTGGTGACCAGCGCCATCAGCTGGCGGGCCTCGTTCGGCCTGCAGGTCCTGGTGGTGGCGTGGATCATCCTGCTGTCACGCAAGATCGCCTATCCCGAGCCGACCGGGCCGCACCCCCGCTTCGACGTGACCGGGTCGGTGCTGTCCGCCGCGGGGCTGTTCTTCGTGGTGCTCGGGCTGCTGCAGTCGCGGACCTACGGTTTCGGCAAGTCGCGGGAGGACTTCACCATCGGCGGCACGGTGATCATCCCCAAGGGATCGATCTCGCCGGTGTGGCTGTTCGTGGCCATCGGCGCGCTGTTCCTGCTGTGGTTCTTCCTGTACACCCGGTCCCGGGAGCACAAGGGCAAGGACGTGCTGCTGCCGCTGCGGCTGTTCCGCAACAAGACCTCCAACCTGGGGCTGGGCACCCAGACCATCCAGTGGCTCATCTTGCAGGGATCGTTCTTCGTGGTCTCGGTCTACCTGCAGGAAGTCTGGAAATACAACGCGATCAAGACCGGCCTGGTGCTCACCCCGGGCACCTTCGGGATCCTGGTCGCCTCGGCCGGCGCCGACCGGTTCGCCCGGCGGCACCCGCAGCGGTGGCTGATCATCGCGGGCTTCGGAGTCACCGCGGCCGGCATGGCACTGCTGCTGGCCCTGGTCCGGGCCCACTCGGGCGTCTGGACCTGGATACCGGGGCTGCTGCTGTTCGGCGTCGGGATCGGGGTCATGCTGACCTCGTCGGTCAACGTGGTGCAGTCCAGCTTCCCCGAGAGCGACCAGGGCGAGATATCGGGCCTGTCCCGGAGCGTCTCGAACCTGGGCTCGTCGCTGGGCACGGCCCTGGTCGGCTCGGTCATGGTGGCCGTCAACCTGCCCGAGGGAAAGCCGTTCGCCGTGGCCCTCACCGTGATGCTGGTGATCACGCTCGTCGGCTTCGTCCTGGCGGTCCTCATCCCTCGTGAGCCAGCCGGCACCGAGGCGACGGTGAGCCCCGGCACGGCGCCGGCGACCTCTCAGCCGACGTCGTGATGCGGCCGCCGCTCAGCCGGCCGGCGGCAGGTCCTCCACCTGCTTCCTGGTGAGGTTGAGCCGGATTCCGTCCTCGAGGTCGGTCACGGCGCTGACCGGGATGGCGACTTCCTTACGTCCCCAGAAGTGCCCCTCCTTGAGCAGCACGTGGGTCACCCGGTGGCCCTCGTCGACCAGGAAGCCCTGGACGTGCCCGATCTCGCCGTCGACAGCGTGGACGGGCTCACCGGGACGCAGCTGGGTCTCGCCCAGCGGGACGACCTCCTCGACCACGGTCCGTGTCGCCTTCGGAACACCCATGGGGGCTCTGGTGCCGGCCGGGCCGAGCCCGGAGGCGCGCCCCTCCACCATGTCCATCTCCTCGGCCCGCTCGAGCTGGCCGAACTCGGCCAGGGTGCAGCGCAGCGTGATCTCGCCGGCCGCGGTATCGACCAGGTCCAGGGGGACGAGGCGGGCGCGCCCCGCCTCGTGCTCCGGCTTGATGACCAGATGAGTTACCGTCCGGGCCGCCGGATCTATGATCAGGCGGGTCACCTCACCGCACGGACCGTCAGCGCAGCTTGCCTTGGCCCCGATCGCGAACTCTGTCTCTGCTGCCATAGCTGCCTTCTCCCCTTGTCAGGTCATGGCTGCGTGCCCGGCGTCACCATTGTCTTGGTAATGCGGCCGTTTCTCCAGTATCCGGATGAGACCGGGTCGCCGGTTTCCTGGTCCTGTTTCCTAGCTGAGGGTGGCGACGAGGATCGCCTTGATGGTGTGCAGGCGATTCTCGGCCTGGTCGAACACGATGCTGGCGCCTGATCCGAAGACCTCGCCGGTCACCTCGAGGCCGGAGGTCATGCCGGTGTGCTCCATGATCTCGCGTCCGACGGTGGTATTCGGGTCGTGGAAGGCTGGCAGGCAGTGCATGAACTTGACGGCCGGGTTCCCCGATGCCTTCAGCAGCTCCGAGTTGACCTGGTAGGGCGTCAGGAGCTTGACCCGGTCGGCCCAGACGTCCTTGGACTCGCCCATGGAGACCCACACGTCGGTGTGGATGAAGTCGACTCCCGAGACGGCTTCGGCGGCATTGTCGGTGACGGTGATCCGCGCCCCGGTCCGCCCGGCGATGTCCCGGGCCAGGTCGACGACGTCCTTGGGCGGGTGCAGCTCGGCCGGCCCGGCCAGCCGCACGTCGCTGCCCATCAGCGCGCCCATGACCAGCAGGGAGCGGCCCATGTTGAACCTGCAGTCGCCGGCGAACGCGTAGCTGATGGCATGGTAGGGCTTGTTGCTGGACTCGTGCATGGTCAGGAAGTCGGCCAGCATCTGGGTGGGGTGCCACTCGTCGGTCAGCCCGTTGTACACCGGCACCCCGGCGTGGGCGGCGAGCTCCTCGACGTCGGCCTGGCTGTTGCCGCGGAACTCGATGGCGTCGTACATGCGGCCCAGGACCGCGGCGGTGTCGGCGATCGACTCCTTGTGGCCCAGCTGCGAGCCGGCCGGGTCCAGGTAGGTCACGTGCGCGCCCTGATCGTAGGCGCCGACCTCGAACGCGGACCGGGTCCGGGTGGAGGTCTTCTCGAAGATCAGCGCGATCTCCTTGCCTTCCAGGTGCTTGACCTCGGTGCCGGCGTACTTGGCCAGCTTGAGCGCCTCGGACAGCTTGAGCAGGTAGCCGAGCTCGCGCGGCTCGAAGTCGATCTCCTTGAGGAAGCTGCGGTTCTTCAGGTTGAACGCCATGGCTGTGTGTGTCTCCCCTGTAATCAGAAGGCCGGGTCGCGTTGCAGCGGACAGGTCATGCAATGACCGCCACCGCGGCCCTTGCCGAGCTCGAACCCGGCGATCGTGATCACCTCGATGCCGGCCTTGCGCAGCGCGGTGTTGGTGCCGGTGTTGCGCTCGTAGGCGACGACCACGCCGGGTTCGAGCGCGACGACGTTGTTGCCATCGTCCCACTGCTCCCGCTCGGCTTCGAAGGAGTCCCCGCCGGTCTCGATGACGCGCATCCTGGACACGCCCAGGGCCCGGCCCATCAGCTCGGGCAGCGTCCCCTGCTGCTCCTCCACCACCAGGTCGTCGGCCGAGGCGCCGGGCCGGATGGCCCAGATGCGCGCCCCGTAGACGACCTGGGGGAACAGGGTGACCAGGTCCCGGTCGCACATGGTGATGACCGTGTCCAGGTGCATGTACGAGCGTGACTTGGGCAGGTGCACCGCGAGCACCAGCGTGGCCGAGCCGGCCCGGAACAGGGACCGGGCGATCCACAGCACCGCCTGGGGCGTGGTCCGCTCCCCCATCCCGATCATCACCGCGCCGTTGCCGATCGGCTGCACGTCGCCGCCCTCGACGTGGGCGCGGCCCCAGTCCTGCCCGACCCCGCCGAGCCAGATCGGGAACTTCCCGGCCGCGAACATCGGGCTGAACCGGTAGATGGTCTCCATGATCATGGTCTCCGGCTTGCGGGCCGGCTTGGTCATGGGATTGATCGTGACCCCGTCGTAGATCCAGCACGACGGGTCGCGCTGGAACAGGAAGTTCGGCAGCGGCGGCAGCAGCATCGACGTCGGATCGGCCGACTCCCAGATCAGCCCGACGTCCTGCTGGACGTCGGCCTTGGTGATCCCGCCGATCAGGAATTCCGCCACCAGTGCCGGATCCGCGGATCCGGCCCATTCGGCGGCCCGCTGGGCGGCGGTGATGCCGACCTCGCGCTCGTTCAGGATGTGCGCGCACACCCAGTCCCGGGCCTCCGGGCTGGCCAGCGCCTGGGCCAGCAGGTCCTCGGCCTCGAAGACCTCGACGCCGCGGTCGCGCATCGCCTCGCAGAACATGTCATGCTCGGCCTTGGCCCGCGCCACCCACAGCACGTCGTCGAAGAGCAGCTCCTCGGCGTTGGACGGGGTCAGGCGAGTGTGTTCCAGGCCCGGCCGGTGCACCATCACCTGGCGCAGCCTGCCCACCTCGGAGTTCACTCCGAACGGCATTTCTGATCACCTCGTTGTCTCGATGGCGGGAGGATTTCCGTTGATCCGGACGTCGGCAGGGCGGTCCGTGCCGATGGTCCTGGTGCCGGTCATCGCCGGTCAGCTGCCTTCCGGGGCGAGGGTGTTGCGCTGGCGCCGCAGCTGGAGGAACTTGTCCACCGCGACGACCGCGGGCGCGATGAGCGACAGGGCGAGCACCACGACCCACTGCCGGCCGGACAGCGAGGTGGTGTCGAGCAGGCGCTGGAACATGCCCAGTTCCACGGCGGCCCAGGTCATGAACCAGCCCAGGATGATCCAGCCCAGGTAGGGGAACACCGGCGAGGCCCACGGCACCTGGCGCTCGCGGCGCATGACCAGGCCGATGTTGACCGCGCTGAACGAGACGATGGCGAAGGCCATGGTCATGTTGACCGACGCGGCGGTGGTGCTCGGCTTGCCCGGCCCCCACTCCAGCACGCACAGGGCGGTGGCGGCGACTGTGAACCCGAAGATGAACCAGCGGATGATCCAGGGCCTGGTGACGATCTTGGTGCCGGGCTTGCGCGGCGGCCGCTGCATGACGCCGGGGTCGGGGACGTCGACGATGAACCCGATCACCACCGTGATGACCACGAAGAACTTGCAGAACAGCAGCTGCAGCGGGAACAGGGCGACGCCGCCGTTGATGTCCAGGATGGTGGCGTAGACCATCAGCTGCAGCACCGAGGACAGGATCGTCAGCTGCATCCGGATGTAGGTGGAGATCCGCCGGTAGATGTCGCGGCCCAGGTCCACGGCCCGGACCAGGGTGGCGAAGTTGTCGTCGGTCAGCACGATCTTGGCGGCCTGCTTGGAGACCTCTGAGCCGGAGCCCATGGCCACGCCGACGTCGGCCTGCTTGAGCGCGGCGGCGTCGTTGACCGCGTCGCCGGTCATCGCGACCACCTGGCCGTCCTGCTGCATGAGCTTGGCCAGCCGCAGCTTGTCCTCCGGTGCCACCCGGCCGAACACGTGCAGCTGGGGAAGCCGCTGCAGCACCTGCTCATCGGAGAGGTGCTGCAGCTCGGTGCCGGTGATCACGCCGGGTCCCAGGCCGAGCTCGTCGGCGATCGCCCGCGCGGTCACGGTGTGGTCGCCGGTGATCATCCGCACGTCGACCCCGGCGCCCAGGGCGGTGTGCACCGCGTCCCTGGCCTCGGTGCGCAGCGGGTCCACGATCCCGACCAGCGCGACGAAGACCAGGCCGGTGACGGCGGCCATCGGGTCGGCCACCGCGGCGGCCATCTCGCTGTCGTCCATGTCCTTGGCGGCGAACGCCAGCACCCGCAGGCCGCGCTCGGACAGCTTGCGGTTGGCCGCCAGGAGCTCGTCCCGGACGGTGCCGATGGGCACCTGCTGGCCGTGCCACAGGGCCCGGTCGCAGCGGTCCAGGATCACGTCCGGCGCGCCCTTGACGGTGACCAGGTGCGGTTGGGCGATGACCGGGCCGGACAGCCAGTCCGGCCGGTCGTGGAAGGTGGCCATGAACTTGTACTCGGAATCGAACGGCACCTCGGCCCGGCGCGGCATGGCCTCTCGCGTCTGCTCGGCGTCCACGCCCATCTTCGCGGCCAGCACCACGAACGCCGCCTCGGTCGGATCGCCGATGACCGACCCGTCATCGCCGACGGTGGCGTCGGTGCACAGCACCAGGCCCAGGGCCAGGTTACGGAAGTCCGGCAGCGTCCCCCCGGCCACGCCGAGGATCGCGCCGGTCTTGACGTAGCCGGGGCCTTCGATCTTGAACCAGTCACCGCCGCCCAGCATCTGAGTCGCGGTCATCGCGTTCATCGTCAGCGTGCCGGTCTTGTCGCTGTTGATGACGGTGGTCCCGCCCAGGGTCTCGACGTCCGACAGCGACTTGACCACCGCCTTGGCCTCGGCCAGCCGCCGCGCCCCGGACGACAGCATGGCCTCCACGAACGTGGGCAGGCCGGTCGGGATGGACGCGATCGCGGTGGAGATGCACAGCAGCACCAGCGTGGTGGTGTCCATGCCGCGCACCAGGCCGAAGATGGCGATGATCGCCACGGCGGCGAACGCGATCGTGCCGAAGACCTTGGTCATGCCGTCCAGCTCGCGCTGCAGCGGGGACTTGGTGCGCTTGGTGGCCGTCACCATCCCGGCGATCCGGCCCATCTCGGTCGTGCTGCCGGTGCCGGTCACCACCACGGTCGCGGTGCCCCGGGTGACCTGGGTGTTCTGGAACACCAGGTTGGTCCGGTCGCCGAGCGCCACCTCGCCCTCGGGCAACGTGCCCGCGTCCTTGGGCACCGGCGCGCTCTCCCCGGTGAGCGCGGCTTCCTGCACCTCCAGGGTGGCCGAAGAGGCGATCCGGCCGTCCGCCGGGACCACGTCCCCGGCCTCCAGCAGCACGATGTCGCCCGGCACCAGTTTGGTGGATTCGACCTGCTCGACCTGGCCGGAGCGCCGCACCCGGGCGTGGGGGACCTGCAACTGGGCCAGCGCCTCCACGCTGGCCCGGGCCTTCAGCTCCTGGAGCGTGCCCATCACCACGTTGAACGTCACCAGCCCCAGCACGACCACGGCCGTGGCGATCTGGACGATCGCGAAACTGGCCGCGACCACCAGCAGCAGCATGATGTTCATCGGGTTGGCCAGCTGGCTCCGGGCCACCACCCACATGCTCGGCGGCGGCTCGGTCGGCAGCTCGTTCGGTCCGTACTGGGCCAGTCGCCGCTCCGCCTCGGCGGCGTCCAGCCCCTGATCCGGGTCGACTCCCATCTGGCCGGCCGCGGCTTGCGCTGACAGGGCGTACCAGGCCAGGTTCTCGGCGGGTTGCTGCACGGTGGTCTCCGGCGTCCCCGCGGGGGGCACTGGTCCGGGGTCGCCGTCGTCCCGGCGCGCTTGCTGTGTCATGACTGTGCCGCCGCGGCCCTGATGTTCCCGCGCTGGACTTCGGTGGTCATGGGTCGCCCCGGCGCAGCAGCGCATTGCCGCCCAGCGCGATCACGATCCGCATCGTCAGGCCTTCTCCGTCATCGCTCGGTCCTAGGCGGCCGGCTCTGACGCGGGACCGCCGTCTGGCCCGGCCCGGTTCGAGCCGGTGCCCAGATCCTGCGCGGGCGATTGCGGAGTGTCGTCACCCTTCCCAGGGTGATTCCGGAGTATTTGCCCCGGGGCTTCCCCGGGTTCTTGATAATCCAAATGCCGCGGCGGAATTCAGGTCACGTCAGCAGGGACCAGAACGGGTAAGCGGAGAGGAAGAACACCTGGTTAATGGCGCTGAGCGCGACTATGGCCACCGCGAGCCGGCGCGTTGCCCGGCTCAGAGCAGGCGCAGGTCGACGGCGCGTTCGATGGCCTCGGAACGTGAGGTGACGCCGAGCTTGGCGTAGATGGACCGCAGGTGGGTCTTGACCGTGTTGCGGGAGATGTACAAGGTCCCGGCGATCTGCAGGTAGGTGCTGGTCGGCAGCAGCTTGAGGATGCGCTCCTCGGCCGCGGTCAGCGGCTCGGCCAGGACCCGGTAGGACGAGGTGGCGGCCGACTGGACGACGCTCACGTCCAGGGCGGCGGTGGTGAGCTGTTCGGCGTAGGGGTCGGGGCGCAGCTGGGCGGCGTGCTCGATCAGGTAGCTGGTCACCTGGGGGGCGGTGGTGACGACGGTGTTGAGGAACCCGCCGCGGCGGGCGGCCTGCAGGGCCTGGCCCACGATGCTGGCGGTCATCGGGTCACCGCGCCCGATCGCCGCGCCGGCCAGCAGCAGCTGGCGGGCCAGCGCCCGCCGCGGGGTCAGCCCGGCCGGGAGCTGCTGCAGGTGCTCCCGGGCGGCCCGGTGATCCCCGGCGGCCAGCGCGATCCGGGCCAGCAGCAGGCCGCGGCGGGCCGGCGGCAGCCCGCCGGCCAGCTCGGCCGGGGTCCGCAGGTCCCCCAGCGCCAGCCGCAGCACCGCCTCCAGCTCACCGGCCCGGGCCGCCAGCACCGGGCAGGCCCCGGGCAGCAGCCGCCGCGCCGCCTCCACCGTGGCCAGCGCCTCCCGCAGCTGCCCCCGCGCCGCCCAGATCCCCGCCCGGTCCAGCAGCGCCAGGAACTCATAGACGGGCCGCCGCCGTTCGGTGGTTGACAGCGCGTGCTCGGTGAGCTGCTCGGCGGCGTCCAGGTCCCGCTGCTCCAGCGCCAGGCCGGCCAGCGTACGGAGATAATCGACGGCGAAATGCTGGTCCAGCCCCAGTTGCCGGGCCTGGTCCCCGGCGGCCGTGGCGGCCTCGGCGGCCTGGGCCAGGTGGCCTTCGTCGAACCAGGCCAGCGCCCGCGCGCCAGGCACCAGCACCAGCTTGGGTAGTTCGGCCAGCTCGGGGAGGGCCAGGGCCGCCGCCGCCTCGCGCTGAACCGCCTCGTAGTTTTCCAGGCTGGTGTAGACGCGCATCAGGATCAGCGGGACGGCGGCGTCCCAGTCGTCGCCCAGCCCGGTCTTCTCCCGGAGTGCCCGCGCGGCCAGCGCCGCATCCACCGCCTCGTCCAGCCGCCCGGTCAGCGCATAGTGAAACGACCGGGTCACCATGAAACGGGCCGCTGCCGGCGACTCGGGCGGTTGAGGTGGCTGGGCGTGCTCGACCAGGTCCAGGTACTCCCCGCCCCGGACCCAGTCCCCGGACAGCAGCAGATCCGCCGCCAGCCCCAGCAGCCGGTCCGGTGCCTGGGCCAGCAGCGACGGCTCCACCGCGGTCAGATCCAGCGGCGCGGACAGCGCCGGATCCCGCAGGAAATCCGGCACCACCCGGTCCTGCAGCAACCCCAGCGCGCGGTCCACCTGCCGCGCCATCAGGAAAAAACGCGCCGCACGCCGGGTCTCCCCCGCCGCCTCGAACCACTCAGCCGCCCGCACCCGCAGCACCTGCTCCCGGTCCCGGTCCCGGGCCCGCAGCTCAGCCCGCAGCACCTGCCGCACCAGATGGTGATACCGGAACACCGTCCGCTGCTCATCCAGCGCCACCAGGAACAGATTCGCCGCATCGATCCCCCGCACCAGCACCGCCGCGTCCTGCCGCCCGGTCACCGCCGTGCACGCCTCCGCCGTCACCGTCCCCAGCACCGAGGTATCCAGCATGAACCGGACCACCTCCGGCGGCTGCTGCTCCAGCACCTCAGAAATGAAATACTCCGCGATCCCGTGGCTGCGGATATCCAGCGCCCGCGCGACCCGCGCCGGATCCTGGGCGCCGCGCAGCGACAACGCCGCCATCTGCAACGCCGCCGCCCACCCCACACAGCGCTCAAGCACCACCCCCCGCACCCCCCCCCCCCCCCCCCCCCCCCAAAAAGC
>Ga0335078_10007716_pt1 | contig 15970 bp, 10 predicted proteins | sample Lox_Sample_32_FD_206711 | JGI IMG/M metagenome (GOLD analysis project Ga0335078, IMG submission 206711) | Soil microbial communities from Loxahatchee National Wildlife Refuge, Florida, United States - Lox_Sample_3.2 | ecosystem: Environmental > Terrestrial > Soil > Wetlands | place: USA...
CGCAGCAGCAGGCCCAGGGCGTACATCGAGATCCCGGAGGAGAAGATCGTCATGACCGCGAAGGAGAAGGCGTTGAAGGCGCGGGTCTTTTCGTCGAAACGCAGCTTCAGGTATTCGGGCACCGAACGCGCTTTGCTGCCGTAGTAGAAGGGCATCATGAAAATGCCCATGAAGAGCATGGCGGGGATGGCGCCGAGCCAATAGAAATGGGCGGTCATGATGCCATACTTGGCGCCCGACGCGGACATGCCGATCAGCTCGACGGCGCCCAGATTAGCGGCGATGAAGGCGAGGCTGGTGATCCAGACGGGGACCGAACGGCCGGACATGAGGAAGTCGCCGCTGGAGGAGACTCCCTTGCGAAGCTTCCAGCCAATGCCTAAGACGAAGGCGAAATACAGCGCGAGGATGACGTAATCTACCGGAGCGAGTTGCACGTGAACTCCTGAATCTCCGACCGAGTTTCGGATATGGAAACCCCTGAGTGTAACGCGGGGGTTGGGGAAAAGCAATCGCGATGCGATGCGAAGAGCGGAACGGCCGCGTTCGCGCCGCCGGGGCCTGGACGAGCGGCCGGCCCATTCCGGCAAGTCCGAGGCGATGAGGCGGGGCGCGACATGCGGCGAGGCGCGAAGCGCTGCACCGGCGCGGTCATGATAGAATGCGTCTCGCGTGCAGAAAAACACTCTTCAAGCGGAACTGATCGCCGAGTTTCTGGGCACCCTGATCCTGATTTTGTTTGGCGACGGGATTGTGGCGATGGTGGTGCTGTTCGGTAAAGGAACTCCGGGCGAAATCGTGCATGGCGGGTTCACCAATATCACGATCGGATGGGGGTTGGCGGTGACCATGGGTTGCTACACGGCGGGGCGCATCTCGGGCGCGCACCTGAACCCAGCGGTAACCATCGCGCTGGCGATCTTTCGGGGCTTCGCCTGGCGCAAAGTGGCGCCCTACATACTGGCCCAGGTGGCGGGCGCATTTGTGGCGGCCGCCCTGGTGTTTTGGAATTACCTGCCCGCCTTCCGCACGGCCGATCCCAATCTGGATCACACCGCGGGAGTCTTCACGACGTTCCCAGCTTATCCGGATACGCCGAGCGCCGGGCTGCTCGACCAGACGATCGGGACGGGTTTGCTGCTGTTCATGGTGATGGCGCTGATCGACGAGCGGAACCAGCCGCCGGGAGCGAACCTGACGCCGGTGCTGATCGGCGCGGTGGTGGTGGTGATCGGCATGTCTTTTGGGGGGATGCACGGCTATGCGATCAACCCGGCGCGGGATTTTGGCCCGCGGCTGTTCACGGCGGTAGCAGGGTTCAAAAACAATGGACTGACCGATGGGAGCAGGGTCTTCTGGGTGCCGATTGCCGGGCCGATTCTCGGCGGCGTGATTGGGGCAGCGGGGTACGATTGGGGTGTGCGGCGCTTCCTGCCGGCGCCGAAGGCGTAAGCGCGGGGCGGCCCCGGCCGCCAAGCCTGTGCCCGGGCCACAGGTGCTGACGTGATCCAGAGCGATTCGCAGATGACGGCTCCTCGGGACCCTTGCGCATTGTTGGCCGAGACTTTCGGACCGGGCGGCGAGGCCGGCGTGATCTCGGCGCCAGGCCGCGTCAACCTGATCGGAGAGCACATCGACTATCACGGCCTTGCGGTGCTGCCGATGGGCCTGCGGCGCTCGATTCGGGTGGCGTTCCGGCGGCGAGGGGATCGCGTGATTCGCGCGGTAAGCGACGGCTACGGGACGCGCGAATTCGGCTGGACCGAGGCGCCGGCGCCGGCGGCGGCCGGCGATTGGGCAAACTATTTGCGGGCCGCGGCTCGCGCAGCCGGCCGGAAGTGGGGGACCGGGTGCGGCGTGGACGCCGCGATCGTGTCGGATCTGCCGCCGGCCGCGGGACTCTCGTCGTCGTCGGCGCTGATCGTCGCATTCATGTTGAGCCTTCTGCGCGCGAACGGCTGGCAGGCAAGCTTCGAGGAACTGATGGAGGTACTGCCGGAAGGAGAGCAGTTCGTGGGCACGCGCGGAGGCGGCATGGATCACGCGGCCTCGCTGGGGTCGCGAGAGGGGTGCGCTTCGCTGGTCGAGTTCGATCCGGTGACGGTGCGTCCCGTACCGGTTCCGGCGGACTGGGCGTTTCTGGTGGCGCACAGCTTGACCGTCGCGGAAAAATCCGGGGCCGTGCGGCAGCAATACAATGCGCGGCGCGCGGCCGGCGCCGGAGCTTTGGCGCGGCTCGGATTTGCCAGCTACCGGGAGGCCCTAGCGGGGCGCGCGCCGGACGAACTGGAAATGCTGGCGGAGAAGCTGGAGTCGCAAGAGGAGCGGGGCAGTTTTCTGCACGTGACCAGCGAAGCGCTGCGTGTCCGCGCGGCGGTGCAGGCGATGGAGCTGGGCGACGGGAGGGCCTTCGGACGGCTGCTCGTAGAATCGCACGCGAGCCTGCGCGACCGTTTGCGAGTGAGCTGCACGGCGCTCGACAGGCTGGTCGAGGCCGCAATGGCATCGGGAGCGCTCGGCGCGCGGCTGACGGGCGCGGGTTTTGGCGGCTGCGCGGTGGTGCTGTGCGCCAAGCGGGACCTTCCGACGGTGCGCGACGGCCTGACCGGGCGCTACTATGCAGGACGGGCGGAATTCAACGAGACCATGCACCTGATGCATGCCGAACCCGGACCGGGGGCGTTACAGTCGATTAAGGAGCTTCATGCATCTCCACGCGCTTGACTGGATGATCGTAGCGGTCTCGATCTTCATCTGTTTCGCTCCCGCGCTTTTTTTCGGGAAGCGGTCGGGCAAGAGCACTTCCGAATTCTTCGCTTCCGGGCGCTCCGTGCCGTGGTGGCTGGCGGGGCTCTCGATGGTGGCTACGACCTTTTCGAGCGATACGCCGAACCTGGTGGCGAACTTCGTGCGCACGGAAGGAGTGGCCGGGAACTGGCAGTGGTGGGCGTTCACGCTGACCGGCGTGGCGACGGTGTTTTTCTATGCGCGCCTCTGGAGGCGTTCGGGCGTACTGACGGACCTGGAATTCTATGAAATGCGTTATTCGGGCCGGGCGGCCAGCGCGGTGCGCGGCTTTCGCGCCGTGTATCTGGGCTTCTTCTTCAATTGCATGATCATGGCCACCGTGGATCTGGCGGCCTGCAAAATCGCAGCGGTGCTGTTCGGCTTCGAGCGCTGGCAAACCCTGCTGGCGGTGGGACTGCTGAACGTGGTCTTTGCCGCGCACTCCGGCCTTTGGGGCGTGCTGGTGATCGACATGATCCAGTTCTTCATCAAGATGTCGGCGGTGATTGCGGCGGCCTATTTCGCGGTCACGCTGCCGCAGGTGGGCGGGATGCACGGGCTGGTGGACAAGCTATCGCATCTGCGCGGGCCCGGCGGCGTGAATTACCTCAACATGCTGCCGGACTTCCGGAGTAACTGGGACTTGGCGGTGGCGGTGTTCATCATGCCCATCGCGGTACAGTGGTGGGCGGTTTGGTATCCGGGCGCGGAGCCCGGCGGGGGCAGTTACATCGCGCAGCGCATGTTGGCGTCCAAGTCGGAGAAGGACGCGCTGGGCGCCACGCTGTTCTTCAATATCGCGCATTATGTGCTGCGGCCGTGGCCGTGGATTCTGGTGGGGCTGGCGTCGCTGATCGTGTATCCGCAGTTATCCGACATCCAGAAATCGTTTCCGCATCTCGACCCCAGCCTGATCGGTCACGACATTGCATTTCCGGCGATGCTGCGCTTCCTGCCGGTGGGTTGGATGGGACTTATGCTGGGGGGCTTGATTGCGGCTAACTCATCCACGATCCTTACGCATCTGAATTGGGGCGCGTCTTACCTGGTGCATGACTTCTACCGCCGGTTCATCAAGCCGGGCGAGGGCGAGAAGCACTACGTGCTGGCGGGGAGGCTGGCGACGATCCTGTTATTCGTGGCTTCTTCGGCGCTGGTGTTCGCTCTGGACACCGCCAAACAGAGCTTCAACCTGATTCTGCAAATCGGAGCCGGGACGGGCCTGCTTTATCTGATGCGCTGGTTCTGGTGGCGGGTGACCGCGTGGTGCGAAATCGTGGCGATGAGCAGTTCATTCGGCGTCTCGCTGATCTTCCTGTTTCTGGCCAAGAGCGGCGTGAACATAGGCACTTATCAGCAGCTACTCATCACGATCGCGGTCACGACAGTCTGCTGGGTAACTACGGCGTATCTGGGTCCGCAGACCGATCCGGCGACACTCGTCTCATTTTACAAGAAGGTACATCCGTTCGGTCCGGGTTGGCGCGTGGTGCGCCTGCAAGCCGGCATTTCGGAGGCCGAGGCGGCTACGTGGGCGCAGCATGAAAACATTCCGCTCGCATTGCTCGGATGGACTACCGGTTGTGTGATGATCTGGTCGGCGCTGTTCACGGTGGGCAACCTTCTTTATGGGCGGACCGGGTACACATTGGCACTGCTCGCGATCTTCGTGGTGAGCGGAGCCATTCTGATTCGAGTGATCAACAAGCTCTGGGCGTAGGAACGGGCGGCGGCTTTGCGGCCGGCTCGACTTCACCCGGCGACCACGGCCACGGCGCGGACGGGCGAGCCATCGAGCCCCGTCAAACGGAGCGGCAGCACGATGAGCTGGAACAGGTCCGCTCCGATGGCGTCGAGATTTGCCAGGTTCTCGACGATGAGGACGCCCGCTCCCAGCAACGCGCGGTGGGCCGGGTAAGGCTCCCGATCGACCGAGGGCATATCGACACCGAGGATACGGACTCCGCAAGAGACCAAGAACTCGGAGGCCTCGCCGGACAGGCAGGGATGCTCGCTGAAGTAACACGGGCTGCCCCATTGCTTCGACCAGCCGGTGTGCAACACGGCCGCGCGCACATGGCGGAGGGTCTCGCGATGCGCTTCGAGGCACTCGCGGCCGATGACGGCGCCGGGCGGCAAGCCGCGCAGATCGATCAGCCGCGCGAGGCCCAGGCAGCGCTCGAGGGGCACACGGTCGATGGTTTCGCCGCCAGTAAAGAAGTGAAACGGCGCGTCCATGTGGGCGCCAGTGTGTACGCTCAGCTCGATGCGGCTCAAGTTGACCGAAGCATGAGGAAGGATCGTGACGCGGACCGCTCCGTCGCCCGGAAAGACCGGCGTGTCCGCATCCACCGCGTGGCTGAGATCGACGATGCGTCCCGGGGTCATCTGATGTTTACTATGTTAAAGGAAGGAGCGCGCATGCGAAAGGTTCTTCACTTCGATTCACCCAGGGATCATTATCATTCCGATGCGGCGATTGTGTGGTGCTACGACCACCGCTTTGAACTGGCGTTCCGGAAACTGCTGAAGCGCACGCTGACGGCGCGTTACGATGCGATTCGCATCGCGGGGGGCGCCAAGTGCCTGGCGAGTCCGGAACGGGATTCGGACCGGGAGTTCGTACTCGACCAAATCCGCAAATCCATTCGCCTGCACGGCACGGATCGCGTGATGCTGATGGTGCATTCCGATTGCGGGGCGTATGGAGGGCTGGCGGCGTTCGGCGGCGACCGGGAGGCCGAGTCGCGGCATCATCAAGGCGAGCTGCAGCGCGCGGCGGCGGCGCTCCGCGAAGGCATTCCGGCAATCGCGGTGGAGTGCTATTTGGCTGATTTCGAGGGAGTCTGGGCCGTAGAGGAGGAAGGTGCGGCAGGTGAGGGCGCGCCTTGATAGTTTCCTTAGGCACGTCTTATGGGTTCTTTATCGGGCGCCGGGTAACATGGACCCATGATCGTTATGAAATTCGGCGGCTCCTCGTTAGAGTCCGCCAGCGCGATCCAGCAAGCGGCGTCGATTGTGGAGCGGCAGTTGAGCCGGAATCCGGTGGTGGTGGTTTCGGCGATGGGAGACACGACTGACCGGCTGCTGGACGCCGCGCGCAGCGCCGCACGCGGCAATTCTTACGCCGCGGGGCAGCACCTCGAGTCACTGCGCCGTCTGCACCGCACGGAAACCCGCGGCCTGCTGGGTCCGCGCGCGGAGCCCTTTCTACGGGAATGTATTGCGCCGATGTTCCGCGAATTCGAGACGCTGCTGGTGGAATTGAGCGAGGGCCGGCAGCTCACGCCGGAGATCGAAGACCAGGCACTGAGCTATGGGGAACGGATCTCGAGCTTAATCGTGGCCGAGGCTTTCCGCCACTCAGGCATCCACGCCGCGCAGGTGGACGCGCGCAAGCTTGTCGTGACCGACGATCAGTTCACGCACGCCGCCCCCATGCATTGGGACACCTATGCGCGCCTACGCCGGACGGTGGCTTTGGTCGCAAAGGACCGGGTGGTGGTGATGGGCGGCTTCATCGGATCGACTGCCGGTGGAGTTACCACCACGCTGGGGCGAGGAGGGTCGGATCTAACAGCGTCGCTGGTGGGCGCGGGGATCTCGGCGGACGAGATTCAGATCTGGACGGACGTGGACGGCATGCTCACCTGCGATCCGCGGGTGCTGGCGGGGGGCTGCCGGATTCGCGAGATCTCCTACGGGGAAGCGGAAGAGATGGCGCGCTGCGGCGCTAAGGTGCTGTGTCCGTCCTCCATCGCGCCGGCACTGCGGCAACGGATACCGATCGTAATCCGCAACGCACGCCGGCCCGACGTGGAAGGCACGCGGGTGGTATCGCGCACACAGACTCCGCCCGGCATTGCCAAATGTGTGACTTCGAAAAGCGGGATGGCGCTGGTGCATCTTAGGGTGAAAGGCCCGGGATTGCTGTCGAGCATCACGGACGGGTTGGCGGATCTGTTTGCGAGCGCGCGTGTTTCCATCGATATGATTCAGGCGCACGAGAAAGGCATTTCGTTCGCGGTCGAGAGCTGGCCGGGCCTTTCCGCGGTGCTGCGGAAGGTGGATGAGAGCGTGGAGATCGCGGTGGAAGAGGAGCGCGCCGCACTTTGGCTGGTGGGCGACGGCATTGGGCAGGCGGAGGCCACGCTGCCGCGCGCGGCGCGAGCATTGCAGGTCACCGACGTGCGGCTGATCTCCCAGGGTTCGTCTCCGTTGAGCCTGGGATTTGTAGTGCCAGAGCCGGATTTACGCGCGGCGGTGGAAGCGCTGGATCGCGAATTCTTCGCGTCGCCGGACGCGGACGTATTCGCCGCGCCGCAGCCAGCACCGTCACGCATCCCACAGCGAAGTTATGGGGGATGCCAGATTCCGCCAGGCGTGCGGAGGCAAGCCGCGCCCGCGCGGTAACCGGCGCGCTGACGCCAAGCCCGACCGTGATTTAGCTGCTATGACTCTTTTCCGGCTTTCCGCCTTTCATGAAGCTCTTAGAGTCACCACGCTGAGGTGGTTGACCGATGTCGTTTTGGATAAGCCGTCCAATCGAAGGATTCGATCAGTTTCATAAGCAATGCCGATCGACGAGTCATAACTTTCTTATGACTTACTTATGCTTTCGATAGTAACTTCTTACGATACTGAGTGCCACGTAAGCACCTCGCGACCAGAGATAGAGCCTCCGCTCCGTCCGCGGCCATTTGTGTCCGCACATTCCTAAGGAAAACAACGCAAACATGATACTGATCAACGGTAGTCGTTCCCAGAAGCGGACACTCGCGTTGCTCGCTTTGCTCGCCGCGGCGGGGCCGGGCCGCGCATTCCAGATCGCCGCGGATCTATCGAGCGCCGCCGCGGCTCCGTCATTCGGCGCCCTGCACGGGATTGCGAAAGACCCCAGCGGTCAGACCCTGTTGGCGGTGCAGGTCACCGTGCGGAGCACTGCCGAGAAGACGACGCGAACCGTGATGAGCGGGAGCGATGGCGCCTTCCTGATCGCGGACCTGAAGCCGGGACAGTACCAACTGACTGCGAGAGCGAAAGGACTCGCCACTTCTTCTCCATACGGTGTGGAGATTTCGCAGAATCGAGTCACCTATGCCGATGTGGAGCTCGCGAAGGCAGACCCGGCGGCAGGCGTCGACTCTGCGATGCCCGAGGCGGGGACTGCCACCGCGCCCGCGCCGGCAATTGGGCCTTCCGGGGCGAACGAAGCGAATCCCGCGATTATGAAAGAGCTCATGGCGATGAAGGCGCGCATCGAGCAACTCGAAGCGGAGCTGAAGAAACGGGACAAGCAGGATCAGCGTTCGGACTCGGAAACGGAGGCGCGCGCCACGACGAAGGAGGAGAAGTTGGTGGCCTCGAACGCGGCGGCGCCGGCCGTAGCGCAAGCCTCCGGCCCAGGGAATCCGGCAACCCCCGCTCCGGCCGCGCCGGTGATCCCGGAGGCCCTGCAGGCGCCCGTATCCACGCCCGGCGTGGACAACTTCACGCCGTTCGCGTACGGCGACTTTACCTGGCTCAACGGCTCTTCGCGCAACAAAGACACGGTGCTGGACACGAAATTCTTCACCCCGGAAGTTCGATTCGACACGCACTTCATGGAGGATGGCAACCAGCCGATCGACCACACCATCGTGGGGGCGACCGAGTCGTTCCGCTCCGGCGAGGTTCAGGTGGAGCAGATCAGCGTCGGCGGCGATTTCCACTGGCAAAACGTCCGCGGCCGGATACTGACCATGAACGGCCTGTTTGCGACCACGACGCCGCGCAACGACGCCAGCGCCGGGGTCGGCCAATGGGACCTTCGCGACGCCTACAAGTACGTGTCGGAAGCTTATGGCGGATATCACTTCAACGTGAATCACGGGCTTAACGTGGATGCCGGCATTTTCGTCTCGTACATCGGACTGTTCAGCTACTATAACTTCGATAACTGGACTTACCAGCCGTCGTATGTCTCTTCCAATACGCCCTGGTTCTTCAACGGCGTGCGCATACAGTGGTTCCCCACCAACAAGTTGAAAATCGAGCCATGGCTGATCAACGGGTGGCAATCTTACGCCAGGTACAACGGTCATATGGGTCTGGGCGGCCAGCTACAGTGGTTGCCGAAAGAGTGGTTCAAGCTGGTCGCGAACCAGTATGGATTCGGGCAGGACAACCTGGGGCTTCCCAGGACGGAACGTATCCATACGGACGACAGTATCGAAATAAGATACTTCAACCGGCCGGAGAGCCTGGGCCTATCGAAGATGGCGTTCTCCCTCACGGCAGACGCCGGATGCCAGTACGGCGGCGGACTTCAGTGCACCGGCGCGCCCAGCAAGGGCAAGTCGACTTTCATAGGGTGGATGGCCTATGACCGGATGTGGTTCCACAAAGATCTGTGGGCCATCACGCTGGGCGGCGGAGAGATGAGCAACTGGGGCCGTTACTTGACGCTGCTGCCGCCGATCGACGGGGCAGACGCCGTATCGGGTACACCTTACTTTACGGAAAGTCCCGGCCAAAGAGCCCACATGTGGGACAGCACGGTTACTTTCCAGTACATGCCGAAACAGTACATTACCTGGTGGGCGGAAATTGGGTACCGGCACTCGGACGTGCCGTACTTCGCGGGCCGCGGCGGTGTTACTCCCCCCGGCGGGAATAACGGCCTGCCTCAATATTACACGTGTATGTCGGGCGCTTCCGCCGGAACAGCCGATTTGACGGCCGCCCAAACGGCCTGCGGCGGAGCGGGAAATGTCTGGTTCCCGGACCTCCGCCGCAGCGAACCGAAAGCTTCGGTCGGCGTGATGGTGAAGTTCTGACGCCGCGCTTGTGACGAGATGCGTAATTTCAGGCTACAACCCGTCGTTGTGATCTTAGCCGCGGTTGGGCTGCTGGCGGCGGACCCGGTTTGGAAGACCAAGCCGGCGGCCCAGTGGAGCGAAGAGGACGCCAAGCAGATCCTGGCATCGTCCCCCTGGGTGAGGGAAAACAGAGCCGTCATTACGCGCCGTCTGACCGAGGACCAGCTTAGGGAAGCCGGACAAATGGGTCAACCTCGCGGCGTGGGCAACGAGGGTGTGGACCGGAAGGGCAGCGGACCAAAAGTGTCGCCGAATATTTTCACCGGCCCGGGCGGCGACGACCGCAGTCTTCGCTCTCTTCCCCAACCGATTACATTGACACTGCGGTGGGAGAGCGCTCTTCCGGTTCAGCTCGCGGAGTTGAAGTCGCACGAAGTGGAGCCTCCCACGTTGGAGGGCGACGGCTATCGCATCGCCGTGTTTGGCGTCCCGGGGGGCGACTTCAAAGGCGATCCGGTAGAATTGGGCAAACCGCTGAAGAACCTGGCCGCTCTGAAGCGGGAGGGAAAGAAAGACGTGAGGCCGGTGCGCGTCGAGGTGTTTCAGAGGGAGAACGGCGTGGCCGTCGTCTACCTGTTTCCTTTGTCCGCGGAAGTCAGCAAGACAGACGGGCAAATCCGATTCGAAGCGCAAATCGGCCGGATCGTCGTGGCTCAAACTTTCGAGTTGAGTGAAATGGAATTTATGGGCAAGTTAGAACTTTGATGGCGCGGCGGTAAGTGACTGGCGCCAAGGCAGCGCCCTCCCGCGGATTGGAGTTTCCGATGACAGGCAAAAATCTGAGAAATGGTCTTCTGCTGATCGCGCTCGCCGGGCTGCCGGTTTTGGACGGCTGTGGGACCGTGCATGGAGACACAGCGGCGGGGGAACCGCCTACCGCGACGGTGGTTCCCGCCGCAGACTCGAGCCTGTTCACCGTGGATCATCCCGAGCAGTTTCCGCTAGCCGGTGCGGCCGCGCACGCGACCACGCCGGAACTGGTCGTTACGGGGACAGTGACTCCCGACATTTCGCGCGCCGTGCCAGTCGTCTCGCTGGCCTCGGGGCGAGTCACGGCCATTCACGCGCGACTGGGCGACACCGTCCAAAAGGGCCAGTTGCTTCTGACCGTACGCAGCGACGACGTCTCAGGCGGTTACGCGAATTATCGGAAGGCGCTCGCGGACGAGATTCTGGCTCGCGCTCAATTGCAGCGCGCCAAGGATCTGTACGAACATGGCGCCATCGCTCTGAACGATCTGGAGGTGGCCCAAGATACGGAAGACAAAGCCAAGGTGGACGTGGAGACCATGGCCGAGCACCTCCGGCTTTTGGGCAACGACCCGGACAAACCAGTTGGAATGGTGGATCTATTCGCGCCGGTCTCAGGAGTGATCACGGATCAGCAGGTCACTAACTCCGCCGCAGTACAAGCCTTCAGTACACCGAGCCCCTTCACGATATCCGATCTTTCGTCGGTCTGGGTGATCTGCGACGTGTATGAGAACGACTTAGCCAGTGTGCACCTGGGGGACATCGCGGCGATCAGCCTGAATGCCTATCCCGATCGGACGTTCAAAGGAAGTGTGAGCAACATCGGCGCCATCCTCGATCCCACGATTCGCACGGCGAAAGTCCGAATTGAGGTGCAGAACCCTGGAATGATGCGGCTCGGCATGTTTGTAAGGGCGACATTTCGCGGGCAGACGCGCGAGATGCACACGGTGGTGCCGGCCTCCGCCGTCATGCACATGCACGATCGCGACTGGGTCTTCGTGCCGGCGTCAGACAAAAAGTTCCGCCGCGTGGAGGTCGTCGGGGGCGACCTGCTACCCGACAACGGGAACCTGCAAGAGATCAAGTCGGGCCTGCAGCCAGGGCAACAAGTGGTGACGAACGCGCTGGTCCTGGACCACGTGCTCGCGCAGTGACGGCGGCGGTCCGCACGTCGAAAGCGCGCAACACAGCAGTTACAACAAGAAAATGAAATGATACGCGCTCTTGTAGACTTTGCGCTAAACAACAAATTCGTCGTCATGGCGGTAGCGGTCCTGCTGGCCGGCTGGGGAGCGATCTCCTTTCACAATTTGCCGGTGGAAGCCTATCCGGACATCGCGGACAACTATGTAACCGTGATCACTCAATGGCCGGGACGTTCGGCGGAAGAGGTGGAACAACAGGTTACGATTCCCGTGGAAATCCAGATGAACGGAATTCCACATCTCACTTACCTGCGCTCGGAGTCCATCTTCGGTTTGTCGTTCGTGATCCTGATTTTCGACGACAGTTCGGTAAACGACTGGAACCGGCAGAAGGTCCTCGAAAGGCTGACGCAGGTCAGTCTGCCGCAAGGTCTGCAGCCTCAGATCGGCACGGATTGGAGCACGGTGGGCCAGATTTACTGGTACACGCTGAGAAGCACCAATCCGCGGTACGACCTGATGGAACTGCGGTCGATCGAAGACTGGACGCTCCTGAAGGAGTTCAAGTCCGTTCCCAACGTGGTGGACGTATCCGACTTCGGCGGCACGGTGCGCGAGTACCAGGTGCGCATCGATCCGAACAAACTCGTCTCTTACGGACTAAGCATCGGGCAAGTGGAGCAGCAACTCACCAATAACAATATCAATGCAGGCGGCAGCTTCGTGGAGGTAGGCCTGCAACAAATGAACGTTCGCACGCTGGGGCTTTTCGGCGGCGTGCATGACATCGAAGATACCGTACTGAAGACGCAGAGCGGCACCGCGCTTCGCGTAAAGGACATCGCGGAAGTGACCCAGGGCGCAAAGATCCGTCTGGGTCACATGGCGCGGGCCAATCACATGCGGGACGGGCGCATCGTGGACGAACCCGATGTCATCCAGGGCGTGGTGTTGATGCGCAAAGGCGCGGAAGAGGAACCCACGCTGGCCGCCATTCACAAGAAAGTCGAGCAACTCAACAACAGCATCCTGCCGCCGGGCGTAAAGGTCGTTCCCATGCTGGACCGGAGCGATCTGCTGCATTTCACATTGCACACCGTCATGCACAACCTGGAGGAAGGCATGCTGCTGGTCAGCGTGATCCTCTTTCTGTTTTTGCTCAATGTCCGCGCCGCGCTGATCGTGGCGCTCACGATTCCGTTTTCCCTGCTTTTCGCCTCGATATGGCTTGACTTGAGTCACATTCCCGCGAATCTTTTGTCACTGGGCGCGCTGGATTTCGGAATGGTCGTGGATGGAGCGGTGGTCATGGTGGAAAACATCATGCGCCACCTGAGCCGCCAAAGCCAGGCGAACGGTGGACCCGCGAAAACCACCAGCGAGGTGATCCGGGAGGCTTGCCACGAGGTCCAGCGCCCGGTATTTTACGCCATCGCCATCATAATCACCGCTTACATGCCGATCTTCACGCTGCAACGCGTAGAGGGCCGGCTATTCCGGCCCATGGCGTTAACGGTGGCGTTTGCGCTTCTGGGCGCCATGACTTTTTCGATCCTGGTCGCGCCGGTGCTGGCCGGAGCGTTGTTCCGCCGCGGCGTTCGAGAGCGGCGGAACCTGGTCATGGACTTTTTGGTGGAACAGTACCGGAGGCGGTTGCGCTGGGCCGTGCACCATCGTTGGTTTGTGGTGGGGGTCGCGCTGGTTTCCCTGGCGGGGACGATCTACCTGGGCTTCAGCGGCGTCATCGGAGCGGAGTTCCTGCCCCACCTGGATGAAGGCGCCATCTGGGCCCGCGGCACTCTGGCGAACAGCACGAGTCTGTCGGAAGGCGAGACCTTTACGACAAAAGAACGGCACGTGCTGGCTTCCTTTCCGGAAGTGAGCCAGGTGGTATCGGAAGTCGGACGGCCCGACGATGGGACCGACACCGGCGGATTCGGCAACACGGAGTATTTCGTCGACTTAAAGCCGAAGGACCAGTGGCGGCCGGTCTTTCATCGAAACAAGGAAGACTTGATCGCCGCCATTAATCGCGCTGTGCAAAGATATCCAGGCGCTATCTGGAATTTCTCACAACCGATTGAGGATAACGTTGGAGAGACACTCACGGGCACCAAGGGCCAGCTTGCGCTCAAGGTATTCGGCAGCGACTTAAAGACTCTGGAACAGAAGGGCGAAGAAGTGAGCGCCGTCATGGCGGCGATTCCCGGCCTGCACGACGTCAAGCTACTGCGCGATTTTGGCCAGCCCAATCTGGACTTGACCATCAATCGGCGGCAGGCCGCGCGTTTTGGGATCAACGTGGCGGATATACAGGACGCCATCCAGACGGCGGTGGGCGGCAACGCGGTGAGTCAAGTGCTCATCGGCGAACAGCGATACGACGTCGTAGCCCGGTACCAGGCGCCCTATCGCAATACCGCGCAGGCCATCGAGAAGGTTCGCCTGGTTTCCCCAACCGGAGAGCGCGTGTCTCTGGCGCAGTTATGCAAAGTCGAGGTCAAGGATGGCGCGTATGACATTTACCGCGAAGGTAACACGCGGTACGTGGCCGTGACCTTTAACGTGCGGGGCCGGGATTTGGGGACGACCGTCGAAGACGCCATCCAACGCATCAATCGCCAGGTGAAGATGCCGCCCGGATATCGCGTGGAGTGGTCGGGCGAGTATGAAAGCGAAAAGCGGGCCGAGGCGCGGCTGGCGATCGTCGTGCCGCTGACGGTCCTGGTGATCTTCATCATTCTCTACTCGATGTTCCGCTCGTTCAAGTGGTCGCTGCTCATTTTGCTGAACGTCGGATTGGCGCGCATCGGCGGCCTGCTGGCCCTCTTAGTCACGGGGACTTACCTGAGCGTATCTTCGGGTGTAGGAATGCTGGCGCTCTTTGGCGTCTCGGTGCAGACCGGAGTCATCATGCTCGAATATATCAACCAACTCCGGGCGAGAGGCCACACGGTCGTGGACGCGGCGGTAGAAGGCGCTGTCTTGAGGCTTCGTCCCGTCATGATGACCATGCTCGTGGCGACTCTAGGGCTCTTGCCCGCGGCGCTATCGCACGAGATCGGATCCGATTCGCAGCGGCCCTTTGCAATCGTCATCGTGGGCGGCCTGATTTCCGACCTGTTGCTGAGCATTATTCTGTTGCCGACCTTCTATGTCTGGTTCGCGAGGGAGGGCGACAAACTGCCGGAGGTGTTTGTTGAAGAGTAAGTATCCCCGGGCAGTGAGCGGCGCGTTTGCTTGCGTTTTGGCTCTAGGTTCCGTATTCGGCCAGGCCACGCCGCAGCGCACTAAGATCACGCTCGATGAGGCGATCCGGCTGGCGCTGGAGCATAATCACAACCTGCTGGCGGCGCGTTCGACGATTCAACAGAACGAAGCCCAGGAAATCACGGCGAATTTGCGGCCGAACCCGACGCTGTTCACCGACTGGGAATACCTGCCGTTGGGCGCGCCAAGCGGCGGAGTCGGCGGATACCTGGCTAACTCAACCGAGGCCGACATAGGACTCAGCTACTTGTTTGAGCGCGGGAAGAAGCGGCAGCACCGCCTGCAGGCGGCCAAGGACGCAACTGCGGTGACGCGCTCGCAGGTGGCGGACAACGAGCGAACACTTACCTTTCAGGCAGCTACGCAGTTCGTCAACGTGCAACTCGCGGAATCGACGCTGGAGCTGGCGCGGCAGGATCTGACGAGCTTTCAACATACCGTGGACGTCGGCGAATTCCAGTATAAGTCCGGCGGCATCAGTGAGAACGACTACTTAAAGATCAAGCTCCAGTTGCTGCAATTCCAGACGGACGTGCAACAGGCGGAACTATCCCGGGTCCAAGCGCTGTCGGACTTGCGGCAACTGTTGGGTTACGAATCGGTGTCCCGGGATTACGATGTCGCGGGTTCGTTCGAGTATCAGCCCCTGGCGGTCACGCTGGATAGCCTGCAAGCGAAAGCGATGGAGAACCGTCCCGACCTGCGCGCGGCCGTGCAGGGCGTTACGGCGGCGAACAGCCAATTCGACTTGGCCAAAGCGAACGGAAAACAGGATTTCACCCTGTCGGCCAATTACTCGCACGTCAACGGCATCAGCGCGTCGACCGTGTACTTCAGCATCCCGCTGGCCCTGTTCGACCGAAACCAGGGCGAGATTGCGCGGACGCATTACGCGATCACGCAAGCGCAGGAGCAGCAGGTGGCGGCCAGCGGGCAGGTGCTGACCGACGTGAAGGATGCCTATGAAGGCTTGCAGACGAACGAGCAACTCATCAAGCTGTATCTCTCGGGCAACCTCGACGTGGCGAAGAAGAGCCGCGATATCAGCGAGTACGCTTACCGGCGCGGCGCCGCGAGCCTGCTCGATTTTCTGGACGCCGAGCGCAGCTATCGGGCCACCGAGCTGGCGTATCGCCAGCAAATCGCGGCGTA
>Ga0335078_10007718_pt1 | contig 15969 bp, 14 predicted proteins | sample Lox_Sample_32_FD_206711 | JGI IMG/M metagenome (GOLD analysis project Ga0335078, IMG submission 206711) | Soil microbial communities from Loxahatchee National Wildlife Refuge, Florida, United States - Lox_Sample_3.2 | ecosystem: Environmental > Terrestrial > Soil > Wetlands | place: USA...
AGGAACGCATCGACCCGGAGATTCAAACGCGGATTAGCCAATACGAACTCGCCTTCCGGATGCAGACCTCCGTGCCGGACCTCACCGATTTTCATAGCGAGCCCAAGAGCATCCTCGAGCTGTATGGGGTGAAGGAACCCGGCGACGGCAGCTTCGCATCAAACTGCCTGCTCGCGCGCCGGCTGGCCGAGCGGGGCGTCCGCTTTATCCAGCTTTATCACCGCGCCTGGGACCATCACGGGGACATCGAGAAGGACATGCCGGTCGCAGCCAAGGAGGTGGACCAAGCCTCAGCCGCATTGGTGAAGGACCTCAAACAACGGGGCATGTTGAAAGATACGCTGGTCATCTGGGGCGGCGAATTTGGCCGTACGCCGATGGGCCAGGGCACAGGCCGCGATCACCACATCAACGCCTTCTCCGTCTGGCTGGCGGGCGGCGGGATCAAGGGCGGCCTCACCTGGGGCCGGACCGATGAACTGGGCTATCGCTACGTGGACGACGATCAGCAGATGCACGTCCACGACCTCCATGCCACGATGCTCTACCTCTGCGGTATTGATCATAAACGCCTGACCTACCGCTTCCAGGGCCGCGACTTTCGCCTGACCGATGTCTCCGGCGAGGTCGCCAAAGGAATTATTTCTTAGCTATTCCCTCGGCCTCATGTGGCCCTTGCTGGTCTCGTCGGCCATGGGCGACATGCCACCGTGGAGGAGGCGGCGGGCGTGGCCGATCACGTAATCCCATTGGAAGGCCGGACCGGGATCAACCTTATCGGTCTGGATGTGAAAATGGCCGAGCACGCCCTGGTAGCTCTTGAGTTCGGCGTTTGGCAGCTTCTGGCGGATGAGATGGCCGGCAGCATCCTTCGGATAATCGCACTTGATCTCCGGCAGCGCTTTGCAGAGCGTGGCGGTGAGCTTGATCAGGGCCTGGTATTGCTGGGGCGTGAAATCGTATTGCACCAGTTCCTGGCCCTGGATCACACCCGTCACGGGGTCAGGGCGCGCCGGATGGCCGAGGAAGTCTTTGGTGCGAATGCCCCCGTCGCCATATTCGGCCGGAATGGTGATGCGCGTTTGGCCGTTGGGCTCTTTGGCATACCATTGGGCAAGAGGATTCTTTCCGTCTGCCGGGTAGGCGCCCATGTTGGCGATTTCGATGCCGACGGAGCGGCTGTTGGAGGAAGTGGCGTGCCAGGCTCGCTCTTTAAGGTCGAGGGTTTGGTAGATGGTGCCGTCGAGGTCGAGCATGAAGTGCACGCTCAAATCGCGCATGTCCTGGAGCACCTTGAAGCATTGCCGGCTGGTGCCGCAGCCGTCGAAGTGGATGACGAACTGATCCACCACCCGCTGCAAGAGCGGCAAATCCCAGCCGCCGCCCCTGACGCGCTGGATCTCGATGCTGCTGAGGCCGTTGGTGCGCATGTTGTAGCGATTGGGGGAAGTGAGGCTCCTGACTTCCGCCTGCGAGGTGTCCCAATCCGCGCTGTCAATGGGGCTGAAGCGCCGCTCGACGCGATAGGCGTCGTAGCCGCCCGGGTCCATCCAGAGCACGACCCGCGTGCCGGTATGCACGAACTGGCCTGCGACGACGATTTCGTCCCCTTTGCGGGACTCGAAAGTGCCGGGGCGGGGCGCAGTCATGCAGCCGGCAAGCAAGGCCGCCCCGGAGAGCACGCTGAGGATTTGGAGCGGGCGAGGGAGACGTGAGCAGTAGTTTATACGACTCGGCTTTGCAATCACCGCACCATTAGCCACCGAAACCGGACAGTGGTCAAGCCCGCACAAGCGCGCTTCGCGCGGCTCAGGCGGCGAGGTTCTCGATTCGGTTGTTGGCGCGGGTACGATAAATCACATCGGCCACGTTGCGCAGGAACTGTTCGTCGGTAATGCCGTCCGTGGCTTCAGGCGGGAAGGCGACTTTGGCGCGAAAATGCGCGGCGAGGTCGCGGAACAATTCGAGGCGGGCGATGGGCGCAAACTCATCGCGGCGGAGCAAGGCTTGCAGGGCAATGGCAGCTTCAAGCGGGGAAACGCGCTGCCGCAGGCGCCCGGCCAGGTGCGGGTAATGGCGAAGCGAATTGAACATGCCCGCCGACAACTGGTCGAGGTCGGGCTGGGCCACGCGCGGGTTGCGGATGACGATGGTATTTGCCGCGAGATCCCCCAACCGCTGGCATTGGGGACTCAGCCAACACGCAACGCCGCCGACAAAGTAAAAGGCGGGCAGGGCATCCACAAACCGGAGCAGGTTGCGGGTGACGATTTGATTGAACTGAAGCCGCAGGCCCTCGGCGTCCACCACCCGGAGCCGGAAGAGCTTCTTCCCGATCGTCTGCCCCCGCCAACGCCACTCGCAGGCCATGCCGTAGCCGATGCTGATGGCAAAGTAACCCAGCGTATAGACCGCCCCGGCGAGGTTGGAGCTGACGAATTGCAGGAGGATCAAGAGCCGGCCCAGGGTCTCGAGCAATGCGAGAATACACATCACGTCGATGAACCAGGCGAGGAACCGCGTGACCGGCCCGGCCAGCAATTGCGAGAAGACAATGCCCTCCGGAGTGCGGATTTTGAGCAGGCTGGAGTTCATGGGGGCGGGCGCTGGGTCGCGCCTGACCTGGCGAGAAAGAGGAACAGCAACCCCAGCTCGATCAGGCCGAAGGCGATCTTGGCCGGGTAGGGGATAATGGGCTCGTGGTATTGGGACAGGAAGGCCTCCACAAACCCCGCCCAGGCCAGGAGGAGCCCCACTCCGCCGATGAGGGTCACGAGGTCTTTCGAGACGGCGCGAAGGCGCGCCCCGAGCGGGACGCGGGCACCCCGCCCAATGAGGGCCAGCGCGAGCATCAGACCGGCCTGGCCGGCGATGAGGATGGCGGGGATCTCGACCGCGCCGTGCGGCAGCAGCCAGCCGACAAGAAACTTCGTCTCGCCCGCCCGGATGAAATCCGCCGTCACTGCGCCGAGCATGATGCCGTTGGAAAAGAGCATGAGGAAGGTGCCGACGCCCCAGGTCATGCCGAGGGCGAGGGTGAAGATCGAGACGCGGATGTTATGCGTCATCAGGAAGGCCGAGAACGAGGTTTTGTGCCCGGCCAACCGGTCCTGAGTGGCGCTTTCCTCCTCCGCGACGCGCTGGGTGGGGTCCTGGAGCAGATGCGGGAAGGGCATCAGCACCGGCTTGGCGGTTGGGTCCAACGCGAGCGCGAAGCCGCCGAACGCGCAGCCGGCCAGGGTGATCGCCAGCGAGACATAGAACGCCCGCACATGGCGGCGGAAGGTCTGGGGCAAGGTCTGGAAGAACCACGTCAGCGGGGCGCGGCGGCCCGGGCGGTCGCGGGTTTCGTGGATTTCCCCGTAGGCGCGGGCGACGAGGTTCTCCAAGTAACGGCGCGTCTCCGGCTCGGCGGAGAAGGTGGTGATCCTGGCCAGGTCCGCCGCGGTGCGCTCGTAGAGGAGATGGAAGTGTTCAAGCTGTTCGAGGCTCATGCGGGAGGCGGGCTCGGCCTCCAGGCGGTTGAGCAGCCGCTCCAATTCGGTCCAGGTGGGCCGCTCCGCCACGATAAACCGCTGCAGGTCAATGATCATAGCACCTGCCTTTGCTTGAGGCCCAGGTATTGCGAGACCAATTCGGCGCTGAGCCGCTCGTTTTGGAGCAGCGAGAAGCGGACTCCCCGGCGCTGCAACACCTTCTCCAGCTCGCGCAGCTTCTGCCAGAGCAAATGCCCGCCCAGATGCTGATACAACTGATCCACCGAAACCAGGTTGGGGTTGGAGAAGACCGGCGCCATGCCCGAAGGCTGGAGCATGTTCACGATTACAACGTGCTGGCGGCGCACCAACTCGACGTTCCGCACAAAGCTCTCGGCCAGCAGCGGGTCATCGAGCGAGGTCAGGAAGACCAGCAGCGCGCGGCGGCGCAGGCGCAGGCGGATGAAGGCGGCGACTTCGTCGTAGTCCGGCGTCACGATCTGCGGCTGGAGGGTGCAAAGGGCGTCGCGGCAGGCGTTGAAATGCGCGTGGCCGTTCCTGGCGCGCACGAAGGTGTTCACCTGGTCGGTGAAGGTGAGCAGCCCGAACAGATCGCCCTGTTGCTCCGCCGCGAGTCCAAGCACCAGCGCGGCGGTGACGAACCGTTCCAGGGTCGTGGCCGGTTGCGGCGCGGCGGGTGGCGCTTGAGAGTCAGAGCCTGTCATTTTCTTCTCGCCCGCCCTAAACGCCCCCCTCTCTCCCTCAGAGTGGGAGAGGGGGCTGGCGTCACTTCCGGGCCATGCAGCATTGCAAGTTGACCAGCCTGGGGTTCGAGGCTTCCAATTGGGCATTGGCCGAGCGGAGAGGCGCGAGGCGTCAATAACGACATAAACCTCCTGGGTCCGCTCGATCTGGAAGACTTTAGTGACGGGCCGGCCCCGTTTGGCTGTGGCCTTCCAGTGAATCTCGTCGAAGCCGTCACCGGGGATGTAATCGCGCAGCTTCTCGAACTCTCGTCCTTTACCGACCTGCCTCTGGGCGTGCAGACCGAACCCGCCACGGTGGAGGAACAGTGCGGCCAGGCTCCGCCGCTCGGTGAACAGGTCAGGATAGACGCGGACTTCCGAGCGAACGGGCACCTGCCGGCGCACGCCCCAGAATCCGAGCGGGGAATCCACTTCCAGGAACGCGGCCTCGAGTTGGTAGCTGCCGCGCTGGCGGGGCCGGCAAGGCCAGTCCAGTCGCGACCCTTCGCTGTCGCGGGGCAGGGCGACCCAGGCGTCTTCGCGGGGCGACTCGATCTCGCGCGGCAGCGCCGGCGCCAGGCGCAAGTTCGTCGAGCGCTTCCGCTCGTTGCGGATGCGCACTTCGAGGCTGGCTTCGCGGTCTTTTGACATGCGCGCCACCGCCGGCAATTCGAGGCTGATGCCGTGCAGGCTGGTGTGGGCGCCGACGGCATCGGCCAGCGCCAGGACGAGGAGCCCGCCGATGGCGGCGAGCGAGATGGCGCTGGCCGAGGGTTCGACCGCGCCGAGCAGCGCAAAGGGCAGCACGACGAGGGCGAACCAAAACAGCAGGCGATTACGGGGAACAATCATCGCGGTACGGCGATCTGCTGGAGAATCTGCTGCACGACCTCGGGCACCGTGAGCCCTTCGAGCTCGAACTCGGGGCGCAGAATCAGCCGATGCTCCAACACCGGCAAGGCCATCGCCTTGATGTCATCCGGCGTAACGAAGTCGCGCCCCGCCATCGCGGCGCAGGCGCGCGCCGCCATGATCAATGACTGCGTGGCGCGCGGCCCGGCGCCGACCATCACGCTCTCGTGCTGCCGGGTGGCGCGGACAATATCAACCAGGTAGCCGATTAATTCATCGCGGATGAGGACCGTGCCGAGTTCGTGGCGCAGGTCCTGCAAATCCTGCGGCTGGATGACGGTTTGGACGGCGCCGCTGCCGAGCAAAGTCTCCGGCGCGTCGGGTGTCATCGTGCGCTGCGCGAGAAGCAGTTCTTCGGCGCGGTCGGGCGCTTGCATGGTGATCTTGAGCATGAAGCGGTCCTTCTGGGCTTCCGGCAACGGGTAGGTGCCTTCGAATTCAATCGGGTTCTGCGTGGCGAAGACCGTGAAGTTCGGAGGCAGCGGGTGGTTGTCCCGGTCAATGGTCACCACGCGCTCCTGCATCGCCTGCAAGAGGGCGGATTGGGTCTTGGCCGGCGCGCGGTTGATCTCGTCGGCCAGCAGGAAGGAAGTGAACACCGGCCCTTTGACCAGCGAGAACTCGTTGCGCTGCAGGTTGAAGACGTTCGTGCCGGTGATGTCCGCCGGCATGAGGTCGGGCGTGAACTGGATGCGGGAGAAGTCGCAGCCGAGCACCCGCGCCAGGGTGCGCACGAGGAGGGTCTTGGCGACGCCCGGCACGCCTTCGACGAGAGCGTGGTTGCCGGTGAAAATGGCGATTAGCGCCATCTCGATCACCGGGTCCTGGCCGATGATTACCTTGCCGGTCTCCCGGCGTGCCTGGGCGAGAACGTCCTTCAGTCTATCAGTGCTCATAATGGTTTGGGGTAACGCAGATTTGCAATCTGGCGCATCGCAGAATTGCATTCTGCGGAGCGCGGGCAGTCCTGCAAGGCCGGCACCAGCCCCGTGCCTTGCCGATTGCAAATCGGCGATACAGCAGATTGAAGATGTGTATAGCTTCGTGGTTGCGCGTCATAGGTTAGCAGGTTTATCCGAGCATGCGCCCTGGCCAGGGGCATGAGGGCCGCCAGCGTTCAAGATGCGGCAGATTTGCTGGTAGGCGCGGACGGGGTCACGCTGGCGGCTGGACAGCGCCCCTTCGGCGTCGAGCACGGCCTGCGCCTGGGCGATTCTCGCGGCGGATGGTCCCGGGCCGCGCGTGCGGGACTTCTGCCACTCGGCGAAGCAGACTTGCAGCACCTCGCGCGGGGGCACGTTTCGGCGCAGGAGATTGACGAAACCGGCGGCGGCCTCTTTCCCCGCGACATACTCCGGGCGCTTCTCCTCCGGCAGGGGGGGCACGAAGCTCACGGCGTTTTGCCAGAGGAACAGTCCGGCGAGCACCGCCAGGGCGGCCACCAGGCCGTATAGCCGATACTTCCGAATCAACGACGCCACGCCGGACGTGTCCACGATGCCGAAATGCGCCTCATCGAAAACCACCTGGCGGGCCGGGCCGACGAGCCAGGCGAGCAAATCGGCGTGGCGGTCCTGGCGCAGGGCTTCGTTGCTGAGGAAATACGAATCGGTAGCCAGCACGACCGTCCCGGGGCCGAACCTGCGCTCGGTCATGACCGGATTGGCGCCGCGCGCGTAAATAGTGCGCCACGATTTGTCGAGGTTGGTGAAGACGATGGCGCTGTGCCATTCCAGGGTGTCCGGCAGGCGCAGATCCGTCTGATTCACGACGCTGACGGGTTCATAGACGTCCAACTTGCTCCGTTCCAGCGGCACGAAGCCAATGTCCACCCCCCACCGGCCCTTCAGTAAGTCTCGATGGAGACGACGATCTGGCTTGGCAACTTCGGGTTTCGGATTTCCGCCGTCACCCCCCCGCCCGCCGGAAGAGTCCGGCCTTCCCTCCCCACCCGGCTTGCCCCGCTCACGCTTGCGCTGCTTCTTCGCTGACCTGTCTGAGTCTGGCGGGTTCTCGTCAAAGAGCCGCGGGCGGGGACGCGAGGTTTCGGGGAAGAACGTGATGGCAAGGCGTCCGCCGGCGGCAAGGAAGCGCTCGATTTCCCGGCTGAAGTCTTCGGGCAGAGAAGTCCAGTCTTGCGTGGCCGCGGCCAAGTGGAGATAGGCAGTGCCCTTTCCGTCCGGCAACTTGTTGCCGGCGCTGAAGTCGCGCCGGACCGACAGGCCGGGCATGCGTTCGAGGCTCTCACAAAAGGCCATCGTCCCGAGCGGGTCGGTCCGCAGCGAGGAGTATTCGGGATACACGTCGCCAGCCGCGAAGCGCAGCTTGAAGAGCCGCACCAGGCCGAAGGCGAAACCGGCGGCGCACACCAGCAGGAGAAGGATGGAGAAGCGTCGTTTCATGCCGCGGTCTTGATGCGCTCGACGTTGGCCGCAAACTGGTTCACCCGCTCAGCGCTGATCTGGTGCAGGCCGTACCAGACGCGGTCTATCACGCTGACGTTCTCGCTGAACAACGCCAGCAACTCTGGAAACGAGTGGCCGCGCCGCCGCAACTCGCGCTCATAATCGCGGTTGGACTTGAATTTGGCGAGGCTGACCAGGTTGCGCTCGGCCAGGTGCGCCAGGCTCGCGAAGTAGAAAGCCCGCGCCGCGAGGCGAAGCTCACCACGTGCCAGCAACTCGCGCCCGAGCGACGTCCAGCGGTCTTCGGGCAACTGCGCCGCGCCGACGCTTTCATCGGACAAATCGGGCGCGGGCTGGATGGCCTGGCTGGGGATGGCCTGGAGTCGGCGATGCCGATTCCGCGAGATGCGGAAGAGCAGGAGCACTAAACCGATGATGACCACGCCCACGAGCACGTAGAGCAGGATTTCCAGCAGCATGATCCAGGCATAGCCCGACGAGGTTTCAGGCCGGTGGTGCCGGAACAGTTTGGGCAGCCACTTCCTGAGCCAATCGAAGAAGCCGTTGATCACGCGCCGCAGGAAATCACCGACCTTCTGGAGGAAGCGAAGGATGAACCCCGGCTGAGCGTCCTCGGATGCGTTAAGCTTCTCGCGCGGCATGCGCCAGGCGTATTTGGGTTGCTGGATGACTTCCTGAATCGTGCGGTCCAACTTCTTGGGTGAAACGCTTTCGGTTGAAGCGGCGCCGGCCGGATTATCGGCGCGACGGGCGGTATCGAGACGGGTGGAGGGCCTCCTCTCCCCGGCCCTCTCCTCCAGAGGAGGAGGGGGAGAGGCCAGCACGGGAGGAGGAGATGCCACGCTGGTGGAAGGCGCGTTGGAAAGCAGGAGCGCGAGCAGAAGCAAGGCAGTGGCGGGCTGGGCCGCGGCCGCCAGGCGTTTCAAGTCGGCTTTCAGGTCTTCGCCCGATTCCAGGGAATCGCCGTAAAAGCAGCGCAGCGCATAGGCCGCCTTCACAATGGGATCAACTGTGAGATACGTCAGGCCGAACATTGCCGCGAAGAAAGAGGTGTTGAGCAGGCTGAAGGGACTGCGTGCGAAGATGGATTCCACGCCGAGCAGCGTCCTGGCCAGGAAAGGCAGCGCCAGGCAAACCAAGGTCCAGTTCAGGAAGACGTAGAAGCCGAAAGCGAACAGGATGGCGAGGAGGACGTGGTTTTGCCGCGGCCACAGCGCGGACTGGCGGGCGGCTCGCATTATGGCGGAGCGGACGTCCCCGGCTTCGGAGGCGCCGAGCGCGGTCAGGTTTTGATAAAAGGCGCAGGTCCAGGCCGCAGGCAAGGCCACCAGGAGAGCGAGGGGCAGCAGGAACAATCCACTGGGCTGGAGCGCGGTTTGGGCGATGAAGATGCGCCAGCATTGGCGGAAGCCCAGCGGCGGCGGGGGCTCCCCGGCGAACGCGGCACGCAGGTTGCGGGCGAAGACTGCCTGCCAGAACTTCATCCAGAGGAACAGCGCGGCGACGCCTAAGGCCGCGCCGGCGAGATGTTGGTTGGCAAAGGCGCTGCGGCTCATGTCGGCCCAGAAGAAGAGCAGCGCCAGCACGAAGGGCAGCGCGCCGAGATAATAGCTGGCCAACGTGGCCGGCGGGGCCGCTCGCAATTCATGAATGGCTTGCTCGATCAACTCGATGGCCCCGAGGCCTTGTTGGCGGCGGCCAGCGCGGTTCATTTCTGGTCCCAGCCGTGGACCTTCCAGATGGTGCTTTCGTGGAAGGTGGTTGGCAGCGCGAGCAAAGCCTCACCGACCAGGTAGAAGAAAAACCAAACCACCATGAGGCCGAGCAGGCATTCGCAACCGCGGGCGATGCCCGCGAAAGCGCGCCGCCGCCGCGCCGGCACTTGGGCCAGTTTCCGCAGGCAGGCGGCGCAAATCACGCGGTCGTCGTGCTCGGTGATGCACTCGCGGCAGAAGCAATGGCCGCAGTGCGGGCAGCGCGCGGCGGCTTCGCGCTGCGCGTGATTGAAACACCGCTGGGAGGCAAGGTTGAGCATCACGAGACCATTCTGGGGGGCAGGTTGGGGTCGTCAACCACGTAGCGATCTTCGCCTGCGGCGCGCGCGGCGGTGGCGGCCGCCGTCCAGGCCTGGACCCGGCTGGGAATTTCCTCGGGCGCAAGCTGGCCCTGGGCTTGGGCGATGAGCGGGCGCAGGCGATCCAAGATGCGCCGGGCTTTCGCCAGCCGGCCCAACGACGGCAATTCCTCGGTCTGCACTGCCGTGCGCAAGTGACACACACAGGTCGGCCCTCGAAGGTTGTTGAGCAGCAAAGGGAGAGCGAAAAGCAGGGTGACCGTCACACCCGTGATGATTCCGCCCAAGCTCATGTTGCGGCTGACGAGCAGGTCGTAACCCCAACCCACCAGACAAATGGCGGTCGGCACCCCCAGCACCCAATTCCAGATCAGCCGGCGCCGGCTGAGGCGGATGGTCACCGCCTGGATGTCTCGAAAGTAGAACCGTTTGTAGCTTTCGGAGTAACCCGTCGAATCAAGGCCAAGCAAATGGTCGCTAGCGAGCCAGAGGCTGGAGCGGATGCAGCAAAAGGCAATCACTCCGGAGCGCCGGCGCTGGCCCCAGGTGAGGCGGTGGTATTGCGGTTCAGCCATGGGATTTGAAGGCGGCGGTGAGGAAATAGATGCCAATGCCCCAGCCTACGATTTGCAGCGTCGCGAGGAGGATGGCCAGGACCAGCCTGATCCGCGTGCGATGGACGATGCTGCGGGGGGCATTCCAATAACGAATGGCAATGTAGAGGGCCATGGGCGCGGTGATGATGGTGAAATAGAATATGAGGAGAGGGAGGATCGCCAGCGACAGGGCGACGCCATCATAGAGCATGCGTTTGTTTTCGAGGCGCGTGATCCGGCCCTTCTGCCGCCCGACTTCGAGACAGGCCGGACAGAAGTGCTCGCCGTGCAACTCGCAGTCGCAAAGCGCGCACAGGAACCGCCCGCAGCCCTGGCAGGGCACGACCGCTTTCTTCTGCGGGTGATAGAAACAGCTCGATTCGCGTTCGGCCATGAGGGCCTCGCCGCCGCGGCCGCGCGCCGTTGGGCGGAACAGCGCGGGGAAGATTTCAACCTGCACCGGAACGCCGCATGCGGGGCAAGGCGCCAGGTCCGGCTGGTTGAACATTGCTTCGCCGAGGGGAGTTCTGCACCCCGGACACGACAACAGCGGCGGACTTGCGGGCGGCATCTACTTATAGACCACGCGGGTGCCGCAGATGTAGTCGTGCAGTCCGCGCTTTTGGTTGTCGAACGCGACGATGAGGTAGCCGATGTCGCAAATCACACCGCTGAGCATTTCGGCGAAGGCGCGTCCCGTCGCCCGGGCGTAGCCGAACTTGTCGCCCTCGGCGGTGAGAACGCGCAGCCCGCAAGCCATTTTGCCCGGAGTGGCGCCGTATTTGCCGAGGAAGAATATCTGGTAGCCAATATTGGCGATCATATAAAGGCACTGAAACAGCAATTGGAGCACCTGATACTTGCTGAATTCCTGGCCCGGACCGGCTTTGATGGCGCAATAGATGAGCGGGGGGAGAAAGACAACGCCGACGACGAGGCCATCAAGGATCTTGGCGCCGACTCGAACCCAGAAGCCGGCGTAATTCAGCGCGCCGGTGCTGACCCTGGCGCCTTCGGCGAGTTTCTGCATGAAGACCGGCTTGCAGCCCGCGCACACGTGAACACCGCCATACGGGATCATTTCCTGGAGGCTGAAAACGCCGCCACACTCGGAGCAGACCGCCTGGCCAGGGGCGACGGGCGGGCCAGCAGGCGCGATGACGGGCGGGGCGGCGAGCGCCCCGGAGCCCGGCGCTTTGATCTCGCCGTATATCTGCCAGTTGTCCATGCCTTCCCGCCAGACGAGCGTATCATTGAGAATTCCGCCGCTCTTCGCGAGGGCTTCGAGCTGAGCATCGTCCACCGGGCCGAGCTGTTGTCCCGCCTCAACGTAGTACCAGTTCATTGTTGTTGTAGCGATGGGGCAACGAGCAATGCTCGTTCCCGTGGGAGGACTCGCGGGTCACTTGACACGGCTCACTTGTGCCACAAGCAAGACCGGCATGGCAAAATGATTCTACGGCCTACGCTGAGAAGCGAGTAGTGGCGGAGCGGGCAGCTTCCCAGTCCGAAGAGTGAATTCCGGAGTCCGATTCCACAGCCGCTCCTCCCGGGCAGCGGCCGACTGGTTCATGCGATTCCCTGTTTTCGGATTTCAGCCTTCTTTGGGCCTCCGGATTTGAGCCGGGCCGGCCTGATATTCGAGCACGGCCAGCCCGCTGCTTTCTGATTTCAAAAGCCCGCCGGCCAAGCTCTGGACAGGAGCCGGAGAGGACATCCACGGTAAAACCACCCAGAAGCCACCTGCAAGCCACGTAAATGCGAAGTGCACGCGAAGCGCATGCGGGATACGCTCGTAGTTCGCTCGTAGTTCGCTCGTAGTTCGCTCGTATTCTCCTCGTGTTCTCCGGGGGCGCTCTCCGCAGGGGCGCGGCGGCCCGACCGAGGGTCGGCCATAGTTTGACAGCACCGGTTAGGCCGGTATTCAAATGACGTCGCAGTTTCCGATGAATTCCCTGCCTCCTGGCGTCCGGCATCTTTCCGCGGCGATGCCCGTTTATTCCCGCCACCCGGCGACGAGCTTTCTGACCGCTTCCTGGCCGGCGGCGGAACGCTCGAACATGCCCAAGTTCCAGTTATAGACGCAGATGAACCGGCAGTCCTGGAAGGAGAGCGTGCGGCGGAAGTGGTCCTCCCACGCGTCGGCGGTCGCGCCGCCCCACCACCATTCGGCGGCGGCCCACCGCTGGCGCCGCGCCGCCTTCATCTCGGCATCGAGCGGCCCGGCTTCACGGGGCCCGACATTGTAGAAGCTCCAACCGGGGGACGACCAACGGTTGAAGGCGGGCCAGAAGGGCAGATGCTTGTCCCAGGGCGCGTAGTTGCCGCCCTGGTGGGTGAAAACGGATTCGCGCGGCAAGCCAAGTTCATGCGTCACGCGGCAGAGTCGGTCCAGGTACTGTTGGGTGACTTTGGCAATATCTTCGCGCGTGATTTCGCCGTGGTCGTTAATGCCGGCGGTCTTCACCGCGGCGTAGCCCAACTGGCAGAGCCCGCCGCTCAGGCCGCGGGCGAGAAGCAAGGAGTTGGTCGGATCGCGGGACGAGTCGCGGGGCGACTGGTCATAATAGCGGTTGCCGTCGGGGTAGTAGTAGGCGTTGTAGCCGATGGCGGCTTCCCAGCCGAGCTTGAGGCCGCCGAAGAGCCAGCGGCGGGATGCGGGCAGATGGCGCTGCCACTGGACGATAATCGGCACGAGGGCGCGCAGGGCGTCGAGGTGGACGGCCACGACTGTTGGGCTGGCGATATTCGGCGCGGGAGCGACTCGCAGTTGCGTGCCCCAGTTGCGCCAACAGACTTTGACTGCCTGAGTGGGGCTCCAGCCCGTCCACTCGACATTGAAGGCGTTGCTTGGGTTGTAGCCCGGGAGGTTCGGGTCCCACCAGTTCCATAGATCAGGCCGGCGCTGCCACCAGTTTTGTCCGTCCAGCGTGACCAGGACCGGGACGCCGGATTCCTCGCTGCCGGCGAGCAGGCGGCGGAGGCTTTGCGCCAGAATGTTGGTGGGGGTTTCAAGGGTGCTGAAAACAAAAGACACTCCGATGCGCAAGCGCGGATTCTGGGGCACCCGGAGCCGGTTGGAGACGTCATCGAAAATTGCCCGGCTGAAGGTCTCCGGTTGGTTCTGGTTCCAGGCGGATGCGGGGGCGATGTTGAAGAAGAGATAGCGCGGTGGCGCCTCGGCCGACAGGGCCGCCGCACTCGCCGCCAAAATGAGCGCCGCCGTTAACGTCAGCCGTCGTGTCATAATGCGGAAAGGCCTTTGTTTACAGTCTTAGCGAGGAAAGACAAGCAAAGATGGCGGTGGGATTCTGGTACGCTTTTAGCTGGTTTGGAACCGGATGACGAAGACGTTTGTTGCGATTAATGATCCGGTTCACAGCCTGCTTCGGACCATTACACGTCATACCCTCCTCGTTGGCGGCCTTTCGCTGGATCCACGCTTGCGGGTGCAGTATCGGTTCCAGCAACAAGACCTGCCGGAGGCTTATTACTCGCTCGCGGTCTTCCATGCCGTGGGCGGGCTGTCCCTGAGGACGTTGCGGCGGGTGAGGTGGCGGGCCAGGGAAACCGACAAAGCCAGCGTTCCCGCCAGGGTCAACTACTTCGACGCCGTGAAGCTTGACCGGCGGTGCGCGCGGGATTTGCGCTTGAAAATCAAGCGGCACGGCCCGGGTCTGCTGGCGGGAGAGCTACTGAGTTTCGGCACCGGCATGTTGCGCGCGCGCAATGACGATCCGGTGGAGCAAATCCACCATTATCTATGGAGTCAATATGGCCGGTTGCACACCCAGCAGGAGATCATTCATGCGCGGATCGGGGCCCAGCACTGCAATTCGCTGCCGCTCCTCTACCAGACGCAGAAAGAGAGCTTTGACTCCACTAACGTCATTTATGGCGATGCCTTTGGCGAGTTGGAACAGCTTTGGGAACGCCGGGCCGACACGATATTCCTCGACCAAGTGGCGCAAGTCTTGCAGCGGATGCGCGGACAGGCGGAGATCGCCGCGTTCCTGCACGCACCGTTAAACCTGGCGGAGATCATGAAGCTGCATTTGCGATGCCAGAGCCTTTGGAGGAGGCCGCCGGCCACGGGGCGCGCCTTATTGCGCCGGGTCGAGTTCATCCTCGGCAACACCATCGTGGACAGTTCTCCGGCGACTGTCTTTCGCCCGTGGGAGGCCGCAGCGGCATCCGAGGCCCGGGCCCGGGCCAGCGGGAGCCGGAGTTGGCAAGCCGACCGGTCAGGCTATGATGGCTGGCTGACGGGCAGCGGCGGCGACGCGGGCGGCCCGGATTGAGCCGGTCGCCCAGAGAATTCGCCCGGCTCAGGCCGGCTCTTTGAGCATTGCGATGAACTGTTTGATGGCCGGGGACAGCACTTTGTTCTTCTTGTAAATGACAGCGAGTGGCCGGGAGTAGGCGCCGTTCTCGAGTTCCACCGCCTTGAGGGTCTCATGGGCAACTTCCTGGCTGATCGTCTCCAGCGGCACGATCGCAACCCCGGAATCAATCTCGACCGCGCGTTTGACGGTCTCGATATTGTCGAACTGCATGACCTGGTCCACCGTCACGTGGTGCTGCTTGAAGATCTTATCGAGCGCTTTGCGCGTGGGGATGTCCCGCTCGTAGTTGATGAACTTCTGCTCGCTTAGCGCCTTGACCTTGACGGACTTCCGCTGGGCAAAGGGATGCTGCGGGTGACAGATGAGGACCAGCCGGTCCGGCCGCAGGTGGACGATCTCCAGTCTGGCGTCGCGGGTCGGGTAGGCGACCAGGCCGAGGTCCACCACGTTGCCGAGCACGTTTTCGTACACCTGGTTGTCGCGGCGATACTCGACGTGCACGTTGACCGAGGGGTAGCGCTGCATGAAGCGTGTCACGTATGGCGGCAGGACATGCAGACCGATGCTGTAAATGGTCGCCAGGCGGATATTGCCGGAGATGACGTTCTCGATCTCCTGCAGCTTGCTGTGGAGCGCGTCGCAAATTTGCAGGATTCGTTTGCAGTAATCGTAGAATACGTCGCCTTCCGGTGTGAGTCGGAAATTCTTCTTGCTGCGCTCGATCAGCAGCGAGCCGAACCGCCGCTCAAGCGCACTGATGGTCTGGCTGACGGCGGACTGCGTGACACTGTTGATCTGCGCGGCCTTAGTGAAGCTCTTGGTCTCGGCCAAGTCACAGAACACCTTTAAGCTTTCAATTTGCATGGCTCAATTAAATGCAATAATCCCTTACCAGTCAAACATGAATGAGAATATGTACTGGAGGCGGTTCTCAGGCGCTACGGCAACGATCCGCGCTTGACCGGGGCGCCCCGCCGCCAGAGACTCCGGAATCTTGGTCAACGAAGCCATAACCAAACGCACACGAGCACTGGCGGAGCGCAGCGCAAATTGTGTCGTGTGCCGGCGGGCGCGGCGTCAGCAAGCCGGCCTCGCGTTCTGGCTGGTGAAGAGGTTCGAGAGGATCTGCCCGTTTTGCCGGGCATACGAAAAGGTCTATGGCCGCAAGTCGCACGAGCCGGTTCCTCCGACCCCAAGCACCGAGCCATGGTCGCGTCCCGAGGAGAATGGCTAAGCCCCGCTCGGGCTTCATTGCCACAAACGGGCCGCCCAAGAGGCAGCCGCGCTTTCCCGTCGCGCCTTTGCATTGAGCCGGCCTTGAATGGTCGCGGCTCAGGACAGCGCGCGCCGGTTGCCCCGGCAGCGCGCCGGGCGGCGGATTAGGCTTCCCAGC
>Ga0335078_10007719_pt1 | contig 15968 bp, 16 predicted proteins | sample Lox_Sample_32_FD_206711 | JGI IMG/M metagenome (GOLD analysis project Ga0335078, IMG submission 206711) | Soil microbial communities from Loxahatchee National Wildlife Refuge, Florida, United States - Lox_Sample_3.2 | ecosystem: Environmental > Terrestrial > Soil > Wetlands | place: USA...
AAAGGGTCCACGTTAGTCTTCGGCGAAATCGACGTCGCCGCCGAGGAGGCTTCGTGCAAAGCAGGATGGATATCGAGGAACGCGCCGCATCGTTCGATCTCAAGCGGCTCGATCCGGCCTTTCTCGACGATCCCTATCCGACCTATCGGGCGCTGCGCGAACACGATCCGGTCCACCGCATGCCGGATGGCTCGTACTTTCTCACGCGGTACGATGATCTGGTCGAAGTCTATGGGGACGCCAAGACCTGGAGCTCCGATAAGAAGATCGACTTCAAGCCGAATTTCGGCGACAGCCTGCTCTACGAGCACCACACCACCAGCCTGGTGTTCAACGATCCTCCGATCCATACTCGCGTTCGCAAACTGCTCGCGCCGACTTTCTCGCCGCGCGCGCTGAAAGCGCTGCAGCCGCGCATCGAGGAGCTCGTTGATCGTCTGCTCGATGCAGCCGCATCGCGCGGCACGATCGACATGATCGACGATTTCGCCGCGGCCATTCCGGTGCAGCTCATCGGTGATCTGCTGGGCATCCCGGACAGCGAGCGCGGGCCGCTGCGCGGCTGGTCACTGGCGATTCTCGGCGGACTTGAGCCGGTGCTGTCCAAGGAGCAGTTCGAATCCGGCGCGCGGGCGGTCGCGGAGTTCAAATCCTATCTGCGGGAGCTTGTCAGTCGCCGCCAGCGCGAGGGCGTGCACGACGGGCGTGAGATTTTGTCGACGCTTGTGGGTGCCAGCGATCTTTCCGGCCAAGCCGGAACGGGTGATCGGCTCTCGGAGCTCGAGCTTCTGCATAACTGTATCTTTCTGCTCAACGCCGGCCACGAAACGACCACGAACCTGATCGGCAACAGCATCCATCTTTTGGTGGAGAATCCCGGCGCTTGGCGTGATCTCAAGGAGCATCCCGATCTGATCGCCTCGGCCGTCGAGGAATTCCTGCGCATGGAAAGCTCGAACCAGCTCGGCAATCGGCGCGCCACGCGGGACGTCGTCATTGGCGGCAAGATGTTACCCGCGCAGACCTATGTGCACTTGTGCATCGGCGCCGCCAACCGCGATCCGGCGCAATTTCCCGATCCCGACCGGCTCGATATTCGCCGCCACCCCAATCGCCATCTGGCATTTGGCGGCGGCATCCACACCTGCGCGGGAAATTCACTGGCGCGCATGGAGGCGCAAGTCGCGCTGCAGAAATTGGTCACACGATTTCACGGCATCGAACGCGCCGGCGCGTTTATCCGCGGCGGGCGAGCGCGCTTCCGCGGGTTTCGCCATTATCCCGTCGTCGTACGTTGAATCGGTTCGTCACCCCCGGATAAATTCTTTGGTTTTGCCGTCTGCGCGAGAAAAAGCCGGGGGACAACTCGCAGGGCGGCAATTGCGTGGCTTTCAGGTCGTCCTACGCTTGGTCGTCATGAGCGAATCGCCCGAAGAAAAGCAGCGTCGGCTGGAGCAACAGGCACGTGCCGCTCTCGTGGAGACGCGCTTTGCTTTGCAGAGGGCCGAGATCGAAAGCCTCGAGGGCGCGCTTGAGGCCCTGCAAAAATTTGGCTCCGCCAAAGGAATCGAGCGGCGTCTAAAGAAGCTGAAAGTGCAGCAGCGAGCGGTGGCTCGTACTCTTCAGGGCAGGGGTCACACCTGGCGACGGCTGCTCACAACACTTTTCGGCCGGTCGCGTTCGAAGCCGGCTTGATCGAATTGTTGAAACTTCATCGAGCCGTCGTGGAGGATGGGTCGAGGTTTTGCCAGCCGGACGACCCCGGAAGCACTGCCCGGCCTGTCAGATAACTTCCTTGGTCTTATCGTCGGTTTCGCCGTAGCGGCGGAGCGTGGCGGGCTTGGTGCCGGCATAATGCTTTTCCAAGCCGGGCGCGATCTTGGCGTTCTCGCGCTCGAACAGGGAGTTGCCGGCGAGATCGCTCTCGACCAGGAACGGCCCGAAATTTTCCACGTCGAGCACCCAGACCGCTTGTGCGAGCCCAAGCTCTTCGAGCCAATAGACGCCGGCGACGCGCTTGATGCCGCGGCCGAGGAGGGCGCCGGTGCCGTAGCCGACCGTCGTCAAATAGACCGCATTGTTCGGAACGAAGAACTCGCGATACGTCGCCGACGTCATTCCGCCCTTGCCGATGATGACGTTGCAGCCGGATATCTTAAACCAGCCGTCCAGCCACTGGGCGAAACGAAACGACGCCGTGGCAGTGACTGCACCGACCGTGTAGCTGCCGTCCGGATTGATGCTCGCTGCCGGCGAACAATGAAAGTTGGTGATGCCGAGTGCTTCCTTGCCTGCGGGCATGCCCGCGCCGTCGCCAATCGCGCGCTTGTATACGCCTTCGCGCGCGGTGAAGAGGCGGCCAGTGAGATAAGCAACCGATCCGATTTCCAATTTGCGCAGGTCTTCAGTGCGCGCGGGGAGGGTGATTTGAATCTTTTTCAGATCGGGCATTATTTACTTTCTCCCCGGCGAATTAGCAGCATGGGATGCCCTTTTTCCTCGTCATTGCCGGGCTCGACCCGGCAATCCATACTGCGGTTGCTCTTGCAGACATTCGCAGTTTTTCAAGACCGTGAGTCGGCATGGATGCGCGGGTCAAGCCCGCGCATGACGAGTTCAAAGTCTCCATCGACACTATTCCGCCGCCTCGGCGGCCTGGCGTTCCCACTCGACGGTTTCGCGCCGCATGTAGTCCGTGAACCACATGGGATCGGTGCGGAATGCCGTCTTGCCGTCGGCAGAGATGCGAGCACAGGCGCGGCGTGACGACAGGCAGAACATGTGCACGGACATGGGCATGCCGCCGGTGTGGCAATAGCCGACTTCCATATGACAATCGATCACCATGGAGGAGCCGACAAAGCCCATGGCGCCCATGCCGATGGAGTTGCCAAGGTCTTTGAACTCTTCTTCGAGCGCGGCGATCTTCGGATCGGGATTGCGCGAGCCGACGATGCGCAGGCATGACGCCTGCTTGCCGAGCACCATGCTGGTGTCCTTGGAACCGCCGAGCCCGACGCCGACAATCGCCGGCTGGCAGGCAAGGCCGCGTTTGCCGAAGCCGATGAGCGTGTCGAGGTAAAACCGCTTGATGCCCTCGATCCCGTCGCCGGGAAACAGCATGCGGTAGTCCGAGCCAAACAAGCCGCCCTTATGGACGGTGGTCAGCTCGACCCAGTCGGCATCGGGATGAAACGCATACTCGATCTCCGGCGCGCCGATACCGACATTATTGTTGTGGTCGGTGCGCCACAGCGGATGCACGCGGTTGGGCCGCAGCGGCACCGAAGCCGTCGCCCGCGCGGTGGCGCGGCGCAGCGTCGCCTCCAGCGCGACCGGGCCGCCTTCGATCCGTGCTTCGTTGCCGATCTTGACGTACCAGCGCGGCAAGCCGGTGTCGCCGCACATGGCGCGGCGATCTTCCTTGGCGGCTTCGTAGTTCTCCAGCATCGCCTTGATGACGAAGGCGGAGAGGTCGCCTTTCTCGGTATCGGCACAGCGGCGCAAGCCGTCGAGATAATCCTCGGGGATTTCGATGGCGGCTTTGGCCATCAAATCCTCGGCGGTGCGCTGAATGGACGAAAGGGGGATCATTTTTTCTCACTAGGCCTGTCACTCGGCCGCGATCTGGTCGCGGATCAGCGTTTCGCCCGGCTTCACGTGCGTGAATTCCACGGGCTGTTCGCCGATTTCGACGCCGTTCTCCGTCAGCCGCGCCACGGTGAACGTCGAGGTCGCGAGATCGCCGGGCTCCGGGAAATCCGAGCGGAAGTGCGCGCCACGCGAATTCTCGCGCTTGAGCGCCGCGAGCGCAATGACCCGGCTGACTTCGCACAACGAGCGCAGATTGAGCCAATCGTGCCAGGTCAGATTGAACGTGCGGCCTGCATCGGAGACGCCCGTGACTAAAAGTTCGGCCTCGATTTCGTTGATGGCGGCAAGGCCGCGCTCGATTCCGGCGTGGTCACGCACCACGCCAACGTGGTCCCACATGGTATCGAGCAGCTTTTCGCGCAGCACGTTCAGATCGCCGGCCTTGTTGGCGAAGGGATGCAGCGCGCGGCCGATTTCCGCATCGAGCAGCTGCGCATCGGGCTGGCGATGGCCGGGCTCATTCTGCGCGATCCACCGCGGCATCGTGTCGCCCGCGATTCCGCCGAACACCGTCGAGTTGGCGACGCCGTTGCCGCCGAGCCGGTTGGCGCCATGCATGCCGCTTGCGTCCTCGCCGGCGACGAAGAGCCCGGGGCGCTCGGTCGCCGTGTTCACGTCACAGATTACTCCGCCCATGAAATAGTGCGCAGTCGGCACCACTTCCACCAGCCCGCCGGCCAGGTCGAAGCCGCAGTCGCGGCAGCGGTCCACCATGCCCTTGAATTCCTTCGCCACGCGCGCTGGGCCGAGATGGCTCATCTTGATATAGACGCCGCCGTTGGGCGTCGTGCAGCCCGCTCGCATCTCGGCATAAATGGCACGGCTCACCACGTCACGCGTCGCGCGCTCGAGCTTGTCGTCGTAGTCGGCCATGAAGCGATGCATCGCGCCATTGAGCAGATGGCCGCCGGAGCCGCGCAACCCTTCCTCCAGGACCGTGCCGGTCATGCGCGTGTCAGGCCCTGCGAGCAGCCCGGTCGGGTGGAACTGCACCATCTCCATGTCGCGCAGCGGCAGCCCGAGGCGCAGCGCTATAGCCAGCCCATCCATGGTCTTGTCGCCGGATGGCGTGTGATAACGGTACATGGTGGGGCCGCCGCCGGTCGCCAGCAGCACGGCCTGCGTAGAGACGAAGCGAAACTCGCCGCTGCGTATGTCGATAAGCAGCGCGCCCGCCAACGAGCCGTCCGCCGCCGGCACCAGCGCCACTGCGCGGTGCTCTTCGAGCCGGCGGATTTTTGGTTGCGCCCACACCTGCTCCATCAGCCGGTTGATGATCTCGATGCCGGTGAGATCGCCCTTGTGCACGGTGCGATCGAAGGTCTGCCCGGCAAACGCCTTGCCGTGCAGCGTGCCGTCCGGGTTGCGATCGAAGAAGCAGCCGATCTCGTTCTCCAGTTCGTGCACGCGCTCGATCGCGGTGGAAACCAGCGTCCACGCCAGCGCCTGGTGCGGCAGCCACTTGCCGCCTTCGATCGTGTCCATGAAATGGCGCTCAACCGAGTCGCCCGGATTGAGTGCGACGTTGTAGCCGCCCTGCACCATGCGGGTGCAGCCGCACTTGCCGAGCAGGCCCTTGCTCACGATGGTGATGTCAAGGTCGGGATTGGCCTTCTGTGCGTGCAGCGCAGCAAACAACCCGGCGCCGCCGGTGCCGAGGATCAGAATGTCGGTCTGCAGGCGCTCGATATTCATGCCGCTCTCAAAACATCCGCACCAGAAAAACGAAGGCCACGACCGCCGAGATTGCCGCGGCCAGCGTCGCCAATTGTTTCTGTCCGTCACGCCAGTCGAAATTCTCGATCACCAGCACGCGCAAGCCGCCGAGCAGATGCACCGTGAGGAGGAACACCAAGCCGCCCTCGGCGAGCTTGACCAGGGGCTGATCGCTCCAGCGCAAGAAACTATCGAGCCGCGCGCCGCCGTGAAGAGAAAGTCCCAGCACGAAGAAGTGAACCGGCAAAAAGATCGCCAGCGCCAAGCCCGAAAGGCGATGAATCATCGCTGCGATCCAAAGCGCGCTGCCGCGATGCTTCAGACCGTGAGCGATCATGTGACCACCAACGCGAAAATGGCGTGAGCGCCCAGCAGCGCCAGCACGATGCCGGCCATGATCGCGAACTGACCGGCGTGGCGCTCGGCGAGCGGTGTCCATTCAGCCAAGACATTGCGCACCCCGATCGACGCATGGATCGAAACTGCGGCGACGAACAGCCCATAGTACGATGCCCACACGATGCTGCCATGAGTGCGCGACAGGATGTCGGTCGCGGTCATTTGCTGGCGCGTGGCGTAAAAGATGACAGCGATATGGATCAGCACGAGCGGCACCATGAGCGCCGCGGTCGCCCGCTGCCACACATACAGCCGCACGTTCATGCTTTCAGCTCGCCCTTGAGATATGCCGCCGCCGCCCGCCGCTTCAGCCCGGCAATCGATGCGGTCGGATTAAGCGCCAGCGGGCAATGCTCCTGGCATGATTGATGCGAGTGGCACGAGTGGCAACCGCCGGAGGCCGCGATCGCCTGCAGGCGTGCGGTGTTGCCGGCGTCGCGTTCGTCGTTGACCAGCGTCCAGGCGCGATTGAGCGCGGCTGGCCCGAGATAGTCGCCATTCCAGCGCACCGTATCGCAGGCTGAATAACACACGCCGCAATTGATGCACTCGATGGCCGCGTCGGCGGCAAGGCGCGCCGGGCTGGCGGGCTTGATCCGCGCGAGCGCGTCGCTGCGCGTTGCCGACGGCGCGAACACGCCTTTCGCCTGCTGCCATTTCTCGAAGAATGGCGCCATGTCGGTGGCCAGATCTTTGATGACCGGAAGGTTCTCCAGCGGGCCGATCTCCAGGTTCCCGCCGTCTGCAACCTTCGCCACGTGCGTGCGGCAGGTCCAGCGCGGATGGCCGTTGACGGTCATGGCGCACGAACCGCACATGCCGACCCGGCAGGCAAACCGGTATGTCAGAGTCGGATCGATGTGGCGCTGCACATAAGTCACCACGTCGAGCACGGTCTGGCTCTCGCGCCGCGGCACCGTGTAGGCTTCGTAACGGCCCTCCCGGCCGCCGCGCCACAGCGATACTGACAAGTGTGCGGGCGTTTCCGGCATGATTCTCCTGGGCCGCGCTCCGTTGGGCGCGGGCTGATATTCTAGCCTGAATTTTAACGGGTCGGGATGTTGTATTCTGCCGCGTATCCCATAAGTTCGGGCCGGCGCGGGTGTAGCTCAATGGTAGAGCAGAAGCCTTCCAAGCTTATGACGAGGGTTCGATTCCCTTCACCCGCTCCAATACTTGCCAGCTTGGCCACTACCGTTCCCGCTCCCTCGATCACCATCGCGCAAAACGGCCCGAGCACCGAACATGTTGGTTGCGGCCGCTGCGATTGGAGCCACTGAACAGTGTGATTGCGGTCGTTGAGGCGCCGAAAATTGATCCGTTCGGATCATTCGACTTCTGCAATGCGAACAAATTGACTACGAGCGCAACAAAGCAGTAACACGTCCAGAGTCAGCTTATCTAATAATTTGTCTTGCAGTTGATCGAGCGACGGGAATAGAGCGAGCGGCTTTTGTAGCTTGTCATTCAAAAGATTGATCACGACCAATCCTACCAGAACAACTTGTCATTTGTGGTTGGACCACGAATGCGACAGCGCCCAGCCCGAACTGCCAACACGAACGGTTGTCTTTGACCCAAGGGGCACGGATACGCGCCACGTAGTGTGCCTTTGTCCGGCGTGACCTCGATTGATTGGCATGAGGACGCTTATCGCCACGAGAATGAGTACGGCAAGTAATTTGCTGTTCCGTGCGCGCATCGTGTGCCGCCATCAGCCGGACGGGCAATCGCCGGGCGCAGTGCAAACCAAACATGATGGACAGGGCGGCGCTGCGGGGCCTCCCAAAGAATGGATCACTTCTCTGATTACGTGATACACGTCATGCCACGTTGTAAGACCGCCGATTAGAGCCAAGATAATTGCGAGAAACATTATTGTCGGTGTCGGCCTGCCTCTCGCCACTGTGGCGGCGCTTCCGAACGAAGCGATCATTAGCAAGTTGGGATGGCGCAGAGCGATTTGAACCAGGTCTTTGATCATACGACCGATTGTAACAGCAAGGCATTACAACAAAAGCGAGTTTCGCGCGTCTGTGGAAAGGCTGTGGAAGATCACGCGACAGGCGCAAGGAAAAAGGCTGTTCGACTGCGAGTAAGCCGCTCTTTCTACTTCCTACCCAAAGGCGCAATGAAACGACCCAAAGGCGCAATGAAACGCCAAAAGATTGAGGGATTGCAGCGACTAAGTAATCCGCGACTTGCGCTCAGCCACCGCCTGCCGCCAAATCGCGCGCTCGGTCGCGACCAGGCTCTTGTGCCAGCGATTAAAGCTGGCGCGATCGCGAAAGCCGATACTCTTCAAATAAGCGTCAGGTTGTCTCGCCGCCCATTGGAAGGCTTCATGCGCATTGGCAGCCTTGCGTCCGTGAGCTGATAAAAATTCACGGCCCAAATTATGGGAGGATTCCACAAGATGCGGGGTAAATAGCTGGGCCATCGATCGCAGCCGCGCATGAACTTGAAAGTGCAAGTGGCTCTTTGAGTGTCATGCATTCCGATTTCTTCTTTGCAAAAAATCTGGGTTTCCCAGGTGTAAATAGAGAGCAGCCGGCAGTCATCGCACTGCTTTGCGCGGGCTCGCCGGCTGGTGATAACGAAAAGTTAGCCGTTACTTCGCCTTCAAGTGCGCAAGGAAGTGCTTGACGTCCGCATTGAACTGCGCCGGGTCCTGGATGAAGGAGAAGTGACTGACGTCCGGCTGGATGAGCAGCCCGCTATTGGGGATGTTGTCGGCCATGAACAGTGTGTTCTCGCGCTTGATCGCTTCGTCATGATCGGCGTCGACGATCCAGGTCGGCACCTTGATGGTGTGCAGGTCGTCAGCGGTCCAGTGCGGCTGCGTCTCCCACATTTTGGTGATCTGGGCGAGGAAGGCGTCGTACTCGGTCGGCGTCGGCGAAAGCTTTTCGTATTCCTTTCTAGCCCGCGCGATGAAGGCGCTGAAGACCGGATCGTGTTCGACGTCCTTGACGGCGCTGGGGTCCGAGTTGGCCGCGAAGGCAAAAAGCTTGGTGAGCCGCTCGGGATGGTGGAGGGCGATGTCAAGGCCGATTATGGCGCCGTCGCTCCAACCGACCAGCGCGGCCTTTTTGATCTTCAGATAATCCATCAGCGCCGTCACATCAGACGCCATCAGATCGTAGCCGTAGGGCTGCGCGTCGCGCGATGAGCGGCCGTGGCCGCGGCTGTCCATGACGATGACGCGATAGTGCCGGGCGAGCGCCGGCACGAGCTTGCCCCAGTAATTGGAATTGGCGAGGCCGCCATGGAGCAGGATCACCGGCGCACCGCGGCCGAACGAGGCGTACCAGATTTTGATGCCGTTGACCGGCGCATAGCCGCTCTTGCCGTGCGCCGGCAGCTTCGGCGTGGGCGGCAAGGTGAGCCATTGCGGCTCGGCGCGCGCCGCGGTGGTGAAGGCAAACAGCAGGAGGCTGCAGATAACGGCAAAGCGTTGCATGGCGCGATTCCTAAATGTCCTCGCCTTGACGTGCGTGGCGCGTAACGCAGCGCACCTCAGGATGAGGTTGCAGACACAAGATCATTTCGTCCCATACGCGCGGTCGCCGGCGTCGCCGAGCCCCGGAACGATGAAGGCATTGTCGTCCAACCCCTCGTCGATCGCCGCAGTCCAGATCGGCACGTCGGGATGCAGGCCGCGCATGTGTTCAAGGCCCGGCGGCGCGCAAATCAAGCAGACAAGGCGGATCTCCTTGGCGCCGCGCTCCTTCAAACGATCGACCGCGGCCACCGCCGTATTCGCGGTCGCCAGCACCGGCGCCACCACGATGACGAGACGCTCGGCGATATCGGTCGGCGCCTTGAAGAAATATTCGACCGCCGCAAATGTCTCCGGCTCGCGGTAGAGGCCGATATGGGCCACGCGCGCCGCGGGGACGAGGTCGAGCATGCCCTCCGCGAAAGTGAGTCCGGCGCGCAGGATCGGCGCAAACACCAGCTTCTTTCCGGAGAGATGCGGCGCCATCATGGTGGCGACCGGCGTCTCGATCTTGATATCGGTCAGCGGCAGGTCGCGCGTGACCTCGTAGCAGATCAGCATGCCGATTTCCTTGAGCAGCTCGCGAAACGATTTGGTCGAGCGGTTCTTGTCGCGAATAAGCGTGAGCTTGTGCTGGACCAACGGATGATCGACCACTTGGACGCCTTGCATGTCGGCTCTCCCAACGGACTTCAAAAAACCGTGCCGTCGCTGATGACTTTGATCGGCGGGCTGCCGTCGACGCGGCGGGCGAACGCCAACTCCCGGCCCGCGGTCCAGGTACCGCCCTGCAGGATCTTGGCGAGCGGCAGTGCCGCGGCATTTTTATTCAGCTTTGCGCGAACGGCGAGCGCCAGCCGATCAAGCAGCGCCACGGTGAGCGCGCGCCATTCGACGACGAGGGCGGAGTCGACCTCGTAAGCGCGAGTGGCTGGCGCGGCGTCACGCAGCACCAGCACGCCGGTATCAACAAAGAGGCCGCCGTTGCGGTATTCGGCGAGGCCGGTGAGGCCGTCGATGTCGGTCACCGTAAAGCCGGCTTGCTGCAGCGGCTCGATCAGCGAGTAGGCGAGCCATTGCGACAGCTTGTGGAGCGGGACGAGTTCGCTGGTCGCATCGTCGGTGGTCATGGACGGGTGCCGCCAGCAATCGCCGAGCGGCACGCCGCCGAGCGTCAGGCGTGACGGCCAGATCGGCCCGAACTGCTGCAGAAGTTCGGTCAGAATAAGTGGGGCCGGAATCGCGTCGCCTTCGGCTTTGGCGGCAAGATAATCAAAAAAGCCGCCGGGCCTCGGCAAGTCGTTGCGTGCAAATACCTCGGGGCGCGCGAGCACGAGCTTGCCCAGGTCGCGGAGGAGCTGCGCTCGCCCGTCCAGACCGAGAAGGGGATTGTCTGATCTGACCTGAAAGCCCTGGCCCAGCATCTCCGTGCTTAGCTCGGCCAGCGCCGTCCCGTCGGCGCGCTGCGGGTTCATCTTCGGCTCGCAAGAAAAAATCCCGCGGCCGAACATCTCGAGGCTGGCAAGCGCAAGTCCTTCAGAGCGAGCGAAATAGCCGCCGGTTTCGGGATCGCGATAACGCCACTGCGGACCGGCACCGGCGTCGAGAAGCACGCTCGTAATAGCGAGGTCGAAGGCCATCCGCGCCAGCGCCAGCCTATCGCCCGCGAAATCTTCGGCGAGTTTCTGAAAGCGATCCTGCCCGCCGGGGGCGAAGTGCCGCCACCGTGAATGAAACGGAATTTCGAGCAACGGATAATCTCTGCGCGTGGCCGCGATGACGAGATCAACCACATGGTCGAGCCTTGCGATATCGACGCGAAAGTTCGGCAGCTTGTCGTCGAGGCCGAGCGCCAGCATGCGTTTGGCGCGCGTGCGCACAGCCGCGGCGTTAAGAAGCGAGAGTGCGGCGGCCGTATCGTTTGTCATGAAAGCGTGCCGAGGGGCGGGCGCTCAGTACTTGTCGAGGGAGCGTCCGGTCGTGTCTGCCGGCGACGGCGGCTCGGGTGAAAAATAACCGGCAGCCTTTTTGGCGGCCATTTCGACATGGGCATCGGCCGGAATCAGTTCGTCGGGCAGCGGGACCCGCTCGACGACATCGACGCCTTGGCCGACCAGGGCGTCGTATTTCATGTCGCTCATGGACACGAAGCGGTCGATGCGGCGCAACCCGAGCCAATGAAGGGTGTCCGGCATCAATTGCTGGAAGCGTGCGTCCTGCACGCCAGCGACGCATTCGGTGCGTTCGAAATAGGCGCTGGCCTGGTCGCCGCCTTCCTGCCGCTTGCGCGCGTTGTAGACCAGGAATTTGGTAACCTCGCCCAGTGCGCGCCCTTCCTTGCGGTTATAAATGATGATGCCAAGGCCGCCGGCTTGGGCGCCGCGCGCACATTCCTCGATCCCGTGAATCAGATAGGGCCGGCAGGTGCAAATATCGGAGCCGAATACATCCGAGCCATTGCATTCGTCGTGCACCCGGCAGGTGATTTTTGTTGTTGGATCGGCAAGCTTTGCCACATCGCCGAACAGATAAACGGTGGTGCCGCCGATCGGCGGCAGGAACACATGCATGTCGGTGCGCGTGACCAGTTCGGGGAACATGCCGGCAGTCTGTTCAAATAGCGTGCGGCGCAGGACGGTTTCCGCACAGCCGAACCGCTGAGCAATGCCAGGCAGATACCAAACCGGGTCAATGGCGATCTTGGAAACCGCGATGCTGCCATTGGCGTGAACGATATCGCCGTCGGCTTTCAGCCGGCCGGCCGCGATCGCGCTCTGCATTTCGTGCAGGTCGAGCCGCGCCTTGGTGATGGCAATGGTGGGTCGAATGTCGACGCCTTCGGCGATTTCTTTCTTGAACGCGTCCGCCGCCAAATGCCCCCACGGATCGAGCGAGACGATGCGGTCCGGCTCGCTCCATTGCGCAAAGGGGCCGATGCTCACGGCCGGAAAGGTGTTGGTGAGGTCAGGGCGGCGAATCGGATCGAGTGCGCCCGCGGAAACGGCGAGCGCGCGATAGAGCGCGTAGGAGCCGCCATGGCTGCCGATGGCGTTGCGGTCTCCTGGCCTGGACACGGTGCCGATGATCGGCCCACGTTCGCGCGCGGTCGGTGCGCCCCAGTGAATCGGAAAGCGCGCCTTGCCGCCGGGCTCCGGGTGCGACGTGATCCGAATATGATCGGTGCGGTTCGAGCGGTTCATGACCGAATCCAAAAAGCCATCGGCCCGCCGCTGAGGGCGGGCCCGACGGTCAAATTTCAGTGCTTCGTTGGGGCGCTGCCACCTGGGGCGCCCCGCTGCCTTACGCAAGCAAGTATATAGTCATTCCGGCCGTTTGTGCAACAAAGTCCGATAAGGCTGCAGTCCTTTTACTTGGTCCATTTGGTGCCGTCGGACCAATCAATGGATTTGTCGGGGCGAACGATGCCGAGCGAATTGAAAGTGCCGCCGGAGCTGATGGTGATGTCGCTGGTCAATGTCGCATCAGCAGTCGCGCCATTCTCGCCTTTGATTTGCAATTTGTTGCCGGATTGAGCAATCGAGGCGGAGGGCCCTGACCACAGGCACGGGCTTGGACTTGGTTGGCACTTGTATGTGCCGCCGACGTCGGGAGCGGCGCCCTGCGCTCGCGCGGGGCCGTTCAGCGCCAATGCGCCGAGGGCGATAATTGCTGCAATTGGCAAAGCGGGTCGCGTTCCCTTGGGCATATGCTCCTCCTTGAAGTCTTATGGTGATGCGCCCCCGGCACAGCTCGCGGAGATGAGCCGGCGCATCTTATTTAGTGAACGTAAAGCGCGCGCAGTGTATTCGGATTCTCGCGCGGCGTCCAACTGATGTCGCTGATTTTCCATTCGCTTTTGATCTTGACGAGTTCAAGCACGACGGTTTGCGACTTGCCGAAATTGTTGAATTGGACGGTGGCGCTCGCCCTATCGGGGCCCTTGTCGTTCATCACGACGTTGAAAGCAGCGATGTCCCAATCTTGAGCGTCGACGAATGGGTCGAAATCGAGATTGCCGACTTCCTGGTGTCGCGCTGCCTCTTTCTGATCCCGCAGGATCATCGCAGCGAGCGACGGCTCGAAATAATGCTGGACCTTTTGCTCGCTGTCCAACGCGATCCCATCGCCGTTCTTGCCGACATAAGCGTCGTAGATCGCCGCCACGAAAGCGCGCGCCGAAGCGTCTGCCGCGGCCACGCGCCTCGTGAGCGCGCTCCAGGCCGCGATCAGGACGGTCTCGCGCCGGCTCAACATGCGCGCAGATTCTTCGGCCGCAGAATGGGCGCTGTTTCCATGAAGGGAGGCTCGGTGACAGGCGGCCAATGTAACGTGAGCCGTGAAAGGAGGGGAGTGAGGTGCAAAACCGCCGCCCCGAAGGTTATGGACTTGCGCCGCCACACGCCAAGGGGCATGAACACCGCTGCCGCGGAGGAGTGTAGCTCAATTGGCCAGAGCACCGGTCTCCAAAACCGGGGGTTGGGGGTTCGAGTCCCTCCACTCCTGCCAGGGTGAGCTTAACTAAGCCTTTGGCATCGCAGGTATACCCCGCTTTCCCTTGACGCTGCGCCTGCCCGACAGTATGAAAGGCGCCATCGTCTGCGGCCCGGCGACGGACTTCCGCGACGAATGTATTCCCCAAACAGGAACCGCCTGTCGGTCTCATCCTTAAAGGTTGGGCGGGGAATGCTTATTTGGTTCGAGCAATGGCGAAAATCAGTCCGTTCAAGTTTCTCCAGGAAGTCCGCGCCGAGGGACAGAAGGTCACTTGGCCGACGCGCAAGGAGACGACCGTAACCACCATCATGGTGTTCGTTATGGTGGTCATTGCATCAATCTTCTTCCTAGCGGCCGATCAGGTCATGCGCCTTGCCGTGAGTCTTATTCTCGGTATCAGCACATGAGTGACACACAATCGCAAATTCATGATCTGGGCAGATCTGGACATCATCCCATGACGACCCGGTGGTACGCGGTCCACGCTTACTCGAACTTCGAGCGCAAGGTGGCCGAATCGATCCGCGAGCAAGCCAAGCAGCGCGGCCTGTCGAATCTTTTCGAGGAAATCCTCGTGCCGATCGAAAAAGTCGTCGAGGTCCGCCGCGGGCGCAAAGTCGAAGGCGAGCGAAAATTGTTCCCCGGCTACGTGCTGGTCAAAATGGATCTGACCGACGAAGCCTATCACCTGATCAAGAACACGCCGAAGGTGACCGGCTTCCTCGGCTCCGACAACAAGCCGATGCCGTTACCCGACGCCGAAGCACAGCTGCTCATTCGTCAGATGCAGGAAGGCATCGAACGCGGGCCGGTGTCTTCGGTCACGTTCGAGATCGGCGAACAGGTGCGCGTATCGGATGGCCCGTTTGCGTCGTTCAACGGCACGGTGGAGGAAGTCGATCAGGCGCGTTCCCGGCTCAAGGTCGCGGTGTCGATCTTCGGCCGCGCCACGCCGGTCGAGTTGGAGTTTGGCCAGGTCGAGAAGCTGTAAGGTTCACCTCTCCCCGCAAGCGGGGAGAGGACGATGAAGCGTGGGAGGTGAGGCGGTTTGCCAGCCGTCAAGATCCGCACCACTAACAGGAGCAGAGAATGGCAAAGAAAATCACCGGGTATGTAAAATTGCAGGTGCCGGCCGGCGCTGCCAATCCGTCGCCGCCAATCGGGCCGGCGCTCGGCCAGCGCGGCCTCAACATCATGGAGTTCTGCAAGGCTTTCAACGCGCAGACGCAGAAGCTCGAGAAGGGCGCTCCGATCCCGGTCACGATTACGGTTTACGCGGATCGCTCGTTCAGCTTCGAGATGCGTCAGCCTCCGGTGTCGCACTTCTTGAAGAAGGCGGCCAAGCTCGAAAGCGGATCGAAGACGCCCGGCCGTGACGTGGCCGGCTCGGTGACCAAGGCGCAGGTGCGCGAAATCGCCGAACAGAAAATGAAGGACCTGAACTGCGACACGATCGAAGCCGCCATGCGCATGGTCGAGGGCTCGGCGCGATCCATGGGCCTGGAGGTGAGATAATGAGCACGCTTGGCAAACGGACGCAGGCGGCGCGTGAAGGCATCGACCGCGAGAAGCTCTATCCCCTTTCGGATGCGGTGAAGCTTGTCAAAGAGCGTGCCAAGGCCAAATTCGATGAGACGATCGAGGTGGCGATGAATCTCGGCGTCGATCCGCGTCACGCCGACCAGATGGTGCGCGGCGTCGTCAACTTGCCGAACGGCTCCGGCCGCTCGGTGCGTGTGGCGGTGTTTGCGCGCGGCGCCAAGGCCGACGAGGCCAAGGCCGCGGGCGCCGATGTGGTCGGGGCTGAGGATCTGGTGGAGAAGGTGCAGGGCGGCAATATCGATTTCGATCGTGTGGTCGCGACGCCCGATCTGATGCCGCTCGTCGGCCGGCTCGGCAAGGTTTTGGGCCCGCGCGGGCTCATGCCCAATCCCAAGGTTGGCACCGTGACCATGGACGTGACCAACGCGGTAAAGGGCGCCAAGGGCGGTTCTGTCGAATTCCGCGTGGAAAAAGCCGGCATCGTTCAGGCCGGCGTCGGCAAGGCCTCGTTCACGGCAGAGAAGTTAGTGGAGAACATCCTGGCGTTCGCAGACGCGGTGCAGAAAGCGCGTCCGGCCGGCGCCAAGGGCCACTTCATCAACCGCGTGGCGATTTCCTCGACCATGGGCCCCGGCGTAAAGGTTGAGCCGGCGAGTCTGTT
>Ga0335078_10007720_pt1 | contig 15967 bp, 14 predicted proteins | sample Lox_Sample_32_FD_206711 | JGI IMG/M metagenome (GOLD analysis project Ga0335078, IMG submission 206711) | Soil microbial communities from Loxahatchee National Wildlife Refuge, Florida, United States - Lox_Sample_3.2 | ecosystem: Environmental > Terrestrial > Soil > Wetlands | place: USA...
ACGCACCGTTTACTTTGGCGTGGAAGTTTCCTTCAAAAAGGAATAGCCGCTCGAAGCCGCTTGCTGAAAAGCCACTGCGAACGACTGCGAGCCGTAGCCTTCGGGACCCACACCGGTTTCAAGTCCTCGAAACTGAACCTGCACGGATCCGCTCTTCGGCGCGGCCGCGCGAAGGAGTTCGCGCAATCGCAAATGCCACCGAACGTAGAAAGCATCGTTCGGGGTGATCGCCGTCTGGAAATAAGACCGCGGTGTTTCCAGTTGAACGCCGCGGTCGGTAAGCAACAGAAGAGGCGCCTTCTGAGGCTCGGACACAAATGGCCCGACGGAATTCCAATAGGAGTTTGCGCCAGGGCCGGTGAATGAAGGGATCGCCGAATGCTCTTGCGCGGCATCCGCGCTGCTCGCCATCCCACCGAGCGCCAGAGTCCCTCCCGCAAAACCCAGAAGACCCAGCAAAGAACGGCGAGAAAGTGGCGAGGGACTTACCAAAGGTGGGCTGGCCACGGCGTGCCTCCAGAAGCAATCGTTAGAATGAACGCATATACTCTCCTCGCTTTTTGTCAGTTGGCATCAAGAAACAACGAGCCTGGGCGCGAAGGAGTACAGGGACTAGGGAATAGTGCGAGCGCATGCGGGAGTGACAGAATCGTGATGAGCTGACAGTGGAGGGCGGAGTGAGATTGCAGGGGAAAGTGGCGGCGGTGACCGGCTCGGCCACCGGGATCGGGCAGGCGATTGCGATCGCGTTCGCGCGGGAAGGCGCGGCCGTGACCGTCGATTACGTGGGCGACGAATCCGTTTCGCGGCAGACGGTGAGGGCGATTGAAGCGATCAAAGGCAAAGCACTCGCGGTAGAAGCGGATATTTCGCGGCCGGAAGACGTCGCGCGGTTGATCGGCAAGACGGTCGAAGCGTTCGGGCGGTTCGACATTCTCGTAAACAACGCGGGCATCGAGAAGAAGTTCGCGTTCGTGGATTACCCGTTCGATGAATGGAACAAGATTTTCGAGGTGAATCTGACCGGACCGTTTCTATGTTCGCAGGCCGCAGCGAAACAGATGATATGGCAGGGCAACGGCGGGCGAATCATCAACATTTCGTCGGTTCACGAAGATTTGCCCATGCCAACGAACGCGCCCTACTGCGCGACGAAGGGCGGCTTGCGCATGCTGATGCGCACGATGGCCGTCGAACTCGCGCCGCATAAAATTACCGTGAATAACATCGGTCCGGGCGCGATTTACACGCCGATCGACCGCGACGTGGAAGGCAATCCGAAATTGCAAAGTGAGATTTTGGCCGAAATTCCGCTCGGACGATGGGGCAAGCCGGAGGAGGTGGCGCAGATGGCGGTCTATCTGGCGTCGGATGATGCAGCGTATGTGACGGGCAGCACGCATTTCATCGACGGCGGCATGCTGAGGAACGCGGGCAGCTTGTAAGGAGCCAGCCTGACGCGCAGTGGACGAATCCATCTTCGAATCGCGCGCGCGCTTCAGATTCGCGGCCTGTGGATGTTGGCCGCGAATCCGAGATGCGCGCGCTTGTGTCGCTGTACTGCTACGTTTTCCGCCTGGATCTTGGTTTGACTGCCTACCTACTGCGTGCGGCAACCGGACCAGCCCGGCGCTGCGATCGAACCTATTGCTTCGAGGCTCGCATCTGCGCTGCGCTTGTGGCGCTGAGCAGAAGCTGAGTACCGCTATCGAGGTGCACGTTGCGGCTCGTAGAGGTGATGAGGGAACCCTGCGCCGCACTCGACGCCGACGAAGCCAGGTTCAACCCCTGCATGTTGAAGACGCCCTGGCTCGTGGAGGTAAGCTGGCCCGCTGCGTCCAATCCGCCGACCGCGCCGCGCGACGCGTTCCCGGCAATGTTGCCCGTAGCGCCCGCGGTCGTACCGACGGTGCTGCCCACATTGCCAACTGGGGCAGACAACGCGCGCGTGGTTCCCGCAACGCTCGAAGTAGCGCCACCGACCGCACCCAGCGCTCCGCCTCCACCAACCGGACCGCCGCGAGCCACGCCTCCGCCACCCATCCCCATGGTTTCATCGGCGAGCGAGGCCTCGTCCGGGCCGGCAGCCATGGCGGCCGTATTCTGCGAGGCGGCGATTGCCTGGACCGTCGCGTTCAACGGAATTTCCTGGCCCTTCTTCGTGACCGCCTTATCGAAGACGATGCCGAGATCGGATTCCGATTGGCCCTTCGAACGCGCCTGAGCTTGCGTGACGTGCCCCACAAGCTGGCTGCCTTTCGGGATTGCTGTGCCGTCGGGCGATTGTGAGGGACGCGTGGTCCGCGCGGTGATGGGATCGCCGGGCTTGTTCTTCTTTGCGTCTACGGGGTGAGTAAGAGTGGCGTTCAAGGTCGAATTGCCTTGCGACGAAGCGGACGCATGCGAATTTTTCGCGGATGACGAATTCACAGCGGTGTTGCTCGCCTGCGCTCCACCCTTGCTGGCGCTCGCGGAAGTGCCGTTTGCCGCGGAAGAACCAGCATCGGTGCCGTTATGCTGCGCCGAAGCACCTGCGGAAGAGTTGCTGCCGGCCTGCACGCCCGAGCGGCTCGCGTCGGCCGACCCCCCGGTCGAGCCAGTTGCTCCGGCCTGCGTCCCCGGCTGCTGTTGCGACTGAGATTGAGGATATGCGCTTGCGGCGCAGAGCATGCCCGCAAGAATGAAGAAGGTGGCCCGTTTCATCTCTCGCCTCCTAAAGAACAGAACTTCACTTACAGAAAAACTACAAAGCATACGGGACATTTTCGCCGCGAAAAATTGGCATCGAAATCCGGGGAAATGGGTTGCGTGGCGAAAGGCTAATACAGCTTTTTCTGTAGGCGAAAAATGTCAACGCTCATGATGGTGATGAGAGATTCGCTTTCCGACACACACGCCGATCGCGCGGAACGTAATCTCCGCCGTGATGCATACGTATCCATTAATGGTGGGGGTCTCGAGGCGCGAGCGATCGCTTTTTCCAGCCCCCATCTTTCGAACGCGCTGCAACGCTTTGATAGAAGGACCGAGGGCCATGAATTTCAACGAGATAATTCGCGTAGCTATTCGCACTCTTTCGCGCAACAAGATGCGCACGCTCCTGACAATGCTGGGAATCATCATCGGGGTCACCGCCGTGATCTGCATCGTCGGAATCGGCAAAAGCGCAAGCGAAGAGGTGCAGGACCAAATTGAAAGCCTCGGCGTGAATATGCTGTTCATCCAGGCGGGCAGCGTCAACTCGGGCGGCATCCAGCTGGGCACCGGCGCGACGAATACGCTCGTCGTGAGCGACGCCCAGGCACTCTTGCGCGAGATTCCCGAAATCACCATGGTCTCGCCGGAAACGGATACCACGGTGCAGGCGATCTTCGCCGGACAGAACTGGGCGACGCGCGATCAAGGCGTCGGCCCCGATTATTTCGCGATCCGCAACTGGCCGGTGGTGCTCGGCAGCGGCTTCTCCGATCAGGATGTCGATACGGCAGCGGAAGTTTGTGTGGTCGGCTCGACCGTCGCCAGAAAACTATTCGGGGGCGACAACCCGATCGGGAAAGTGATTCGCGTGAAAAATCTCCCCGTAACCGTGATCGGCGAACTCGAAACGAAGGGGCAATCGACCTTCGGCCGGGATCAGGACGACGTGATCATGATGCCGTATACCACGGTGATGAAGAAACTGGTCGGCGTCGACTGGCTGCAGCTGATTACCGCCTCGATCGATTCGAAAAACGACGTGAGTCTCGCGACCAGTCAGATTGCAGCGCTGCTGCGGCAGCGCCACCACCTGCGCGCCGACGAGAACAGCGATTTCTCGATCCGCAGCCCGCAGGAGATCGCGCAAACCGTGGGACGCATTTCTCTGATTCTCACGGTGCTGCTGAGCAGCGTGGCTGCGATTTCCCTGCTGGTCGGGGGAATCGGAATTATGAACATCATGCTCGTCTCAGTGACTGAACGAACGCGCGAAATCGGCGTGCGGATCGCCGTCGGCGCCACCGAGGCCGACGTGCAGAATCAGTTCCTGAGCGAGGCCGTAGTGCTGAGCTCGATCGGCGGGCTGATCGGCGTCGTGTTCGGGATCGTATCGTCGCTCGCGGTGTCCAAAGCGATGCAGTGGCCGACCACCGTTTCGCTTGCGTCGCTTGTTGGCGCGGTCGCATTCTCGGCGGGCGTCGGAATCTTCTTCGGCTACTACCCAGCGAGGAAAGCGTCGCAGCTCGATCCCATCGAGGCCTTACGGTACGAATGAATGGCGCCGGGTCGTCCGGGTGTTGTTGACCGCCCTGCGGAAACGCGTCAGCGGAGGCGGCGGAGGACGCGGCGGCCGACGACGCGCACGCGGTCTTCGAGAACGAGGCGCACGGCTTCGGCGTAAATGCGATGTTCTTCGCGAAGAATGCGCGCGGCGAGAGTCTCGGGCGTGTCGTCGTCTTCGATGGGAACGACGGCCTGCGCGATGATCGGGCCGGCGTCGAGATTTTCGTCGACGAAATGCACGGTGGCGCCGGTGAATTTGACGCCGTGTTCGAGGGCCTGGCGCTGCGATTCAAGCCCCGGAAACGCGGGCAGCAGCGAGGGATGAATATTGAGGATGCGCCCGCGAAAGGCGTTGACGAAATAGGGCGAGAGCAGGCGCAGGTAACCGGCGAGACAGACGAGATCGACATTTTTCTCGCGCAGCGCGGCGACGACCTGGCGGTCGTAAGCTTCGCGTTCGAGGCCCTTGGACGGAATCACGCGCGCTTCGAGGCCACGTGCGCGGGCTTTCTCGATGCCCGGCGCGTCTTCGCGATGGCTGATGACGAGCGCCATTTCCGCGTTGGGAATGCGGCCCGCGGCGACGCTATCGGCGAGCGCTTCGAAATTCGAGCCGCGCCCGGAAATGAGCACGCCAATTTTCTTTTTCATGTGAAGGGGAAATTAGCATGAAACGCCTAGCGATGAAACGGGTCTCGAACCTATCACGCGAATATCTTTAAGGGAGATCCTTCGACTGCGTCCCGCGCGCCGAAACCGCGCGGAACTCCGCTCAGGATGACGATAACGCATGGCCGCCGGACTCGCTTCAACTTCGCTCAAGACAAGAAAGTTAGGCGCTTCCGGCCAAGCGCAGGATGCGAGGAGAAGGATTTTCGGAATAGAGTTCGTCAACGAGAACGGCTCGGCGGTCGAGGATGACGCGCTGATTGAGGGATCCCTTGTCCGTGATCTCGCCGGCATCGAGCGACGGCGGTTCCTCGAGGAGCATGGCGCGCTCGACGCGATTAGAGTTGCCCGTTGCCTGCGTTGCAAAGGATTCCAGCAATTCCGTGAATTTCGCTCGCACAGCTTCATGGTTCAGGATTTCGCTGCGCGGCGCGCCCTCGGGCAAATTCGTCAGCGCCCGGCACGGTTCCAGATTCGGAACGAGCAGCACCGCCAGATAATTTCGATCGTGCCCGGCGATGACGACGTCCGTGATGTACGGCGCGAACCAATGGATCATTTTCAGCCGCAGCGGACCCACGTTGACGAACGTGGCCGAAGCAAGCTTGAAATCCTCGGCCAGGCGCCCGTCGAAGAAGAGGCCTTTGTTCACGTCTTGGGGATCGACAAACCGCACCGCATCGCCGAATTTGTAGTAACCCTCTTCGTCAAACGCATTGCGTGTGAGCTCCGGCTCTTTCCAATAGCCGGGAGTGACGTTCGGTCCTTTCACGCGGCATTCCAGTTTCCCGCCGTTCGGGACGAGCTTTGCCTCGACTCCGGATATCGGAATGCCGATCACGCCGGAATGTTCCGTGTCCCAGGAGCACTGGAGCGCCATCGGCGCCGTTTCGGTTGCGCCCAAGCCGGTGGCCATCATGATGCGTTCGCCGCAGGCTTCGACCATCAGCTTGCGGTACCCATCCCACAAGGCCTGCGAAAGCGCCGCGCCGGCGTAGAACATCAGTTCGACGCGACTGAAGAAGTTCTCCCGAAGCCGGGCATCCGAGCGGAAATGGGGCAGCAGTTCTTCATAGCCGCGCGGCATATTGAAGTAAATCGTGGGCGCGATCTCGCGGAGATTCTTCACCGTCTCGTGGATACCAGCGTGCGATGGGCGGCCGTCGTCGATGTAGAGCGTGCCGCCGTTGTACAGGGGAAAACCCGTGTTGTGATTTCCGCCCGCCGTATGGTTCCAGGGCATCCAGTCCACCAACACCGGCGGCTCGTCTGCGAGAAAGGGAAACACCTGGCGGATCATTTGCTGGTTGCTGCAAATCATGCGGTGCGTGTTGATGACGGCTTTGGGGAACCCGGCCGATCCGGAGGAGAAAAGAAATTTGGCGATGTCGTCCGGCTGAATCGCGGCGTGCGCTTTGTCGACTCGCGATGTGGGATGGGTGGAGGCGAGGTTATCAAAAGGGGTAGCGTTGCGCCCGGAGATTGAGCCTTCCGCGAACACGATTTCGATTTCCGGATCGATGGCCGCATCGATTGCGCGGCGATAACGGTCGGCGTTGGCGACGAAAACCATGCCCGGCGTCAAAACCTTCATGACGTGGCGGAGCTTCGCGAAATCGGTGGAGATGAGCGAATAGGGCGGGGCAATGGACGCGGTCGGCACGCCGACGTGCTGTCCGGCAAGCATCAGGAGAAGATGTTCGAGATCGTTCTCGGAGAGAATTGCGATGGGGCGGTTCGGTGAAAGGCCGCGATCGAGAAACGCCTGGCCGAGGCTGCGAATTTTTTGCAGTGCGCCGGCGTAGGTAAGATAGCGCCATTCGCCTTTGGCATCGCGCTTGGCAGCGAGCGCCCGATCGGGCGCAACGCTCGCCCAGTAGATCAAGCGTTCAGTCAGGACGCGGGGATAATCGTCGAGCGGCTCGTCCGGCCGGATGATGATGGAGCCGTCGGAACGGCGCTCCATCGATGCGCCGGAAGTGCGCAGGCGCACGGGGCGCACGCGCGCGTGGTGCTTCAAATGTTCAATCGTGTGGTTCATCGATGCGGGCCGGCGGCAGCAAGCCGGAGGATGACTAAGGAATTGTAGCGCGGAGGAGTTTTGCCGCGCCAGCGCACTACTCAGATGCCGCCACTACGAACTCTTTTTCGTGAGGGGCGCTAGGCCCACTGGTCGATGGAGACGCTGACGCGATAGCTCATATTCCCGACCATGTGATAGGGATTGGTCTGGCCGCCGACGACGACGAAATTGTACGAATCGGGCCGCTGATAATACGGAACGCGCGCATCGTCCGGCGTATTCGCGTCGGGCACCCAGCGAGCGGCGAAGAGGGTAGAGCGCGCATCTTTCGCCGAAATGGTCTGGTTCTTCTGCAGCCAGTCGGCGAGCTGCTCCTTCGTCTTGTATCCGAGTTCGACGAGCCCCTGCGCCACCAGCGGGTCCATGACGACAAGCGCACCGAAGAGCGGGCCGAACGGCGTGCAGTTGTAGGCGATGGCCTCATGGTATTGCGGAACGGGCTTCACGCCGAGGCCGATGCCGCCTTGTCCCTGCGAGATGCTGAAGCCTACGAAAAGGCTGACGACGTTTTCGTCCGGCTTGAATCCTTTTTGGACGCTGAGCGGCGTCCAGGGGCTGGCCTTCTCATTTTCGGGGAGGATGAGGTTGTTGTAGTTGACGCCATTGCCGAGCGTGCCGAGATAGGTCTGGCCGGGAATGCCGGAGTTGCTGAGGTTGCGCGAAAGCATGGTCCAGGCGCGGCCGATCGCGGCATTCGGCTGGGCGAACGGGCCCATCGCGCCGATGCCGTAATTCATGTTGAGCTTGTCGCGGATCGGGCCGTTGATCACGGCGGCGACGGCGAAGGAGTTCGTCGAGCTGGAAAGCGCGGTGACGCCACTTGCGGCCATGGCGAGAATCGTCGGGAAATATTCGGGCTTCGCTCCGGCCATGACGGCGTTGATGGCGACTTGCTTCACTGTGTACGACCATTCGGGATAGGAGCCGCGCGCAGGCGCCATTTTCCCGACAATTTCGTCGGGCTTGCGGCTGGTGCCCTTCAGCATCGCGTCCACTCGCTCTTGCGTGGGCAGAACGATTTGCATGAAATCGGTCATGCCATTGTCGATGTAATACTGCTGAAGATTGTCTTCGGTGTCGGAGAAGGTCTCCGGGCCGGTGGAGACGGTGACTTCGCCGGTCTTTGATTCTTCGGCCGTGAGCGGATTCGTGAGCGCGCCGATGACTTCCTTCATCAGTGGCTTGCCGCTGACGGGATCGTTGCCCTCGAGGTACGCATACATTTCCTCATCCGTCTTGCCCCAAACCGGATGCGGCGTGAAGCAAATGCGTTCGTGCGGCATGCCGCGCTGAGCGGCGTTGGAAAGGGCGAGGTCTTTGAAGGCGATGGTGACCATGGGGGCGGTCGGAAAGCCCATCTGCTCGAATTTTATGCAGTGACCGACGGTCGCTGGAGTGCAGGTGCTTCAATGGCCGATGGCCATGATGACGGCGTTGCCATTGGCCTTGATCTCCGCGTTGAGTTTGGGGTCGTCGTCGGCGAAGGCGCCGGCTTTGAGGCGATAAATCGTTTTCACGCTGGGCATGTTTTTCTGGAACCACAGCGCGACCTGATTGAGGAAATGATCCGCGCCGGGGAAACCATCGGAAACGAGATAGACGGTTTTGCCGTCGAGCGAGTCGAGGCGCTTGGCCATGGGGACGAGCTGAATCGGCGGAGGATTGCCCTTGGGGTTGAGCGCGACGACTTTGCCGGCTCCGGCGCTGATTTTTCCGTCGGTCTTCTTGGGCTTGTCGGCCTCGAGCCGAGCACCCGCGAGGATCGCGGGTGAAACGCCGAGGAGAGACAGCATCTTTCGCCGATTCATGATTGCCACCCCCGGCCAACGAATGCGCGCCGGCACCCTAAGCCATTCCAGAACAGGATGTTAGTGAGCTGCGGAGGCGGTGTCAACAAACGCGTTGCAAGGCATAAGCGCGGCGCAATCGAGCGATTCACTCCCGCTAGTACCAGGGTGCTATTCGGAGCGAGCGGCGCAGATGGTCTGATAGAGCCTCCTAATCGTGCTCAACGACACCATCCCCGGAATCCTGGCGAACCTGCGCTTGCGCACCAAGCTGCTGTGGCCGCTGGCGCTGGTGATCGCCGGACTGACGTGCGCGGCGCTGTTCGTCGTGCACCAGACGGCGAAATCGCACGCACAGCAGGAAGTCGAACAGGACGCCGAGAGCGCGGTACTGACCTTCCAGGTGATGCAGCGGCAACACGAAATGGCGCTCACGCACAAGGCGGATCTCCTCGCGACACTGGCGCAAATCCGGGGAGTTGACGCGTCGGCCATCGACGATTCGAGCGAAGATCCATGGCAATCGGAGGACTGCAATCTTTTTGCCCTCGCAGACGCAAATCAAAAAATCATTGCGCTGCACACGTCGACGCCTGGATTCGACACAGCAAGCGCCGAGAACATGCTGTGGCGCACGGAGCGGAGGCGCAGCTCGCGAGGGTGGTGGTACGGCGGCGGGCGGCTGTATCAGATCGTGCTGCAGCCGATCTACGATCAGGACGGGCCGGAGAAAACGCTCCTCGGCACTGTGGTCGTGGGTCACGAAATCGGTCAGCACGAAGCCCAAGATCTGCGCGCGATTTCGTCGAGCCACGTGGTTTTCCGATATGGCGAAGACGTGGTGGTCAGCACACTCGATTCGCTGCAGACACAGGGGCTGGCGCAGAAGATCGACGCGCTTCCCGAACGAGGGCAGATCGAAATCGACGGGGAACGTTTCTGGGCCGACTCGGTGAATCTCACACCCGGGGCGAATCGCGCGGTGACGCTGACCGTGCTGCGTTCATATAAGGACGCGACGGCATATCTCGCCAGGCTGAACGACGTGCTCGTTGCGCTTGGCGTGCTGGCGGTGCTGGGAGGAGGCGCGCTCGTTTTTCTGATTTCGAATGCGTTCACGCATCCGCTCGTGCGGCTTGCCGATGGAGTTCGCGCGCTCGAGCAAGGCGATTTCGGCTACCCGCTGGAAGCGAGAGGCGGCGATGAGGTGGCGGAAGTGACACGCGCGTTCAAGCGAATGCGCGCTTCGCTGCAAATGAATGAAGCGAACCGAGCGCAGCTCGAAGGGCAGCTCCGGCAAGCGCAACGGATGGAGGCGATGGGGCGGCTGGCGGGCGGAGTGGCGCACGATTTCAATAATTTGCTTACGGTGATCAAAGGGCACAGCGAACTTCTGGTGGAACGCCTGAGTGCTTCGGAGAATTTACTGGGAAGCAGCCGGCAGATTGCGCGCGCGGCGGACCGCGCCGCCTCATTGACGCGGCAACTGCTGGCGTTCAGCCGGAGCCAAGTGCTGCAACCGAAGGTGCTGGAGCTGAACACGCTGATCGCGGATATGGGAAAGATGCTGACGCGGCTGATTCGCGAGGATATTTCCTTTTCGTTTGTTCCGGGCGAATCGCTCGGGAGAATCAAAGCCGACGCTGGCCAGATCGAACAGGTGATTTTGAACCTGGCGGTGAATGCGAGCGACGCGATGCCGGGTGGCGGGAAGCTGTCGGTTGAAACCCGAAACGTGACGGTGGATGAAGAGATGGCGCGTATGCGTCCCCCGATGAAGCCGGGCGAATACGTCTTGCTCGCGGTGACAGATACGGGAAAAGGGATGGACGCGGAAACGCAGGCGCACATTTTCGAACCGTTCTTCACAACGAAAGAGTTGGGCAAAGGGACGGGGCTGGGGCTCGCGACGGTTTATGGTGTGGTGAAGCAAAGCGGCGGATGGATTTGGGTGGCGTCCGAGCCGGGCAAGGGAGCGCGCTTTGAAGTTTATTTGCCGCGGGTGAACGAGCCGGTAGAAGTTTGCCAGGCCGGGTCGAGCGTTTCGGCGCCGGGCGGACGGTCGCAAACGGTGCTGATCGCCGAGGACCAGGACGCGGTGCGGGAACTGGCCACGGAGTTTCTCAAAGCTGCGGGGTACACAGTGCTAAGCGCGAACGACGGCTCGGAAGCCCTCGAATTGGCGCAACGCCTGCGCGTACCGATTCATCTGCTGCTGACCGACGTCGTTATGCCCAACGTGCGCGGGCCCGAGCTTGCAAAAAAACTCAAGAATTTGTATCCGGAAATGAACGTAATCTACATGTCGGGATACCTCGATTGCGATCCGGGCGGCGAGGCGTTCGTCGAAGAAAATTATTTCCTGCAGAAGCCATTTTCACGTGAGGCGCTCGTCAATAAAGTGAGCGAGGCGCTGAAGAGCGGCGACAGCGATCGCATGTACGCCGAACTGGTTTCGACCCTCCGGATCAATTGATTCGGCTAACCCGGCGTTTCGAATTTTCCCCTGCACACGTTTGACTTTCCTAGGGCGCGCTCGAATAATTGTGGGCCGGTGTCGTACCTGAACGAATCGCCACTGAACTGACATTCTCCCCTTGTTAGAGGAAGCCCACTCTGCCCGCTGAAATCATCCAACCAGCCAGCGTCCTCCTGCTTCCCGGGTTGGCGTGCGATGCGGAGGTGTGGAGGCACCAGGCGCGCAGGATTGCGCAGATGGCGACGGTTCGCGTGGTGGATTATGGCGCGAGCGATTCGATCAAGAAAATGGCGGAAGCGGCGCTGCGAGGAGCGCCGACACGGTTTGCGCTTGCGGGACACTCGATGGGAGGACGCGTTGGGTATGAGATCGTTCGAAGAGCGCCGGAGCGCGTGACGGGGCTGGCGCTGCTCGACACGGCGTACCGGCCGTTCGCGGGCGGGGATCACGGCGAGCGCGAACGAGCGGAGCGGATGAGGCTCGTCGATATCGCGCGAAAGCAAGGGATGCGGGCGATGGCGCGCGACTGGGTGCGGATCATGGTTCATCCGTCGCGGCTCTCGGATGAGGCGCTGATCGAGTCAATCGTCCAGATGTTTGCGCGCAAAACGCCGGAAATTTTCGCCAATCAGATCCAGGCGCTGCTCGAACGGCCGGACGCGACGGCGGTGCTTTCTACGATCGGCTGCCCCACGCTGGTTTTGTGCGGGCGCGAGGATGCGTGGAGCGTGCTCGAGACGCACAAGCAAATCGCGGCGCGCATTCCGCAGAGCAAGCTGGTGGTAATCGAAAAGGCCGGGCACATGGCGCCGATGGAGCGGCCTGCGGCGGTGACGGCCGCTTTGGTAAGTTGGCTTTCCGACGTTGGCAGCGATTAGCGCCAGACTTTGCGCGCTGTGTCCACGACAAGCTCAAGCTTTCGCCACTGATCGTCGAGCGACAGCAAATTCCCTGCAGCTACGGAAGCGAAACCGCACTGAGTGCTGATCGCCAGGCTATCGAGCGGGATATAGCGACAAGCTTCGTCGATGCGGCGGCGCAACGCGTCTTGCGATTCGAGTTGCGGCTGCTTGGTGGTGATCAAGCCGAGAACCACGGATTTGCCGCGGGGGACAAAACGCAACGGAGCGAACCCGCCGGCGCGTTCGCTATCGTACTCGAGCAAAAACGTATCAACTTCGAGCTGCGCGAACAGGCGTTCGGCGATGGCCTCGTACCCTCCTTCGGTGTACCAGCGGCTGCGGCTATTGCCGCGGCAAACGTGCGCGGCGACGGCGACCCGGTCGCGCGGAATGTCCTTTAGGGCGAGATTGTCTGCTGCGATGGCGCGATCGAACTCCTGATCCGGATCGTAGCCGCTCGCCCGCATGCGCTCGCGCCGTTTCGGATCGAGATAGTGCGAATAATAGGGCGCGTCGAATTGAACGTAGGCGACGCCTTCGCTGACCAGCCATCGCGCTTCGTCGCGCGTGAATTCGACGAGCTCACGCAACAAATCGGCGTGCGTGGGGTAGAACTTGTCGCTGACTCCCGGCTTGAAGCTCGCGACCATGAAATTCGAGGGAGCCGGCAGGGTGATTTTGAACGGGCCCGGCGCGTGCTCCTTCAGAAAGGGGATTTCGTGCGCGGTCATCTTGCGAATCTTGCGCAGTTTTCCGCCAACGACCTGCGCCGTGCTTCCCTCCGCGCCTCCGCCGGGACCTTTCCAATCCATGATCACCTTGTCGGCGACAAAACCTTCGACGGCGTCCGCCATGTCGGTGAGCCAGGAGCCGCGGCGAAGCTCGCCGTCTGTAAAAATTGGCAGCCCGGCTTTGAGTTGGCCCTCAAAGGTCATGCGGATGGCGGAATCTTCAGCTGCGCGCAATTTTTCGTCGGTCAGTTTGCCGCTGGCGTGATCGGAGCGGGCCTGCAAGAGCTCCGGGGGACGCAGAAAGCTGCCGACATTTTCAGCGCGATAACGTGAGAGCATCGCTCGAGTTCAGGTTCGGAAAGCCATACGAACCTAGAGCATCCTGTGGGCAAACACCAACAAAAATATGGGCGTATCGCCGGATTTGTTTCTTCCGGGCTGGCGGCAAGAAAGCGGCGGAATTTGCAACCACTCGCGGGTTGCCAAAGCTGGGCGCGGGAGCCACAATAGCCCGTCGATGCGGGCCGCCGATACTTCCATCATCATTCTCGCCGCCGGAAAGGGAACGCGCATGCGTTCCGATCTGGGGAAAGTATTGCATCGCGCGGGCGGGCGATCGCTTCTCGAACACGTCCTGCTGGCATGCAAGCCGCTGAAGCCGGCTCAAGTGCTGGTCGTCGTGGGCCATCAGGGAAAAGAAGTGGGAGCAGTTGCAGCAAATTTCGGCGCGCAGACCATCACCCAGCAGCCTCAACGCGGCACGGGCCACGCCATGCAGGTGGCGCGCCGCGCCGTTCGCAAGAGCGCGAAACTGGCGCTCGTTGTGCCCGGGGACGCGCCGCTGCTTCGCGCGGAAACGCTGGCTTCGTTGCTCGAAATTCACCGGCGCGGGGGAGCCGCGGCTACGATCTTGAGCGCCGAACTCGCCGATCCTGCCGGTTACGGGCGAATCGTTCGGGATTCCGAAGGCCGCGTGCAAGCGATCATCGAGGAAAAGAGCGCGACGGCCGAACAGCTCGCGATTCGCGAAGTGAATTCCAGTATTTACTGCTTCACGCTCGAGAAGCTTTGGCCCTGCCTTGCGGCGCTGCGGCCAGACAACGTCCATCGTGAGCTGTATCTCACCGACGCCATCGGCATGCTGCGCCAGCGCAACGAGACGGTGCTGGCGCAGATCGCGCCGGATGCCAGCGAAACCCTCGGTTGCAACACGCGTGCGCATCTCGCGGACGCCGACCGCATCTTCCGCGCGCGGAAAGCGGCGGCGCTAATGGATTCCGGGGTCACGATGTATCTTCCGGAAAGCATAACTATCGATCCGCAAGTGGCAGTCGGCGCAGATACGGCTATCGAGCCGGGCGTGCAGATTCTTGGCGAGACGCGCATCGGCGTGCGCTGCTCGATTGGAGCGAACAGCGTCCTCATCGACATGCGCGTCGATGACGGTGCGAAAATTTTCCCTCATTGTCACTTGGTCGGCTCGCGGGTCGGTGCGGACGCGCAGGTGGGCCCGTTCGCACGATTGCGGCCGGGGAGCGAACTTCGGGCGGGCGCGCACGCCGGCACGTTTGTCGAAATGAAAAAGACAACGCTGCACGAGGGCGCGAAGGCTCCGCACTTGAGTTATCTCGGCGACGCGACAATCGGCGCGGAGACGAACATCGGCGCGGGGACGATCACCTGCAACTACGACGGCTTCGCGAAATACGAGACGAAAATCGGCCGGCGCGTTTTTATCGGGAGCGATACGGCGCTGGTCGCGCCGGTGCGCGTTGGCGATGGCGCGTACGTCGCAGCCGGTTCTGTGATCACGGACAACGTTCCCGCCGACGCGCTCGCGATCGCGCGCGGCCGGCAGGCCAACAAGCCGGGGTGGGCGCGAGCCAAACGGCTCGTCCAGAATCGCGGGAAGCGCCAGCAAGGGCGAAAGCGTGCCTCTGGAAGAAAGGTGAAGCGCTTTTCGAGACGCAAATCTTCAGCCCGTTCCGTTCGCGGCAAACGAAGCCACGGGTCAAAACCAAAGTCCCGCCGCGGCTGAGCGTGATAGAGTAGCGCTCGCAAGCCGCTCCAATTTATCAGCGCCATCTCCCAGCCCTGGTGCTTTGCGACCGATTGTGCGGAAGCGTCGCAAGGAGATTATGGCGACAACCGAAGGCAGCGGCCCTGACAAGGCCGAAGTCTACGCATTCATTTTCGAAAAGATCGATAGCGTTCCGCATCTCGAAGCGTTGTTACTTTTGTGGGAAACGCGGCCGAAGCAATGGACTCCCGGTGAACTGGCTGCGCGGCTCTATGTGAAGGAAGACGCTGCGCGCCGACTGCTGCAGGAATTGCATCGTGAGTCGCTCATTGCCGTTGTGCCCGGCGAAACTGAGCGATATCTGTGCGAGAGCCCATCGCCGGAAAGGAACGCATTGATCGGGGCTGTCGCTGACACGTACCGGCGCGAGGTGATAGGCGTATCCACGCTGATTCATTCGAAGGGCTCTGCGTCGGTGCGCGATTTCGCGCGGGCGTTCCGGTTCAAGAAAGAAAGCACATGAATCTGGACCATGCCATCAATTTGATCGGCGCCCTGACGAGCCTGCTCTGCGCCATTTTGCTGCTGCGAGGGTACGCGCGCGGGCGAAGGCATTTGCTGCTGTGGAGTGGTCTTTGCTTCGCGGGGCTGGCGGTCTCGAACGCGCTCGTGTTTGTCGATTTGGTGCTGCTGCCCAATATCGATCTGTATCCGCTAAGACTGAGCATTACGGCTGGGTCCATGGCGTTGCTGCTATTTGGGCTGATCTGGGAAAGCCAATGAGCCACACGGTTGGATTCCTGCTTGGAGTTGTGGTGATGGCGGCGACAGCGGCCGGCGTCTTCTTCCTCCGTTTTTGGCGGAGCACGCGAGACATTTTATTCGGCGCGTTCGCCGCATTTTTCTTTTTGGAGGCTGCGGAGCGAGTTGTGCTGCTATTTTCGGCCAAGCCGAACGTTGGCAGCCCATGGATTCACGTGATCCGGCTGGCGGGTTTGCTTCTGATTCTTGCCGCGATTGTTGGAAAAAACTACAG
>Ga0335078_10007721_pt1 | contig 15967 bp, 12 predicted proteins | sample Lox_Sample_32_FD_206711 | JGI IMG/M metagenome (GOLD analysis project Ga0335078, IMG submission 206711) | Soil microbial communities from Loxahatchee National Wildlife Refuge, Florida, United States - Lox_Sample_3.2 | ecosystem: Environmental > Terrestrial > Soil > Wetlands | place: USA...
TCGACGTCGCGGTACCCATGGCGGCAAACTTCTCGGCGCCTTCCCGCATGATGTGGGAGACGTTGGCCATGGTCTCCACGTTGTTGACGATGGTGGGTTTCTGGAACAGCCCCGCCACGGAAGGAAATGGCGGACGGGGCCGCGGCATGCCGCGGCGGCCCTCCACGGAGGCCATGAGCGCGGTCTCTTCCCCGCACACGAAGGCCCCGGCTCCCTTCTTCACCCGCAGCTTGAACTGGAAGCCGCGTTCCCCGACGGGCTTTTCCAGGAGGCCCTCCGCCTTGAGAACGGCGATTGCCTTGTTGATGCGCTCGATTGCCAGGGGGTACTCCGCCCTGCAGTAGACGATGCCTTCGTCGGCTCCGATGGCGTAGCCGGCGGTCATCATGCCTTCCAGAACGGCGTAGACGTCTCCCTCGAGGATCGAGCGGTCCATGAAGGCACCCGGGTCGCCCTCATCCGCGTTGCAGATCACGTACTTCTTCTCGTTCTTTTCCCGCAGGGCGAGCTCCCACTTCCTGCCGGTGAGAAACCCGCTCCCGCCCCTTCCGCGGAGCCCGGACCGTGTGATCTCCTGGACCACCTCTTCGGGGGTCATCCCGAGGGCGCGCTGGAAACCCTGGAACCCGCCCATGGCGCGGTAGTCCGCAATGGACTCCGGGTCTATCACGCCGCAGTTGCGCAGGACGTACTTCACCTGCTTGCGGAAGTAGGGGTGCTCGTTGATCAGGGGAATGCCCGGCAGCGGCTCTTTGCCGTTCTTGAACTGGCCGAGAAGTCCGTCCAGCTTGTAGTTCCTGCGGACGAAGACCTCATCCAGGATGAAGCCGGCGACATCCGGGGTGACGTTGCTGTAGGAGACGCGGTGCCCTGAATCCGTCACCACGTCCATGATGGGCTCAGCCTTGCAGTAGCCGATGCACCCCGTCGGTGTGATCTCCATCTTTATCCCGCGCGTCGCGGCCCACTTCTCCACCGCGGTCCTGACCTGGCCCGCCCCGGTGGCAAGCCCGCACGTCCCCATGCCGATGAAAACCCTGCTCATTCCTCGACCCTCCCCGCGGCGCGGAACTTTTCCACGAGAGCCTCGAGCTTCTTCTTGTCCAGCCTTCCAAAGAACTTCCCATTCGCCATGATGACGGGAGCAATGGAGCAGCAGCCGAGGCACGCCACCGTCTCCAGGGAAAAGAGGCCGTCCTTCGTCGTCTGCCCCACGTCGATCCCCAGCTGCGTCTTCACGGAGTCAAGGAGGTTGAGGGAGCCTTTCACGTGGCAGGCCGTCCCTCTGCATACGGAAATCTGGATGCGGCCCGGCGCGTTCAGGCGAAACTGGTTGTAGAAGGTGGCTACACCAAAGATCTTCGAGGAGGGAAGGCCAAGGTATCCTGAGATCCTGTCAATGCTGTCCCGTGACAGATAGCCGTACTCCTCCTGCACTTCCTGCAGGATGGAGATGAGGTGCTCTCTCTGGGCGGGATACTTGGACATCACCTCGTCAAAGCTTCTTTTCTTCTGGGTTGTTTCCATGACCACTCCTTCGACCTCCCGTTCGCAAGCAATGCCAACGCACATTCATATTGTGAATTTATTCACTATAAATAGATACCATCTCGTGAAGATAATGTCAATATCCAGCGAGCAAATCTTTTTCTCCTGGTACGATTGGTTCGAGGCTGATATTTCAGGAAATCTCGGGACTAAAAACTCCAAATAATGCATTGACCCCAGATCATTATCTGCTACAATGGCGTGATTTCCGTGGAGTAAAATCCGCCCAGCTTCGAGGAGGACCACAGATGGCGGCGAGAAGTGTCTCGATCAAGACAAGAATTACCCTCACGCTGGTGCTTTTTCCCCTTGTCTCCCTGGTCGTGGTGGGGGCAATAGCGCTTTTCCAGAACAGGGACTCCTTGAGCTCCCAGGCGGAAAGCAACCTGGAGAGGACTCTGAGGGTGAAGACCGAAGCGTATGATCTCATCTTCCAGCGGGTCCAGCAGGAGGCGGATGGCGCTGCCCGGTTTGCCGACCTGACCTATGCCTCCCCGGTTTCCCCTTCCAACGCGCCGCGGCGCCTTCTCATGCCGTGGACAGGGACAGGCTACGGAGACAACGAGATGCGCAGGAGCCTCAACGCGGACATCCTGCGGCTCCAGGAGATCGGCAAAGCGCTCCAGGCCACGGTGGCCAGCAACTCCTATCTCACCCTCGGATACATGGCCACGGAAAGCGGCATCACCGTTTTCGACAACGAAAAAGTTGTCGATGTCATCGAGGCAATCAAGGCCTTCGATCCCCGGTCCCGACCCTGGTACAAGGCGGTGAAAGCCGGCGGCCGGCCCGCGTGGACGGACTTGTACGTGGATGCCAACACGAAGAAGCTCACCGTGACCGCCGCTTCCCCCGTGCGGGACGCCGCGGGGGCTTTCGTGGGAGTGGTCGGACTGGACGTGCTGCTGGAGACCCTCCAGAGGGACATCATCACCATCGATATCGGGTACGCCAACGAGCCTTTCATGATCAACTCCCAGGGCAAGGTCATCGTCCGCAGGGGGATGGATGAGAAGGGCACCGCGTGGGACAAGACGTACAAGACCGACAACCTGCTGGAGACGCCCAACAAGGCGTTCACCGCCATCATCCATCGCATGGTCGCCGGTGAGTCGGGAATCAGCGCCTATCGGGAGAGCGACGGGACCCTGAGCTACCTGGCCTTTGCGCCAATTCCCACCGTCGGCTCCAGCGTGGGGGTCATTGTGCCCGCGCGGGAGATCGTGCAGCCCGTGCAGGACAGCGGCAAGCTACTGATCATCGTGCTCGCCATCTTCATGGTCGTGGCCGTCGGGGTCGGCATCCTGCTCGCCAACCAGGTCACCCGGCCCATCGAAGAGCTCACGGTCCTCATGGACAAGGCAAGCAAGGGCCTCGTGGAGATGGACGAGATCCCCATCCGCCGCCTGGACGAGGTTGGCATGCTGGCGCAATCCTTCAACCGCATGGTGGCAAACCTCGCCACGGTGATGCGGGAGCTGGAGCAGAGAGAGTCATCCAAGGAAGAGACGCAGGCATGAATCTCTTCATCCTGTGGGCGAAGCTCTTCCTGTCGCTGTCCCTGCTGATCCTGCTGGCCGCGCTGGTGCGAAGGCGGATGCTTCCCGGCCTGGGGCTTCTTGCGGCCCTGTTCGCGCTGCTCGCGGTCCGGGATGTCGCGTACAGCGTCTTCCCCCATCCTCTCCTGATACCGCTTTCGGACATCCCCGTCCTTGCGCTTCTTCTCGTCTGGTCACGGGTGGTCACCGGCGCCTGGCCCGCGGACAGGATCTACCTCGGCGTGAACGGCGCCTTCCTGGCCGGGGCCGTCCTTTCGTTGTTCGTCCCGTTTGTCGCCCTGAACCCCTTCGCCGTCGGCCTCTTCCTCCTGGCGGACGTTGTGTATCTGGCCATTGCGATCGGCCTGGTGTCCCAGTACACGGCGCAGAACGCGGCGCTCATTTTTCGAACGAGGTTCATCCTGATCTCCGCCCTGTTCATCTCGCACGTGATCACGCTGCTCTACGGCTACGAAGGCCTGTGGGTGCACTGGGTGGTCCTTCCCCTCACCTACCTCGCCTACGGCTCCACGCTCCTGGCCTACGAGCGTTTCACGAACGAGGAGCAGGAGAAGTCCATCCAGTTCTTCTCCTCGAACCTGGATTCCACCTACGCATTCATGGAAAACCTGGGAGGCGCCATCACGGCGAAGATCGACCTCCCGCGCGTCATGGAGATCATCATCGACTCGGCGGTCCGCGGCATCGGCGCGGATGCCGGTGCCATCCTCATGGTGGACGAGTACCAGGACGTGCTGCGCGTGCGGTCCACCTACGGCATCTACCCCCCGCTCCTTCCCGTCCCGGACCTCGCCAGGGTGAGAACCAGCAGCCTGAAGCAGTACTTCCGCGACACGCCCATCCCCATCGGGGCAACCGTGCTCGGCGAAGCGGTGAAGAGCGGAATGGCGGTGATGATCCGGGATTGCCGTGAGGATCCCCGCATGGGGCAGAACGTGAAGGACGACATCCTTTTTGTCAGCTCCCTCCTCGCCATCCCCCTCGTCGTCGGCAACCGGGTCCTTGGCGTCATCTCCGCCCTGAAGAGGGCGGAGAACCAGCACTTCACCGACCTGGATTTCCAGCACCTGAAGACCTTCGCGGACTACGCCTCCATCACCATTGACAACCTCTATACCTACCTGGAGGTCCTGGAAAAGCGGCAGATGGAGAAAGAGGTCGAAATAGCGGCGCAGATCCAGAAGCGCCTCCTGCCCGCCGAGCTTCCCCAGCTTCCCCTGGCGTCCCTGGCAGTGCACAGCCTGCCGGCACGCGGCGTGAGCGGAGACTACTATGACGTGCTCCCTCTTGACGGGGACAAGGTGGCGCTGGTCATCTGCGACGTCGCGGGCAAGGGGATACCCGCGGCCATGGTCATGGTGATGATCCGCTCCATCGTCCATCTCCTGGTCACACCGGGCAGGGACGCCGCCGCCACGCTCACCGAGATAAACCAGGGCATCACGGGGCGCATAGAGATCGACCATTTCGCAACCATCGGGGTCCTCATCTACGACCAGGGCCGCCGGGAAGCGCAGTACGCGAACGCCGCCCACCTGCCCCTCATGGTCTACCGCAGCCGGACCGGTACCCTGGGCAAGCTGGACGCGAAGGGGCTTCCCATTGGGGTGGAACGCGACGCATCCTACGAGCTGAAGAGCCTGCACGTGGAGCCGGGGGACGTGCTGGTGCTCTGCACGGACGGGATCATCGAGGCAATGAACGCGGACGGCCAGCAGTATACCCTGGGACGCCTCAAGGCCGTCATCGAGAAAAGCGCCGCCGCCGGGGCGGAGAGGCTCGTGGAGGCCATCCGGCACGACGTGGACGCTCACGTGGGAGCGGCGCGCCAGCACGACGACCAGACGCTTCTGCTCCTGCAGGTCCGGTAGAAGAGGGGTGAGTGTGAACTCAGTCATGGAACTGAAGCTGCGCAAGGCGGGGCCGATCTACGTCATTGACGTGATCGGGGAGATGGACCTGTACAACGCGTTCAAGCTCAAGGACCTCGTGCGAAAGATGGTGGACAGCAACGTGGCCAGCTTCATCCTCAACCTGGAGCACGTCTCGTACATGGACTCCAGCGGCATCGGCTCTCTCCTGTACGTGCATTCCGAGCTGAAGAAGAAGGGCCTTCCGCTGCGCATCGTGGGAGTGACGGGCAGCGTGCGGAAGGTCATCGAGCTGACCAAGCTCATGGAATACTTTCCCATCGTGGCGGACTTGAATACCGCCTTGCAGCAGTTGAAACCCAAGACATAGAGGAAGCGTATGGAAGAGATGAGAGCGATCCTGGTGGATGAGGCCAGCGAGCTTTTCGACCGCACGGGCATGTTCTACAAGAAGTTTCCCAGCGACTTCCGGCAGATCCGATACTTCACCCTTCTGATTCTCCAGAAGGCCCCGCCGGAGATGAAGGAAATCAACCTCCTGGAGCAGCAGATCAGCGAGCTGATCAAGAATGCCGTGAAGCACGGCAACCGCAAGGACCCCGGCAAGAGTGTCCACGTGTGGTTCGCGTTCGACGAGTCGAGCGCCCGGGTCATCGTGCAGGACGAGGGGGAGGGCTTCCGGAGACTGGAGGAATGGAACGAGTTCAACCGGAGGCGGAATGACTGCTTCCGGCGCCAGGATTTCGAGGAGATGGCGCAGTTCGTCTCCTACGTCACCCCGGACAGTGATGATCATGACGGCGGAAACGCCCTCTTCGCCGCCGTGGAGTACTGGGACGCGGGGCTGGTCTTCAATGAGAAGAAGAACTGCGTGGCCGCCGCGAAGCGCTTCCCCCACAAGAGGCATGGGATTGCCCTGGCGTCCTGAGGAGGCCGCGTGAGGGCACGCAGGTCGCCCGTCATTGAGCTTCCTCTCAAGATCACCCTGACGACGGCGGGGGTGGAGTGGTTCATCCGCAACAAGCGCCAGCTGAAGCAGCTGCGCATGGCGGACAGCCGCCTCGAGTACGGGATCTCCGTGGCCATGATGTCCGCCGCTGCCCTGCAGAAGATGATCAACATCGACTACATCGCCTCGGTGGAGCTCGCTCGCTCGGAGTTCTACTCCAAACGCTCGGAGATCATCGACCTCACCAAGCTGATCGTCCACAGGATCCTCTTCAAGAAGTTCGAGAACGAGACCTCGCGGATGTTCATGGCCTCGGCCCTGATCAAGAAGTGGAACCGGCAGAACCCGGGGCGCTGCATAGATGAGAACACGGCCTACAACCAGGGGCAGGTGGACACCCTGTTTGCCGGCATCGCCTCCGAGATCCCGCTGGTGTCCATGGACATCCAGGAGCCCCTGATGCGCAGGTACGCCGCCAGCAACGCGCTGAGCGATGAGGATCGCACGCTGCGCGCCTACCTCGCTGACGGGTTTGTGGTCAACGCATCCAAGCTCCTCTGGTGCATCCTCGCCAAATCGCGCGGCCAGCCCGAGTATGACGGGCTGATAGGCGAGCTGAGGGAGACCCTCGCGGGCTACGTGGAGAAGGCGGCCATTTCGGGGAACCTCGCGCTCATGGTGGTGGAGCTCCTGGGCTACACCGAGGTGAGCCACTACCGGCAGGTGACCGACCGTCTCCTCAAGGGACGCAAGACCGGTGACGCGCTGATGACCGACGAGCGCATGCGCAGCGAGGTGCGCCGCCGCATGGAGGCGGAGGGTGACCTGCTGTCCCTGACCTTCCAGCTGGGAAGCAAGGGGGCCTCCATCGGGACGGAGTACCGGCTGCGGGTGAGCATCTGCAACCAGGAGAAGAGCTTCCGGCGGCTCAACGAGCAGCTGGAGTCACGGCTCGGGATGGATGTGAAGGAGCACTCCCTGCTGGACTTCTACCGGCGCATCCCCGAGCAGCAGATCAACACCGAGCTGGGGTTGTACTACCTCTCCTACCTGCAGAAGGCCTGCGAGAAGCAGAACATCCGCATCGAGAGCACGGTCAACGTGATCCCGCGCAGCGACCTCACGCTGATCAACCTGACGCTGGGATTCTAGAGGCCCGCCTCGCGGCCCCCGCCCGGCTGTCAGCGGGCTTCTATCTCTTCCACCCCCTGCCAGTCCGCCGGCGCGCCCAGAGCAACCAGGTTCTCGCAGCGCCTCTGGTAGATGCTGAGGATCTTGTCGTCAGCGTTCGCGGCCCTGAGCCGCACCACGATTTCCCGGCAGTCCTCGAAGTTTCGACCGAAATACAGCCGCAGCGCGCGGGCAAGCTCATCCTTGTACGAGGCGCGCCGCCGGGCCTGGTCCTCGCTCTCCCCATCCAGGATCTCGAACAGGAGGATGGCCTCCTGCCTTCCCCTGACGCGCACCCGGTCGATGAACCGGTAGGAGAACCTGCGCGGATCCGTGAGAGCCCTCAGGGTCTGGCCGGTGGTCAGGATGGACGACCCGTAGACCCGGGTGAGCGTCTGCACCCGGGAGCACAGGTTCACCGCGTCGGCGATCACCGAGCCGTCCATGCGCTGCTGTTCTCCGACTGTCCCCAGCATCAGCTTCCCCGCGTTCACCCCGACGCCGATCGCAATGGGCCCGTACCCGCTTTTCGCCCGGTCCGCGTTGTAGGTGATGAGCTTCTTCTGCATGGCAACGGCCGCCGCGAGCGCGTCGTCGGGCTTGTGCGGAAAAAGCGCCATGATCTCATCCCCGATGTACTTGTCGATGAAGCCGCCGTTGGCCCGGATCTCCGGACCCATGCGCCGCAGGTAGGAGTTGATGAAGTTGAAGTTCTGCTCCGGCGTCATGGACTCGGAGAGCGCCGTGAAAGACCTTATGTCTGAGAACAACACCGTCATGTCCTTCTGGGTCTGGTCTCCGAGCTTCACGTCCAGGATGCTTCCTTTCTCGAGGAGCCGGAGGAACTCGTGGGGCACGAACTTGCCGTACGCTTCCAGGAACGCCGCCTGGCGGGCGCTGAACTCCTGGATGGTCTCCGCCATGTGGTTGAAGCTGATGCTGAGCCTGCCCACCTCGTCACGGGAACGCACGTTCGAGCGAACGTCCATGTTGTCCTTGTCGAACGTGCGAACCACCCTGTCCAGCGTGATGATGCCGTGGGTGAAGAGCGTTCCCAGGAGGATGGAGCTTGCCACCGTCAACGCCAGGGCGGCGGCGACCACGGCAAGCGCAATGGTCGTTGCGTTGGAGATGATGGCGCGCACGTCCGTGTCCACCATGTCCATGGCCAGCACGCCCACGAAAGTCCCGTTTCGAGCGAACACGGGGGCATAGCCGGTGATCGAGTTGACCTTGAAATCCGGGTCCCACGACCAGGAGTCCTCCACCAGCGGCACCCGTGCCGCGAGCGCGCGCTCTGCAACCGGATACTGCGAGATGTCGAAAACGGAAGAGAAGTGAGAGATGTCCTCCGTCTTTTCCCCGGCCACCTGCCGCGCCTTGTCGCGAAGCACGTCACCGTCAACGATATACAGCGCCGTCTTGGGGTCATCCGTGGGAGCGAAGGTGTAGATGTAGCGCACGAGCTTGCTCTCCACCCCGCGGACCCGGTTCAGCTGGTCCGAGACGGCTCGGAAGTCGGCGGAGCTCTCGACGCGGTCCGTCACGTCCGGGGGAAGATCTTTGGCGATCCTGGCGCGCAATCGCGCCAGGGCTTCCGTGTCCACGACGTTCGTCCCCAGGCGGGCAAGGTCAAGGACCCTTCCCTGCATCTGGCGCAACAGGCCGGCGTTCAGGATGCTGTAGACGCTCAGGGAGAGCAGGCCGCTCACCGCCATCCCGACGATGAGGAACGTGAGAATGATCTTCAGCCGAAGGCTGAAGTTGACGCGCACGGTCTTGACCCTCCCGCCGCCATTTTCATCCGCCATCCCTCAGCCTCTTCACCGGCAGCCCCCAGTCCCGAGCGAGCTGGAGAGCCGCTTCCTCCGCGGACCGAAACACGAGAGCGGGGATCCCGACCGCCCGGGCCCCCGCGGCATTTTCCGGCACGTCATCGAGGAAGACGCACTCCTCGGGCGACGCGCCGAGCTTTTCCAGGCACAGCCGGTATATCGCAGGGTCCGGCTTGACCAGAAAATGCTCGCAGGAGAATACGGCCACGTGGAAATCCCTGATCCACCGGAACTGCCCGTCCGCCCGCATGAAGGCGAGCTTCTCCGAGGGCATATTGGAGAGGATGGCGGTGCGATACCCCGCCCCGCGAAGCTCGTAGGACCAGTCAACGACCCTTTGATTGACCCGAGACCACCCCAGGGCATCCTCACGTTCGATGCGGCCCAGCAGGTCCGGCGTCGCCTCCACTCCGCCCGCGGCGAAAAGGCGGCGCCAGTACTCGTCCGTGTCCAGCGTGCCCCTGTCCAGCTCAATCCTGTCCCGCCGGTAGGCGGCGTGAAACTCGGCGGGTGAGAGATGCGTGAGGCTCATCATGGCAGCCTCCCTCTCGGGGTCCAGAGGCAGCCCAAGCACCCCGCCGAAGTCGAAGATCACCGTTGTGAGAGTCGTCATCAGACCACGTAGTCCGGCCTCATGGGCGCAAAGCACTCGATGACCTCGCTGTCCTCCAGGACCTCCGCGCCGTGCTTCTCCCGCGGGGCAAAACAATAGCCGGTCCCCGCTTCAGCGACGAACCCTTCCCCTCCCTCACGGGTCATGCGAAGCCTGCCGCGAATCACGTATCCGTTCTGGGCGGCGTCATGGCTGTGGAGGGGAACCATCGCATTCTGTTTCATGGTGAAATGACAGACCATGATCTGGTCGTTGTACGCGAGGGTGGCGCGCACGATTCCCGCCGGATTCTCGACGAGGGGGGAATCTCCCGCGCGTGCAACGCGACGTGCTGGTTGCTGTGGCATTCCGGTATCATAGCCCCCCCGGGTCATCCGTTCAATCCTAGCGGATAATTAGCGGGATAGGGCAGAAGCTTAACGCCATCCCCATAGCCCCGAGGCGGCCCAAGGGCTACTGTGGATGCATGAACGCTCAATTGATCATAGCGGGAGTCATTGGAGTCTTCCTTCTCTTCTACCTCATCTATTCCATCGTGCGTCCGGACAAGTTCTAGGAGGCAGCAATGAGCACCTCAAACTGGATTCAACTCATCGTGTACCTCGGGATTCTCTTTGCCCTGGCGCCTTTCCTCGGCAAGTTCATGGCCCGCGTCTACGGGGACGAGAAGCACATCCTCTCATTCCTCAAGCCGCTGGAGAAGGGAATCTATCGGATCTCGGGGATCGATTCGAGCCAGGAGATGAACTGGAAGCAGTACGCCGCGGCGCTGCTCGCGCTGAACATCCTCGGCTTCCTGTTCCTGTACCTGCTCCTGGTGACGCAGAAATGGCTGCCGCTGAACCCCGCAAAGATCGACAACATGTCCTGGCATCTGGCGCTGAACACCGCGGTCAGCTTCATGACGAACACGAACTGGCAGAACTACGGCGGGGAGAATGCCGCCAGCTACCTCTCCCAGATGGCGGGGCTGGCGGTGCAGAACTTCCTGAGCGCTGCCACGGGCATGGCGGCCCTCCTGGTCCTCGTCAGAGGGATCGCGAACAGGCCGAGAAACGGCACCACGAGGCTGGCAATGAACAACGTTCAGCTGGGCAACTTCTGGGTCGACCTGACTCGCTCCACGCTGTACATCCTCCTGCCCCTGTCGCTGATTCTCGCCGTCCTGCTCATGTCGCAGGGAGTGATCCAGACTTTTGCCGGCCCGGTCCACGCTGTGACGCTGGAGGGAAAAGATCAGGTCATCCCCCTGGGACCCGCTGCGTCTCAGATCGCGATCAAGCAGCTGGGGACGAATGGTGGAGGGTTCTTCAACGCGAACTCGTCGCATCCCTTCGAGAACCCCACGCCGCTGTCCAGCCTGTTTGAGATGCTCGCGATTCTCCTCATCCCCGTGGCAACCCCCTTCGCCTACGGACGGATGGTCAGGAACAGGAGCCAGGGATACTCGCTCTTTGCAGCCAAGACCGTTCTCTTTGCCATCGGACTCATCGTGATCCTCTTTGCCGAATACGGCTTCAACGGCATGACGGGAGGCCACGGCACCATGGAGGGACGGGAAACGCGCTTCGGGATTGCGGGAAGCGCGCTGTGGGCTGAGGCGACCACGGTGACATCCAACGGATCGGTCAACTCGATGCACGACAGCTTCTCGCCCATAGGGGGTATGGTTCCCCTCACGAACATCCTGCTCGGAGAGATCATCTATGGAGGCGTGGGGTGCGGGATGTACGGGATGCTCGTCTTCCTGTTCGTCACGGTCTTCATCGCCGGGCTGATGGTCGGCAGGACGCCGGAATACATGGGAAAGAAGATCGAGACGCGCGAGATGCAGCTCTCCGTGCTCGCGATCATCGGGCAGACCTGCACCGTCCTGTTCCTTGCCGCGGCCGGTGTCGCCACCAAGACGGGGCTCTCCAGCCTCAACAACCAGGGACCGCACGGGTTGACGGAAATCCTGTACGTGTTCGGCTCCAGCGTCGGGAACAACGGCAGCGCTTTTGCCGGCCTGAACGGCAACACGGTCTTCTATAATACCCTGGGAGCCTTCGCGATGCTCGTGGGCAGATTCGTGCTCGTGATCCCGGTCTTCGCAATCGCCGGAAGCCTGGGGGCCAAGACTCCCATCCCCGCCAGCGTGGGGACATTTGCAACCAATAACACGATCTTCGTGGTCCTGCTCGTGATCACGATCATCATCATCGCGGGGCTGAACTTCTTCCCCGCCCTGACCCTCGGGCCCATCGTCGAGCACTACCTGGCCCTCAAGGGCATGGTTTTCTAGAGGAAACACACTATGAGACAGGAAATTCGTCTTTCAAGTTTTCCGGTCCTGGCCCGCGCTGCGGGAATGGCCTTTCAGAAGCTCGACCCCCGAGGGGAGATCAGGAACCCGGTCATGTTCATGGTCTGGATCGGCTCCGTCTTCATCTCGCTCGTGTTCATCGTCGACGCGTTCCAGGGCGTGTATGACGGGTTCAACCTCCAGATCGCGATCTGGCTGTGGTTCACGGTCCTGTTCGCCAACTTCTCCGAATCGCTGGCCGAGATCCAGGGAAAAGCGCGGGCGGACTCGCTTCGGGCCATGCGCACGAAGACCGTTGCCCGCCGGCTCCTGAACGGAAGCGGCCGGGAGGAGAAGGTCCCCTCCATCGAGCTGCGCCTCGGAGACCGCGTGGTGTGCGAGACCGGGGACGTCATCCCGGGAGATGGGGAGGTGGTGGAGGGGATCGCGAGCGTCGACGAGTCCGCGATAACGGGAGAATCCGCTCCGGTCATACGGGAGTCCGGCGGCGACCGCAGCGCCGTCACGGGAGGGACGAAGGTCATCAGCGACCGCATCGTCGTGAGGATCACCGCGGAGCAGGGCAAGACCTTCGTGGACAGGCTGATCGGGCTGGTTGAAAACGCGACGCGGCAGAAGACACCCGGCGAGATAGCGCTCCTCATTCTCCTCTCCGCCTTTTCCATCATCTTCCTGGCGGCGGTCGGGACGCTGTGGTTCTTTTCCGACTACAGCGCAAAACAATCCGGCAGCACCGTCTTCATCACGACGGCCGTCCTCTTCGCCCTCCTGGTCTGCCTGATTCCGACGACAATCGGCGGGCTTCTCTCCGCCATCGGCATCTCCAGCGTGAGCCGGCTCATCAAGAAGAACGTGCTCGCCCTCAGCGGCCGCGCCGTCGATGCCGCCGGCGACATCGACGTGATGCTCCTGGACAAGACGGGCACCGTGACGATGGGAAACCGGATGGCCTCTTCCTTCTTCCCGGCCCGGGGAGTGACGCAGGCCGCGGTGGCGGAAGCGGCCCTCCTCGCCTCGCTCGCGGATGAGACGCCCGAGGGGAGGTCGATCGTCAACCTGGCAAGGCGTGATTACGCGGTGAAGGCCGCGAGCGTGCAGGAAATCGGAGGACGGTTCGTCCCGTTCTCCGCGAAGACGCGCATGAGCGGGCTGGACTTCGAGGATGAGCGCAGGCACATCAGGAAGGGCGCCGCGGAGGCGGTCAAGGAATGGGTGCTTTCCGCGGGCGGACGATTTCCGCCGGAAGTGGACACCGAGGTGAAAAGGATTTCCGCGGAGGGGGGGACGCCGCTTGTCGTTGCCCGCGGCAGCGAGGTCCTCGGGGCGGTCTACCTCAAGGACGTGGTCAAGGGCGGCATCAAGGACCGCCTGTCCCACCTGCGTCAGATGGGGATCCGTTCCATCATGATCACGGGAGACAACCCCCTGACGGCGGCCACCATCGCCGCGGAAGCGGGAGTGGATGACTTCATAGCGGAGGCCACTCCGCAGGCCAAGCTGGAACGCATCCGCGCGGAGCAGAAAGACGGCCACCTGGTCGCCATGATCGGGGACGGCACGAACGACGCCCCTGCCCTCGCCCAGGCCGACGTGGGAGTGGCGATGAGCTCGGGCACGCAGGTGGCTCGCGAAGCGGGCAACATGGTGGACCTGGACTCCAACCCGACCAAGCTCATCGACATCGTGGAGGTGGGCAAGGAGCAGCTGATCACCCGCGGGGCGCTCACGACGTTCAGCATCGCCAATGACGTGGCGAAGTTCTTCGCCATCCTGCCCGCCATGTTCGTCACGCTGTACGCCGCGAAAGGCGCGGTCGGGCCGCTGTGGGCACTGAACGTCATGCAGCTGGCCTCTCCGCAAAGCGCCGTGCTCTCCGCGGTGATCTTCAACGCGCTCATCATCGTGGCGCTCATCCCCCTGGCCCTGCGGGGGGTGCGCTACCGGGCCATCGGGGCGACCCGGATCCTGAGGCGCAACCTTCTCATCTACGGCCTGGGAGGAATCATCGCGCCGTTCATCGGGATCAAGGTGATAGACCTGCTGGTCCACCTCATCGGCCTTGCGTGACGGGAGGAATGACATGAAACCCATCAGGACGGCCATCATCGTGTTCGTGTTCTGGACCATCGTGGTCGGCGGGATCTATCCCCTGCTGATGACCGGGATCGCAGCCGCGCTGTTCTCGAAGAAAGCCCAGGGAAGCCTGGTCGTAAAGGACGGGAAAGTGATCGGCTCGGCGCTGCTCGCGCAGGATTTTTCCACGGACATCTACTTCCATCCCCGGCCTTCAGCCGCGAAGTACGATCCCACCAACTCGGGAGCCAGCAACTGGGGCTGGACGAGCTCGGACCTGAAGAAAGCCTACGACCAGAGAAAGGCCGACTGGCTGAAGTCTTTCGGACCGGGGGAGCCTCCCATGGACATGCTGTTTGCCTCGGGAAGCGGGTTGGATCCGCAGATCAGCCCGCGGGCCGCCGAGGCGCAGGTGAAGAGGGTCGCTTCCGCCCGGCAGCTGGGGACGGACAAGGAGGCGCAGCTCCTTTCCCTGGTGCGCTCATTCGAGGAGGGGCCGCAGCTCGGCTTCCTGGGGGAACCGAGGGTCAACGTCCTGGCCCTCAACCTCGCGGTGGACAAGCGGTTCCCTAAATAGCCGGTCGGTGCGATACTCACTCCGTGATGCAGCGCGGAGCCCTGGATGTCTGACGATCTCAGGCCTGATCCCGACGCCCTGCTGCGCGCCGTGGAAAAGGAGCGGGAGGGGAAAGGCAAGCTCAAGATCTTCTTCGGCATGGCCGCGGGGGTGGGCAAGACCTACTCCATGCTCAAGGAAGCGCGGCAGAAGCAGGTGGAGGGGGTCGATGTGGTCATCGGCTACCTGGAGAGCCACCAGCGCAAAGAGACCGAAGAGCTTGCAACGGTTTTCGAGACCATCCCCCGCAGGACCCTGGACTACCGGGGGAGGACGCTGGAAGAGATGGACGTGGATGCCGTCCTTGCCCGCAGGCCCGCCCTCGTTCTGGTGGATGAGCTGGCCCACGCAAACGTGCCGGGCACGCGAAACGAAAAACGCTACCAGGACGTGCTGGAGATAACGGCCCGCGGGATCGACGTCTTCACGACGGTGAACGTCCAGCACCTGGAAAGCTTCGCGGACACGGTGGAGGAGATCGCCGGGATCCCGGTTCACGAGCGCATCCCGGATTCCATTTTCGACACCGCGGACCAGGTTGTCCTCATCGACATCTCTCCCGAGGAGCTTCTGAAGCGGCTGTCGGAAGGGAAGGTCTACCTGGGAGACGCCGCGCGCTCGGCCATGGAGAACTTCTTCAAGAAGAGCACGCTGACAGCGCTGCGCGAGATGTCGCTGCGGCATACCGCGCTCCTCGTGGACCACCAGCTTGCAAGCTACGCGCGGGAGGGCGGGCGGGAGAGCCCCGCCAAGTCCGGGGACCGGCTCCTGGTCGCCATCAGCCCCAGCCCGAACTCGGCGCACCTGATCCGCTGGACCCGCCAGAGGGCGTTCAGCCTGAAGGCGGAATGGACCGCGCTCTTCATCGAGACGGGCAATCCGCTCAGCGAGGCCGCGCAGGAATCCCTGAGAAAGAACATGAACCTTGCGCGGCAGCTCGGCGCGGCCGTTGTGAGCATCCCCTCGGAGGATGTCGCGGAGACCGTGCTGCGTTTTGCGCGCACCAGCAACGTTTCCCAGATCGTCCTTGGCAAGTCTGGTCTCAGCACGCACGCGCGGCTGTTCGCAAAGCGCTCGGTGACGGACCGCATCCTGGCGGCAAGCGGCGACATCGACGTGGCGGTTGTCCAGGAAAAGGGAACAACGGTCGTCCACAGGCCCACGGGCATCGCCACCGTGGCGAAGTCGCAGGCGGGCACATTCTCCCTGTCCGTGCTCCTCGTGGCAGCGGTCACGGTCATCAACCTCCTGGCCCTCCCCGAGGTCGGCTATCACACGGTGTCCATTCTCTACCTCCTTTCGGTGATCGCCACGGCCTTTTTCGCGAGCCGCGCGGCCGTCATGGTCTGCGCGGCGCTGAGCGCCGTCCTCTGGGACTACTTCTTCATTCCGCCGCGCTTCACCTTCGTGATCGGCAAGCTCGAAGAC
>Ga0335078_10007722_pt1 | contig 15962 bp, 16 predicted proteins | sample Lox_Sample_32_FD_206711 | JGI IMG/M metagenome (GOLD analysis project Ga0335078, IMG submission 206711) | Soil microbial communities from Loxahatchee National Wildlife Refuge, Florida, United States - Lox_Sample_3.2 | ecosystem: Environmental > Terrestrial > Soil > Wetlands | place: USA...
ACCGTCCCCATGGAGCGCAACACTTCGGCTTCCTTCATCATCTCCGGGTGCCACATGTATTGGTCGTTTTCACCGACGTACATGAAGACGCACATCTTCGAAATAGCCTGAAGCTTGGCCTGGCTGGGCTCCCACATGTATCCAGGGAAGGCGGTAACGGACAAAAAGTACTGAGGATTCGCGGCCGCGACGTGGAAGGCGGCGATTCCGCCGTTGGATGGTCCGGCGATATGAAACTTGTTGTCTTGTATTTTGTAATCCGCCAGGATCATCTTCAGAAACTCAGGGAAAATGCGATCGCCGCCCTGGAAGAACAACTCATCGTCCGGCGCCGCCGGAGCCACCACGATGTAGCCTCGTTTTTCAGCCTCCGCGCGGAAGTTTCGGTTGAGGACGCTATCCACCGTGTTCATGGTTTGCGGACCTCCGCCGAAGGCCAGGATCGCCGGGTAAGCCTTCGCCGGATCATATCCGTTGGGAAGCACCACTTTATACTGGACGGTGACGCCCGCCACTTTCTTGCTTTTCTCCAGCAGTTCGGCCCGGAGGGGCCAAGTTGCGAACATCGCGATCACGATAGCCGCGGAAACAAGCGGCAAGCACGTCGAACTCAGTTGTTTCATGAAGGAACCTTTTGTTTTACCGATTCTATCCTGAATACCACTCCCTCAGGTCACGGCCCGGTACCGACGTTACTGAGCCGCGACTGTCAGGGAGTCGGTCAACCGGAAAGTACCAGTAGTTTTTGAAGACGGGGCGTCCGGTAGCTGATTCGATGGTTGCATCACGTCACGAGCGGATCTTACTCAATTACCGAAGTTTGTTTCTCGATCACGGGCGCCGCCCGCGCCTACAATCCTGCGCCGCGGCGCTGAGCAGAGAATCGAAAAGCGCTTTTGGGTCTGTGACTTAGTGTGCGGATGGCCGATTGTTTTGAGAGGCATAATCTGTTACATTCCAGTCATCTCACAGGCCATGCCATTCAAACTCCATCTTTCCATCCTTCCGTTGATGGTTTTGAGCGCCGGCCTGTCGCCGGGCCAATCCACAAATGTGCTTACCTCGCGCAACAACAACTGGCGAGATGGACTGAACTCGACCGAAATCAGCCTCACGCAGGCGACCGTCACGAAAAACAAGTTCGGCAAGATCTGTTCGACGGCGCCCGGCGCGCTCGATGGACAAATCTACGCTCAGCCTCTGGTGGTCACGGAAGCCATTCCAGGCTATACCCATGTCGTGTACGTCGCGACCATGAATGACACGCTCTACTTTATCGACGGAGACAGCGCGAACTGCGCGGTGATCAAACGGATCTCGCTCCTGCGATCGGGAGAGAAAGCGGTAAAGTGCACCGATGTTGGCAATGCCAACTGCGCCACGTTTGCGCCAATCGCAGGCATCCTGGGAACTCCGGTGATCGACGCCACAACCCACACCATGTATGTGGTGACCTGGACGGAATCGACGGCCAAGGGCTGTCCCGCCAGCTCCTCCTGCTTTACGCACCACTTGCATGCCCTGGACATCGCTACGGGCGCCGAGAGGTTCAACGGACCCGTCGCCATTCCTTCCGTCAGCAGTGGGGCGAGCCACTTTTCTTCCAAGAATCACCTCCAAAGGCCCGGCTTGCTTCTCTTGCCCCAGGTGGAGGCGAACGGCGATAGCGCCCTATATGTTGCTTTCTCGGAGATGGACAACACGGGAGTTATCGGCAGCAGCGTCCCGAATGGCTGGGTGTTCAGTTTTGATGCACAAAACCTCGCGGCCGCGCCGGTGGCGTGGTGCACAACTCCGAATGGCCAAGGAGGGGGCATCTGGATGAGTGGCGCGGGCTTGGCGGCCGGGGTCGATCAGGCTGGAGGACATCAGTACATTTACCTCGCCACCGGTGACGGAACTTTCGACGCCGAAAGCGGCGGATCGGACTATGGCGACAGTTTTGTGAAGTTGACCACCGCGCTGAACGTAAGCAGCTATTTCACTCCCTACAGGCAGTATTGCGACGACATCGGCGACATGGACCTCGGTTCAGGGGGCGTCATGCTAATCCCCAACGGAGTTGGATCGAGCGTCATTGATTTTGCGCTCGCGAGCGGGAAGGACGGGAACATCTACGTAATGGATCGGGCGAATCCGGGCCGCTACGCAGGTCCGGCCGGGACCTTATGTCCAGGAGCGGCGGGACCCGACTTGAATTATCAAACGGTTGCGGCGACGACGCATCAATTCTACAGCACAGGCGCTTTCTGGAACCAGGAGCTGTATGCGGTGGCGAATAATGCGCCTCTGCAGAAGTACAAGATCAGCGGCACCGCGTGCAACCCCGGCCCAGTGTGTCAAACCGCAACGGCCAGTTCTGCCGCCAGCTTTGCTTACGGCCCGGCTCCCGTAATTTCTTCGAACGGCGACAAAACGGGCACGGCTATTGTGTGGGTAATCAACGCGCACGGATGGCCCAGCTTCAACCCGGCCGTGATCCCGAAGCCGGCCGTGCTATATGCCTTGGATGCCGAGCACGTGCAAGCGCCCGCTACGATTCCCATGTTGTGGAACAGCGGCCAATGCCCGGGTCGAGATGGGGCTGGAAACGCTACCAAGTTCGCGGTGCCAACAGTGGCGAATGGGCGGGTTTTTATAGGCGCCATGGATCCGACGGACGCCACCAATACCCGCGGCGAACTGGACGTTTATGGCGCAAACAGCAATCCCTGTTACTGAAAAAAAGGCGTGCGTTACGTTCCGAATTCGCTACCATCGCGCAGGATTCGGGAGTATGATTGTTCAGATCAAACTAGCATTAATGCCGAACGTGCGAGGCCAGATGGCAGCCGAACGCGTGGGATAGTGCCGTAGGCCAGATGGCTTCGTGCGGATGTGGCGCAATGCATTAGGGCAGCGGGCGTTGACCCGCCGTGGCGTCATGACGCGACAAGAAGAATTGCGGCTATCTCAATTCCGTTCGGATCTAATCAAAATACTGGGCGAAGTTTACGCCGAGCTCGCCGCGCTGCGCAGAGAGGTCCGGCCCGCGCGCCTGTTCGGCGAAGGGCGCGTGGAAGAACTCATGGAACTGATCGCAGATCTGATCGCGGAATGCGAGCCGGAGAATCAACACGTCATTTTTTCAAAAGTGACGTCCAGTTCAGCGCCGCGGTGAAAGGCTGCGACGGGCCGCCCTCACCCATGCCGGGTTTGAACCATTCACCTTACGACCTGTTCGAAATAGCGCGGCAGATCGGGCTTGGTGTCGCGCAGGATTTCAACGATGGCCCGGCGATCGGCAAGTGAAAGACGGGTATAACGGCTTCCCTTCTCCCCACCAGAAAGAATTTGCCACATGCGTTGATAGATTGCGCTCCTGGCCTGCTCGGGCAGATGGTCGAAAGCCTGGCTGTAGATCATGTAGCTGCAGGGATAGCGCAGCAAACGCGTTCGAAGATCCAATTGCCGGAAAGAGCGGCCGCGGCTGTCGCGTGGGCCCCGAGAGGCGAACTGCTCGGCGAAACCGGAGGTGCCATGCACTGAACCGGGGAGCGGGGCTTCATCGATGAAGAGCAGGTAGTCCACGAGTTCATTTGCGGATTCCCGCAGCAACCCCGCAAGGCTACGGCTGGATGTCTTGTCGTACAAGGCGCAGCGAACCTCCCATCCCACGCGCGTAATCAGATTCATCATGTGCATCTGATGATCGAAGACCAGTAGAGCAACGATGTCGCTATGTGGGGAAAGATAGCCGCTGGCGTCGAACTTGTTTTCAAGCGACGTGACGTTCAGCGTGTGAGCGCCAATCATAGTTTCGGGATGCTCCGGATCGTCGAGCAACGCGTTTCCCATGTGGCGGCCGTGCGCCATTGTGCCCGTGACATACCAACCGCCCCAGCGTTCTTCGAAAGGGCTGCGATGATCGGTGATGAATCCGCCAAGAATGAGCTTCGGACGCCCGTCCGGCAGCGTGTAGAGACTGCGCAGGATCATGCCGGGAACGCCCAGGCTGTCGTCGGATCGATGGCAACTCAAACAATTGTCGCGATGGACAATATCAGGCTGCGTCGCCGTTTGTTGTTCCAGCGTGTAGAAGTTCACGCCTTGTTCGGGATCTTGCGCGGCCATTTCGATGAAGCCGCCGCGCACCCAAGCCACGGCCACCGAGTCGTTGAAGAAGATAGTGCGCGGATTGGCGGGCTCAATTCGCGCCTGCTGCAAACTGGTCTTCGAAAACACCGCCATCTGCGATTCAACGGGAACGTTCAAAGCGTGCAGCAAGGCCGGCAGGTAGCCTTTCTCGCCGTCGAACTTGAGCTGGATCGTGCCGTGCTCGATTTGGGTCTTCAGTCCGGCGACCGCGTCTTGAGGCGGATGCTTCAAATAGTTGAAGTATTCGATGGCGGGGTGATCGAGCGCCGGGGACAACCGGTCATTGAGTTCCGCGAAGGCCGGGACGACGCCGAGGGCAAGAGCGGCAGCCAGGATTGCCGTCGAAGTCACTCTTCCATTATTGCTTCCAATCCGCTTTATTGTTTCCAATCATCGATGGCCTTCCGGGGCAGCGAGCCGGCGAGAAAATCGACTAGCTCCAGGCGGACACCATTAGGATCGGTGACGTTGGTGATGCTGGTTTTCGTCGAGCCGGTCCGTGGATCGGCCACGGTGACGCCGCGCCCGCGCAGAGCGGCCACGGTAGCACCGAGATCCTCCGGCCAAAGCCCGATGTGGCTCAAACCGACGGGGCGCTCGGCCGTGGCCGGAGCCAGCTCCAGAAAAGTATCGCGCGTGATCTGCAGATAGGCCAGCACCGGCTTGCCCTCCGGGTTCTTAATCGTGAAGGCTTCGTGAAAGCCCATGGTCTGCGTGTAAAATCGCATGGACTCATCGAAATCCTTCACAAAGATTCCGACGTGATTCAGTCGCAGACCGGAAACCGGAGCGGTTTGAGCGTGGCCGGGCTGCATCAGAAAAGCTCCTACTCCGATGCCGGCGGCGAAGAAAGTGAGACAAGCGATGATACGGCGCATGGACGCCTCCTATCCGAGCTACTGTATCGTATTGGGAGGTCCTCCATGGCGCATCGGCTTTTCGCTCTTCTGGCTGGTCTGGCAATCTGGTCTCTGGCCCCGACGCATATCGCCGGCCAGTCGCCATCCGCTCCAAAGACCAGCTGGACGCCACCGCGCACTTCCGACGGCCAGCCCGATCTGGAAGGCATCTGGACCAACGGTACCGTCACGCCTTTCGAGCGCCCCGCCGAGCTCGCCGGGAAAGCGTTCTTCACCGAGCAGGAGGCGGCGCAATTCGAGAAACAAACGGCTGCCGCCAGAAACTCCGATCGAAGGAGCGCATCGGCGGACCTGGATCTGCTGAGCGCCTACAATAACCGCTGGTACGACTGGGGCTCCAAGGTGGTCAAGACGCGTCGCACCTCGATCATCATTGATCCGCCCGACGGGCGAGTTCCAGCATTGACGCCCCAAGCTCAGGAGGCCAGCCGCGCTTGGGGGGAGCGCCAGCGCAAGCCGCCCGAGGGACCCGAGGATATTGGTCTGGCGGAGCGATGCATCGCCTTCCCCACGGCCGGACCGCCGATGCTGCCTTACGCCTACAACAACAACTATCGCATCGTGCAGGTTCCCGGTTACGTGGTGATTTTCATCGAGATGGTGCACGACGTGCGCCGCATCCCGCTCGACGGGCGTCCCCATCTGGATCCGTCCATTCGCGAGTGGCTGGGAGACTCGCGCGGCCATTGGGAGGGCAACACGCTGGTGGTGGACACCACCAATTTCAACGGCAAGAATCGCTTCGGATTTCTGTACAGCGGGATGACCGACGAGAATTACCACCTGACCGAACGCTTCACGCGTACTGATCCCGATACGATTCTCTATCAGTTCACCGTCGACGACCCCACGGTTTACGTAAGACCTTTCACCGGCGAGCTCACCATGTCCAGGACGCCGGGGCCAACTTATGAGTACGCTTGCCACGAGGGAAACTACGCCATGGAAGACATGCTCGCTGGGGCGCGTGTCGAGGAAAAGAAGGCCGCGGGGAAAGACCCTCGGAAGTAACCGTCTTACTTTCCCACCAAGTGCTTCACGCTGGTGTTGTTCTCTAAACAAACAAATTCGATCAATTCCGTATCGGGCATCAGGCGCTGGTCCAGCTTGAAACTCCAGGGCCGGGTAAATGTTCTCGGATCGTCCACTGCGATCTCGATCTCGAGCGTCCCGTAGTTCAAGCGCCGGAATCGTTCGGTCAAGCGGGCCTGGTCGCTGATGGGCGTGCCTTCCTCATCGATCCAGCCGGCATCCCGAAACCCGATAGTCTCGACCACCAGCGTGTCGCCTTCCCAGTGGCCGATCGAATAGCCGTACCACCACGGATCCGGATCGTTGTCGGGCAGCGGCCGGCCGTCCAGGAAGATCTGCCGGATGCCGTCGTTGGCTTCATACAGAATGACAATCAGCCCTGGCGTCTGGATGATCTTGCGGGCCTGCGGATGGCTGTACAGCTGGATGGGATTGAGAGGCAGACAATACGCGTCCGGATGGTCCTTGCTATGTTCCGCCAGACGTTGCGCGCGCAATGCGGCAGCCCCAGGCAGGAATGGCAAGCCGTCGGGAAATAATGACGTGAGATTTTGAAACGGACGAGGGCCGCGAGGGGCTGAGGCCAGCGTGTTTCCCGAAGCGAACTGCGGTCCTCCAGGGACTGTGCCGGGGCCCCAGATTCCCGACAAGTCTGGATGGCCATCGGCGGCTTTGGGCGCGGGCGCGTCCATATTTACTTTTCCATCCGGCAGGCGCGGCGCGGAGGCCGTTTTGTAGGCCGGCCATTGGGCGAGCAGCGCCGCCGGCAAAATCACGATCGCTAATGCCCGTTTGATCACTGTGGTCACTTTATCGCACTCCAGCTTGATCCGGCGCGACAATATGGAGATGAGCAAGGCTGGCGAATTTCGGGAACTGCTGCGCCGCGACGGAATAATCGTTGCGCCGGGCGCGTACGACTGCATTACCGCGCGCATGATCGACCAAGCGGGATTCAGCGCGGTCTACATGACGGGCGCCGGGACGGCTGCCTCGCTAGGATATCCCGACTACGGTCTGGTGACGATGTCGGAGATGGTCGACAATGCGGGCCGCATCGCTGCGGCGGTGAAAGTCCCGGTGATCGCGGATGCCGATACGGGATACGGCAACGAGCTGAACGTCGTCCGCACCGTGCGCGAATATGAGCAACGCGGAGTGGCGGGGATTCACATCGAGGATCAGAGTTTCCCGAAGAAATGCGGGCACCTGGAAAACAAGTCGATCATCCCGCTGGAGGATTACGTGGCCAAGATTCGAGCGGCGTCGGCGGCCAGGCGGGATGCCGACTTCCTGATCATCGCGCGCACGGATTCTCGCGCGGTGCTGGGATTTGAAGAAGCCATCCGCCGTGCAAATGCATCACTCGATGCGGGCGCGGACATGGCGTTCGTGGAGGCGCCGGAGTCAGCGGAAGAAGTAGCGGCGGTGCCGCGATTGGTGCGCGGTCCTTGCTTGCTCAATATAGTATGGCGAGGGAAAACTCCCGATGTCGCCATCGATGACGCGCAGACCATGGGCTACAAGCTGGCGATCCTACCGGTGCTTTTGTTCAACGCGGTTATCGGAGTGTGCGACCAGATGTTGGATGAATTAAAGCGCCAGAGGCGCCATCCGATGCCCCTTGCCGACGTTCCGCCCAAGGAGTTTTTCCGGCGAATGGGCGCCGGCGAATGGGATTCATGGACGCGGCCCGTAGTGCGGCAGGGGCCGGTCTAACTCATAGGCGCCGAGATCCGGCGCGCGGCCTGTGAAATCGTCGGTTATTGAAGGAAGCGCAGTGCCCGCATCCACGGCACGTGAGCCAGGCTTCAGCCGGAAATCGAAGTCCTCGGGTTTGTAAAGATGTTGCGGGTCGGACTTGTCGGGAGCGTGAACTTTCACGAAAATATCGTAATCGATGAGAACGCTGTGCTGCTCCTGGTGCGTCAGCTGCCGATATGCTTCCAGCGAACTGAAATGCCGAGTTACCGGGTCATGTTCGTAATCGGACGCAACTTCGAATGCCGGCGAGTCCCACTCAAATGCATTACTGACGCCGGGATTCGGGCGGAAGCCGTTGTAATCCGACGTCGAATAGTTGGTGTAAGTGCTCACATGGAACACAGGATCCAAATAGCCGTCGCCCAGGAACAAATTGTTCAGGAAATGTACGTTGGACGCCGGACGCATCAGACGGCCCTGTCCGACAAACGTGTTCTGATACACCAAGACGCCCGCCGGGGTGTCGATGAACTTTAGCGGGCCTCCCGTGATGGCGTCGTAAACCAGGTTGCGATAGAAGTACACCGGACCGCCGAAGATGGGCTGCGCGCTGAACGCGCCCTGGGCCGAGTTGAAGCACCGATTGTTGAACACGCGGATGTTGCGCGCGCCGCCGTCGGCTTCAATGCAGTTGTCGGCCATGTTGGAAAAATCGTTGTTGTAGAAATCAATCGAGACGGGAAGGCGATCGGGGATCGGATTGGGCGTTCCGTCCGGATCGCCGTAGGTAGCGACATCGATGCCGTCGTGCCAATTGGCAGCGTAGTTGTAGGCAACGACGTGGCCCTGGCCATAAACCTTCACCGCGTACTCGGACGTGATGGGCGCGGGATAACCTGGGAATTTGGACCAGATTTGCGCTTCGGTCCAGCTTTGCAGCTTGTTGGGATCGTGGCGGCCAATGAACACGTTGTCGGCGATATAGAAATTCTTGGAGCCCGACCAATCGTCCTGGATGCCGCGTCCGATGTTTTCCAGCCGCGAATGCTTCAACGTAAACCCGCTGGCGCCGGCGATATTCTTGATCCCAAGCAGAAATGCGACGTTGGTATTGCGAACGGTGATGCCTTCGAAGTAATTGTAATTCCCGGCCATCAAATTGAACAGATTCTGGCAGCCGTCTCCATCGAAAACCACTTCGCCATCGCCCGCGCCTTGGATGACGATCGGTTTGTCGGATGTCCCGCTTTGAGTCAGATAGTAGGTGCCATCGAAGGGTGTGCCGTAAGCGGGAACAGTTCGGTCGAACCCGCCGTAAGTGAACCGGCTGTCTTTGTAGACTCCGGCATGAACCAGGATGATGTCGCCCGGCTGAACGCGCGGAGGCAGCGCATTGGAATGATCGGACTGATCGGAACCCATGTAGTACGCCGCCAGCAATCCGGTGAAAGCCGGCTCCTGCTTGGTTCCCTTGTAGCCGAAAGGGTAGACGTGATAGACATGTCCGCCCGCAGCAGGCTGCGGCACCTGGCGGGTGCGCGCCATCACGGTCCTCTGCGCCTTGCCTTTGACGCCGTCAGGATCGGAAAGCACGAAACGGCATTCGTATTCGGTGCCGGGCTCAAGGTTGAGCACGCTGCCGGCAAACATGTTCTGCGCGACATAACCGTAAAAGGCCCGCGCGCCATCGCGCGGCGCGCCACCGGACACACGCTCGTGCTGGAGGCGCAGCATCGGAAGACCGTCACGCCATTGCTGCTCGCCTTTCTTACGATAGCTGACGTCGACGCGCGCATTGCGATTGTCGTCGCCCGTGATGTTCCAGGCAAAACCGAGCGATACCAGAGTGGGCGGATCGACGATGAACTCGCCCGGCGTGGTAGTCTTCTGACACCAGACGAGCGCCGGAGCAACAGCGGCAAACAAAACTAGGCGACGCACAGCCATTCATTTTATATGCAACATGGCTCGCTTATGCCCGGGGCTCAACCTAACCCCAATGTACAGGCTGCCGAACAGGAACACATGGGTGACCAGCGAGGTGAGAAACGATTCCAGATAGCGCACATTGTGGAGGGTATCGAGGAGCAGCCGGAATAGCCACGGCACATCCAGACCAGGAGCGAGGCCGAAGCTCCGCACGGAAATACTCGCAGCGAAAATCCAGACGCCAAGATCGCCCCATGGCCCGATTAACCAGCCAATGGCGCAGAGCCCGAGGCATTCCAGGGCCAATCGCACGGTCGGCGTCCACGCCGGCCCGAGAAATGCGGCATGTCGAACGATCGGCCGCTCGATCAACGCCGTGATCGCAAACAAGGCGATCCAGCCGACCAAGACCGAACGAACCACGTTGAGCAAGCTGTAATGTAGCAGGTTGGACTGGCGGGTGTGAGATACTCGCTGCCATGACTGTAGCGGACTTTCGACGCCTGGCGTTGAGCCTACCGGGCGCGGAGGAAGGATCGCACATGGGCTCGGCCGATTTCCGCGTCGGAGGCAGAATATTCGCCACGCTCGCGGCGCAGAGCAAAGGCTACGGCAACCTGATGCTCACGCCGGAACTGCAGGCCGATTTCGTGGTGGAGGCGCCGGACGTGTTTTTGCCGGTGGCGGGCGGATGGGGGCGAAACGGAGCGACCCACGTCCGGCTGGCCAAAGTCAACGAGGATTTGCTGGCCGGCGCCCTGCAGGCCGCATGGAAGCTGCGCACCGAGAAGAACGTCAAAAAGCCCAAGAAGCGCGTGCGAAAATAGCTTGTGGCGCGCGCGGCCTTACCTCGCAAAGCATCGAAGAGGCAGTCCTCGAAAGAACCTTTTTCGTTCGTTCTCTTTCTCATCGGGCTGTTCAAGCTGGTCAAGGCGCTGCTGCTGATTGCGGTCGGCATCGGCGCAATCCGGTTTCTGCACAAGGACCTTTCGAGCGCTGTTCTGCACTGGGCGCAAGTCTTGCGCGTGGACCCGGACAATCGCTACATCCATCGCATCCTGGTGACCATCTTCCGCGTAACGCCAAAACAGCTGAGGGAGTTGAGCATAGGCACGTTCGTCTACGCCGGCCTGTTCCTCACCGAAGGCTGCGGTCTGCTGCTGCGCAAGCACTGGGCCGAATATTTCACCATTATTACGACGGGCCTGTTCATCCCGCTCGAAATTTACGAACTGGCGCGGCATTTCACGGTCGTGAAGCTGGCTGTCACAGTGATCAACGTTCTGATCGTCTGGTATCTGGTGGCGAGGGTACGGTCGCGCTCGAAGAGATGACTCCGATACAATAGGCGCGTGGAACCAGTATTATCCATTGAGCCGATGCGCCCCGAGGATTGGCCGGCGGCGCGCGCCATTTATGTGGAAGGCATCGCCACCGGCCATGCGACCTTCGAACAGTCCGCCCCGGATTGGGAGAAGTGGGATGCCGGTCACTTAGCGCCAGGGAGGATCGTGGCGCGTTCCGCTGCGGGCGATGTCCTGGGATGGGCTGCCTTGAGTCCGGTTTCCAGCCGCTGTGTTTACGCCGGCGTAGCTGAGGTCAGTGTTTACGTCGCGGAACACGCGCGTGGACAAGGTGTGGGACGGGCGCTGCTGGAGCGCCTGATCGCCGATTCGGAGGCCGAGGGTATCTGGACACTACAGGCCGGCATCTTCCCTGAAAACGTCGCCAGCTTCTCGCTGCACCAGAACGCTGGATTCCGCATCGTCGGCAACCGCGAGCGGCTGGGACAAATGAACGGCCGCTGGCGCGATGTGGTATTGATGGAACGGCGCAGCGAGGTAGCCGGTCAGTAGTTACTGAGTGGACGCAGGCGCCGGCTTCATGCTGCGCTGCCGCCGTGTCTCCAGGTTGGGCAAAAATCCGGTGAGTAGGCCGATCGCCGGCAGGAAAGAGCAAACCTTGTAGACAAAGGCGATGCTGGTGTGATCCGCCAGATTTCCGAGCAACGCCGCGCCCACGCCCGCCATTCCAAAAGCCAGTCCGAAGAACATGCCGGAGACCATTCCTATCTTCCCCGGCATCAATTCCTGAGCGTAAACCAAGATGGCGGAGAAGGCTGACGCGAGAATTATGCCAATCACCACGCTGAGGATACTGGTCCAGAACAGATTCGCATAAGGCAACATCAAAGTGAACGGCAGCACGCCCAGAATGGAGCACCAGATGACGTACTTGCGTCCGATGCGATCGCCGATGGGCCCGCCGATGATGGTGCCCGCCGCGATAGCCCCCGCGAACATAAATAAGTGGACCTGAGCGTCGCGTACCGAAAGATGAAACTTACTGATCAGAAAAAATGTGTAGTAACTGTTCAGGCTCGATAAATAAAAGAATTTCGAAAACATCAGAGCGATCAGGACGGCAAGCGACAAGTACACCTTGCGCGGAGTCAACTCGGGATGATATTCCGTCTTCGCGAAGCGGGATCTCTTCACCGTAGGACGATTCTTCTTGGACCACGAACCCACGCGCGCGAGCACGATGATACCCAGCAGCGCGACCGCTGAAAACCACGCCAGGCTGCTCTGTCCGTTCGGCAGAACAATGAAAGCCGCCAGGAGCGGGCCTAAGGACGATCCCGCGTTGCCGCCTACCTGAAAGAATGCCTGTGCGAAGCCATGCTGTCCGCCCGAAACCATGCGCACCACGCGAGAGGACTCGGGGTGAAACACCGCCGAGCCGATGCCCACCAGCGCCGCGCCGCCCAACAACATGGGATAGGTGGACACGCGCGAAAGAGCCACTAAGCCGACTAGCGTGAAGCCCATCCCAATAGCGAGGGAATAAGGCCGCGGATGGCGGTCGTTGAAGTGGCCGATGAGCGGCTGCAGAAGAGAGGCCGTGATCTGGTAGGTCAGGGTGATCATACCGATCTGGGAGAAATCGAGATGGAAGGACTTCTTGAGGATGGGATAAATCGCCGGAATCAGCGATTGCACCATGTCGTTCAGAAAATGGCAGAAGGCGGCCGCGAGCAGGATGGAGAAAACCAGTTTCTCGGCCGTATGTTTCGGCGTGTCGGCTTGAACCGGACTGGCGGTGGACTGCATGAACTACTAGGGTAACGCACCGGACCAGCCGGGTTGGATCTCAGATTCCGAGACGTTCTTTGAGAACCCGCACCCGATCGCGCGATACCTTCAACTCCGTATGCTTCGGATCCTTCAGCCGAACCATCATTCCGCCGGCGAACCAGGAGTGCAGTTCCTGCACCTGCCCCACGTTGACCAGGGTGGCGCGATGGACCCGAACGAATCGGCTGGGGTCGAGCTTCTGTTCCAGCTCCTGAATGGTATAGTCAACCGTGTAATTCTTAGTCGGCGTAGCCGCGTAAGTGAGTTTGTCCGCCGCGAAGAAATGAGTAACTTGATCGAGATCGACAAAGTCGATTTTTTCACCCACTTTAGAGGCAATACGCCGCGGATAGTCCCGCGCAGTCAACCGTTCGATGAGCTCGGTCAATTCCGGAGGGGGCGCGGCGCTCCCGCGCAGGCGCTCGATCTTGTCGAGAGCGCGATCCAGGTGCGAGGCTTCAATCGGCTTGAGCAGGTAATCCACCGAGTTGACCCCGAAGGCGTCCAGCGCGTAACGATCGTAAGCCGTGGTGAACACCACCCAGGGCTGCGGTTTTAGATGAGCCAGCATCTCAAAACCGGTCATGCCGGGCATTTCGATATCCAGGAACAGTATGTCCGGCTTGGCGTCCAGGATGGCATCCACGGCGTCCGCCGGATCGGTGCTCGATCCGACCACTTGCACCCGCTTGGTTGCCGCCAGCATCCGCTGCAGGCGCTTTAGCGCGAGCGCTTCGTCGTCCACCAGGAATGCCCGCATGGCCATGGATTGGTTAGGAAGCGCCAGCTTGAGGGAGCGACAGGATCAGGTTGTTGCGCCCGCCCACACGCTGTAAAAGGAGCGCGGCCCGGTCTCCGAACAGCGTCGACAATCGACCCTTGAGATTGTCGAGGCCGTGGCCGGCGGGAGCCGATTCAAGCTGAAACGCGGGGCCGGGATCCGAGACCTCGACGCGGAACGCGCCATCGGAACGTGCGCCTGTGATGCGAATCTCGCCGCCCGTGCGATCCGGTGCGATGGCGTACTTGATGCTGTTCTCCACCAGCGTCTGAAGCGATAGCGGCGGGATGCGCGATTCGTTCAAATCGGCGGGAATGTCGATTCGATAGCGCAGGCGGTCGCCAAAACGGGCGCGCTCAATTTCCAGATAATCGGCGACGATCTTGAGCTCACTGGCGAGCGGCACCAAACCAGACTGGTTGGCATCCAGCGAAAAGCGCAGCAGTGCGGCCATCTGCTCCACCAGGCGTTCGGCGCGCGCCGGATCCTCGGGAATCAGCGAAGAGATGGAATTGAGGGTGTTGAACAGGAAGTGCGGATGAATCCGCGATTCGAGCGAAGCCAGCTGTGCTTCCGTCGCCAGCTTCAGCGCGCGCTCGCGCTCCAGCTCCTTGGTGCGGAGTTGCAGAGTGGTTTCGTCCAGGCGTTCGCGTAGCGTACTGTAAATGCCGATGGTGAGACCGGCGCCAATGGTCAAAAGAGCGGCGAACTTCAGTGAGCCCAGAAACTGCGGCCAATATGTGTTCATGGACTGCCAGCGCAAGGCGACAAAGATCAAACCGGCTATCAACGCGCCCGCCACGCAGGCGGCAAACATCGTAGCCACACGCGAGGTCCACCGAAACCATTGTGGACGCTCGCAAGTTGCGCTCCAGATCCTCGGAACGCAAAAGAACGCAATGCCTCCGATGCAGTTGGAATAGATCCAAGAGAATCGGAACTCCACGAGCAGCTGAGACCAAGTTTCCTTGGGATCCATGGTAAAAAGCAGGATGGTGGGAATGAGTGCAAAGGCCGAATCCCACATCACGACCTTCAAAACGCTGGTGCGATACGTTGGCGTGCTCATGATTCGGCCGGTCCTTTCATCTTACTTGCTCTGGTCTGTCGAGCCCGTGTGACAGCTTAGGCAACCGGCCTGGCGAGGCGCGAGCACCTTGGTCTGCAGCCAAGTGGCCGCGGAGGTGGCGTAGGGCGTACCAGGCAGCTCCTTTTGAATGCGCTCGAACCAGGGCTGCGCCTTGTCTGGCTGGCCCAGCCGGGCGTAAGCGTCGGCCATGCCGATCATCAGCTCACCGCTCTTGTGCGTTCCGAGATGGCTGAGATCGGGGCCTTGGACCGAGTACGCCTTATCGTAGTCACTCAGTCCCTTTTCGATCAAAGGGTGGGCAGCCTGTTCGGGTAAATATTGAGAGGCTGTCAAGAGTACCGCGCCGCGAACAATCCGGACACCGAGATCGTTGGGGGCGATGGCCGCCGCCTGATCCATCTCGTCCAAGCCGCGCTGCCACAGCGTGCCGCCGGTTTGCTGATCGCCTTTCTGGAAAGCTTCACGCCCTTCGCTGACCAGTCCCATGCCGTGCCACACCAGGGCCTCAGGCTGCTTGGGGTCGCTCGCGAGGATGTTTTCGCAGATCGTCATGCCCTTCTGGAGCGAAGCGGCGTCGCCCGCCAGACCGGCGAAAAAGTAGTTGCGGACCTTGAAATCGAAACGGTCCTGACTGAGAAGGACGCCGGCCGTGAGAATGATCGCGGCGGCGATGGTTGTTCTTTGTAGTCTCATTTGGAACTCCTTGCGAATCCAGAATAGGCGGCAAGGGGTGGATTCCAAGCGAGGTTCCGATAAATGGTCGAAAAACCGGATGAGTGGTAGGAACGGGGCGACGGAAGAAAGCGCCTATTCTTCGCGTAGGGCGGCCATGGGATCCACACGCGACGCTCGAATCGCAGGGATGAGGCTGGCAGGCAGCGCCACTAAGGCCAGGAGCAGCACCGACAGAAGGATGGTCAAAGGATCGCTAGGGCTCAAGCCGTAAAGAAGCTTGGTGATCGCGTGAGATGCGAATAACGAAAAACCAATGCCCAAGAGAAAACCAGCTAGCAGCAGTTTCCCGCATTCGCTACCGACAAGTTGCAGCACACTCCCGCGATCGGCGCCCAGGGCCATGCGAATGCCGATTTCATTGCGACGCCGCGCCACGATGTACGCCATCACGCCGTAGAGGCCGATCGACGCGAGCAGCGCCGCCAGAAATCCGAAGAATCCGGATAGCGTCGCCATCAGACGTTCGCGCAACAGGGAATCGGAAATTACGGACTGGA
>Ga0335078_10007723_pt1 | contig 15959 bp, 12 predicted proteins | sample Lox_Sample_32_FD_206711 | JGI IMG/M metagenome (GOLD analysis project Ga0335078, IMG submission 206711) | Soil microbial communities from Loxahatchee National Wildlife Refuge, Florida, United States - Lox_Sample_3.2 | ecosystem: Environmental > Terrestrial > Soil > Wetlands | place: USA...
CACCGCTTTCCGGTAATCCTCCGGCCTGGCCCAGAAAATATTGGGCACAAACGTCTGCGGGTTGCGGTCGTAGAGCGGGAACCAGCTCGACTGGATTTGCACCATAATCCGGTGGCCGGGGAGAAATACGTGGTTCGCGTTCGGCAGCGCGAACTTGTACAGCAGCGGCTCGCCGGAAGCGATCGGCTTCGGGAATTCGAAGCTTTCGCGATACCGCCCTCGGAAAATGTCCGCGGAAATCATCAACTGGTAACCGCCCAGCTCCGGTTCCCCGGCAACTTCCGGCGGATACACGTCGATGAGTTTGACCACCCAGTCGGAATCCGTGCCGCTGGTCGAAGCAATGAGATGGACCATGGGCTGGCCGCTGATCTTCACCGGAGCAGTCAGCACATCGGAAACGAAGGCGAGCACATCCTGCCGCCCGGATTCTTCACGCTGATCGTCCACCAGCCACCGCGACCAGGTGTACGGAGGCACGTAGCCGACCGGAAGGATCGGCCGCGCGCGGTAGGGCACCGGCTTCGCCGGATCGGAAACGTATTCGTCGTAGGCCGCGTCGCCGGCTTTCGGCGCCTCGAAACCGGCCTTCAGTCCCGCGGTCAGATAGAGAGGCGCCGGCTTCAGCGTGCAGCCGCTCGCGCACCCCGCCGGCCACGCCGGCAGCCGCCGCCATTCGTTTGTGCCCGTTTCAAACGCATACACCGGAGGGAGATCGGCTTTCGGCGCCCCGTCGATCAGATACTGCGCCAGGAATGGCCGCAAAATATGCTGGCGGAAGTACAGCCCGGTATCGCTCGCGAAATGGAGCGGACCGAGCGTGCTCGCGTCCTCGATCTCCTGCCCGTGATGCCACGGGCCCATCACCAGGTACACCATGTCGTTGCCGGTGTCCTTCGGCTTGATTGCCTTGTACACGGCCATCGCGCCGTAAATGTCTTCCTGGTCCCACAGGCTGTCCACCATCATTACGGGAATCTTCAGCGGTTCGCGGGCCAGCACTTTGTCCACCGCCTGGTCGCGCCAGAACGAGTCGTAGCTGGGATGCTCCAGCAGCTTTCGCCAGAAGCCGATCTGCTCCATGCCATGCTCGCGGCCCAACTCGCCCGCGGAACCGGCCTTCATGTACATGTCGTAATCGTCGTAATCGCTCGTCCACCATTTGGCCCTGTTGTCGCGGGTCGCTTCCTGTTCGTAGATGTAGGGAAGGTTCTGCTGGCGGAAGGCGCCGTAATGGAACCAGTCGTCGCCCATCCAGCCGTCCACCATGGGGTTCATGGGCACGGCCACTTTGAGCGCCGGGTGGGGATTCACCAGCGCCATCAGCGGCAGGAACCCGTCGTAGGAAATTCCCAGGATGCCCACCTTCCCGTTGCTCTCGGGGATGTTCTTCACCAGCCAGTCGATGGTGTCGTACGTGTCCGTGGAATTGTCCACGGGCGTGGGATTCAGCGTCCCGCGCAGCGGCCGGTTCATCACGTAGTCGCCTTCGGAGCCGTATTTGCCGCGCACATCCTGCACGACGCGGATGTACCCGTCCTCCACGATCACGTCCGTCGCGTTGTCGTAGCCGTAGAGCGACGGCCCCAGATGCGAACTGGCCTCATGCGTGGTCATGTCGCTCGCGTCGTAGGGCGTGCGCGTGAGCAGGATGGGCGCATGTTTCGCGCCGCGCGGAACCAGGATCACGGTGTGCAGCCGCACCCCGTCGCGCATCGGAATCATCACCTCGCGGCGCTCGTAGTCGAAGCTGCTGGTCGCGGGCTTCAATACCGCCGGCGTCTCGCTCGGCAGGGCGGGATACTGCGGCGCCGGATTCGCCGGCGGCGTCTGCGCGGCCAGCGGTGCGGCCAGCAGAGCGATGGCCGGAAGCAGGGCCAGCCGGAATACCTTTCGATTACATTTTGTGGCGTTCATCGATGTATCCTTGGAAGTGCGCTGGATGAGCGGCATCCTCGTTGGTCGCGGTGCGGCGTTTCGCAGGCGAGTACCTTCATTTCGACCGCGCAGCGCTCCGCGCGGTTTTTCTTTCCGGCGAGCGCGCGAATTATATCCCCGGCATGCGCAGGCACGCCACACGACGTTGCCGCCGCTGCGGAGCTTTTCCGCCCCGTGTATGCGCGCACGGGCCGGCCGAGATTGATTTTGCCGCCGTAGCAGGGTAGCCTCACGGTTTGCACGGATTCCGGGGAGCCCGTGGCTGATTCCAAAAAGTCGAACGTCGAAAAAGGGCCGCTGATCGTCGTCGTGGACGACGATCCCGCCACGCTGCGCATCATCGAGATGCTGCTGGACCGCAACGGCTACAGCGTCCGCACCGCCAATTCCGGCGAAAACGCGCTCACGCTGCTCCGCGAAACGGTGCCCGCGGCGATGGTTCTGGACGTGAACATGCCCGGCATGTCCGGCTTCGACGTCTGCCAGATCATCAAGCGCGACGAGCGCTTCGATAAAATCCCCGTCATCCTGCTCACGGCGCAGAGCACGCCGCAGGACTTCAAAACCGGCCACGACGCCGGCGCCGTGATTTACATGGTGAAACCGTTCAAACCGGAGCGCCTGCTGCAGGTCATCCGCCTGCTGATTGCCCCGCCATCCTGAAGGCTGAAGAGCGACAACCGAAAACCGAAAACCGGGGGGATCCTTCCGGGCCTGCGTACGCTCCGAGGGTTCCTGCAGGAAGGTGATGGCGGGGGCGGATGGCCGGCGTCACCGCGCGGGCGCCGAGGCTTCGCTGGCCTGTTTCTTTTCGCTCTTCTGCGCGTAGAGCGCACGGTCCGCCCGCTCCAGCATCTGTGCCGCGGACTCACGCGGGTCGAAACCCGCCACTCCCGCGGAGAACCGCACGGGAACCATCGCGCCGCGGAAATTGACTTCCAGATTGGCCAGCCGCGTCAGCAGCCCGGGGATATGCTCGGAAGGACATTCCGGCAGAATCACCAGGAATTCATCGCCGCCCATGCGCACGGCCAGGTCGGACACGCGAATCGAGCGGCTCAGCCGCTCGCCGAATTCCTTCAGCACCATATCGCCCGCCAGGTGGCCCAGTTTGTCGTTGATCTGTTTGAATTCGTTCAGGTCGATCACCAGCACGCTGAGCGGGTGACCGTAGCGCTTGGAGCGGTCCACTTCCGCCGCCAGCCGCAGCTCCGCGAAACGCCGGTTGTACAGTCCGGTGAGCGGATCCACCATGGCCATTTTGTGGTACTCATTGGCGCGCAGCCGCAGGCTGGCCAGCATCTCGATTTGCGAGGCGAGCTGCGACCGGAGCCGTTTGATGAGCACCTGCTGGTAGATGGTGTAGATGTTGAACAGCAGCACCAGCCCCACCAGCCCGCGCACCGCCTGCTCCCGATGGAACTGGAAGAACGAATACGGGTCGGCCAGGAGCGCGGGCAGGGACATGCTGACCACCGCCACGGTGAGCAGCAGCATCACCACCACCGCCGCCGACCACAGCCACCAGTCCTGCCTCTCCAGCCGCGCCAGCGACCGGCGGATGCGCTGCATCTCCTCGAGGCCGGTTTCGATGGGGCTCTCTGCCTGCACGTTTCCCTCGCGGGCCGCAAAGATTTCTCGGCCCAAATGTTTATTTCGGCTGTGGCGGGGGATTTCTTTACCGGGAGGTATGGGCGGCGTGCTCGCGTTTGGCCTGCGCCACCACGCGGTCGGCGCGGCGCGTGGGAAGCGGGACGCGCGGCCCGTCGCACGCCTCCAGCGTCAGGGCCACGGCGCGCTCCAGCGACACGCGATGCCCGCAGGAAATGTACAGCGGCCGCGCGCTTGCCCGCGTGCGCACCACCGCGCCGATTCGTTCGCCGCCGTCCAGCAACGGCGTCCACGCGCCGGCGCGCGCCGCGGGTCCGCCCGCCGCGGCGGGCTCGCCAATCAGACGCGACTTCGCGCACCCGATCGTGGGTGCATCCAGCAGCACACCCAGATGCGACGCCAGCCCGAACCGCCGCGGGTGCGCGTATCCCTGGCCGTCGCAGAAAATCACGTGCGGCTCCTCACGCAGCCCTTCGAGCGCCGCGAGGATGGCGGGAATCTCGCGGAAGCTGAGTAGTCCCGGCACGTAGGGAAACGTGAGCGGCCGCCGCGCCACAGCGCACCCCAGCTCTTTCCACTCCGGATAGGAAAACAGGACCACGGCGGCGATGGCCTCGCGCTTCCCGGCGGTGTCGAAGGCAACGTCTGCGCCGGCCACGCGGCGGATGCGTCCCAGCCGGTCGCGCAAGTCCACCCGCGCGCGCCACTCCATTTGCAGCGCGCGCGCTTCCGCCGGAGTCACATCCCAGCGATGCAACCGGAGCGCTTCCCGCGGATCTCGCACGCGCGCCACGCTAGTGGCGCCGGCCGGGGCTGTCAAGCCGTGCGCGTGCGTCCTGCGCGGGTATCCGCCGTCTCCCGGCCGCCGCCGCTGTTTTTTCCTTCTGCAGGTGGATTCCGGAGCTATAATCCGCTCGTCTTTTGCCGAAAGCCGACGCAGGCGGCCTGCTGCATGCCGCCGGGGCGGAGTGGCGAATGATGCTGACGATCGATCGGCGCATGGCGGGCGACGTCGTCGTCCTGGACCTGAAAGGCCGTGCCACGATCGGGCGCGAAGCCGACCGCCTGAATGAAGTCCTGCGCCGCGAACTCAGCTCCGGGACTCGAAAGCTGCTCGTCAACCTCAACGAGCTGACGCAGGTGGACAGTTCCGGCCTGGCCACTCTGGTGCGCAGCTTCGTCAGCATGGGCTGCAGCGGCGGCATGATGCGCCTGGTCGTCCCGCCCGGCCGCGTCCACGAAGTTTTCGAAGTTACGCAGCTCTCCCGTGCCATTACCTGCTATTCGGACGAGGCTTCCGCACTCGCCAGTTTCGCGTAACGGCAGCGGCAGGCGCGTCAATCAGCTCCCATTGTCTTGTGAGTGGATTTGGCGGCTTGCGTGGCCGCCGGCTGTGCCTACGCGCCCTTCTTCAGCTCGGCGAGGACCAGCTTGGCCACTTCCTTGAGGGTTTCGAAGATCCCCACGCCCTGCACGGCGATGCCTTCAATCACGGGTTCGCCCTTGGCCTGAAGCTGTTTCTTCAGCTCGTCCACCGGCATCACATTCGGCAGGTCGCGTTTGTTCAATTGCAGCACGTACGGAATCGTTTCGAAGGCCAGCCCGTGCTCCTTCAGGTGCTCGCGCAGGTTCTCCAGCGTCTCGAAGTTGGCGTCGAGCCGCTCCTCCTGCGAATCGGCCACGAACACCACCCCGTCCGCGCCCTTCAGAATCAGTTTCCGGCTGGCTTCGTAGAACACCTGCCCCGGCACGGTGTAAAGATGGAACCGCGTCTTGAACCCGCGCACCGTGCCCAGGTCCAGCGGCAGGAAGTCGAAGAACAGAGTGCGGTCGGTCTCCGTGGCCAGCGAGATCATTTTGCCTTTTTGCTGGGCACCGGTCTTGTCGTAGATCCACTGCAAATTCGCCGTCTTGCCCCCCAGGCCGGGGCCATAGTAGACGAGCTTGCAGTTAATTTCGCGAGCGGGAAAGTTGATGAACGACACGATTCCTCAGCTGAACTGAGCCGCTACTTATAACATAGCCGGGCGCACGGCGCGAGCGCCAGGTTCCACCCCCGACACGTCCTGTGCACGGGCAACCTGCGCACAGCCGCACTCGCTGCCGGTGACTCAACCGATGCGCCCCGCGCCGCAAACGTTTCCGCTCCTATTCGCGATTTCTTCTCCCCGGAGGTGCTGGTGCAGCTTGCAGCAAGGGAGGAGAAAGAATGGCAATGGGATTGCCCGGGCTCAATCGACGGTCACGGGTCAGGCACCGGCTGGCGGGATGATTCGATACCCCAGGCGTTCCAGCACGGGGGCTAGCGCAGGCGGTCGAGGGCTTCGGCTTCGTCGGGGAAGCTGGGGATGACGTTGAGCAGGCGGGTGAGATCCAGGACCATGCGCACGCGTTCCGAAAGATGAAACAGGCCCAGTTTGCCGCCGGAACGCCCCAGGCTGACAAAGGCGCGCACGATGGTGCTGATTCCGGTGGTATCCACCTGCGTGACACCCCTCATGTTGAGCAGGAGTTTGCGGGTACCTTTGGCGATGGTCTCCTGAAGAGATTGACTGAGCGATTCGGTGGCCGAGCCGAGGATGAGGCGTCCTTCCAGATCGAGAATGGTGACATTGTCGATCTGGCGCGCTGAAATTTGAAAGTTTGTCATCCCGGAAGCAATCCCACCCTGCGGAGCGCAGCGGGATCTACGATCCGCGCGGCTCCGGCATCCCCCCGTTGCGCGCAACAGCGGCGGCCATCTTAGGCTGCAAGGCAAAGCAAGTCAAACAGGAGCAGAAGGAGGAGTGTTGCAGGTCCCCCCGGTGAACCGCACGAGTCTGAGCATCCCGCAAATTCCCAAAGCAGGAATCGCACGCACACGACGGGAGCAAATTGTGCGCTTTGCCGCTGAAAAAATCAGGGCATAAGAGTAGAATGTCGGCGCTTTTTTGGATGACGAGCAGCGAAGATTGTCCTTCGAAGGCGGCACGAGCCGGTTCGGCGCCGCAGCGGGAACTGAAGAGAACAGGATGCGCAATCCATGATCGTAGGCGTGCCGAAAGAAAGTTTTCCGGGAGAGCGCCGCGTGGCCGTGGTGCCCGCGGTAATCCCCAATCTGGCGAAGACAGGTCTGGAAGTGGTGATGGAAGCGGGCGCGGGCGCCGAGGCGGGATTTCCGGATGCCGAATACGCCGCGAAGGGCGCGAAGCTGCTGCCGGACCGCGCCGCGGTGTTCGGCGCGGCGGACATCATCGCGCAGGTGCTCTGCTACGGCTCGAACGACAAGAGCGGGAAGGAAGATTTGCCGCTGTATCGCAAGGGCCAAGCCCTCGTCGGATTTCTTCGGCCGCTGGGGGATGTGACCACGGTGCGGGACATCGCGCGAGCCGGAGTCACGTCGTTTTCCATCGAGCTGATGCCGCGCACGACGCGTGCACAGAGCATGGATGCGCTGTCGTCGATGGCGACGCTGTGCGGCTACAAAGCCGTACTGATCTCGGCGGACCTGCTGCCGCGAATGCTGCCGATGCTGACGACGGCAGCGGGCACCATCACGCCGGCGCGCGTGCTGGTGATCGGCGCGGGAGTGGCGGGACTCCAGGCTATCGCCACCGCGCGCCGGCTGGGCGCAGTGACTTCCGCGTACGACCTGCGTCCCGCGGCGAAAGAACAGGTGGAGAGCCTGGGCGGGCGGTTCGTGGAGCTGCCGATTGAAGCGAAAGACGCGGAAGACGCGCGAGGCTACGCGCGCGCGCAGGATGAGACCTTCTACCAGAAGCAGCGCGAACTGCTGGGCCGCGCGGTGGCGGAAAGCAACGTGGTGATCACCGCCGCCGTGGTGCCGGGCAAAAAGTCGCCCGTGCTGGTGACGAAGGAGATGGTGGCGCAGATGGCGCCCGGCTCCGTCATCGTGGACCTGGCCGCCGAGCGCGGCGGGAATTGCGAGCTGACGCGGCCGGGAGAGAAAGTGGTGGAGCACGGCGTGACCATCGTGGGGTGGTTCAACCTGGCCAGCGCCGTGCCCTATCACGCCAGCCAGCTCTACGCCCGGAACGTGGCCTCATTCCTGGCGCACCTGGTGCACGACAAGAAGCTGAACATCAATCTCGAGGACGAAATTACCCGCGAGACACTGCTGACATACAACGGCGAGATTGTGAACAAACGCGTGCGGGAATTCTTCAAGCTGCCGTCGCCGGAGCCAGTGAAATAAGGGAGGGGAGAGCGTGCCTGCTGATTTTCTATCCAACCTGTACGTGTTCATCCTGGCAGGGTTCGTCGGGTTCGAGCTGATCAAACGGGTGTCGCCGCTGCTGCACACGCCGCTGATGTCGCTGACCAACGCACTCGATGCCATCGTGGTGGTGGCCGCGATCATCATCACGGGGCGGGAGGAGACGCCGCTGGCGACGGTCCTGGGAGCCATAGCGATCGCCGCGTCCTTCAGCAACATGGTCGGAGGCTTTTTCATCACCGACCGCATGCTGCGCATGTTCAAGACCGGGAAAACCCAAAAGCCATGACCCCGGCTGCCATCCAGCAATCGCTCGATTTCGCCTATATCGTCGCCGTGGTGCTGTTCATCCTGGCGATCAAATGGCTTAGCTCCCCCGTCTCTGCGCGGCGCGGCGTGCTGGTTGGAGAAATTGCCGCGGCGCTCGCCGTCGGCGCCACGCTGTGCAATCCGGAACTGGTTTCCTACAAATGGATCTTCATCACGCTCATCATCGGCGCGGCCATCGGCATCCCCCTCGGCATGGTTCACATGACCGCGGTGCCGCAGCGGACGGCGCTGAGCCACGCGTTCGGTGCACTCTCCGCCGCCATGATCGGCATAGCGGAATATTACGTGGGCGTGCCCAACGTCACCCGTTTCGGCATGGGCGAGATCAGCCTGGAAGTAATCATCGGCTCGCTGACGTTTACCGGCAGCCTGATCGCCGCGGGGAAATTGCAGGAGATCCTTCCGCAGCGCCCCATTGTGTACCGCGGCCAGAATTTCGTCAGCCTTTCGGTATTGAGCGCGGCTCTGCTGCTGGCCATTGCGCTGGTGGTGAACCCGGCGAACACGGTGCTGTTTCCGATCATGGTGGTGGTTTCGCTGGCGTTCGGCGTTCTGCTGGTCACTCCGATCGGGGGCGCGGACATGCCCACGGTCATCTCGCTGCTGAATTCCTACGCCGGCTTTTCCGCGGCCCTGCTCGGCTTCGTGCTCAACAGCAAAGTGCTGGTGGTGGCGGGCGCGCTCGACGGCTCCTCCGGCTTCATCCTGTCCGTGATCATGTGCAAGGCGATGAACCGGTCGTTTACCAACGTGATGTTCGGCGCCTTTGGCCAGGTCCAGGCGGGCGCGGCAGCCGTGGCGGAAGCCCGGCCGGTGCGCAGCGCCTCGCCGGAAGAGGCAGCGGGCATCCTGGCTGCGGCCAACACCGTGGTCATTGTGCCGGGTTACGGAATGGCCGTGGCCCAGGCCCAGCACAAAGTGCGCGAACTCTACGACCTGCTCACGAAAAAAGGCGTGGACGTGAAGTTCGGCATCCATCCCGTGGCGGGCCGCATGCCGGGACACATGAACGTATTGCTGGCCGAAGCGGATATCCCCTACGAGCGCCTGGTGGAAATGGAAGAAATCAATTCCGAGATGCCGCAGACCGACGTCGCGCTGATCATCGGCGCCAACGACGTGACCAATCCCGCCGCGCGCACGGATGCCTCCAGCCCCATCTACGGCATGCCCATTGTGGAGGTGGACAAAGCCCGCACGGTCATGGTGATCAAACGCAGCATGAGCCCGGGCTTCGCGGGCATCGACAATCCGCTCTATTACCTGGACAAGACCCTGATGCTCTTCGGCGACGCGAAGCAGTTTGTGGGCTCGATCGTGCGCGAACTCACTGGCGGACACAGCTAGCCGCGGATCCTCATTCTCCCGATGCGTTGATTTCCCGTCACTCCAGGCCACCTGAAATGCGCGCACTATGCGTGTGATAGAATCGCGCCTGGAACCGCAGAAAGCACGCAGGATCCACACGCGGTTCACCAAGGTCGCGAAGCCGTTGCGGCCGGCTTCCGCCTGAATCGGCCCAGAAGATTCCCGTCAGGAAGCACATGCGGGGACGTGTCCCCGTTTCCGAGGGCCAAAGGGAATTTCGGCTTTGGACCGGGGCTGGCAAGAGCGGAGTTCTGGAATGCTTGTTCGGTTCCGTCGAGCGGCGCTGGTTCTTTTATTTGCCCTCGCCGCCGCGGCAATCCAGGCTGCAGAATCGGCTCAGTGCACAGGGTCGGTCGCGGACGAGAATGGCGTGCCCATCAAGTCCGCGCAAATCCTCCTGGAAAGCGCGGGCGGAAAATCCTTCCGAGCGGAAACAGATGACGCCGGCAGATTCGTGCTGAAAAATCTCCCTGCCGGAGACTTCAAGGTGGAGGTGCGGAAGCCCGGCTTCTTTCTGCTGTCCGGAAAGACGGTGAGCCTGCACGCCGGGCCCAACGAAGTGACGTTTACGCTGAACCATGCGCACGAGGTTCTGCAGCACGTGCAAGTGGCAGCCTCACCGGATGAAATCGACGCGGAGGATACCGCGCAACACACCACACTCACCTCCCGCGAGGTGCGCGACATCCCCGTACCCAGTTCCCACGTTCTCCAGCAAAGCCTGGTGGCGCTTCCGGAAATCGTGCAGGACAATCAAGGCAACCTGCACATTGCCGGAGCGCGCCCCGGAGAGACGCAGTATCTGCTGGACGGGTTTGAAGTGGGAGACCCGGTGAGCGGCGCGCTCACGTCGCGATTCAACGTGGACGCCACGCGCGCGGCGCAGGTAGAAACCGGCCGGCTGGGCGCCGAGTACGCGCATTCCGGCGCCGGCCTGCTGCGCCTGGAAACTCCGGACGGGGACGATCGCTGGCGATTCGGCACCACGGACCCCATCCCGGGGATCAACATTCAGGAAGGCGTTCACCTGGGAGACTGGTATCCGCGGTTCACCTTTTCCGGACCGATCGAGCGCGGCCACATGTGGTTTGCCGATTCGATCAGCATCCAGCACATCTTCGCGGTAGTCACCCAACAACCCAAAGGCGCAAACACCTCCGTGCAGTGGGCCGGAGACAATCTGCTGCGTCTCGAGTACAACATTTCGCCCCGGCAAATTCTGCATGTCAGTTTTCTGTACAACCGCAAACACAATGACAATCTCGGGCTGGATGCGCTGGACCCGCAGTCCACAACGCTCACAGCCGACGAGAGCCGGGCGTTCGTGTCGGTGAGGGACCAACTGTGGCTGCACAACGTGCTGTTCGACCTGGGGGTCGCCGCCGACGGCGAAGTGGTGGATCAAATTCCCCAGGGCGATGAACCCTACGTGCTGCTGGTCAACGGAACCAGCGGCAACTATTTTCAGCGGCTGCACCAGCGGGGACGGCGCGTGCAGTCAGTGGGAAGCATGACGGCGCCCTCGCGGCACTGGCATGGAACGCACCAGCTTTCTGTGGGCTTCGATGTCGCCGGACTGCGCGCCTCCACATCGGCCGAGCGCAGTGAAATCCAGGCCCTGCGCGCCGATGGAACCCTGGCGCGCGAAACGACGTTTGCAGGACCGGCGAATCCGGTGCTCTCGAATACGCAGGCCGGCGGATACGCGCAGGATATCTGGTCGATCACAAAGCAATTTGTACTCCAGGCCGGCATGCGCACGGACTGGGACCGGTTCACCCAGAGCGCGCTGGCCGAGCCGCGCGTGTCCGGCAATTTCTTGCCGTACGGGGACGACCGCGCCAGACTCTCGCTGGGCTGGGGAATCTACGACGCGGCGCTGAACCTTTCGCAGATTGGCCAGGTGTACGACCAGCAGCAGCTCGACACGTTTTACGACGCCACGGGAAAAGTGGTGGTGCTCGGACCGGTGCAAAGCAGGTTTGCGCTTCCCTCCGGGGGACTCGAGCAGCCGCGCTTTACCATCTCCAGCGCCGGCTGGCAGCAAAGAATCGGACGCAAGACCCAGGTGGGTCTCGAGTTGCTCGCGCGCAATGGATATCACGGCTTTGCGTATGCGGACCAGCAGCCCGCGCAACCGGGCGGAGTTTTCCTGTTGCAGGATCACCGCAAAGACCGCTACCGCGCCGCCACGATCTCGTTGCGCTACAACCTTTCGGGCGACACCGGATTTTTCGGCGCGTACACGCGGTCGCGCGCGCATTCCAACGAGGTACTGGATCCCGCCCTCGGATCCATTTTCTACGCGCCCCAGCAATCGGGACCGTTGGCCTGGGACGCGCCGAATCGCCTGCTGACCTGGGGATGGATCCCCACACATATCTGGGGCCTCCAGCTCACGTATTTCCTGGAGTATCGGACGGGATATCCGTTCAGCGCCGTCGATTTCCAGCAGCAGCTCGTGGGGCCGCCGAATTCGCTGCGCTTCCCCGATTACGTCAGCTTGAATCTGGGCCTGGAGAAGAAATTCGGGTTTCGCGGATATCTGTGGGCCGCGCGGCTCGAGGAGGTAAACATCACGAACCATGCAAATCCGAACACCGTGGTGAACAACGTGGACGCTCCGAACTTCGGCAGTTTTGCACGAGGCCAGACGCGCGCGCTAACGCTCCGGGTTCGATTTGTGGGCAGAAAATAAGTTTTGGAAATGCGGTCCGGCGCGCTCCGCGCACGCACCGATTCCTCGGAGCGACCCAGGAATCGCAGTTCGCACAACGAACTTCCATGACTCCCAGCCACGATTGCGGAAGCCGGTCTAGCGAGGCGTCCACTGCGGATTGCCGGTAAGGAGCCCGTTGACGAATCCGATCTGGTAGACCACAAAGAGACCGAAGGCGAGGCTGACGACGCCGGAAACAACTCTCATGCTCGAATTCAGGCGCGCAAAGCGCGGGCTCGCCACCGTGAACGGAAGCGCGAGGGCGCCCGTGATGAGCATCATGCCCGCAATCGTCCCTATGCCAAACACCAGCAAATAGGCCACAGCCCATCGAGGATTGCGGATGGTGGCGAGAACTAGAAGCGCTACGGCCGCGGAGCCGGCGAGACCGTGGACCAACCCCACCACCAGGGGGCGAACAACATGATAGAAGCCGAGCCCTTGAAAGTGCCGGTCGAACCAATTCAGCGGCGTGCGGGACGGGTCGTGCGGATGGCTTTCGGGATCGTGTGAGTGAGGATGGGTGTGGATATAGTCGCCGTGGGAATGCGCATGGGAGTGTACCAAGGGATGTCCGCCATTTCCGTGCTGGGCTGGAAAAATGCCGGAGAGCCACTGCAACAATCCAGTGAGGTTCAGAACGCCGAGAAGAATGAGCATGAGCCCAACGGAGAACTCCATGGAAAGACCAACGCGAGCGGGAATCACCCAGCCGAAGACCACGATTCCCCCCCCGACGATCAGAATCGTGATGGTATGGCCGATGCCCCACAGGATGCCGACGGCTGCGGCCTGCACGACGGAGCGATGGCGGGAGACGATGGTGGACACAGCGATGACGTGGTCGGGATCGGTGGCATGCCGCATTCCCAGGAAGAAGCCCAGCGCGATGATGGAGAGCAATCCGATCACAAGCCTGGAAGTCTAAACGGAACCGGCCGGGATTGCATGCTCGGATGGCGAGCGAACCTTCGGGACGAGGAGTAACGGAGCTCTGACCGGGATCAGCCATGCAGATGTAGTGGGCCCGCCAGGATTCGAACCTGGGACCAACGGATTATGAGTCCGCTGCTCTAACCGCTGAGCTACGGGCCCCGCACATCATCGTATAACGAAAATGAGGTTCTCTACGTGACCTGCCCAAGGAAGCCGCATCTTAAAAGGGACCGCGTGAGGTCGATTTTCTTGAAGCCGGCAACACGAACGCGAGTTCCGCAAGTGCTCGCGACGCTGGCGGGCATTGCTGCGATGGCCGCATTTTCCGCCGCCGCAGCGCACAGCCAGCGCTTCCACAACGCTCCTGCCGCGACTGCTAGATGGCGGAATCCCTTCTCCGGCGAGCAGAAAGCCGCGAAGGCGGGCGCTGCAGTGTTTGCCAAGAATTGCGCCCCGTGCCACGGCACGCGCGCGGAGGGCTCCGGAAACGTGCCGGACCTGCGACGCGGACCGGCACAATCGGCGCCCGACGGAGAAATCTTCTGGTACATCACGCATGGCGACGCGAAGAACGGTATGCCCGGGTGGCCCAGCCTGTCGCGCGACGACCGGTGGCGCGTCATCACTTTTCTGAAGTTGCTTCCCGCCGCTCCCGCTGCACCGGCGGAGTGGAAGCCGAGCCCCGCCATGGAAGCGGCCATGCGCGCCTGGCCCCCGCCGAATCCGCCATTCACTGATTTTCGCTACGAGCATCCCGGAGCGGTTATCAAAATCACGGTGGCGGACCTGCCGCAGCCCTATGCCACGCGTTCCGCAGGCAATTCTCCCCGCATCGTCGCGCGCCCGGAAAACTCCTGGCCGGAAGTCCCCGCCGGATTCACCGTGGAGCTCTATGCCGCCGGCCTCGACAATCCGCGGCTCACGCGCACGGCGCCGAATGGCGACGTGTTTGTGGCGGAGAGCGAGCCGGGCGACGTGAAGGTGTTTCGTGGGTTCACACCGGCGGGAAAGCCTGAACTGGTGGGCACGTTCGCCACGGGCCTGCATCTGCCCTACGGCATCAATTTCTACCCGCCCGGGCCCGACCCGCAATTCGTGTACATCGGAACGACGGACGCGGTCCTGCGATTCCCCTATCGCAACGGGGACATGCAGGCGCGCGGCCCGGCGCAACGTCTCGCCAGCCTGCCCGGGGATCGCAATCATTGGACGCGCGACATCGCGTTCACACCGGACGGGAAAAAGATGCTCGTATCCGTCGGCTCCGCCTCCAACGCGGATGACCCGGACACCACTCCGGCCGAGCACGATCGCGCCGATATTCTGGAGTTCAATCCCGACGGCACGGGAATGCGCGTCTATGCTTACGGCATCCGCAACGCGGGGAGCGGGATCGCGTTCAACCCGAAGACGGGCGAGCTGTGGTGCTCGGTGAACGAGCGCGACGGGCTCGGCGACGACCTGGTTCCGGACTACATCACGCACGTGGTGCCCGGCGGCTTCTACGGCTGGCCGTGGTACTACATCGGAGACCATCAGGACCCGCGGCTCCGCGGAAAGCATCCCGAGCTGAAAGACAAAGTGATCGTGCCGGACGTGCTGCTCCAGCCGCATAACGCGTCTCTCGGGTTCACGTTTTACGAAGGGAAGCAGTTCCCCGCCGAATATGGGGGCGATATCTTTGCCTCGGAACACGGCTCCTGGAACCGCTCTGTGCGCACGGGCTACGAGGTGATCCGCGTTCCGCTGCACGGAACGGGACACTCTACGGGCGAGTACGAAGAGTTCATGACCGGATTCGTGCTGCCCGACGGCAATGTGTGGGGCCGGCCCGTGGGAATCACGGTGGCGATTGACGGCTCCCTGCTGGTGACCGACGACGCCTCCGGTTCCATTTGGCGCATCCGCTACACAAAGAAGTAGTTCCCCCTGAGGTTGCGGCGATTTACGATCTCCGTTGGTGCCCCGTTCCCATTACGCCCGCGCACTCATCGCCCTGCCCGCTCTCGCGTTTCTCGTTCTCGGGGGAATCGCAGGGGCACGCCGCGCGCCGCACTCCGTGCGGACCGCACTCTCCTCCCGAGCTTCAAGCCAGCCGATGCAACAGCAGGACGAAACCTTCGACCTGGTGATTCGCAACGGTCGCGTGATGGATCCGGCCACGCGGCTCGATCAGACCGGCACCAACGTGGGAGTGCGCGGCGGGCGCATTGCGGTGGTGACGCGCGAGCCCATCCACGGCCGGCAAGAAATCGACGCGGCGGGAAGAGTGGTGGCGCCCGGATTCATCGACATGGTGTCCTACGACCCGAACCCCGCCGGGGTGTGGAACAAAATTGCGGACGGCGTGACCACCAATCTGACGCTCCACGGCGGCACCACGGACCCGCCGGCGTGGTACGGCTATTACGGTGCGCACCGCCCGCCGGTGAATTACGGCGCATCCTTTTTCTATTCGGTGGCGCGAAACGAACTGAAGATTCCGCTGACCGCTGCGGCCACTCCGGAGCAAATCGGGAAACTCACCGCACGCGGCGAACGCGCCCTGCGCGCAGGCGCCCTGGCCGTTTCATTTTCCCTGGAATACGTGCCCGGCATCACGCGCGAGGAAATCCTGCCGATGATGCGGCTGGCGAGCCGTTATCACGTGCCCGTGTTTTTCCACGCGCGCTATTCCACTATGGATGGCCCGCGGACGAATCTGGACGCGCTGCAGGAAATCATCGACGACTGCCGGGCCACGGGCGCCGCGGCCGAAATCGAACACATCACCTCGACGGGCGGCACATTCTCCATGCCGCAATCGTTGGCCATGCTGGAAGCGGCGCGCGCCTCCGGCCT
>Ga0335078_10007724_pt1 | contig 15958 bp, 16 predicted proteins | sample Lox_Sample_32_FD_206711 | JGI IMG/M metagenome (GOLD analysis project Ga0335078, IMG submission 206711) | Soil microbial communities from Loxahatchee National Wildlife Refuge, Florida, United States - Lox_Sample_3.2 | ecosystem: Environmental > Terrestrial > Soil > Wetlands | place: USA...
AAGACGACGCGCACATCTTCTGCGCGGAGCAGGACGTGCCGCGCGAGATCGAACGCTTCATCAAGATGATCTACGAGGCGTACAAGGTCTTCGACTTCAAAGACGTCGACATCAAGCTCGCGACGCGCCCGCCCGCCGATCAGCGCTTCGGCAGCGACGAAGATTGGGACGTGAGCGAAGGCGCGCTCGAGCGCGGATTGAAGTCCGCGGATCTGCCGTTCACCATCGCGCCCGGCGAAGGCGCGTTCTACGGACCGAAGGTCGAGTTCCACGTGAAGGACGCGCTGAAGCGATTCGAGCTCGCGTTCACCGGCGAGGACGGCAAAGACCACGTGCCGATCATGCTTCACCGCGCGGTGCTCGGTTCGCTCGAGCGGTTCTTCGCGGTGTACCTCGAGCACTGCGGCGGGAATTTCCCGACGTGGCTCGCGCCGAAGCAAGCGATCGTGCTCACGGTGAGCGAGAAGAGCGACGAGTTCGCGAAGAAGGTCCACGCGCGAATGACCGACGCGGGCGTTCGCGCGGACATCGACTCGAGCGCGGACAAGCTCGGCGCCAAAATCCGGAACGCGCGCCTTCAGCGCTATCCGTATTTGTGCGTCGTCGGTCCGAAGGAAGCGGAGATCGACTCGCTCGGCGTGCGTTCGCGCGATCGCGGCGAGCTCGGCGCGATCAAAGTCGACGACGTCATCGCGATGATCCACAAGGAGAGCGTGGAGCGATGAACGCCGAGGACGAGCTCTTCGAGTGGCTCGTCGACGGCGCACCGGGGGCCACCACGTCGCCCGAGGTCGTGGAGCGCCTCGCGCGCGATCTCGCGAGAGCCGGCGTGCCGATCGAACGCTTGTACGTCTTCGTGAGGACGCTCCACCCGACCGTCCTCGCGCGCCAATTTCGTTGGACGCGCGGCGAGCCCGTGAAGACCGCCGAGCTCACCGCGGCGATTCAAGACTCGCCCGCGTTCCGCGACAGCCCGATCACGACCGTCGCGCGAACGCGCGTCGAAGTCCGCCGGCGTCTCGAAGGACCTCTCGACGCCGCGGACTTCGGCATCGTCCACGATCTTCGCAAGGAAGGCTTCACGGATTATTTGTGCGCGCCGCTCCCGTTCATCGGCGGCGAGACGCACGCCGTGACGTTCATCACGCGCGAGCCGGGCGGCTTCACCGACGCGCACCTCGCGACGATCCGCCGTATTTTACGCCCGCTCGCGCGTCTCGCGGAGATCTTCGCGCTCCGACGCGTCGCGAGCAATTTGCTCAGCACGTACGTCGGTCACGACTCGGGCGAGAAGATTTTGGCGGGGCGCATCATGAAAGGCGACATCGAGGTCGTCCGCGCGGTGATTTGGTTCTCGGATCTGCGCGGCTTCACCGCGATGTCGTCGCGCCTCACGCCACGCGAGATCATCGACACGCTCAACGAGCTCTTCGAGTGCCAAGTGCCCGCGATCGAGGCGCGCGGCGGAGAGGTGCTCAAGTTCATCGGCGACGGGCTCCTCGGAATTTTTCCGATCGGCGATCGCGACGTGCGCGACGTGTGCGCCGACGCGCTCGCTGCGAGCGACGCCGCGTTCGTCGCGCTCGACGCGCGCAACACCGCGTCGCGTCGCAATCCGACGCCGCTCCCGCTGCTCCAGTTCGGCCTCGCGCTTCACGTCGGGGATTTCGCGTACGGAAACATCGGCGGCGCGTCGCGGCTCGACTTCACCGCGATCGGACCCGCGGTGAACCTCGCGGCGCGCCTCGAAGGGCTCACCGGAAAGCTCGAACGGCGTCTCGTCGTGTCGTCGGATTTCGCGACTGCGTCCGGACTTCCGTTCGACGATCTCGGCGAGTTCGAGTTGAAGGGCGTGGGCGCGAAGCAGCGCGTCTTCGCGCCGCGATGAACGCGCGGCGCCTGCCGCGCCACACAATCGCGTGAACCGATCGTTTCTTCCGCGCGAAGCGCTCTACGCGCTCGTGCTCGGCGCACCCGCGATCACCGCGCTCATTTCGTCGTTCGGACCGACAGACGCCCATCGCGCGGTCGCGTGCCTGCTCTCGACGTGGACGTGCACGATCGCGGTCGGCGCGTGTCTTCACGTCGTCGTGAATCTCGTCTGGCGCGCGTCGCGCGACGCTCCGGCGGCGATGGCGGCGACGTTGGTCGCGCTCGCAGGCGCGCTCACCATCGTGACGGCGATGCTCGCGCTGATGCCGCGCCTCGTTTGGCTCGACGCGAATCTCGCCGGAAATCCCAGCCGATTCGTGATCCAGGCGCTCGTCGTCGGCGCGATCTACGTGGTCGTCGCGCGGCTCGTCGGCTGGCACGCGGAGCGGCGCGCGCGCGCGCGCCTCGCGGCGCTCCAAGCGCAGCTCAATCCGCATTTTCTCTTCAACGCGCTGAGCACGATCGCGAGCATGATCCCGCGCGACCCGCAGGGCGCGGAGCGCACGATCGAGCGGCTCGCGAGCTTGATGCAATACGCGCTCGCGTCGAGCGCGCGAGAGCGGGTCGCCGTCGCGGACGAGATCGACGTGGTGCGCGACTATCTCGACATCGAGCGAGCGCGCTTCGGCGCGCGGTTGCGGTCGTCGATCGAGGTCGATCACGGCGCGGAGTCGCTGCGCGTCCCTCCGATGCTCTTGCAGCCGCTCGTCGAGAACGCGGTGCTGCACGGGCTCGCGGGGCGCGAGCAAGTCGGCGCGGTCACGGTGCGCGCGCGCGTCGAAGCGCGCGACGTCGTGATCGAGGTTCACGACGACGGCGTCGGACACGCGACGACGCATCGCGGAAACAAAACGGCGCTCGCGAACTTGCGCGAGCGTCTCGCGCTCGCGTACGGCCCGCGCGCGCGGCTCACGACGCGCGCGAGCGACGCGGGTGGATTCGCTTCGGAGATCCGCCTTCCGCGATGAGGGTCCTCGTCGTCGATGACGAAGCGCTCGCGCGTGAACGGATGGCGCGTGTCCTCGCGACGCTCGAAGACGTTTCGCTCGTGGGCGAAGCGGACGGCGCAGAGGCGGCGCTCGCGCGCGTCGCGGAGCTCGATCCCGACGTGATGCTCCTCGACATCGAGATGCCGGGCATGAACGGGCTCGAGCTCGCGCGGTGCGCGGGGCTGCCGCCGATCGTCTTCACGACGGGGCACGTGGACTTCGCGGCCGAAGCGTTCGACGTCGAAGCCGTCGACTTCGTCACGAAGCCCGTGCGCAAAGAGAGGCTCGAGCGCGCGCTGCACCGCGCGCATCGCCGTGTGCTCGACCTCGCGCGCAAGACGAACGCGCCCGCGCCGCGCCTCGCCGTGTACGACGGCGGAACGCTTCGCTTCGTCGATCCAGCGGAAATTACGGTGTTTCGTGCGCGCGACAAGTACACCGAGTTTTCGCGCGCGGGTGAAGAGCTCCTCGTGCGCGAGAGCCTCGATGCGCTCGAGACGAAGCTCGGCAGCGCGTTCGTGCGCGTTCATCGCGCGGCGCTCGTCCGCGCGAACGCGATCGTCGCGGTCGAATCGCGCGACGCTCGCGCCTTCGCGCGCCTCGCGGACGGCTCGTCGATCGAAGTGAGCCGGCGCGCCGCTCATCGCGTCAAAGACGCCGCTCGTCGCGCGCGCTGAAGCAGCGCGCCGCGCGCCGCATCGACACGCGCATGAACCATTTTCGATCTTCGTTCCTCGCGTTTCTCACCTTCACGCTCGCGTCGAGCTTCGCGCGCGCCGACCCGCGCGACGGAGCCGTCGACACGCCGACCCCGGATCGAGCCGCCGCGCGCGCGGAGAACGTCGCGAGGCTCAGCGCGTTCGCGAGCACGGGTTATTTGGGATCGAGCGGCGCGAGCGGCGGAGCGTTCGCGACCGGCGTGCGTCTCGCGCTCGGGCGGCACTTCGCGCTCGGCTTCGATCTCGGCTACGGGCTCATCGCGACACAGACCATCCTGGAAGATCGCTGGTGGTTGATTCCGTCGATGGCGGTCGTTCTTCCCGCGCGCATCGGGTCGCTTCGTCCGACGTTCGATCTCGGCGCGGGGTTCGGTTGGGGAACGTCGTCCGGTTACAAGAATTGGTCCGAGTACGCCGCGCAGCCGTTCAGCGCGGATTGGGCTTATCAACTGGTGCCCACGTTTCGCGTCCACGCGATCGCGTCGCTTCCTCTGACGTCCACCGTCGACGTCTTCGCGCGCGCGGAGGCCGCCGCGATGGTGATGCCCGACGACACGCACGCGACCGCGACGGACACGACGTGGTTCATGTTCTCGATCGGAACGCGCTTCGATTTGCTCTAGCCGCGCTTGTGCTTCGCGTGCGCGAGCGCCTTCGCCGCGATGAGCTTCGTCGCGTTCCCCCACTCCGCGCGCTCCTCCTCGGTCGACGGCTTCCACATGGTGAAGTGACACGTCGGCGCGCCGCTCGGGATGGTCGTGTCGAAGCGCACGTCGAATCCGAAATCGTCGCGCTGTAGTGGTCTTGGTGGGGACGCCATGATCATTTCTTCCAGTTGTATTTCTTCGCGAGGTACTCGCGGTCGACGAACACGGTGTTGACCCACGTGCCGCCGCGGACGTCGTAGTTCTTCGACTTCATCAGGTCGATGATCTCGTGCTCCATCTCGCCGCCGTCCGCGACCGTCTCCGCGCAGATCACGCGAGGACGAAATCGCGCGAAGTCGAGGCTCTTCAAGATCGTGAGATCGAATCCCTCCGTGTCGACCGAAAACAAATCGGGGCCCGGTCCGTTTCCCGCGTCGGGGAAATATTGTTCGAGCACTTTGTTCACGTCGACGAGCTTGCGCTTGATCACCTTGCGAACGTGGTGCTCCTTCGCGGCTTCGGGCGAGAACGTGTTGAGCTGACCGTCGCCTTCCCACATCACGTAGTAATCCACTTCCTTCTCTTCGCCGAACGCGCCGATCCCGACGTCGAGCACGACGTCGCGCGGGCGCGTCTTCTTCAAGAGCTCGGTGAAGTCCGGGTTCGGCTCGACGAGCACGCCGTGCGAGCCGCGCGTGTAGAAGAGGTACGTGTTGTTGTTGACGATCGGGTGGTGCGCGCCGATGTCGATGTACGTCGGGTGCTCGATGCGCACGAGCTTCTCGAAGACGTCCGCGATGATCTTGTCTTCGCCTTGCTGCGCGTACGAGACGAACGGCTTCGGATCGTTGGGTCGCCACTCGTACGTGAGGATCGCCGCGAGGATCACGAGGCCGAGCGCGAGCCCGCTCGCGAAGCTCCGCGGGTGAAGCGGCGCGTTAGCCATAGCGCGCATCCTACACGTTCCCGCTTCAACGATTGAGCGATCACTCGTCGGGCGCGTCGGGCGCGAACGTGATCGGGTACGTGACGGTGACCACGCCGTCGTCGGGCGGCGCATCGAACGTCACGCTGTAGAGCGACTGCGTCAGACACTCGAGCACGTCGTGATCGTCGAGCGTCGTCTCCTCGCTCGCCATGTCGACCCAATCGATGAGCCCGCCGGTGTTCTTCGATCCGACGATGCGGAAGTTCGCGACGATCTTCCCGGCGAGCGCGGGGTTCTTCTTCAAACCCTGTTCGTAGCAGTCTTTGGCGAGCGGGAAATAGTCGCTGCGGATTCGATCGCGAACGTACTCGCGCCCGAATCCGTTCGCGCCGTCGGAGGGTCCGGAGGGCCACGTGGAGGGGTCGCTCTTCTCGTCTGGCGGAGTCATTCCCCACGCGCGATAGATCTGCTCGCGGAGCGCGTCGCGTTTTGCTTTGTCGAGCACGATGCTCGCGTCGCGCGCGTCGTCGTGGACGACGCGCGGCTCGTTCGTCTCGAGCGGCGGCGCGACGGGCGACGCGCCGTCTTCGTCTTGCGTCTCGACGATCGCCGCGACGTTCTTCTCGTGCAGCGCGTAGATCCAAAGCGCCGCGCCGCACGCGAGGATCCCAATCGCGATCGCGAGCGTTCGACGATTCACGCGACGAGCCTACATCACGTCGCGAGGAACGCGTCGATCTGCTGGCCGAGCGGACCGGGGACTTCGTTCGCGAGCGAGTGGCGCGCGCCGTCGAACACGACGAGCTTCGCGCGCGGGATGAGCTTCTCGAGGCGCTTCACGCCGACGCCCATCCCGAGCCCGTGATCTTGATCGCCCCAACCGAGCAGCGTCGGTTGCGTGATGCGATGCGCGACGGGAAAGAGCGACGTCGTCACTTGCTCGAACCCGAGATCGTCGTACATGCGCACGAAGCCGTCGCAGTAGACCTCGCGATAAAAATCGAACGCGCGCGCGAGCGCCTCTTCGCGACCGGGCCAATCGCGTCGGTACCAAAAGCGCGATTGAACGCGGAGGAGCGGCCAGAAGAGGAGCTTCGTCGGCAAGAGTCGCAGGACGCGCGGCCAAATGCGGTGCGGGTGCCACGCGCCCGCGGGCGCCCAAGCAACGAGCTTCGCGAAGCGCTCCGGCGCGCGAAGCCCGAGGCGCAGCGTGAGATTTCCGCCGAGGCTCCCGCCCGCGAGGTTCGCGCGATCGATCTTCAGGTGATCGAGGAGCGCGAGCGCGGCGTCTTCCATGTACGTGAGCGAGTAGCGGCGGTTCGGCTTGTCGGAGTAGCCGTTGCCGGGCAGATCGAAGACGACGATGCGCCGGTGCGTGGGCGAGAGCGCCGTGACGAGCGCGTCGTACTCTTCGATGCGCGACGCGAGACCGTGCAGCATGAGCAGCGGCGGCTCGCCGTTCGGTTTCCCGACGTCGATGTAACGCAAGCGCAGATCCCCGAGCACCGTGGTGAATTTTTCGGGGTGCGAGGTGCGTGGCGCGGACATGTTTTTCTACGGGCTGATCACGTCTCCGAAGCTCCACTCGACGGCGGGAGCGCTCATCGCGTAGGGCTTGCGTTCGTTCTTCTGCGCCGCGCGGCGCACGTTGGGATCGCCCGCGCGCGCGGCGCGGTACTCGGCGAGCGCGTCGTCGCGGCGACGTCCGCTGGGATCCATCGCGTCGAGCGCGCGGCCGCGCCACAAATGGAACGCCGCGACGCGCTGCGAATCGGCGTGACCGAGCGCGAGCGCCGCGTCGAACGCAGCGAGCGCGGCGGACGCGTCGCGATCCGCGAGCGCGAGGAGCCCCGCGACGAACGCGTAAATCGATTGCTTCGGTTGAAGCTCGCGCGCGCGCGCGACGTGCTTGCGCGCGGTGGGCACGTCGGCGTCGTTGAAGTGCGCCTCGAACGCGTCGCGGTACGCGTCGAACGCGTCGCGCGCGGTCTCGTCGATGAGCGCACCGCCGACGACGCGCTGCAAATCGGTTCGCGCGGCCCGCGCGTTCAGATCGAACGCGACGTACGGACGGTTGCACACCGGCGGGCGCCCCGTCGCGACGTACACGATGCCGCGCGACGCGTCGAACACGACGGACGCGACGGTGGTCAGCGCGGAGATCGTCGAGAAGCGGCAGGTCCCTTCTTCGCCGATGTCGCCCAAGATGCTGGCGATCGCGTCCGCGTCGATCGATCCGTATGCCTCGTCGAGACGCTGGTTCGCGCGGCGGAAGCGCGCCATGTTGTTGCGCCAGTACGACGGGTAGAAGTCGACTTCGGTCGGCTGCAAGTCGCGGTGAAGGTAGACGTTCGAGTAACCGAAGACGCCGCCCTCTTTCGTCGCGGTGCGGCCGTTCTTCGAACCCAGCGGCGAGGTCGCTGAAGAAAGATCGCTCGGCGAGATGATCGCTCGGCGATCGCTCGTCACCTCGTACGCCATCGCCGCGTTCTCTTTCGCGGACGTGACCACGTACGTCCACGCGCCGTTCGGGCGGTGCGCGTCGAGGATGCGCTTCGCGTCGTCGAGCGTCTTCGCGCTGCGCATGACCTCGTCGCCCACGACGCCGACGGGGAGGCCATCGAGATCGAAATCGGTGCACGCGATGTGTTGGTGCACGACGAGCGTGAGACCCGACGCGTTCATCGCCGTGACGCCGCCGAGGAGCACGCCGGCCGCCGCGACGGACACGTACGGTTGCCCGTCCTTCGGCTCGTGGAACACGACCGCTTGCTCGCGATCCCACACGCCGACGCCTTGGTAATCGAAGTTGCGCCCGTGGAGCATGCGACCGCCCACGTGACGCGCCGTCGCGTTTCCCCACGCGATCGCGCTCGTGCAGCCGAGAACCGGAACGCCGTAGCGCGGCGCGAGCGGCGAGCGGAAGACTTTTTTGTACGCGGAGCCGACCCACAAATACGTCTCCGGCATCGTCACCGCGCGGAGGATCTCTTTGCGCGAGAGGCCCGCGCCGTCGGCGAGGCCGTTCATCGCGTCGAGCACGCGCGGAGGGAATCGCTTCGCGATTTTTCGTCCGACCGTCGCCGACAAGACGGTTCCGAGCGCGCGCGACGCGGGACGGCCGAACGATCCGACGAGCCCCGCGGACAAGAGCTTTTCGACGTAGCGCGCGAAGTACGGAAGCGGGCCGCACGGGATCGAATCGCGAAGGAGCTGACCGTGCTGGTACCCCATTTCGTAGTCCGTGCCGCCGATGCGGAGGACGTGAATCCCCTCGACGCGTTCGTAGGCGCGCTCGGATTTCGGCGTGGAAGAAGCGACGGAGGAGTGTGCGGCCACGTTCATAAGTGTACGCGCAACTTACCCACGCGGCCGCAGGCTTCCATGGTCAGATTGTCAGTGTCGCGCTCACATGAAGCAGTGTCCCGCGCCGCGGTACGTCGGGACGCGATCGACGATCGTGGCGTTCTGGAGCAGCACGACCTCGCGAAAGCGCTCCATGAGCTCGCCGGCCTTCGCGTGACGGAACACGACGGCGTCGCCGAGCCTCAGCGGTTTCTCGCTCGCCTTCGTCTCGATCGGCGTCTGCACCTCGCCCGCGCCTTCCATCGCGAGGAGCTTCAAGCCGCGCGGCAGCCACGGAAGCGGCAATTTGTCGGGACCTGCCGAGCCGGACGCGACGTACCCGCCTCCGCCGCACGTGAAAATCGAACGGGAGGGTTGCCTCACGATCTCCAGCGCGAAGAACGCAGCGGGCTCGAGCTCGCGCAAGTAAGGCGTGCGGTAGTAGTCGAAGAGGTGCGGCTTGAAGAACCCGCTGCCGACGGCGACCTCCGTCACGCCCGATTCGGGCGTGGTCGAGTCGAGCGAGCCGGTGCCTCCGCCGTTCACGAGCTTGGGCTCGAAGCCCTCGCGGCGAAGCGCGTCGGCGATCGCGACGCGGCGCGCCTTCACGTCGCGCGCGCTCGCGCTGCGGATCCAGTGCTTGACGCGGTTCGTGCTCGGCTCGAACGGGCTGTCGTCACCCATCCCCGCGACTTGCGCTTCGTAACCGAGCAGGCCGTGAAGCGCGACGCCGGGAAGATCGCGGACTCGGCGCGCGAGGTCGAGCGTTTGCTCCGGCGTGCGCAGCGGCGAGCGGCGGACGCCGAGGTGGACGCGCCCGCCGATTTTTTCGAGCGCCATGTCGAGACACAGCACCGCGCGGAGCTTCGTCTCGGCGCGCGCGCCCGCCGCGCTCATCGCCTCGGCGGCTTCGATCGAGTCGATCGCGAGGCTCACGTCGCGCCCTTCGTGGGTGAGCCGCGCGAGCGCGTCGAGCTTGCCGGGTTGAAGCGTCGGGTACGCGACGAGCAAATCGTCGAAGCCTTCTTTCGCGAGCATCACGGCTTCGTCGACGTCGAAGCACATGCAACCGCGCGTTCCGTCGTGCTGGAGGACCCGGGCGATCAGGTGCGTCGCGCGGATCGATTTCGTCGCGACGCGCAGCGGAGTCTTGCGCGGGCGCAAGATCGCGAGGTGGCGCTCGACGTTGCGATCGAACGCGTCGAGATCGACGAACGCGCACGGGAGCTTCTCGCCCGCGAGCGCGCCGCGCGCTTCTTCGTACGTCAGCATCGATCCGATCAGCGAACGTCGAGGAGCTCGACCTCGAACACGAGCGTCGAGTTCGGCGGGATGACGTCGCCGAATCCTTCTTCGCCGTACGCGAGCTCGGGCGCGATGGTGAGCTTGCGAATTTGTCCGACCTTCATCCCCGCGACGCCGCGATCCCAACCGGGAATCACTTGGCCCGCGCCGAGTCGGAACGTGAAGCCTTTGCCGCGATCGCGCGACGAGTCGAACTTCGATCCGTTGGTGAGCGTGCCGACGTAATGAACGGTGACGGTGTTTCCGGCGCGCGCTTCGGTGCCCGCGCCAGGGCGGAGATCTTCGATTTGCAGACTCATGGGGCGCATCATACACACGGCGCGTTTGCCGGGCGCTCGTCGAGACCTTACAAAGCGAAACGTGACCCACGTGTTCGCGATTCGTGACGGCGCGATCCTCGTGCGCGCGGGAGACGACGGGCGCGTCGCGCTGCCGACGCGCGACGAGCTCCGCGCGGCGGGCGTCGACGTGACCGCGGCGCACGAAATCGGAGACGGCGCGCTCGCGATCGCGCTCGACGCGTCGTCCGAGGTTTCCGGATACGAGCTCCGTCCGGCGCGCTCGCTCTTCGGCGCGCTCGACCCGGCGATCTTCGCGCTCGCGGGGAAGTCCCTGCACGTCGTGCGATGGGCGGAGACGTCGCGCTTTTGCGGCCGGTGCGGCGCAGCGACCGAACGCGCCGTCGACGAGACGCGCGCGATGAAGTGCCCGAAGTGCGGACTCGTGATTTATCCGCGCATCTCGCCTGCGATCATCGTGCTCGTTCGGCGCGGCGACGAAGCGCTCCTCGCGCGCAATGCGCGTTTCCCCGGCGCGTTCTACTCGACGCTCGCGGGATTTTCCGACATCGGCGAGACGCTCGAAGAGACGCTCGTGCGCGAAGTGAAGGAAGAAGTCGGCGTGGACGTGGGCGACGTGCGCTACTTCGGGAGCCAACCCTGGCCATTTCCGGATTCGCTGATGATCGGGTTCACCGCGCAGTGGAAGAGCGGCGACATCCGCGTCGACGGCGCGGAGATCGCCGACGCGCGTTTTTTCACGCGCGATCGCGCGCTTCTCCCGCAGCTCCCGCCGCACGTGAGCATCGCGCGACGTTTGATCGAAGCGTGGCTCGCGGAGTGAACATCGCCTAACGTCGTTGCGTGCGCTCGCGACTCGCCGTGTTGATCGCGCTCTTGGCGTGCTCGTCGCAGAGCGCGTCGCCTTCGGTGCCGCTCGCGCCGGGCGCGCCGTGGCCGAAGTTCCGCGCGGACGCGGCGCAGACCGGGCGCAGCGCGATCGCGCCGAGCACGACGAAGAGCGGCGCGCCGTGGAGCTTCGCGACGGGACGCGGCATCTTCAGCTCGCCCATCGTCGCCGCCGACGGCACGATTTACTTCGGCTCCGCGGATCGAAACTTTTACGCGCTCCATCCCGACGGCACGCTCGCGTGGAGCATCGCGACGGGCGAAATCATCGACTCGTCGGGTCTGCTCGACGATCGCGGCCGCGTCTATTTCGGATCGGGCGACGGCATCTTGCGCGCAGCCGACGCGACGACGGGCTCCGTCGCGTGGACGTTCCAAGCCGACGATCCGAGCGTGAACGGCGCGTTCATCAATTGGTTCGAAGGCAACGTCGCGATCGGACCCGACGGAACGCTCTACGTGCCGAACGACGATTTTTTCTTTTACGGAATCGATCGCGACGCGGGCACCGCGCTCTTTCGCTACCGCATGCCCGATCAAACGTGGTCGCTTCCGGCGATCGACACGACGACCACGCCCGCGACGCTCTTCATCGGCAACAACAACCTGCTCCCCGCGCTCGGGAAAAATACGTTTTCGATTTCGGGCGACGGATCGACCACGAACTGGGCGGTTTCGTCGCTCGGCACCGTGGCGGCGAGCCCGCTGCTCACCGCGAACGCCGTGATCGTCGGAGGGTTCGACGGATTCGTGCACGCGTACTCGCCCGACGACGGCACCGAGCTCTGGAACGTCGCGGCGCGCGATCACATCTACGCGAGCGCGGCGCTCGCGAGCGACGGCACGATCATCGCACCCTCCGTGGACGGGACGGTCTACGCGATGGACGCGCGTGGCAACGTGCGCTGGACGTTCGACGCGGGAACGCCGATTCGGTCGTCTCCCGCGATCGACGGCGCGGGCAACGTGTACTTCGGCGGCGGCGACGGAAGGCTCTACGTGCTCAATCCAGACGGCTCGCTGCGCTGGGCGATGAAGCTCATCGACGACGTGCGAAACGATCTCAACGCGTCACCCGCGCTCGGACCGAACGCGATCTACATCGGCGGCGAGAGCGGCGAGCTCTTCGGCGTTCCGTACGATTGGTGTCTCGAGCAAGCGCAGAGCGATCCGCGCTGCGGACCCGGCGTGCCCGTCGCGGACGGCGCGTCGCTCGTGTGGACGAACTTGTTCGGCGATCCGCTCGCGTCGCCCGAGTCGCTCGACGCGAACGAACGCATCACGCTCGCGCTCACGCTGAAACAAAACGGAACCGAGCAGCTCGCGATCCTCGACTCGAGCGCGATCCAAGTCACGACGACTCCGCAGACGAACGTCACGGTGAGCGTCTCCGGCGACGGCAAGTTCATGTCGATCACGCCGAACGCGACGTGGACGCCGGGTCCGCTCGACGTCGCCGTGAGCGCGCAGTACCTCGTCGATTTGGAGCGCGATGGGCTCCGATTGAGCGGCGGGCAACCCGGCGGCGCCGCGCAGGCGACGTTCCACACGACGATCAACGCGCCGAGCGGCGGCGCGATCGATCCGAGCGCGACGTACGAAGTCTTCCGTCTCGCGGTTCCGCTCCCGACGGTGATGCCGAGCTACAACCAAATCGGGTTCGACTCGCTCCACTATTTGTTCTCGACGGTCGAGCTCTCGAACGGCGTCGGCGTCGCGTGGATGATCGGCGCGATGCTCCCGGAGGGTCAGAGCGCGAGCGTCCCCGATCCGACGACGAAGGCGTTCTTCCCGCTCGTGCTCGACGTGACCAACGACGTCGTCACGATGAACGCGCTCTCGGGGCTCGACGTCACCGTCTCGAATCTGTCGCTCCCGTTCTCGTCGTTTCGCGTCGCGACGAGCTTCGACTCGACCAGCGCGCCGAACGGGACGTGCGAGCTCGCGGGGAGCTCCGTGTGCGGCGACATCCCGTTCTACGGTCCGTACTTGCAGCAGCTCGGTTTGTGCAATCCGCAGACGGACGTCGTGCAGTTCCTCGGCGCGGCGAACGTGCAGGAGCGGAGCGATCTCGTCGCGCCGAGCGGCGTCGGACAAGTCGCGTTCTCGGAGACGTCGAGCGCGCTCGTCGCGACGCTCACCGGATCGAGCGTCGTCGCCGCGGATCACGTCGTCGCGCTCCTCGCGATCGACGCGTCGACCGGCGCGCCCGTCGCGCTTCCTTATGCGACCTCCACCGCCGTCACTGCGAACTCCGACGGCACGCTCGCGTCGGTCTCCGTTCCGACGAGCGGCACCCTCCCCGCTTCGATTCGCACGTACCTCATGATCGACACGTTCGTCGGCGCGAAGGGCACGGTGCCCTGAACGCCCTGACTCTTGCCGCGGCGCGCGCTTCGCCTTACTTCATCAGGTCATGGCCACCGCATACATCGTCGACGCAGTTCGTTCGCCGCGCGGGCGCGGCAAAGCCGGCAAAGGCGCGCTCTCGGGAGTTCATCCGCAACGCATCCTCGCGCAAGTGCTGCAAGGTCTCGCGAAGAAGGCGGGCTTCGATCCGAAGCACGTCGACGACGTGATCGTGGGTTGTGTGTCGCAGGCGGGCGAGCAGGGCGCGAACATCGCGCGGAACGCGGTGCTCGACGCGGGCTGGCCAGAAGAGGTCGGCGGCACGACCGTGAACCGCTTCTGCGGCTCGGGTCTTCAAGCGATCGATTTCGCTGCGATGGGCGTCATGGCGGGAGTGCAACCGCTCGTCGTCGCGGGCGGCGTCGAGTCGATGTCGCGCGTGCCGATGGGCTCGGACGGCGGCGGCATGGACGGAAACAACGCGCACCTTCGCAAGACGATCGTGCAGGTCCCGCAAGGAATCAGCGCCGACTTGATCGCGACGCTCGAGAACTTCGAGCGCAAGGACGTCGACGCGTGGGCGGTGCGCTCGCAGCAGCGCGCGGGCGTCGCGCTGAAGGAGGGCCGCAACGCGAAGAGCCTCGTCCCGATCTTCCTCGACGACGGCAAGCTCGCGCTCGACAAAGAAGAATACCCGCGACCGGACACGACGATCGAAGCCGTCGGCAAGCTCGAGCCGGCGTTCCTCCAAATGGGCGCGGTGCCCGTCGGGCCGAACGGCGAGACGCTCGATCAAATCGCGCTCGCGAAATATCCGCAGGCCGGGAAAATCAATCACGTGCACACTGCGGGCAATTCGAGCGGGATCGTGGACGGCGCGGCGGCGGTCGCGATCGCGTCCGAAGCCGCGGTGAAGGAGCTCGGGCTCAAACCGCGCGCGAAGATCCGCGCGATGGCGACGATCGGCGCCGAGCCCGTCATCATGCTCACCGCGCCCGCGCCTGCGTCGCTCAAAGCGCTCAAGCTCGCGGAGATGACCGCGAAGGACATCGACCTGTGGGAGATCAACGAAGCGTTCGCGGCGGTCGTGCTCCAGACGATCCGCAAGCTCGGCATCGATCCGGAGAAGGTGAACGTCAACGGCGGCGCGATCGCGCTCGGTCACCCGCTCGGCGCGACGGGCGCGATGCTGCTCGGCACCGCGCTCGACGAGCTCGAGCGGCGCAACGCGCAGACCGCGTGCGTCACGCTCTGCATCGGCGGCGGTCAGGGCATCGCGACGATCCTCGAGCGCGTCTGACTACGGAAGATCGAACACGATCGCTTCGCTCGGCGCGTCGCCCGCGCCGACGAGCGTGATCGTCTTCGCTTCTTCGATCGACGCAGCGTCGCCCGCGTCGAGCTTCGTCCCGTCGACTTCGATGCTGCCGCGCGCGACGTGGACCCACGCGCCGCGCTTCGGCGCGAGGACGTGCGCAGCCGACTCGCCTCGCGCGAGGAGCGTCACGAGCATCTGCGCGTCTTGGTGAATCGTGACGGATCCGTCGCGCCCGTCGGGTGACGCGACGACGCGCAACTTCCCGCGCCGATCGCTCTCCGAAAACGTCTTCTGCTCGTAACCCGGCGCGTGCCCGGCGCGGTCCGGCAAGATCCAAATCTGGAGAAAATGCACGAGCTCGCTCTTCGACGCGTTGAACTCGCTGTGGAAGACGCCCGTCCCCGCGCTCATCCGCTGGACGTCGCCGGGGCGGATGATCGATCCGTTCCCCATGCTGTCTTTGTGCTCGAGCGCGCCTTCGAGGACGTAGGAGACGATCTCCATGTCGCGGTGCGAGTGGCGGCCAAAGCCTTGACCCGGCTGGACGCGGTCCTCGTTGATCACGCGGAGCGCGCGAAATCCCATGTGCGCGCGATCCATGTAATCTGCAAACGAGAACGTGTGGTAGCTCTCGAGCCAGCCGTGCTCGGCGTGACCACGTTCGAGCGCGCGACGGATCTTCATGGCGAGGTGATAGCACGATGATGACGCGTTTCTTGTTGGTGTGTCTCGCGGGCGCGGCTGGAACGGGCACGCGCTACCTCGTCGGGCTCGGCGCCGCGCGCGCGTTCGGCACCACGTTTCCGTACGGCGTCCTCATCGTGAACGTGGTCGGTTGTTTCTTGATCGCAGCGATCGTCGAGGCGTCGCTCGTGTCGACGCACGTCACCGACACCGCGCGCATCATCGCGACGACGGGCTTCATGGGCGGCCTCACGACCTACTCGAGCTTCAACCAGGACACGACGACGCTCTTTCGCGCGGGCGCGCGCGCGATCGCGATCACGAACATCGGCCTCACGCTCTCGCTTTGTTTCCTCGCGGGGCTCGCGGGCATCGCGGTGTCGCGCGTGGTCCTCGGGCCGTGACGGACAAGCCGCACGGGTGGAAAGCGCGCGTCACGAGCGAGCGGACGACGTTCACATTTCGCGTCAACTCGTGGCTGCGTTGGATGTTCACCGCGGTGTTCATCGCGACTCCGTTCACGTACCTCGCGCAGTCGATGACGCTCGCGGCGAT
>Ga0335078_10007725_pt1 | contig 15958 bp, 17 predicted proteins | sample Lox_Sample_32_FD_206711 | JGI IMG/M metagenome (GOLD analysis project Ga0335078, IMG submission 206711) | Soil microbial communities from Loxahatchee National Wildlife Refuge, Florida, United States - Lox_Sample_3.2 | ecosystem: Environmental > Terrestrial > Soil > Wetlands | place: USA...
GCCGCGCACAAGCGGCCCAAGCGCTATCTGGCGCTTGCGTCCTGGCCGCGCAATGCGCAGGGGAAGGTCAACCGTCGGGAGCTGCAGGCGCTCGCCCAGCAGGCGGCAGGCGGGGTCAACTCGCGTGCGCCTTGACCCAGGCGGCGAGCGGCGCCGGCAGGGCGTGGCGCTCGCGGCTGCGGGTGGCGACGCACACGTGCTCGGTGTGCACGCGTGCGGCCAGCTTGTCGGGCGGGCCGAGCCGGTGCAACTCGCAGTCGAGAGCGAAGCTTTGTTCGTCGAGCGGCGCCGCGGTGAGCGTGACCCGGATGCGGTCGCCGCAGGCGAGCGGGCGCAGGTACTCGGCGCGGCTCCCGGCGATCGGCACGACGACGGCATGCTCGCTGAAAAACGACTTCAGGTCGATGCCGGCCGCGGCGAGGGACTCCTCATAGGCCTCGTGGCAGATGGCGAGGTAGTTGGGAAAATAGACCACGCCGGCGGCGTCCGTGTCGCCGAAATGAATCGTCCGCAGGTAGGCGAAGGCCATGGCCCCATGGAAAGCACAGAACCGGCGGAAAGGAAAGCCGTCCGCGCGGCGGGTCTTGAGGTTTGCCGGCGCCTGCATGTACTTTGGGACAGGGGATGACGCCGCATGACCAGGCATGAAATCGCCGCCGCGCTCGAGGAGATCGGGGTGTTGCTGGAGTTGAAGGGGGAGAATCCCTTCAAGGTCCGTGCGTACCAGGCTGGCGCCCGGGCGCTGGAGACGCTCGAGGAGGATTTGGACAAGGTCGTGGCCGAGGGCCGGCTGGAAACGATCAAGGGCATCGGCGAGGCCCTGGCGCGCAAGATCACCGAACTGCATATCACCGGCCGGCTCGGGTTTCTGGAGAAACTGAAGGCGGGGACGGCGCCGGGCTTGGTCGAGATGCTGCAGATCCCCGGGCTGGGGGCCAGGAAGGTCAAGACGCTGCACGAGCGCCTCGGCGTAAGTTCGGTCGCGGAGCTGGAGCGGGCGTGCACGGAGGGCCGTGTGGCGGCGCTCGACGGCTTTGGCGAAAAGAGCCAGGAGAAGATCCTCACCGGCATCCGCCACCGCGCGGCTTATGCCCGGCGGCACCTGTGGTGGGAGGCAGCGGCGATCGCGGAGCCCATTCTGCAGGGTCTTCGGGCGCTCCCGCAGGTGCAGCGGGCGGCCCATGCGGGCAGCCTGCGGCGCGGGTTGGAGACCGTGGGTGACCTCGACTTTCTCGTCGCGGCGGAGGAGTGGGCGCCGATCGCCGAGTGGTTCACCGCCCGCCCGGAAGTGCAGGAAGTGACGGCGCGGGGCGAGACCAAGACGAGCGTGCGGCTGACGGGCGGGCTCCAGGCCGACCTGCGGATCGTGCCGCCAGCGCAGTTCGTTTTCGCGCTGCACCATTTCACCGGCTCGAAGGACCACAACGTGCAGATGCGACAGCGGGCGCAGGCGCGCGGGCTGAGCCTGAGCGAATGGGGACTGGAGCCGGCCGCGGGCGAGGGCACCGTGAAGGCCAAGGCGGCGGCGGAAAAGCCGCGGCCCCGGGCGATCCGGACCGAGGCGGATCTTTTCGCCGCGCTCGGGTTGCATGAGATTCCGCCCGAGCTGCGCGAGGGGAGGGGCGAGATCGAGGCCGCGGAGAGGGCCAAACTGCCGCGGCTGGTCGAGTTGGCCGATCTCCGCGGCGCCTTTCACAACCACACGACCGCGTCCGACGGCCACAACACGCTCGTGGAAATGGCGGCCGCCGCGCAGGCCCGCGGCTGGGAGTACCTGGGCATCGCCGACCACTCCAAATCGAGCTTCCAGGCGAATGGACTCGACGAAACGCGCCTGCGCCAGCAGGTCGCCGCGATCGCGGAGCTCAACCGGTCGCGGCGGTTCAAGGTCCACCTCTTTGCCGGGGTGGAGTGCGACATCCTGCCGGACGGCCGGCTGGATTTTGACGAGGACGTGCTGCGGGAGCTCGACTATGTCGTCGTCTCGGTGCATTCGGCCCTGACCCAAGGCGAAGCGGAAATGACGGCACGGATCGTGCGGGCGATCGAGCATCCGTGCGCCACCATGCTGGGGCACCTCACGGGCCGGCTGCTGCTGCGCCGGGAAGGCTACACAGTGGACGTGGCGAAGGTGCTGGACGTTGCGCAAGCCAACGGCGTCGCGGTCGAGTTGAATGCGAATCCCCAGCGGCTGGACATGGACTGGCGCCACTGGCGGAAGGCTGCGGAACAAGGCGTATGGTGCGTCATCAACCCTGATGCCCACGAGGTTGGCGGCCTTGACCACGTCCGCGCGGGCGTCATCGCCGCGCGCAAAGGCTGGCTCGTCCGGGAGCAGGTGCTCAACACCCGCCCGCTGGCGGCGGTGAAGAAATTTCTGCAGTGTGATTGACGGCCGGGGCTCGCGGCACCTAAATGTCACCCAACGGTGGGGGCGGACGGGGAGGGAGGCGGAGGTTGTCCAGCCCAAAGACCTACCAAAAATTGAGTGTCCGCCATGCTTGAGGCGGACGGGCGCCGCTACCAACGATAGAGTGCCTCCCGGATAATTGGACTCGATCAGGCAGGAGGCGCCCAGCCTTCACCCTAGGAAATCAAATGGCCTCCAAAAAGCGATCCAGAGTTATGCAACTAAGCAGCCAACAGGCACTTAATCTTTTGCCTGCGCCTCAATGTGCCCGCGACGTCATGGTGCTGCTCAAATACTCCGCCGTAGTCGCTCCGGCCAATTCCAAGATGGTGACCCATCTGACACAGATGGGGGCCCTTTATCCCAACGAACTGCTCGGCGCCTTCAAGGCGTTTCTCAAACGGCAGATCGGGGACAATTGAGGGACGCGATGGGACCCGGACAATCGCGGCGCGGGCTGAGGGAAGATCCAACCCCGGCCGACGGCGACAGGGCAAGGCGGCGCGATGCGTAACTCCGTCGCTGTCGCAGCCCCAGTCCAGGATGTTCCCTCCCTTCGGGGGGCGAAAGACGGCCGGCCCGCTGCGGTTCACCGCAATCCGCCGACCCAGGGTTATCGAACCAGAAATAAATTTGACATTTTAGAAATAATGGGGTCGAACCTTCGCGGGGCGCAGGCACCAGCCGGCGCCCCTGCATTCCCCTATGCATCGCAAGCCTGACAGCCGTCATCGCAGCCGTCAGCGTCGCCAGGCCGCTGGCAAGCCGGGAAGCGCGCCGGTCCGGCGCCAAGGACGACGAACCCTGCATGGAGCGCGGCCCAAGGCGGCGGCGCGAGGTTCCGCCGACCTTTTGGCGCACCTTTGTGAGGTCATGGCGCTGTTCCCGGCGGCGGGCGACGCGGCGATCGCCGAGATGGTTGCGAAGATGCAGGCTGAGAAGGCCGCCGGCGCGGCGACCCGAAAGAGCCGCCGCGCCGGAACACCTCGCGGTCGTCGTCGGCGCGCCCGGAGTTGAAGCCCGTCCCGGATGGGCGGAGCCTGCGGGCCGGCACAGGGTCCGTGCCGGTTCAGGCTGGAGTCGTTCCCCGCGCGGCGGAAAGATGCCGGCATGCCGGAGACGGACGGACCGGAAGAGCTTTTTGACGTGGTCGACGCGCGGGACGCGGTCGTCGGTCGCGCGCCGCGTCGCGAAGTCCACGCGCGCGGGTGGCGGCACCGGGCCGTGCATGTGCTCGTGTTCAATGGGGCGGGGGAGCTCTTTCTCCAAAAACGTGCGCTGACCAAGGACGTCGCCCCGGGGGCGTGGGACTCATCGGCGTCCGGTCATCTGGCGGCGGGCGAAGAGTATGACGGCGCCGCGGTCCGCGAACTCGCGGAGGAGATCGGGCTACGCGTCGACCGGGCGCCGCGGCGCTGGCTGCGCTTGGCGGCATGCCCTGAGACCGGGCAGGAATTCGTGTGGGTGTACCGGCTTGAGGCCGAAGGGCCCTTCGCCCTGAACCGCGAGGAGATCGAACGCGGAGCTTGGTTCGCTCCGGCCGCGCTCGCAGGGCTGATCCGCCGACAGCCGGAGCAGTTTGCCGGCTCTTTTTGCCTGATCTGGCGGACGCTGGCGGCGCGGGGGGAATTGCCGGCGTAGCAACGCCGGGCTCGGGCGGCTGCCTGGGGTCAGTCGGGCCGCAGACGCTTGATGCCCGCCAACTGTTTGGGGGACAGCAATCGCCGGGGCACGCGGTCTTCGGCCGCGGCAAACAGCCGGGACCAGTCTTCTTCCGTGGGGGGGCCGTACGGTTCCCATGGCTGGTAATGTCCCTGTTTTCGCGTCCAAGTGACGCTCGCACCGACGATCGTCGCCCGGACCTGAAACTTGGATCCGTTGGCGTCGCGGTCCCACCATCCGAATTCCATGCTCATGGTGTTGGCACCAGGTCGCCCACCATCCCCGTGGCGGCGTCGGCGGCGGGTGCGAGCGCGAAGGCAGCCACCACCCGACCGAGCTGGAAGCAGCCGTCCTGCCGGCGCACGCGCCGGACTACGATCCACTCCGCCGACACGTCGACGACATAGGCGCCGAAGGGCGGACAGAATGAGCCGGTGTTCAGCACGACCACGTTCTGCCGCATCCAGACGCCCGGCAGGTGTGTGTGCCCTACGACCACGAATCGCGCCCGCGGCCGGTAGCACCGGGCGACGCCGGCCACGCGGTCGGGCAGCTCGCGCCAGGCGCGAAACATGGCCAAGGTGCGGCGGGGCGGCCAAAATTTGCGCGCCGTGTGCACGGTGCGCCGCCACAGGCCACGCGGTTGGGGCTCCTGGAGCGGCAGCAGCTGCGCGCAGGCCCGCTTGCAGGCGCGCAGGCGCGCCTCCAGACGCTCGCGGTCGGCTGCGGTCAGGGCGGCGAGCTGCTGGCGGTAGAGCACGCCGATCTCCGGCTGGTCGCCGCTCCAGGGCACGAGGTCCTCGAAGAGGATCTCGCCGTGGGTCACAAATACGACCCCGTTGAGGAGGTCGAGGTGGTGCAGATCCGAGATGTCGGCGTCGTGGTTGCCCGTCAGGAGCACGCCGCGCGGGACGTCGCGGCGAATGAATTCGAGGAACTGTTGCCGGCGCTCCGGCATGGCGTTGGGCGGCGGACCGGCCCTTGTCTCGAGGCTGTCGCCGTTGAACACCACGCGGTCCGCGCCGGCAAACAAGGGGCGCAGCGCGTCCAACGAACGCACGCGGCTGGCGCGGTCGCCGTAGTGCAGGTCGGACAGAATGCGGATGACCTCGAATGCCACGGGCCACCAATCCAACCCAGCCTGGGCGGGGCGGCAAGTTTTGGCTGCAGGGCGTCCGCCGGGCCTAGTGGCTGAACGGATTCATGCCGCCCATGCCGGGCATCGCGGGCATTTCGAACTTCTTGTAGTCCGGCGGCGGCGCGAAGAGCGCATCATCGGGCGTGGTGGTGTCGATCGCGGTCGCCTCCATCTTGAAGGTCTGGTTGCCGGCGGCATCGTGGCTGACGACGCGCATCGGGAAGGAACCGCGCTGGGCCATCTCCGCCTCCCACGCGCTGCGGGGGGCGGCGCGGCCGCGGCCCATCATGCCGCCGCCGGCGGGATTCAGAAACACCCCCATCCCCTCGGCTGCCCAGATGTCGGTGGAGCTATTCCCGCTCTTGACGGTGAACTTCTGGCATTTGCAGCCGAGGATGGTGTCGAACTCGCCGGTGGCCTGAATGTCCGGGGGGCTGCCCTGGGTCTGGGTCGGGGCGGCGCCGGCCGCCGGATCCGGCAGGGGATGCACCATGTACATCTTCTGCTGGGGGATCAGCATGGTCATTTCGCGCTTGGCCAGGTCTATCAACATCACCGCCGTCTGGCCGTTGGGGGTCTGGATCTCGGTGCGCACGAGCTGACCCTTGATCACGTACGTCATGGGCATGGTGGTGGTGCCCGTGGTGATCTCGAAACGGACTTTGCCGGCAAACGTGCCGGGGGCGGCGAAGCCGGCCGCGGCCAGCGACAGCCCGGCGAGGAGCGAACCAAGAAAGCGATGGAGGTTCATGGTTCCGAGAAAACGGGCCCCGGCGGGCGGGTCAATCCCGGGCTGGCGGCGCCGGACCGGGGGGCCCACTTGGGATTTGAGGATGGCGGCCGCCGGGTCATCATGGCGGCATGGCTTGTTTCGGACCCTGGACCTCCGTCCGCGACCGTTGCGGCCGGCAACCCTCCTTTGCCGCGGCTTTCGCCTACGTCACCGAAGTGATGACGCCGGGCGCGGCGGCCCACGTCCGGATCGCCGCGCTTCCGGCCGGCGCGTCGCACCGCCACGAGCTGGCCGGCGGCGCCTACGCCATGGAGATGGCCTACCTGACCAAGCCGCGCGCCGAAGGTTTTTTTGAGTCCCACCGCCGGTTCATCGACGTCCAGGTGGTGGTCGAGGGCGACGAGTTCATGGAAGTGACGGCGGCGGCCACGCTCGGGCTGGCGCAACCCTACGACCCGGCGAAGGATTTCACCAAGCACGCCGATGCCGATGCGCCCTCGGTCCTTCGCGTGTCGGCCGGACAGGCGGCGATTTTTTGGCCCGAGGACGCCCACATGCCGAGTTTGGCCGTCGGGCGGCCCGCGCTCGTGCGCAAGACCGTGGTCAAGGTTCCGGTGGCGGACTGACCGCCACGGCATCGGCCGGCGCATCCATCACGCGCCAGACCTCGAACAGCTCCCCGCCGAAGCCGCGCAGGGTCACTTGTTCGGCAGCGGCGACCAGGTCCGGCGGCGCGCGGCCCAGCGCCGCGGCCACTTCCGGATCCCGGCGCAGCGCCCCGGAAAGCACCAGGTCGCCGCCGTGGCAGAGTCCGCACAGGCGGGCGGCGATGTTCACCGTCGTGCCAAAATAATCGAGGCGCTCGTTCTGGTTGATGGCGAGGCAGGGCCCGTAATGGAGCCCGGCCTTGAGTTGGAGCGGCGCCGGCAGGGTGGCCGGAGCGCCGACCCCGGCGGGCGCCGCCCGGCCCGGCCGGGCGAGCTGGCGTTGCGCGGCGGCGATGGCGCGCAGAGCGGCGACGGGGCGGGTGAACACCGCCATGATCGCGTCCCCCATCGTTTTCACCACCGCGCCGCCCTCGGCGGCCACCGCGGCGCGGAGAATCTCGAAATGGGTAAGGACCCGCCCGAACGCCGGCGCGTCGCCGATCTCCTGGTACATCCGCGTGGAACCCTTCAGATCGGTGAACACGATGGCGAGGCTGCCGACCGAGACCTGTTCCCCTGGACGCAGCACCTCGGACGCGAACAGGTCGCGGAACAGCTGCAGGGCGGTGACCTCCGCGGCGGTGGCCGCCTGGTCGGTCCAGGCGAGCCGCTCGACGAGGAACCGCGCGGCCCCGCCGCCGGGATTGGCGACCCGGAGCGTCGCGGCCGGCGCGAGATCGAACTCGGGCTGCGACGCCGCGTCCAGCGCCACCCATCCCGCGGCGGCCGCGCCGGGCGCCACGCGGAACACCCGCTGGCACCGGCCGGCCTGCGGCGAACGCAGGCGATAACGCCCGGGCTCGAGGGCGAGGGACAGGTCGCGGATCTCACCGGCGGCGAGGCGCTGCTGGAGCACAATGTGGGGCGTCACCTGCGGTCCCCCGACGCAATACTCGGCGATGGTCACCGGCCGGATCGCATGGTTGGGCGTGAAAACGAGTTCCACCGACTGGTCAAAGCTGGCGGTGAAATCCACCCCGCACGTGTCGCAGTGGACCTGGGGTGACACGGTGCCGAGGGAGGCGTTCACGGATTTGGCGCCGCGGCAGAGCGGGCAAAGCAACTCCCACCGGAAGTCGAGCAACCCGGCGCGCGTGGCATGGAGGCATAGTCGTAGAAGGGCGCCGCGCTCGGCGTGCCAGCGGTCGGCCAGTTCGTAGGGGCGGAGGCGCACCACCGAGAGATCGTCGGCCCCGCTCACGTGGTCAACCAGCTGCCGCACCAGGTCCGGCGGCTGGCCCCCGGATTCGACCAGCTGGCGCTCGATGGCGGCGAGGCGTTCGCGGGCGCCCGGGGCGAGGCTGACCGGCGGACGCAGGATGGAGACCGCCATCCCCTGGCGCGAGAGCTCGTCGTACCGCCTGAAAATGCGACCAAAGAGGTTTCGCGTCTGCCAGCCGAGGCGCACGGGCACGGCCAGGCGGCCGAGCAGATTCGCCGGCGTGATCCAGGTCTCGTAGGTCAGGGTGGTGCCGCCGTCCGTCCGCGCCGCCAGCACGCATTGGACCCGCATGGCCGCCACCGGCCCATGGTGGTAGAGGCGTTCCACGCCGAAACGTTGGGGGGCGATCCATTCAAACGGACGTTCGTCCCACTCGATCAGGACGCCCATGACGCGGGTGCGCAGGCGGCGCGAGTCCGGTGGAATCGCGGACCCGCCCTCGGTCGGCACCGGCTCGACGGGTGGCAGACCGCAGTCGCGATTGAACCGGTCCGTGTTGGACACCAGCGGCCAGAGGGCGGCAGGCGCGGCGCCGAACTCCCATTGCCAGCGATAATGCAGCTCGGCGGGGGAGGGCATCGGAGGCGGGGAGAGCCGGGAGGCCGGACCGCGGATCGCGCGGCGACCTATGCCGCCGGCAGGTGCCGGGCGAGGAATTCCGTCTGCCGCGCCGCCAGTTCCTTGAGTCCCAGCCGGGCGAGCGCCAGGAGGCGGTCGAGCTGGTCTTGCGAAAACGTCGCCTCCTCGCCCGCGCCCTGCACCTCGACGAACTGCCCGCCGCCGGTCATGACCACGTTAAAATCGACGGCCGCCTCCCGATCCTCGACGTAGCTGAGGTCGAGCACCTCCTGCTCCTGCCAGCGGCCGACGCTCACCGCCGCCACCGAATCGACGAGCGGATTTTCCGGCAGGCGCCCGGTCGCCACCAGCTGCTGCATCGCCAGCCGCGCGGCCAGCCAGGCGCCGGTGATTGAGGCGGTGCGCGTGCCGCCGTCGGCCTGGAGCACGTCGCAATCGATCCAGAGCGTGTTTTCCCCAAGCCGGCGCAGGTCGAGCACGGCGCGCAGGGAGCGGCCGATGAGGCGCTGGATTTCGACGGTGCGGCCGTCCAGCCGGCCGCGACTGATGTCGCGCGGCTTCCGCTCCAGCGTGCTGTAGGGCAGCATGGAGTATTCGGCGGTGACCCAGCCGCCGGGCACGCCCTGCTGTTTCATCCAGACCGGCACCTTCGAATCGATCGTGGCGGCACAGATCACCTGGGTGTCGCCGAACCGCGCCAGCACCGAGCCCGCGGCGTACGGCGCGGGGCCGGCTTCGAAACTCACGCGGCGGAGCTGGTCGGCGCGGCGGCCGTCGGGACGGGGGAGGGGCATGGCGGCGGGCATCCGGGCGGCTCAGAGAATGGTGCCGCGACTGGGCTCCTCCCGCGGGAACGGCTGGGCGCTCACGCGGAACGGCTTCGGCGGCGCGCCGTCGGGCGAGTCCGCCATGGCGGCGATCAGCCGGTTGTTGAAATCCTTCGCCGGATCGTGGCCCATGCGTTTGAGCGCCTGGACCATCGCGGCGACCTCCACGAGGCGGGCGATGTCGCGCCCCGGACGGACATACAGCTCGATGTGCGGCAGCTTGAGGCCGAGGATCTCGTAGTAGTTCTCCTCGAGCCCGGTGCGCTCCTCGACGGCGTCGGGCGTCCACTCCCGCAGCGACACCACCATGTCGATGCGTTTTTCGAGCCGGACGCTCTTGATGCCGAACATCTCGGCGATGTTGATGATGCCGATGCCGCGGCACTCCATGTAACCACGGGTCAGGGGCCGGCTGCTGGCCATGAGCTCGCGCTCGTCCAGCAGCTTGATCACCGTGATGTCGTCCGCCACAAGACTGTGGCCGCGCTCCACCAGCGCGAGCGCGCACTCGGATTTGCCCACCCCGCTGTCGCCCCGGATGATCACGCCCACGCCCTTGATGTCGACGGTGGTGCCGTGCTCGGTGGCGGCGGGGGCGAACTCGTTGTCGACGTAGAGGGTGGCCGTGTTCACGAAGTTCATCGTGATCATCGGCGTGCGGAACACGGGCAGGCGGCGCTCCTGCGCAACCGCGAGCATCGGCTTGGGAACGGTGTAGTTGCGCGTCAACACCAGGCAGGGGATGTGGCGGTCGCTCATGCCGGTGATGACCTTCCGCTGGACGTCGGCCGGGAGCGTGCGCAGGTAGGTCATCTCCGCGGCGCCGAGCACCTGGATGCGCTTGTTGGCGAAATATTTGAAGAACCCGGTGAGCGCGAGCGCCGGGCGGTTGATCGCCGGCTCGCGGATCAGGCGGTGCAGCCCCTCGCGGCCGGTGATCAGCTCGAGCTTGAGCTTGGCGCCGTAGGTCTCGAAGAAATGGGCGACGGTGATGCCGTGGATGGCTTTGGACATGGGCGGGGTGCGGGCCGGCGGATCGAGTAATGGCGGGGCTCCCGGCGGAGCGCCAGCCTAGAGGTTGAAGTCCTTGCCAAGGTAGAACTCCCGGGCCTTGGCGTCGTTGATCAGGTAGTCGCGCGCGCCCTCGGCGATGACGCGCCCCTCGTGGATGATGTAGCCGCGGTCGACGATGTTGAGGGTCTCGCGCACGTTGTGGTCGGTGATGAGCACGCCGATCCCTCGCTCCTTGAGCTGGAGCACGATCTTCTGCACGTCGGCTACGGAGATGGGGTCGATGCCGCTGAAGGGCTCGTCCATGAGCAGGAACCTCGGCGTGGTGACCAGCGCGCGGGCGATCTCGAGGCGGCGCCGCTCGCCGCCGGAGAGGGTGTAGGCCTTCTGTTTGGCGAGCGCGGCCAGCCCGAGGTCGTCGAGATGGCGGCGCACCCGCGCCGGCCGTTCGCGCCGCGGCACCGGCAGCGTCTCCACGATCGCGAGGATGTTCTCCTCCACCGTGAGCTGGCGGAAGACCGAGGCCTCCTGTGGCAGGTAGGCGATCCCCAGCCGCGCCCGCCGGTGCATGCGCAGTCGGGTGGCTTCGATGTCGCCGATGAAGACCCGGCCCCGCGTCACCGGGACGAGGCCCACGATCATGTAGAACGTGGTCGTCTTGCCGGCGCCGTTGCGGCCGAGCAGGCCGACCACGTCGCCGGCGTCCACGCGCAGGTCGACGCCGTTCACGACCGCGCGCTGGCCGAAGATCTTGACCAGGCCCTCGGTGCGGATGGCGGTGCCGTTGGCCCCGGCGGAGCCGGCCGGCGGAACGGGGGGCGCGGCGCTGGCGGCAGGTTCCATGTTCAGGGCTTCGGGGCCGCCTCGGTGGGCGGCGGCTGGTTCTTGTCGAACCCGAGGTTCTTCAGCGGCGGCAGCACGATCCGGACGTTGGTGCCGTGCACGCGCCGGTCGCCGCGGTAGAGGATGAGCGGCTCGCCGGTGGCGGTTGAATTGTTGCCGTGATCGATGACCACGGGGTTGCCGGTAAGCGTGATGCGGTCCTCGCCCGGCAGGACCTCGGCGCGCTGGCAGGTGGCCTCGCGATCGCCCTGCACGATGCGCACCCGCCCCGTGGCGACGAGCGACTTGAACTGCTCCTGTTTGCCGATGATGTCCGTCTTGCTGCCGCCGCGCAGCGAGACGATCTCCAGCCGGTCGCAGGTGATCGTCATGCCGTTGCCGGTCGCCGTGACGTTGCCGGAAAAAACCGACACGGTCTGATTGTCGGTGCTCTGGCTGTCGAAGGACTGGGACACGACCACGGTGTCGGTGGCGGGCGCGTCCGCCGCGGTCGCGGGGTGCCCGGCGGCGGCAAGCAGCAGGCAAAGCAGAAGCGGGCGGCGGCGGGCGGTCATTGGAGGAGGCTCTGCAACGGGACGTGGAAAACTACCCGCACGTTTTTCCGGAGGGAAACCTTTTTCTGCCGGTGATCGTAGCTCCAGTCCGCGCCGGTCGCCTCGAAGTCGTCCGTGATCACGCGCACGCCCCCAGGGCCGCTCACCCGCTGCTGGTCGACCCACGCGGTGGCCTCCGGACTGAGGAAGATCGAATCGATGCGGTTCGCGGCATCGCCGACGAACACCGTCAGGTTGAGGTTGGTAAACTCGATCTGGTTCTGGCTGAGAAAGCGGCACTGCGAGCCGCGCAGCAGCCAGGAGCGGTAGCCCTGCGGGGTGAAGGTGCTGATGACCGGGTCGGTCACGGGCGCGTTGGGCGCGATGCCGGTGACCTGGTCGTCCGTGCCCGCGGTGTGGCCGGCGGCCGGCAGCAGGCCGGCGACGCACAGGACCAGCAGGACGGCGCGGAGGAGGATCATCGTGGGGGGATCTTGACCACGGATCACATGGATGGGCACGGATGGCTGCCAGGCAAGTGGCTGCCGGTCCAACCAAGGCGGTTCTCTTCGCCCGTGGAGATTCGCGTTTTGCCGGATTCCACCTTATTCGTGCCCATCCCTGCAATCCGTGGTGTCATCTTCGACATTCAGGATGCTGGGACCCGGGCGCGGAGGATGAGTTCGCACACCTCGCGCACGGCGCCGTGGCCGCCCGGGCGGGTGGTGACGACCCCGGCCGCGGCGAGGGCGGCGGGCTGGGCCTCGGGCACGGTGGCGCCGATGCCGGCCCAGGCCAGCGCCGGGGCATCGAGGTCGTCGTCACCCATGTAGCACACCTCGGCGGGCGCGAGCCGCAGGCGGCGGGCGAGGCCCTCGAGCGCGGCCCGCTTGTCGTTGCGTCCCTGCACGAGGTGGGGGATGTGCAGCTCGCGGGCGCGGACGGCGGTGGCCGGGGACGGCCGGCCGGAAATCCACGCCAGAATCACACCCGCCTCGCGGCAGCGCACCAGGCCCCGGCCGTCGATGATCGAGAATTGCTTCGCCTCGGTGCCGTCGGAGCGGACGCTCACAGATCCGTCGGTGAGGATGCCGTCGACGTCCATCGCGAACAGCCGGATGCGGGCCCACGCCGCTGGCGCGATTATGGATTCTGGATCCCGGCTACCGGATAGCGTGGCACGCGAGCGGGAACGGCGGGATTTCACGTTGAATGGAGCAAACAGGGGATTGGCCGGGACCGCCAATCTGAAATCCACCTTCAATTCACCCCAGCCAGGTGGCGATGGCGTCGACGACCTTCTCCCTGGTCGGGCGGTACGCGGTTTCGAGTTCCGGGGCGAACGGCACCGGCAGGTCGAGCGCGCCGAGGCGCAGCGGCGGCGCCTCCAGCGAATAGAAGAGTTCCTCGGTGAGCCGCGCCACCAGCTCGGCGCCGAAGCCGTGGGTGCGCCGGCCCTCGTGCAGCACGATGAGCCGGTGGGTGCGCGCGAGCGACTCCCGGATGGCGCCCAGGTCGAGGGGCGAGAGGCACCGCAAGTCCCACAGCTCGAAGTTATGCTCGTACTCGGCGGCGAAGTAGTCGCAGACCTCGCCGGCGAGGTGCACCATTTCGCCGTAGGTCACCAACGTGGCGAAATCGCCCGGGCGGACGCAGCGCGGATGCCAGATCTCGCGGTAGTGCGGGTCCCAGGTCACGGGGTGCTTCCCGCGGCGGTAGAGTCCCTTGTGCTCGAAGAGTAGCACCGGGTTGTCGTCCTCGTAGGCGGCGAGGAGGGCGTTGAATGCGTCCTGCGGGTTGCTCGGATAGAGCGCCTTCAGGCCCGGGATGCTGAGATAAAACGACTCCAGCTCCTGCGAATGAAACGAACCGAAGGTGAGGCCGCCGCCGCACGGCAGACGCAGGACCAGCGGCACCCGGGCCCCCGAGCGGAAATGCATCGTGCCGGCGTTGAGCACGATCTGCGTTGTGGCCTCGGTGGAGAAGTCGGCGAACTGGAACTCCTCGATCGGCCGGTGGCCGTTGAGTGCGAGGCCGATCGCGTACCCGGTGCAGCCGCTCTCGGCCAACGGGGTGTTGAAGACCCGCGGCCGGCCGAAATCCTTCAGCAGGTTCTCCGTGACCTTGAACGCCCCGCCGTAGGTGGCGATGTCCTGGCCGAGCACGAGCGATTCGGGCCGCTCGGTGAGAATCTTGCGCAGGGCGTGGTTGAGCGCCTGGGCCATCGTCAGGGACTCGGTTTTGGATTTGGGGTTTCGAGTTGGGGGTTCGGAGTCGCGGCCTCTGGCCGCCGACCTCTGACCTCCGGCCTCCGGCGTCTGGCTTCCGGCTTTCGAATCAATGGACGGCACCCACGACATCGGCGCGGCCGGCGGCGCAAACAGGTCGGCCTCCATGCCGGCCGGAGCAGGGCGCGGGACGGCCAGCGCGACCTTGATGCAGTCCTCGACCCACGCGGCGATCTCGGCGTCGAGGGCGTCAAGCGTCGCGCCGCGGCCGTCGGCGGCGAGCCGGGCGCGCAACTTCGGCAACGGATCGGCCGCGGCCATGGCGTCGGCCTCGCCGGGCTGCAGGTAGTCGCAGGTGTCGTAGGCGGCGTGGCCGCGCAGGCGCAGGGTGTGACATTCGATCAGCAGCGGCCGCTGCGTGCGCCGGACGTCGGCGATCGCCTGGGCGAAGGTGCGCAGGGTGGCGGCGACATCGGCGGTGCAGTCGAGCACGCGGCCCTCGATCCCGTAGCCGGCGGCGCGGCGCCAGAGCTCGACGTGGGCGGCGTACTGTTCGCTCACCGGCGTCGAATAGGCGTAGCGGTTGTTCTCGATCACGAACAGGACCGGCAGGCCGATCAGCGTGGCAAGGTTGAGCGACTCGTGGACGTCGCCTGTGCTGCTCGAGCCGTCGCCCAGGAAGGCGTAGCCCATCGCCGGCCGGCCGAGGCGGCGCTGGGAATCGGTGGCGCCGACGACGTTGGACACCATCGTGCCCAGGTGGCTGATCATCGGGAGCGAGCGGTGGGCCGGATCGCCGTGGTGCACGTTGCCCTCGCGCGCCTTGGTCGGGCTGGCGGCGTTGGCGAAATACTGGTTGAGGTGGTCGACGAGGTGGCCGCTCCAGATCAGGTGCGCGCCGAGGCCGCGGTGGGTGATGGAAATGACGTCGACCGCCTTGTCGGCGAGCAGGGCCAGCGGCACGCACAGTCCCTCATTGCCCTGTCCGCCGGTGACCGTGCCGCGGATCAGGCCCTGGCGGAAAAGCTCGAGGATGCGGTTGTCCGCCGTGCGGGCGGTCTGCATCCACGCGTAAGTGCGGAGGAGGGCGCCGGGGAGGTCGGACTCAAGGTCGGCGGGCCGCAAATCGCGCCCCTGGAGGATGGCGGGGAGGGCAGGGTACTCCATGCGTGGCCCCGACGGTGGCAACCGCCCGGGCCCCGTGCAAGCCCGCGGTGCGGTTTGGCCCGCCGGGCCGCCGTGGGGCCGCGGCGCGTCAGGGCAGCGCCGCGAGCGCCTCGTCGTAGACCGTGCGGGCTTCGTCCGGCCGGAGGACGGTCGTTTTCAGATCGCGCAGAAGGCCGTCCTGCAACGCGTAGATCCAGCCGTGGACCACCAGCTCCTGGCCACGCGCCCAGGCGTCGCGAGCCATCGTCGTCTGGCAGACGTTGGCGACCTGCTCGATGACGTTCAGCTCGCACAGGCGGTCGCAGGCTGCGGGCTCGTCCGGCGCGGCCGCCAGACGCCGCTGGTGCTTCTCGCGGACGTCCTGCACGTGCCGGAGCCAGTTGTCGCTCAATCCGATCCGGTCGCCGCGCAGCGCGGCCCGCACGCCGCTGCAGCCGTAATGGCCGCAGACGATGACGTGACGCACCTGCAGGACATCGACGGCAAATTGCAACACCGACAGGCAGTTCAGGTCGGTATGGACGATCAGGTTCGCGATGTTGCGGTGCACGAACAGCTCGCCCGGCAGCAGGCCGACGATCTGGTTGGCCGGCACGCGGCTGTCCGCGCAGCCGATCCACAGGTAGCCGGGGGACTGCTGTTGCGACAGCCGGGAGAAAAACTGCGGGTCCTGTTGGCGGATGCGTTCGGACCAGGCTTGGTTGTTTGCAAACAGGTGGCGGAGGGTGCGCATGGGTTGGGGCTGGAAGCTGGGCGCAAAGCGCGAAGGGCAAAGGGAGATGGCAGGGGCTAAGGCGAGGCGCAAAGGGGAATGGGATCCACAAGAGATCTTGAGCCCCGGGAGGGCGCAGCTCTGCTGTCCAGCAGAGTGCACCGACAAGAACTTCGCCGGCGCGGG
>Ga0335078_10007726_pt1 | contig 15958 bp, 12 predicted proteins | sample Lox_Sample_32_FD_206711 | JGI IMG/M metagenome (GOLD analysis project Ga0335078, IMG submission 206711) | Soil microbial communities from Loxahatchee National Wildlife Refuge, Florida, United States - Lox_Sample_3.2 | ecosystem: Environmental > Terrestrial > Soil > Wetlands | place: USA...
ATCTCCGCCTCACGCCGGAAGCCCTCGCCGGCATCTTCCTGGGGCGCATCCAACGCTGGAACGATCCGGCAATCCAATCCGCGAATCGCGGCGCCCGATTGCCCGGCCATGAGATTCGTGTGGTTCACCGCTCCGATGGCAGCGGCACCACCTTTGTCTGGACGGACTACCTTTCCAAAGTTAGCCCGCAATGGAAATCCACGGCCGGCGTGGGGACCTCGGTCAAATGGCCCGTTGGAGTTGGAGCCGCCGGCAACGAAGGAGTCGCCTCACAGGTTCATGAGACGCCGTATTCTATCGGATACGTTGAGTTCATCTACGCACTCTTCAACAAGCTGAGCTACGGTTCCATCAAGAATGCGAGCGGGCGGTTCATCTCGGCGGATGTTGAGAGCATCACTGCCGCGGCTAACGATCCGCAATCGGTGCCTCCGAATTTTCAGGTGTCGATTACCAACCCACCCGGCCGCAAGTCTTATCCGGTCTCTGCTTTCACTTATCTGCTAATCCCGCTTACTTCGGGAAAGGCAGCGAAGGACTCGTTCATGCGCGACTTCCTCCAATGGGCGCTTAGTTCCGGGCAGCGGCAATCGGCTGGTGTGGGTTACGGGAGCTTGCCCGCGGACATGGTCGCTCGCGAACAGCGGGCCATCAAGCTCCTGCCGTAGCGCACGGCGCGCGCCAACGAAAGATGCGATACTGACACCTCTAACTCTCTTCCATCGACTGAGCTATGGCGAAAAAGGAATCACGCAAGCCGCCTGAAGAAGTTTCCACACCTGCCGGAACGGATCCGGGACAGGTGGTTGACCTGAAAGACCCGCAGTTATACCTGAACCGCGAGCTCGGCCTTCTGGCCTTCCAGCGGCGCGTACTCGAAGAGGCGGAAGACGCCAGCAACCCTTTGCTGGAGCGCATCAAGTTTCTTTCGATTCTCGGCTCCAATCTGGATGAGTTCTACATGGTGCGCGTAGCCGGGCTGGCCGCTCAACTGGATGCGGGCACGCTGGAAGTCGGCCCGGACGGCATGAGCCCCCGCGCGCAGTTAGTGGCCATTCGGCGCGAAGTGAAAAAGCTGTTCTCGGAAGCGCACAAGTGCCTGGACGAGATCAGGGAGGCTCTGAACGATCAAGCCATTCATATCCGCAGCTACTCGGAATTGGGCGAGAGCCAGCGCCGGCGCGTAGCCAGCTACTTTAATGAAACAGTCTTCCCGGTGTTGACTCCCCTCGCTTTCGATCCGGGCCGGCCATTCCCCCACATTTCCAATCTCAGCCTCAACTTGGCAGTGCTCATCAAAGACCAGTCCGGACATGAGCGGTTTGCGCGCGTGAAAGTGCCGGATTCCCTGCCCCAGCTAATCCCACTGAGCGGCACGGCGACCACCGGCCGCAAGCGGTCTCGTCCCAAGCGAACGGACTTGGTGTGGCTTGAGGATGTGATCGCGGAGCACCTGTCTGCATTGTTCCCCGGCACCGAAGTTTTGCAGTCGCATCCATTCCATGTGACGCGCGACGCCGACATCGCAATCAAAGAACTGGAAGCGGAAGACTTGCTCGAAACCATTGAAGAGGGCGTTCGGCAGCGGAAATTCGGCAGTGTGGTCCGGCTGATTGTGACCGAAGAAATGCCGGCCGCCATACTGACCATCCTCATGAGCAATCTGGAAGTCGGGACCACTGAAGTGTATCGGTCGCGGCGGCCCTTGGCCCTGAAACGTCTCTTCAGTCTGTACCAGCTCGACCGTCCCGAACTGAAGGATGCCCCGTTCGTGCCGGTGGTTCCCAAGCCGCTGGCGGATGCCAATGACGACGAGGACATGTTCGCCCTCATCCGCCAAGGCGACATTTTTCTGCACCATCCATTCGACTCCTTTCAGCCGGTGGTTGAATTTCTTCGCAAGGCGGCACGCGATCCTTCAGTTCTGGCCATCAAAGTCTGCCTGTATCGCGTTGGGCGAAACTCTCCCATCGTCGAAGCTCTGCTTGAAGCAGTCGAGGAAGAAAAGCAGGTGGCCGTTCTGGTGGAGCTCAAAGCCCGGTTCGATGAGGAGAGCAACATCGAATGGGCGCGAGCGCTAGAGCGCGCCGGAGCACACGTGGTCTACGGCCTGATCGGCTTGAAGATCCATTGCAAGGTGGCCCTGGTCGTTCGCCGTGAACAGGACCGGATCGCACGCTACCTGCATCTCTCGACGGGCAATTACAACGCGGTGACGGCGCACCTATACACCGACATGGGCATGTTCACGGCCGATCCCGATGTCGCCGATGACGTCAGCAACCTGTTCAACTATCTGACCGGATATGCGCGGAAATCCGACTACAAGCGCTTGCTGGTGGCGCCGGTCAATCTTCGATCGCGGCTGGACGCGCTGATCGAACGCGAAGTGAAGCATGCCGCCGCGGGTCAAGAGGCTCACCTGATTTTCAAAATGAACGCCCTGGTGGATCCCAAGATGATTCGCGCTTTGTACAAGGCCTCGCGCGCCGGAGTGCGGATTCAGCTGCTGGTTCGCGGGATCTGTTGTTTGCGCCCAGGCGTCGCTGGAGTCAGCGACAACATTGAAGTTACCAGCGTGGTAGGAAGATTCCTCGAACACAGCCGCGTCTACTATTTTCACAACGCGGGCGACGAAGAAATCTACATCGGAAGCGCCGATCTCATGCCGCGTAATATCGATCACCGCGTCGAACTGCTCGTGCCCATTCGAGACCCTGCCATGGTTCGGCATCTGCGCGACGATCTTCTGACGCTCTACCTGTCAGACAACGTGAAAGCACGGCAGATGCTTCCGAATGGGATGTATGTCAAGAAGAAGATTGGGAACCGCGCGCCCATCAACACCCAGGAAATCCTCCTCGAACCTCGCCGCACCGCCTCCAAGAAACGGAAACCACCACGGTAACTAGTTGGTGTGCCCCACCGCTCCCTTTGGTCACGGCTCGGTAACGCGGTACGCACGCGCAAATGACGTCGAGGTTTTGCCGAGCCGCGACCAAAGGGAGCGATGGTAAATCGCCAGGCGCAACAGTATCACCTTCGTGCTACCATTGGCCAATCTCAGGCGATGACATCGATTCCAGGGAAGGCGGTAGCCTTTATCGGGCTCACCACTGTACCTCTAGTCGCAGTGGTAGAGCTATACGGGCCGGGCGGCTACTTGCGGCTGTTCGCATTAGCTTTGGGCATCCTGGCAATCTGCGGCACGTGGCTTATCTCGCGGTCTCTGACGCGGCGAATTAACGGCCTGAGAGCGTTCACCGATCGCTTTCCCGAGCCTGGCGACACTCCTTCCGTTCTGAATATCGGCGATGACGATTTGGGAGAACTGGAACGCTCGCTCTCGCGCATGTTTCCGAAAATCGAAGAGAGACTCAAAACTATCGGCGCGGAACTTGCCCGCCGCGAGACCATTTTGGGCAGCATGACCGAAGCGGTGCTGGCGGTAGATGCCAAGCTCAATATTTCGTTTTGTAACAATTCCTTTATTCGGGCGGCCGGCGACCACGGGATCTCCGAGGGCGTTCCGCTAATCAAGGTTCTCCGCGATCCGGGTTTGATTCAACTCCTGAAGCGCGTCATTCAGAGCGGCGAGACGATCCAGCAACGCCTGAAACTGTCCGCACAGGACCGCGCGTTTGCGGTCTATGCGGCTCCGCTGGACGGCAACCCCCCGCGCGGCGCTTTGGCCATTCTCCACGACGTCACGCCGATTGAACGCCTGGAGCGCACTAAACGCGATTTCGTAGCCAATGTTTCGCACGAGTTCCGGACGCCGCTGGCGACCATTGCGGGATATGCCGAAACTCTGCTGAACGGCGGCTTGGAGGACCAGCAAAACCGGCGCAGGTTCGTTGAGGTCATCCAGGCCAATAGCGCCCGGCTCAACAACATCGCGTCCGATCTGATCACCCTGTCGGAACTGGAAGGTGGGCAACTCCAAGCGGAACCCGCGCCGATTTCGGTGGCAGATGTCATCCACAGCGCCATCAGCGCCATTGAGCCGGTCGCCAGACTCAACCAGGTGCTGCTCGAGGCCGAGCCGGATTCCGGCCTGGAGGTTGTGGGCCATCGGATTCGCTTCGAGCAGGCTTTGTTGAACCTGCTGGACAATGCCGTGAAATTCAATAGGCCGGCCGGAAGAGTCGACATCAAAGCCGTGGCCTCCTCCAACGATCAGGTCCAGATCTCGGTTTTGGACACCGGAATCGGCATCCCCGCCGGGGATTTGTCCCGGATCTTCGAACGCTTCTACCGCGTGGATAAAGCGCGTTCGCGCCAAATCGGTGGCACTGGTCTGGGGCTTTCCATCGTGCGGCACGCCGTCGAGCAAATGCAGGGGGCAGTGAAAGCGGAAAGCCAGTTAGGGAAAGGATCGTGCTTTACGATTACTTTACCGCGCCATCACCGGGCCTAAGTGCGTTCTTCACGAGACAGTCATCGTACAGTAACAAACGTTCATTACGCTCAAACATTGGTTCTGTGGAAATTGCATCCGAACGGCTTTCTCGTCGGGCGCGGACATTGGCGTACCAGCTCGGGTCGTACTCCGGGTACTCAAAGCACGAAATCACCCCCTCGTCGTAACGGAATTGTAACAGAGCAATGTCAAAATTGAATACTACGCACATGATAAGATTCGCGGTGGCCCTTCTAGGCCTCCCGGCTGCGAGCGTTTCCTTCGCCACAGCACCGTGCACGGTTCATCGAATGGATTGAGCGCTTACATGGCTACCGCAGTTCTAGAAGCACGAAAACCGAAAATTTCCAGTCAAACCGGCGACACGATCGCGCGCTTGGTGGTACTTGTGTTTGCCGCCACGGTATTGCTCATCTCCGTGCTGCTGGTTTACGAACTTTGGATTGGCTCCGCCCCATCCCGGCACTCGCTGGGGTGGAGCTTTCTGTTTTCCAGTATGTGGAATCCGGTTTCCGAACAGTTTGGCGCATTGCCGTTCATTTACGGAACCGTCATCACTTCGTTCCTGGCGCTACTCATTTCAGTGCCGCTGGGGGTAGGAGCGGCGATCTTTCTCTCGGAAATGGCGCCGGCCGGCGTCTCCAACGGGCTCACCTTCCTGGTCGAGTTGCTGGCAGCGATTCCCAGCGTGATCTATGGACTCCTGGCCATTTTCACGTTAGTTCCTCTGATGCGCACTTACGTGGAACCCTTTTTGAAATCTACACTCGGCTTCCTCCCCTTCTTCCAGGGGCCGGTTATTGGCAGGGACTTTCTCACGGCGGGGATGATTCTCGCCGTGATGACGTTCCCCTTTATTATCTCGGTCTCGCGCGAGTCGCTGCTGGCCGTGCCCAGAGATCAGAGGGAAGCGGCGCTGGCATTAGGGGCCACGAAGTGGGAAACCACTTGGAAGGTGGTCGTTCCCTACGCCAAGCTGGGCATCATAGGTTCCATCTTCCTGGGGTTGGCGCGCGCGCTGGGTGAAACTATGGCGGTGACAATGGTCATTGGCAATGACCCCAGTATTCACGCGTCGCTTCTCGCCCCCGGGTATTCGATCGCTGCCGAGATTGCGAATGACTTTACCGAAGCGACCGGCAGTGTCTTCCCGTCGGCGCTAGTGGAATTGGGGTTGGTGCTTTTCTGCCTTACCATCGTGATCAATGGTCTGGCGCGGCTGATGATCATCGCCACCACGCGAAAGGGTTCCAAGAGGCCGTAACCATGCTTCTAGCCTGGCGAAAACTGGTGAATAATGTAATGCTCGGGTTGATGGGAGTATGCACGTTCCTCACCATCTCCACTCTCTTTCTGATCTTGGGATATCTGCTCTACTATGGCGGCAGTTCGCTCGACTGGAATTTCTTCACCAAGCTCCCGTTGCCTACGGGTGAGGTTGGCGGCGGTATGGCCAACGCAATTGTCGGCAGCATGCAAATCATCGCCGTCGCGGCTTTGATCGGCATTCCCATAGGATTTCTCGCCGGGGTTTATCTGTCCGAGTTTGAGGACAAAGGCTTCGCTCCCCTGGTGCGCTACACTGCCGATCTGTTGAACGGTGTGCCCTCCGTCATCATCGGCATTCTCGCCTGGACGCTGGTGGTGGTCCCGACCAAGCACTTTTCCGGATTTGCCGGTGCGATTGCTTTAAGTGTTATGCTGATCCCCATTGTGACCCGGCAGACCGAGCAGTTCCTGCGGGAGGTTCCCATGTCGCTGCGCGAAGGAGCCCTCGCGCTAGGGGCGAGTAAATGGAAAATGATCGCAACCGTCGTGGTGCCGGCCGGCAGTAAAGGAATCTTGACTGGAATGATTCTCGGCGTGGCGCGCATCGCGGGCGAAGCAGCGCCGCTGCTGTTTACCGCTCTGAACAACCAGTTCTGGGGCGGAAGCCTCAACCAGCCGACAGCTACACTGCCGCTGATGATCTATTACCGCGCCATTTCACCTTATGACGACTGGCACCGGCAAGCTTGGGCCGCCGGGCTGGTCCTCATCGCCTTGGTTTTGATTGCGAACGTTTCGGCCCGTTTGGTCTTGGCGCGGGGCATTTCCGTTCCGCGCGGATAGGTATCTTATGAACGCTGTTCCTAGACCCGTCTCATCAGCACAGGCCCCTCAGTCACAACCTTCCGGAGCGCCAGAGCCGGTACCCATGCCCAACCCCAAACTGAAGGCCAGCAATATCAATTTCTTTTACGGTTCGTTTCAGGCGCTGCATGACATCTCGATAGACATGCACGCGAACCAGATTACGGCCTTGATTGGCCCATCGGGTTGCGGCAAATCGACCTTTCTGCGAACCCTCAACCGGATTAACGAAACGATTCGCCACTCCCGCGTGGAAGGAAAAATACTCCTCGATGACGAGGATGTATTGAGCGTCGACGTGACGAGTCTCCGCCGCCGGGTCGGGATGGTCTTCCAACGGCCCAATCCGTTTCCGAAGTCGATTTCCGACAACATCGCTTACGGACTGAAGATCAACGGCATGGCCAAGCGCAGCGAACTGCGCGACAAGGTAGAGCAAAGTCTTCGGCGCGCCGCGCTGTGGGAAGAAGTCAAAGACAAGCTGCATGAATCTGCCTATGCACTTTCCGGCGGCCAGCAGCAGCGGCTGTGTATCGCGCGCGCGCTGGCGGTTGATCCGGAAATCTTGTTGCTCGACGAACCCTGTTCCGCACTGGACCCCATCGCCACAGCCAAGATCGAAGAGCTGATGTTCAGCTTGAAGGACCAGTGCACGATGGTGATCGTGACTCACAACATGCAGCAAGCCGCCCGCGTTGCCGACAATACGGGCTTCTTCCTGCTGGGCAAGTTGATCGAGTTCGACAAGACCGATGTCATCTTCAAGAACCCCTCGCGAAAGGAAACGGAAGATTACATCACCGGCCGCTTCGGCTAGAGCCGCGGCTCGGTAACCGCGCGTTACAGAGCCGCGACTGTGAAGAGCGGTGCTTGAACTTCGGAAACGCACTCCGCGTCCGGAGGAGGATTACTATGCGGCACTTTAGCATTGAACTCGAAGAGCTGAACGAAAAACTGCTGCAGATGGGCGGTCTGGTTGAATCCGCAATCCATCGCAGCGTTCGCTCATTGATCGAGCAGGATCGGGAACTCGCCGAAGAAGTGATTCGCGACGAGCCCGAGATTAACCGCATCGAGATGGAAATCGATGGCTTGGCGACGCGCCTTTTGGCCCTGCGCCAGCCCGTAGCGCGCGATTTACGTTTGTTGACTGCCGCGCTCAAAATCAATACCGACCTGGAGCGCATCGGCGACCTCGCCGTGCATGTGGCGGAACGTTCACTCTCCCTCATGCACCATCCTCTGGTCAAGCCGATGACCGATATCCCCAAGATGGCGTCATTGGTGCAATCCATGCTGCTCAAGTGTCTGGATGCATTTGTTCAGGGCGATGCCGAGCTGGCCCGTTCCGTGCTGGTATCGGATGACGAAGTGGACAAGCTGCGAGACGCCGTGTACGCGGAACTGCTCGACATTATGCAGCGCGATCCATCCGTGTTGACTGCGGCCATCGACCTCCTGTTCATCGCGCGCAACCTGGAACGGATCGGCGATCACGCGACCAACATTGCGGAAGACGTAGTCTTCCTGGTGAAGGGCGTCGATGTTCGCCATCACGCCGAACAGACCGAAAACGTATAAAGGGTATGGCAACCTGATTCTACCGGAGGTATCATTACAGTATGCCTACAGCAACTCAGCAAGATGCCGCGATACTGGTCATGGATCGGGGCGACAAAGACGCCAAATTGATGACGTCGCTGCTGGAAAAGGTTGGCCTGGACGTTTCCATTTCTTCGAATCAAGACGCCATTCTCGAATCGTGCCATGCTGTAGACGGCAGCGTGCGCCTCGTCATTGTGGATGAAGCGGCCGAAGCGCGCATGCCCGGCCTGATGGAAGGTTTGTGCAACTGCCAGTCCTCAGTCCGCCTCCTTCTGGTTTCGGGTCAAGATGAGGCCGGCGCCGGCCGGAGCTGGCTCTCCGCTTCGAAAGGCCGCGGAGTTCTGCGTAAACCGTTCCGCCGCGCCCAGTTCTTGGGATCCGTCCTGAAACTGATCAACGAACCACTCGTACGAACCGCCTGATTTCCCCCTGCGCTTTTTCACAGAATTCGGCAGCCTTTGCGCTGGGCTGGACTTCCGCGGCTATTAAAATGCCTGGGCGCGAGCAATTAAATTTGAATTATCCACTGATTGGCCGGGAAAAGGCGTTATAATCGCAAACAAAGCGCCCCGCCGGAGGACGGAAATGTTGCGGCATTTTACTCAGGAACTCGAAGAGCTCAACCAAAAGCTGCTGCAGATGGGCGCGCTGGTCGAGTCGTCCATTCATCGCTCGGTCTGCGCGCTGATGGAACAAAACCAGGACCTCGCCGAAGAAGTCCTTCGCGACGAGCCGATCATCAACCGCATGGAGATGGAGATCGATGGCATGGCTACGCGCCTGCTCGCACTGCGCCAGCCGGTGGCCCGCGATCTGCGCCTCCTTACCGCCGCGCTCAAAATCAACACCGACCTGGAGCGTATCGGCGATCTGGGCGCGCACGTCGCCAAGCGGGCTTTGCATGTGATGCATCTTCCCATCGTCCAGCAGATGACCGACATCCCCAAGATGGAGTCGCTGGTGCGATCCATGCTTCACAAGTGCCTGGATGCGTTCGTCGAAAGCGACGCGGATCTGGCCCGCACCGTACTTTTGTCGGACGACGAAGTGAACATGTTGCGCGATGCGGTGTACGGGGAATTGCTCGAAACCATGCGGCGGGAACCCTCTCTTGTACCGGCCGCTATCGATCTTATCTTTGTGGCACGCAACCTGGAACGCATCGGCGATCACGCCACCAACATTGCCGAGGATGTCGTCTTCCTGGTAGAAGGCGTTGATGTCCGCCACCACGCTAAATTGAGCGCGTAAGAATTCTTACGGCTGCGATTAGTTGAAAATGTGGCAGTGCTGTGACAAACTGGTTCCCGCGCTGACGCGTTGAATTCATGTCCGCTCAAACTCCGGCCTCCATTGCATTTGCTCCAGTTGCGACAGATCTTCGCGACCTCGTTGAGGATCTGCGCGCGATCATTTGGGAAGCCGACGCCCAAACCGGGACGTTCAGCTGGGTAAGCCGGTACGCGGAAGAAGCATTGGGCTATTCCATCGAGCGCTGGCTCCATGAGCCCGGGTTTTGGGAGACCTGCATCCATCCGGCGGACCGCGAAGCCATGCTCCACACCCGCCTCGAAGCGGTCGCCCGCGGTGACGGCCACCAGGTCGAATACCGTGCGATAGCGGCGGACGGACGAATTGTCTGGCTCCGCGACACAGTGCGCCTGGTGAAGAATCCGCGGAATGAGGCGCGCCTTCGCGGCGTAACCATCGACATTACGGAGCGAAAAGCCGCTGAAGAGGCTGCTCGCGAACGCCAGGAACCGTTTCGCCAGTTGGCGGAAAACATTCGGAGTGTCTTCTGGATGGCCGATGCCCGGCAGGAATGTCTTGTCTACGTGAGCCCTGCGTATGAAGAGATCTGGGGGCGCTCCTGCCAAAGTCTCTACGACGATCCCCGATCTTTTCTGGAGGCCGTACATCCGGACGACCGGCCGGAGCGAGCCAAGCTTCTGGAAGAACATTTGCAGAAACACCTCGCCCAGTCCACCGAATTCCGCATCATCCGACCGGATGGCGACGTGCGCTGGATTCGCGACCGCATTTTCCAGGTGTTGGACGCCTCCGGGGGGGCTTACCGGTTCGCCGGCATCTCCGAGGACATTACGGAACAGAAGGAAACCGAAATTGTCCTTCGGGAGAGCGTGGAACGCTTCCGCAAAATCTTCGACGAGGGGCCGGTTCCGATGGCCATCTCCGGTCCGGATCTTCAAATCCTGAAGATGAACCAGGCGTTTTGCCGGCTGCTTGGCTATGAAGAAGAAGAATTGAAGAAACATTCGTTCTTCGATTTCACGCACCCTGACGACATCCCCACGTGCCGTGATCTCTCGGAGCAGAACTTTGCGGGCCTGACCCCGAACTACACGATGGAGAAACGCTATTTCACATCCGACGGGCGAATCGTATGGGTCAATGTGTTCAATACTGTCGTCCGGGACAGCGCGGGGACGCCGCTCTATAACCTGGGCATGGCCGTCGACATCAGCGAGCACAAACGCGCCGAGCAGGCGCTCCACGAGCTGTCGGCGAGGCTCATGCAACTGCAGGATGAATCGCGCCGCAGCATCGCGCGCGAATTGCACGATAGCACCGGGCAGAACCTGGCGGCGCTGAAACTGAACCTCTCGCGTCTGGCGCGTGTACAACTCCCCCCGGGCCTTGCGGAAATCGTTCCCGACAGTTTAGCTCTGGCTGAAAAGGTATTGAGCGAGGTCCGCACCCTGGCTTATTTGCTGCACCCGCCCCTGCTGGATGAATTGGGATTGGCTTGCGCGTTACACGCCTACGTGCAAGGCTTCAGCGAGCGTTCCGGAATCAGTGTCCACTCGGAAATTCAGCAGAATCTCGGAAGGCTCGCGCCGGAGTTGGAGACCACCATCTTCCGCATCATTCAGGAAGGCCTGACCAACGTACATCGTCACTCGGGAGCGCACCAGTGCTGGGTATCTCTGCTGAAGGCACCGGCTGCCGTAACCTTGGAGGTTCGCGATGACGGCGTCGGCTTGCGGCCGCAGTCGCTCCAATTGTTGAAAACCGGAGCAGGCCTCCTCGGCGTGGGCCTTTCCGGCATGCAGGAACGTGTTCGCCAGTTGGGTGGCGCGCTGGAAATCGAGTCCGATGGAAGCGGCTGCACCATCCGAGCCACATTTTCACTGACCGGCGAATGAGCGTCCTTTACAGTACCTTCAGTACCGCAACCGGGAAACTTATCCGCTAGAAAATCGATAGTGCCCACACCTAAACTCCCAGCAGGGGTTCTAGTACACCGCAAAGGTGTAATCCGGAAGGAGTTTACCCGTTGTCCACAAAAAGACGCTCTCGGAGGTTAACTGTCGCCGCGCTGCTGGCTTGCCCTCTCGTGTGGGCGCAAAGCATCACCGTCGCGCCCAAGACTGCCTATGTGGGAGTTGGCGCGACCACCCAGTTTTCCGCGAACGTGACCGGCCTTTCAACCATGGGTGTAACCTGGTCGGCCGGTGGCAGAGTGGGAGGCACCGCTACGGCTGGCACCATCAGTTCCACCGGTCTCTACACCGCGCCATCCAAACTGCCTGGCCAAAACCCGGTTCAAATCGTGGCCACCAGCATGGCTGACGGCAAGACCGCCGGTATCGCTTACGTCAACATCCTGTCCGCCGGCCCCACGGTCACGTCGGTTTCACCCAATCCACTTTCGGTGGGAACCTTCACCGTGACCGTCGCCGGATCGGGCTTTTTGCCAGGTGCCGAAGTATATGACTCCTTTGCCAGCTACTCCGGGATTCAGCTGTCGACGCTGTCGGTGACCTCAACCACTGTCACGGCCACGGGATATCAGGGACCCGCGGCTTCGGCTTCGTTCGCCGTAAAGAATCCGGGATCGGTAGCGAGTAATTCTGTTTCCGTTCCGGTGGCCGGGAAGTCGACCGGCGGCAGCGGCGGCGGAAGTTCCGGTGGCGGAGGTTCGGGCGGTGGTGGCAGCAACCCGCCGCCCACCGTCTCGCCTTCTTCCGCCACAGTGGCACTCGGTGGCACGCAACAATTCATGGGGACCAACGTGACGAGCTGGTCCGCCACGGCGGGAACCATCACTTCGGCGGGCCTTTTTACAGCGCCCGCGGCCATGCCCACGTCGAGTTCGGTGACCATCACAGCCACGGGCTCCGGCGGATCGATAACCGCGACGGTAACGCTCATCAGCAACGTGGCGCCTGTGATTCAGACAGTCAGCCCGTCACCCGTACCCCTGGGCGTCTTCTCGATTACAGTTGTTGGAACCGGGTTCGGCAACGCATCCGTAGTGACGCTCAACGGATCCCCCCTCCACACGACTCTCGCCAACGCCACCACACTCACAGCGACAGGCTTCGCTGGAGCGGCAGGCTCGGCCAGCATCACGGTGAACAATGGCCCGGTTGCCTCGCAGCCGCTGGTTGTTCCGCTTGGAATCCAGAATCCGCAAGTCAGTATCAACGCAGCACGCCACTTTCTGCAGCAGGCGGCCTTCGGTCCTAGCGCCAACGACGTCGCCAACGTCCAGCAGCTCGGCTTCCAGGCATGGCTCGCTCAGCAATACGCTTCGCCGAAAACTTCCACCTATGCCGACATCGTGAGCAGCCAGGGCGGGCTTCCCCAACGCTTCCTGACCGACGCAGTCAATCAGCCCGATCAATTGCGGCAACGCGTGGCCTTCGCACTCAGCGAGATCCTGGTGACCTCGATCAATACTCTCATCTGGAACCAGACCGTAGCGCCGTATCAGGAGATGTTGATGAGCGACGCTTTCGGCAACTACCGCCAAATCCTCCAGGACGTCACCCTCAGCCCCGCCATGGGCACCTACCTGAACATGGCCAACAATGCCAAAGCCAACGGCAATAATACCGTGCTGCCCAACGAAAACTACGCGCGCGAAGTCCTGCAGCTATTCAGCATCGGCACAAATCTGCTGGACTCCTACGGCAATCCGCAGCTTGACGCCAGCGGTAACCGGATTCCCACTTATACGCAAGCCACCATTTCGCAATTCGCCAAGGTCTTCACCGGTTGGGCTTACGCCCCGACAACCCCCGGCGGACAGCCCAACTGGGGTGGCTATATCAACCCCGCCGCGCCCATGGTTCCGGTGGACGCCTACCACGATCAGACTTCCAAGACGCTGCTCAACTACACCCCGCCCGCAGGCGTGCTGACGGTGCTGCCGGCGAATCAGAGCACTGTCACCGACCTGCAGCAGGGTCTCGACAACATCTTCTACCATCCCAACGTTGGGCCTTTCATCTCGAAACAGCTCATCCAGCACCTGGTCAAGAGCAATCCGAGTCCGCAGTACGTGGGGCGTGTGGCAGCCGTGTTCAACGACGATGGCACCGGCGTGCGCGGCAACATGCAGGCGGTGATCTCGGCGATCCTGCTCGATCAGGAGGCCCGGCAGAACGACGTGCCCGGAGCGATGCAGCCAAGCGACGGCCACATGCAGGAGCCGATCCTGTTTCTCGCCGGCTTCTTGCGCTCTTTGGGCGCTTATGTCGACGACACCAACTATTACCCCTATGACCTGACCAACATGGGACAAGACATTTACAATCCGCCGAGTGTGTTCAACTACTTTTCGCCGGGCTATGTGGTCCCCGGATTCGGCCTCCTCGGTCCCGAGTTTCAAATCTACACGCCCAACAGCGCGGTGTATCGGGATAACGTAGTCTCCGGACTGTTCAGTTCCTGGGGTAACAACGTGCAGAGTTATGGCTCCGGCACTACGGTCGACCTCACGCCATTCGTAGCGCTGGCCGGCACGCCGAGCACGCTGGTGGACGCACTCGATTTCACCTTGACCAACGGAACCGCTCCGGCTGGTTTGAAGCAGATCCTGGTGAACGCGGTCACAGCGGAAACCGGTGGCAGTCTGCGACAGGTGCAGACTGCGATTTACCTGTTGCTGATGTCCGGTTACTACAACGTTTGGAACTGATTCGGAGGAGAGAAACGAAATGAAAACCAGAAGAGATTTTCTGCGCATTGGCATCGGCGCCGCCTCCGCATTCGGAGCCGCGGGCGCGCTTTCGAAGCTCGGAGAGATCAACGCCCTGGCGGCCGGCAACCCCAGCTACCAGGCGCTGGTCTGCATTTTCCTGGCAGGTGGCAACGACTCCAACAACACCATCGTCCCGATCACCACGGTGCAACAAAACTACTCGGTCTATTCGGCTGCGCGTCAAGGCTTGGCGCTGGCGCAAGGTTCGCTGTTGCCCATCGTCACCAAAAGCGGCGATACCTACGGCCTGCATCCCAGCATGCCCGAAGTGCAAACGCTCTACCAGAATGGCAAAGCCGCGATTATGGCTAACGTAGGGATGCTGGTGGTGCCGCTGGCGAATAGCTCCGCGTACAACGCCCTGCCGATCGGTTCGCCCATGGTTCCCACCAACCTCTTCTCGCATTCGGACCAGACCAGCCAATGGCAGATGGGAGTGCCCACTGGCCTCTCGAGTACCGGTTGGGGCGGGCGTCTGGCCGATTTCGTAGCGGCCGCCAACAACGGCGCCCAGTATCCTTCCATAGTGAACAATGGCGGCTGCGGGCCGTTCTGCACCGGCGCGCAGACATTGCCCGGCGTGGTGCCATCGAGCGGCCCCATCGGACTCGCCGGCACCGGCAGCGACTCCGCGCGGCTGAACGGGTCCCAGCAGGTGCTGAGCTTCGACAACGGGCTCAAGCTGGTACAGGCGGCCAACAGCATCTCCAATCGCGGCATCTCACAGGGCGCGCTGTTGAGCAACCTGCTGGCTTCGGCGACGCCGCTGGCAACGCAGTTCCCCGCCGCTAATCCGCTGGGCGACCAGCTCAAAATGGTCGCGCGCATCATCGGCGTGCGCTCCCAACTCGGGCTGACCCGCCAGATCTTCTTCTGCAGTCTGGGCGGCTTCGACACTCACGGCTCTGAGACTTCCATCCAGGGACCGCTGCTGCAGCAGGTGAGCCAGGCCGTCTCGGCATTCTACAGCGCCACAGTCGAATTGGGCGTCGATTCCCAGGTGACCACGTTCACCACGTCCGAATTCAGCCGCACGGTAATGTCCAATTCGAATGGCGGAACGGATCATGCCTGGGGCGGCCACCACTTCATCATCGGCAGCTCGGTGGTGGGCGGCGATTTGTACGGCTCCTATCCGGAGCTGGCGCTCGGCAACCCGCTGGATGTGACGGGCCGCGGCTCCCTGATCCCTACGACATCGGTGGATCAATACGCCGCAACACTCGCCGCATGGTTCGGCGTGCCGCCGGCGAGTATGGCAAGCGTGCTGCCAAACGTGGTCAACTTCCCCAGCCAGACAGTGAGTTTCCTGGGTTAGAAAGCAATCTCCCCACCGCTACGCAAGCGCTTACCGAGCCGCGACCAGAGGGAGCGGTGGGGCGGACCCCTCGGCCCCCGAAGTCTGCTACAACGGCTGCATGAGAGTTCTCTTCATCGGCGGCACGGGAAACATCAGCACCGCATGCACGCAACTCGCCGCAGAACGCGGCATGGATCTGACGGTCTTGAACCGCGGCCGTCGCACCGCCAATCTCCCCGCCGGAGTAAAGTCACTGACCGTGGACATCGAAGATGTCTCCTGCGCCGCACGCGAGCTGGGAAATACCTCGTTTGATGCCGTCGTCAATTGGATCGCGTTCCATCCGGCGGATGTGGAGCGTGACCTGAAGCTCTTCGCCGGCCGGACACGGCAATACATCTTCATCAGTTCCGCCAGCGCCTATCAAAAACCAGCGACGCATTATCTCATCACCGAGTCGACGCCTCTGGCCAATCCACATTGG
>Ga0335078_10007727_pt1 | contig 15957 bp, 12 predicted proteins | sample Lox_Sample_32_FD_206711 | JGI IMG/M metagenome (GOLD analysis project Ga0335078, IMG submission 206711) | Soil microbial communities from Loxahatchee National Wildlife Refuge, Florida, United States - Lox_Sample_3.2 | ecosystem: Environmental > Terrestrial > Soil > Wetlands | place: USA...
CAGCGCCGCGCTGCTGACCGTCGCCTATGCGGTCATTACGCGCTACGTCAAAGAAAAGGAGCGCCGCGGCCTTCTTGATTACGATGACCTCATCGACAAGGCGTTGCAGCTTCTCGCCAACGTCGATGCGGCCTGGGTGCATTTCAAGCTCGATCTCGGCATCGATCATTTGCTGGTCGACGAGGCGCAGGACACCAGCCACAAGCAGTGGGAGATTGTGCGCCGGCTCACAGCTGAATTTACTGCGGGTGCGGGAGCGCGCGGCGTCAAGCGTACGATGTTTGCGGTCGGCGATGAAAAACAGTCGATCTATTCGTTTCAGGATGCTGCTCCGAAAGAATTCGCCGAGATGGCGCGCTATTTCAAAACTGCGCACGAAAAAAGCGGACAAAACTTCGTCATCAGCAAGTTCGAGCATTCATTCCGGTCGGGCACGACGATCCTCGCCGCCGTGGACGAAGTGTTCAAACGCCGGGACGTTGCGCAGAGCGTCACATCGGATCTGGCCGGGTTTCCGCCCCACATCGCGTTGCGCGGCACGCCGCCCGGATTGGTCGAAATTTGGGAGCCGGAGAAGCCGGACGATCGCAAGGAGATCGAAGGCTGGGACGCGCCGTTCGATACCGTGAGCGAAACCAGCCCGCGCGTGAAGCTGGCGCGCCGCATCGCACGAAATGTGCGGAAGATGGTCGACGAGCGCACCGCGCGCTACGGCGATATTTTGATCCTGGTGCGCCAGCGCGGCGAATTGTTCGAGGCGATCATCCGGGCACTCAAGCGGGTCGAGGTGCAGGTCGCCGGCGCTGATCGCCTCGTGCTTACCGAACACATCGCCGTGATGGATCTGATGGCCCTCGCCGAAGCGCTGCTGTTGCCGCAAGACGATCTGTCGCTCGCTACCGTGCTGCGCAGTCCATTGTTTGGCTTTTCGGACGAAGATCTGTTCGAAATTGCCTACGACCGCGGCCGCACGCCCCTGCGCACGATCCTCAAGCGCAAGGCTTCCGGGAAAAAGCTTTTCGCAGATGCCGCAGCGCTCCTTGACGAACTTGCAGAGGCGGCGCGGCGAGAAACGCCGTTCGCATTTTACGCGCTCTTACTCGGTGAAGGCGCGGCGCGGCGCCGGTTTCTGGCGCGACTTGGGCCCGAAGCCAACGACGCGCTCGACGAATTTCTCAATCTGGCGCTCGAATACGAGCGGCGCGAGACACCCTCGCTGCAGGGCTTTTTGACCTGGCTCCGCGACGCCCGCGCCCAGGTCAAGCGCGACATGGAAATCGCCCGCGACGAGGTGCGGGTCATGACGGTGCATGGCGCCAAGGGCCTCGAAGCGCCGGTCGTGATCCTCGCCGACACCATGACGCCGCCGCAGGGACCGCGGCCGCCGCGGTTGTTGCAACTCGCAGACGGCGCCGTGATCTGGGCGGCTCGCAAGGCCGAGGACGTTCCCAGTGTTGCTACAGCGCGCGCCGCCGCCCTTGCCGAGGCGGAGCACGAATACCGCCGCCTCCTTTACGTGGCCATGACCCGCGCCGCCGACCGCCTGATCGTAGGTGGTGCAGATGGCATCAACCGGCGACCGCAGGGCTGCTGGTACAATCTGGTGCGTGATGCGCTCGATCCTCTGCTTGTTGCCGAGGGTGAGAACGACGAAAAAGTTTTGCGCTTCCGCAAGCAACAGGTGGAAGACTCAGCGACGCAGGCAGCACCGCTCGAAGAGACAATCACAACCGATCGCCGTGAAGCACCTTTATGGCTTCGGCAGCCTGCGGCGCCCGAAGCGCCGCGGCCGACACGGATCTCGCCGTCGTCGGCGTTTGACGAAGAGATCGCCGGCACTGCGCAGACGGGCTCCGCCGCAGACCGGCAAAAAGCTCTCGCGCGCGGCCGCATCGTGCATCGGCTGATGCAATCTTTGCCCGACATCCCGGTGGCCGCGCGCAAGTCTGCGATCGAGCGTTTCCTTAGAAGCGCCGCCGCCGATTTTTCTTCCACCGAACACGTCGAGATGACGCATCAGGTGCTGGCTATCCTCAACGATCTGGTGTTTGCCGAACTGTTTGTGGCGGGAAGCCGCGCCGAGGTCCCGATTGTTGGGCGCGTCGCCTGCGACGCAGCCGCGCCAATCGAGGTTTCCGGGCAGGTGGACCGCTTGGCGGTGACGCGCGAATCGGTGCTGATCGCCGACTACAAGACCGATCGGGCGGTACCGACACGGCCAGCGGAGGCGCCGAAGCCCTATATCGGCCAGCTGGCGCTCTACCGTGCCGTCCTGGGGCGCATTTACCCGGCGAAAACGATTCGCGCCGCATTGATCTATACGGCCGGGCCAAGGGTGATCGAGGTTCCTGGGCCGGCAATGGAGGCGGCACTGGCCGATATTGCGGCTCAAAATTCGGCCCGGAATCGTCAGGCAAAATGAGCCAAACTTCAGCGGCTAAACGCAGCGCCAAATCACGCCCCGGTGAAGCCGCCTTGACGCTGGCGGGTGCCGTTCATACGTTCGTGTCCCTGCCTTTTTTCTCACCGCGCCAGCGAGGTCTTCCATGGTCGACAAGGTAACCGACGCAACGTTCGATCAGGACGTGCTGAAAGCGAATGAACCCGTTGTGGTGGACTTCTGGGCGGAATGGTGCGGCCCCTGCAAGATGATCGCGCCGGCGCTGGAAGAGATCTCCAAGACGCTCGACGGCAAGGTCAAGATCGTCAAGCTCAACGTCGACGAGAATCCCGGCACGGCGGCAAAATTCGGCATCATGTCGATCCCGACCCTGATGCTGTTCAAGAACGGCGAACTGGCATCGCGTCAGGTCGGCGCTGCACCCAAGCAGAAGCTCGAACAGTGGATAACCGCCGCGGTGTGATTGCTGCTGCCTGATCCGCTGATCAGTCATGATCGCGTCTTGGCCGGGCTCGTCCCGGCCATTTGCGTGTTCGAGCTCAGCTTCGGTGTTATGTGCAGCGGCAAATAGCGATCGCAGGTTACCAGGCCTCTCGTCTCTGCACCTCTTGGCCTTAGACCGGATTAGTGCCGGAAGTGGCGGACGCCGGTTAACACCATGGCGATGCCGTGGTCGTCTGCCGCCTTGATCACTTCGTCGTCGCGGACGGAGCCGCCGGGCTGAATGACGGCCGTAGCACCGGCCTCGATGGCAACGAGGAGCCCATCGGCAAACGGAAAGAATGCATCGGACGCGACCACCGACCCTTTGGTCGCGGGCTCTTTGAGACCCGCCTGTTTCGCGGCGTCTTCGGCTTTACGCGCGGCAATCCGCGCGGCATCAATGCGGCTCATCTGGCCGGCGCCGATGCCGACGGTCGCCGAATCCTTGGCATAGACGATGGTGTTCGATTTCACGTGCTTGGCGACGCGGAAAGCAAACCGCAGGTCGCGCAATTCGGCATCGGTCGGTGCGCGCTTGGTCACAGGCTTCAATTCGATATCATCGACGACGGCATTGTCACGGGTTTGCACCAACAGACCGCCGGCCACGGTTTTTGCCGTCAAGCCGCCGGCGCGCGGATCGGGCAGCCCGCCGGCGAGCAGGAGCCGCAAATTCTTCTTGGCCCCGACAATGGCGACCGCTTCCTCGGTCGCGTCCGGCGCGATGATGACTTCAGTGAAGATCTCGGTGATGGCGCGCGCTGCGTTGGCGTCAAGCGGCCGGTTGAGCGCGACGATGCCGCCGAACGCCGAGACCGGATCGCACGCCAGCGCCTTGCGATAGGCGTCGACGAGACTGCCGCCTTCGGCGACGCCACACGGATTGGCATGCTTGATGATGGCGCAGGCCGCCGTCCGCGCCGGATCGAACTCGGCGACGCATTCGAAGGCCGCGTCGGTGTCGTTGATGTTGTTGTAAGATAGTTGTTTGCCCTGGGCCTGCCGCGCGGTCGCGACACCGAAGCGCCGGTCGGGCGTAATGTAGAACGCCGCCGATTGGTGCGGGTTCTCGCCATAACGCAATTCTTCGATCAGCCGGCCGCCGAACGAGCGGAAGTCGGGCGCGCGTTCGCCGAGTTCATTGGCGAACCAGTTGGCGATCGCCGCATCGTAGGCCGCCGTCCGCGCATAGGCTTTGGCGGCGAGCCGGCGGCGGAGCGCGAGCGTCGTCATGCCGCCGTGCCGGGCGAACTCATCGAGCACCAAAGCATAATCGGTCGGCTCGACAATGACGGCGACGTCGGCATGGTTCTTGGCCGCGGCGCGGATCATGGCCGGTCCGCCGATATCGATATTCTCGATGCAATCGTCAAAGCTCGCGCCGCGCGCGACGGCCTCCTCGAACGGATAGAGATTGACGACCAGAAGATCGATGGGGCGGATGTGATGGGCGCGCATGGCGTCAGCGTGCGCGGGATTGTTGCGGATGGAGAGGAGTCCGCCGTGCACGGCCGGATGCAGCGTTTTCACGCGGCCGTCCATCATCTCCGGAAAGCCGGTGAGTTCGGACACTTCGCGCGCGGCAAGGCCGGCCTCATTCAGCGTCATGCGCGTGCCGCCGGTCGAGACCAGTTCGATCCCGTAACCTGAAAGCGTGCGGGCGAAATCGACAATCCCGGATTTGTCGGAGACGGCGAGGAGGGCCCGTGCTGCGCGGCGAAGAGTTTCGGTCATTGCGGGTCTTGGTCTTTCATCCTCCACCGCGTAGCGCAAGCAGTACGGGAAGATAAAGCGGTGCGTGTTGCAAACTGTACTGTACCATTACAATGGCAGCCGCGGCTCCTCTTCCCGCGCCCGCCGCACGGCGCCGGCGGTTGCGAGCGCCGCGGCGGTCGCCTGCTGGAAGCGCCAGACCACGCGAGGTGCCGAGCGCGCGTGGCCGTGGATGACTAGTTGCACGGTGCGGCGCGGGCTTTCGTTGCTGGCAAGGTAGACGCTGTCTTCGAGCTGCACCTCATCTTCGCCGGCGCTGAAGGTCCACGCTTCCTTGGTGGGCGTCATCAACAGCACACCATGCCCGTCCGTCAGCCGCGTTGCCTTGATTGCTGGATGCAGATGAAAGCGCACCGCGTAGCGGTCCTGCTCGGTTCGGATTTGCGCGCCGCCATCCGAGGCGAGGAATAGATCCTCACCGTCGAATTTCGTGCCGTCGGCGGCGAGCGTCACGGTGCGCTCATGCACGATGCCGAAACGCCTGGCGTAGCCGTCATGCGCCGCCCGGATCAGCGTGCCCTCGGGCCGGTCCTCGCGCGATACCGTGACGTGGCTTGGCCCGCCGAGCATCGGCGAGCCGCCCAGCAGATTGCGGAAGGCGGCATTTTCGACGAATTGGGCAGAGGAGGTGTCGTTGAATGTGACCGTTGAATGTGACGCGGTCGCCCGTGCCACCGGCCGCCATTGGGCGCGCGCATTGGCCGAGATGCCGCAATTGACCACGATGAGGCTTTGCTTCGGGGAGGAGAATTCAAACGACAGAAAACCGGCATGGGCCTCAAGACTCATTTCGATCGGCGGCGCGCGGCCGGTATCCATGATCAGTACGCCGCCGCCGGCTTCGAGCCGCTGATAGGCGGAGTAGGGCGCATTCGACAGCGGCGCACCGTGGGCTTCGTCGTAGGCCATAAGCGTGAGCAGAAGATCGGCGGGCGTCGCCGCCATGCCGTTGAAGTGCGCAAACGTCCCGTCCGAATGCCGGAAGAAACGCAGCATCGGCATCATGCGGTCGATGGCGTTGAGGAGCGGCTGCGGCGGCGGAATGTTGCGTGACTTGAAAGCCTGGCGCAGCGGCAGGAATTCAAGCAGCAGTTCGATGATCGCGCCCGGATCGCGGCTGGCATGGCCGCCGTCGGGGAGGATCTGCTGCTCGATTTCGCTGTTCAGCCGATCAGTTGCGGATTTGATGGTGCGCGCCTGACCGGCGATGCAGAGCGCGGCGTAGGTGAGCGCGATGGTCGCCTGCATGCGGGCGACGCCGCGGCCAGCATGGCCGGCGGTGTGGCGCAGGTAACGGACCTGCCGCACCAGGCTGCGCAGGAAGCGCCGGTAGAAGCGGACGTCGGCGTCCTGCAAAACCAACGGCGCCTGGCTGAGCCACGAGATGATGCGTCGTGACAGCACGTCGGCTCGCCACGCCAGCGGATGCCACGAACCCTGCAGCGCGATCCACTCGTCGACCAGCGCGCGGGCGTTGGCGCGGGTGATGCCGGAATCCGCGGCGCGCAGGTGTCGGAGCCATGTGAAGCCGAGGAGCGCCGCCTGCCATTCCTCGGATGGCGGCGCCATCTCGAAGATCGAGCGTTCATCGCAGACCACGACCTTGCCGGCGAATGCAAAGCGGCCCGAGTAGATCTCGGTGGCGCGCGTGGCATCGGCGGTGCGCAGCTCCTGCGGCGCGATCAAGAGGCGATCGGCCTTGATCGGTCCCAGCCGCCAGCGCAGCAGCGGATGGCCGATCAGGAGCTCGCGGAGCCGCCGCAGCCCGCCACGCAGCACAAGCCGGGACAGCTTCAAGGATGGCTTCAAAGACAATCTTCCACGGTTCGCGACCAAAGCGCGCGCCAATCGCCGCGTTCGTCCCTGCTTGGCGGAAGCAAGAATCTCCCGCGCGGAGTCCGACCATAACGGAATGGCGGATCAGCGGCCAACAGCGCCGTGCTTTCGCCGAAAGCTATTGTTTGACGAGCCTTGCGGCGTAGAAGCCATCGAGGCCCGCGAACCGCGAATCGGAATCCAGGAAATGGCAGGGCAGCGTGCGCAGGTCGCCGTCTTTGGTGAGGAACTCGCTGCAGCCGAATACCTCGGTGGCGGCGATCGGCGCCCGCCGGACACCGGGTTCGCGCGCGAGGAGGCCCGCGATAATGTCTTCGCCTTCCTCGGGTTCAAGCGAACAGGTGCAATAGATCAGGGTGCCGCCCGGTTTGGTCAGCGCAACGGCGCGATCGATCAGCCGGCTTTGAAAAGCGGCAAGCCTGGTGATGTCCGCGGCCTGCTTGAGCCACGGTATATCGGGGTGGCGGCGGATGGTGCCGGTCGAGGAGCAGGGTGCATCAAGAAGCACGACGTCGAACGGCCCGGCCTGCCATTCCTCGACATCGGTGCAGACAAGCTCCGCGTGAAGCGACAGACGGGTTAGATTTTCGCGCAGCCGATTAAGCCGTGCCGGCGCGCGATCGACCGCGGTGACGCGAGCGCCTGCATTGATGAGTTGCGCGGTTTTGCCCCCCGGCGCGGCGCACAGATCGGCGACGCGCAGGCCGGCGACATCGCCAACAAGGCGCGCCGGAAGCGCGGCCGCTGCATCCTGGACCCACCATGCGCCTTCGGCGAAGCCGGGCAGCGCAGTGACCGGGCCGTGCGCGGTCGCGCGGACGGTGCCGGTCGGCAATACGCGGCCGCCGAGTTGCGCCGCGACGCTTTCGAGATCGTTTTTGACCGTCAGATCGAGCGCGGGCTCTTTGCCGTTGGCGGCGGCGATGGCGCGGGCGGTGCTCTCGCCGTAAGTCCTAGTCCAGCGCGTCAACAGCCATTCCGGGGTATCGAGAACGGCCGCATCGAACGTGGCAAGACGCTCGGCGCCTTCGCGGGCCATGCGCCGCAGCACGGCATTGACGAGGCCGGCGAAGTGAACGGCGTCGCGGTCTGCGCGCGCCAGCCGGACTGCAAGATCGACGGCCGCATGGTCGGGCACATCGAGGAACAGGATCTGCGCTGCGCCGATCAGCAGCACGGTTTCGACCCTTCGCGCCTGCGCCGGCAGGCCGTGTTCGAGAAAAAGTCCGATCAGATGGCGCAGCGTGCCGAGGCGGCGGAGCGTGGTCGCAACCAACGCGCGGGCGAGCGCGCGATCGCGGTCGGGTAGGGCCGCGAGGCCGGCATTGGCGCCGGCGCCATCGAATTGCTCATCGAGCGGACGATGCTGTCGCAGCACGGCGTCCAGCATGTCGGCGGCAACGCGCCGAGCGGCTAGGCCGGGCACGTCTTCGCGGTTGTCTGGGCGACCGGCGGAACGTGCCGTCTGCCGGCGCCTAGTCTTCATTTCCAATTGCCTTCCCGAGGTCACCACTTGTGGATTTGGCACGGCTACGCCAAGTCACAGTCGATGCCAACCGATCCGACACCGCCAAAGCCCGTCGAAAGCGCCGTGGCCAACGATAAACCGCCGCTGACACCCGCGGCCGAACGCGCACTCGCGGAAGCCGCTGCACGCCGCGCCGAACGGAATCGCAAAGCGGCCGACCCGCCTAAGGAAATCCAGGGCCGCGATGGACTCGAACCGACCCGCTACGGCGACTGGGAAGTGAATGGCCTGACGTCGGACTTCTGACCGAGGCCAATCTTGACTTTATTCCGATCTTTAGAATATAATCCTATGCTCGTAAAAGTAGCTTCGTCAAATAATACAATCAACCTTCGGGCATGGCGCACCTGTCCTTCGCACCCTCGGCGCCGAAACGCTATGGCGGCATGCTCGCCATAACGGCCGCAATTTTTGCACTTGGATTCGCAAGCGGCGAGATCATAAGGCCCGGCCAGCCGCAACATGCGGCACCGATCGATGCCACGTCAGCGATCTCCCGCGAGGCCGAACAGCCGCTGCCAATTGCGAACGCGAACCCGCAACGTTTCAACCCGCAGCTCGCATATCCGGCCGAAGTCGTCCGCGTCATCGACGGCGATACTTTCGAGGCGCGCGTGCGAGTGTGGCCGGGACTCGATGTCAGCACCAAGGTACGGCTGCGCAATGTCGATGCGCCGGAATTGCACGCGCGCTGCGCCGATGAGCTTGCCAAAGCGCAGGCGGCGCGGACCGCGCTGGAAACGATGTTGGCCGCGGGCGCGGTCACAGTCTCTCAAGTTGGTCTCGATAAGTACGGCGGCCGGGTCGATGCACGCGTCGCCACTCGCGACACCGCCGACGTGTCGGCGGCGCTGCTCAACGGTGGCTGGGCGCGCAGCTATGACGGCCGGCGCCGCGGCAGCTGGTGCTGATATATGAATATGATCCCGGATCCGGGTATCGGGCATCAGGTTTACTTCGAATACCTGATGCCCGACCCCGTCCCCCGCATAAGGTATCGGGCCTTTTCAGGCCTTGCCGATACCTCCCCAATTACTGGACCACCACTCGGGTGCCGACGCTGACGCGGTTAAACAGATCGGTGATGTCCGCGTTGAACATGCGGATGCAGCCGTAGGAAACGAAATGGCCGATTGAGCCCGGCTGATTGGTGCCGTGAATGGCGTATTCGCCGCCGGCAAGCGACATGGCGGCAACGCCCATCGGATTATGCGGTGAGCCTCCGGGAATTACGTTCGGCAAGTTAGGGTGGTCATGCCTGACGACGTCCGGCGGCGACCACGCCGGCCGAACAAACATGCCGTCGATGTACGACTCGCCCGCCCATTGCTTGCCGGCTCTGCCGACGCCGACCGGATAAGCGATCGCCTGTCCGCTGCCAATCACGTAGTAGAGCCGCCGCTCGTTGGTGCGCACGACGATCGTGCCCGGCATGAATGACGCATTCATCATCACCATAGCGCCATGCGCACTCGCCGCATTCGGCGCAATTGCAAGCGAGGACACAAAAGCGGCCAGCGCGACCGCGAACAAGGCTCTTCGCTTCATTGCCACAATCCCACTACCAACCTCGACCAACTTCCGGCGAAGGCTGCCCCTGCGTTGAGGCAGCCAACATTTTATGCCAATGGGCGGCTTCGCCCAGCCCTGACCGGGTAACACGGCATTCTTTCCAAATATTTTCCACAGGTGTGGCTGGCGTGCACCAGCGGTGCACGCCTTGGTCACCAAGAAGGTCGGCTTCGGGCCCGGTAAAACCCGCCTTTACGCACTTTTGCGGTTTTGCCGGTTGGTGACCAAATCGTCGACCACGGCCGGATCGGCAAGCGTCGAAGTGTCGCCGAGATTGCCAAACTCGTCCTCTGCGATCTTGCGCAAGATGCGGCGCATGATCTTTCCCGAGCGCGTTTTCGGCAGGCTCGGCGCGAACTGGATCAGATCGGGCGAAGCAATCGGCCCGATCTCCTTGCGCACCCAGTTGGTGAGTTCCTTGCGCAATTCTTCGGTCGGCGGCACGCCGGTCATCAGTGTCACATAGGCGTAGATGCCTTGGCCTTTGATGTCGTGCGGATAGCCGACAACCGCTGCCTCAGACACCTTTGGGTGCGCAACCAGCGCCGATTCGACCTCGGCGGTGCCCATACGATGGCCGGCGACGTTGATCACGTCGTCGACACGGCCCGTGATCCAGTAATAACCATCCTCGTCGCGGCGGCAGCCGTCACCGGTGAAATACTTCCCGGGATAGGTCCGGAAATAAGTGTCGACGAAACGCTGATGATCGCCATAGACCGTGCGCATCTGGCCGGGCCACGAATCCGCAATGCAGAGGTTGCCGGTCACCGCTCCGGTCAGCACCTTGCCTTCGGCATCGACGATCTCGGGAATGACACCAAAGAACGGCAGCGTTGCCGAGCCGGGCTTTAATGGTGTTGCGCCCGGCAGCGGCGTAATCAGAATCCCGCCAGTCTCGGTCTGCCACCAGGTGTCGACGATCGGGCAGCGGCCGTCGCCGACGACGCGGTAATACCACTCCCACGCTTCCGGATTGATCGGCTCGCCAACGGAACCCAAAAGCCGCAACGACGCGCGGGAGGTTTTCTGCACCGGCCCGTCGCCCGCCTGCATCAGCGCGCGGATGGCTGTCGGCGCGGTGTAGAAGATGTTGACCTTGTGCTTGTCGATGATTTCCCAGAACCGCGAATTGCTCGGATAGTTCGGCACGCCCTCGAACATCAGTGTGGTCGCGCCATTCGCCAGCGGCCCATAAACGATGTAGCTGTGGCCGGTGACCCAGCCAACGTCGGCGGTGCACCAGTAAATGTCGCCGTCGTGATAATCGAACACGTACTGGTGCGTCATCGAAGTGTAGACCAGATAGCCGCCGGTGGTGTGCAGCACGCCCTTCGGGCTTCCGGTCGAACCCGACGTGTAGAGAATGAACAACGGATCCTCCGCGTTCATCTCGGCGCACGGGCACTCCGCCGTCACCATGTCGGCCGCTTCGTCGTACCAGACGTCACGGCCCGGCAGCATGTTGACCGGTGCGCCGGTGCGCCTGACCACGATGACGTGATCGACGCCACCGACTTTGTCGATCGCCGCATCGGTGTTGGCCTTCAGCGGCACCTTACGGCCGCCGCGCAGACCTTCGTCGGCGGTAATAACGACTTTCGACTGGCAGCCCTCGATGCGACCGGCGAGCGATTCCGGAGAGAAGCCGCCGAACACCACGGAATGAATAGCGCCGATGCGGGCGCAGGCGAGGATGGCAAAAGCCGCCTCCGGGATCATCGGCAGGTAGATGGTAACGCGGTCGCCCTTTTCGACGTTGCGATTGCGCAGCACGTTGGCGAAGCGGCAAACCTCATCGTGCAGTTCCCGATAGGTGATCTTCTTTGAGTCTTTGGGATCGTCGCCTTCCCAGATGATCGCGACCTGATCGCCGCGCGTGTGGAGGTGACGGTCGATGCAGTTGTAGGCGGCATTGGTCGTGCCGTCCTCGAACCATTTGATCGAGACGTTATGCGGATCGAACGAAGTATCTTTTACCTTGGTAAAGTGTCTATACCAGTAAATACGCTTGGCTTCTTCCGCCCAGAATGCATTTGGGTCCTTGACCGAGCGGTCGTACATCGCGTGGTATTTTGCGTCGTCAATGTACGCGCGTTTGCTCCACGCCGCGGGAACATTGTAAATCTTGTCCGACATTACATCCTCCACGCGCACGGCGCGCGCACTCGCTCCCTGAACGCCCATTATTGTCACCCCTGCCGTTGCGGACAAGCGGGCGAAGCCGTCCCGGCCGCCCAAATTGCCGCATCGATTAAGAATGAATCGGCCCGCTGGCGGCTTTGATATGAATCAACGGCTGCAATGCGACTAAAGACGAATGCGCGGACGCGTCGATTTCGCGTCCTAAAGCATCATTGCGAGGAGCGAAGCGACGAAGCAATCCAGAACCGTGAGGCTGCGCTAGATTGCTTCGCTTCGCTCGCAATGACGATCATCGCGCCGCCATGCCGCCCATCTTGCAGATGAGCTTCCACTGCTCGGCCGATACTGGCTGCACCGACAGGCGCGAATATTTCACCAGCGCCATGTCTTTCAGTTTCGGCTCGGCCTTGACTGCCGCGAGCGTTACCGGCTTGGGCAGCGGTTCGATTGCAGCAGTCGTTACGGCAACCCAATGCTCGCCCTTTGCCGCGGTCGGATCGGGATAATGTTCCTTGATGATCTCGCCGATGCCGACCACCTGCTTCTCGTCGCCGGTGTGGTAGAAGAAAAACTTGTCGCCCTTCTTCATCTCCTTGAGATGACCCCGCGCGGTGAAATTCCGCACGCCGCTCCAGGCCTCGCCCTTGGAGCCGCGCTTGACCTGATCGTCCCAGGAAAACTCCTCCGGCTCGGTCTTTAACAGCCAGTACGCCATAATCACCCCTCCGCCTTGAACGGCCGCGACAGCAATGACTCGATTGCGGTGTCGATGCTCATATTACCCTCGAGTAGCGCCGCGACGGCAAAACATATCGGCATGTCGATGTCGCGCTCGCGCGCCATTTGGACCAGTACCGACGCGGTGAAAGCCCCCTCGGCGAGGCCCGAGTGAATTGCCTCGGGCTTTTGGCCGCGGCCGAGTTTGGCTCCGAAGGTGAAGTTGCGCGACTGCGAGCTTGAGCAGGTCAGGATCAAATCGCCAAGGCCGGAAAGCCCCATCATCGTCTCAGGCTTCGCCCCATACGCCCTTCCGAAACGGACCAGCTCGGCAAAGCCGCGCGTCGTCAAGGCGGCGGCGGCGCTGGCGCCGAGTTCGCGGCCCGCAACGATGCCGGCCGCAATGGCAAGCACGTTTTTGGCGGCGCCGCCGATCTCGACGCCGCGCACGTCGCTGGAGTGGTATGGACGAAAGTTCGCCGAGCCGATCGCCTGCGCGAGCTCGCCGGCAAGCTTGTCATCATGCGCTGCCAGCGTGACTGCGGTCGGCATGCCGCGTGCCACGTCGGCGGCAAAGCTTGGTCCGGACAGAATCGCCGGCACGGCATCGGGTGCGCATTCGGCGATCACCTCGGTCATGAACTTTTCCGTACCTCGCTCAATGCCCTTGGCGCATACGATCATCGGTGTGCGAGGGGAGATCAGTGACGCCAGCAATTTCGTCACTGCGCGCACCGCTTGCGCTGGCACCACGACAAGGATCGCCGACGCGTGTGCGGCCTCGGCCGCAGCGGAGGCGATCGCGATGCTGTCGTCGATCTGCACGCCGGGCAGGAATTGGCTTTCGCGCGTTTTGGCAATCCGCGCTGTCTGAGAAGGGTCAGGTTCCCAGAGCGTAACCTTGCGTCCGGCGCGAACGCAGGTGAGTGCCAGCGCCGTACCCCAGGCGCCGGCGCCGATAACCGCGATGTGGTTGAACGCCATGTCTCTATAGCGGTGATGACTCTGGGTGTGACGGCTGTAAGCGGGCTTTGACGACTTCGTGGTAATTATAGCAGTTCGCCACGCAGCAATTTCGGTACTTCGCCGACCAATCCCGCTGCCTCGCGGATAAACAGCCGCTTGAGGCCCGGCACCCGGTCCACCATGCCGAGACCGACGTCGCGGACGAGACGCAATGCTGCAGAGCGATTGGAGAACAGGCGATTGAGGCCGTCAGTGGCGAGCCCCATGGCCATCGTATCGAACCGCCGCCACCGCTGATAACGCTCGAGCACGTCTGTCGCGCCCGGGTCGAGGCCGAGCCGCGCTGCATCGACAATCACCTCGGCGAGCGCCGCCACGTCCTTGAGTCCCATGTTGAGTCCCTGGCCGGCGATCGGATGAATGACATGGGCGGCGTCGCCGATGAGCGCGACGCGCTCGGCGATGAACGAACGCGCGACATAGAACCCAAGCGGGTGAATGCGCCGCGCGCCGACCGATGTGATGTCGCCGAGATGCAGCTTGAAACGCTTCTCGAGTTCAGCGTGGAAAGCATGAGCGGGCAATGCAACGATGCGTTCGGCTTCCCCGGTCGTTTCGGTCCAGACAATCGAGGAGCGTTGACCCTTGAGCGGCAGGATGGCGAACGGGCCGGCGGGCAAAAAGTGCTCCTCAGCCCGGCCCTCGTGATCGCGTTCGTGGCCGACGTTAATGACAATCGCCGACTGGCCGTAGTCCCAACCGTGCAGGGCGATCCCGCAGCGTTCGCGGATCGACGAGCGGGCGCCGTCGGCGGCAATCAGCAAACCCGTTGCGACCGTCGTACCGTCCGCAAGCTTGACATCGAAATGATTGGATGTTGTTGCCTGTTCGGGCGAAAAGTTGGCAATGGCGCTCGCTCGAAGCTCAACGCCAACCTCCCGTGCTTTCGCTTCAAGCGCCGCGATCAGAAAGCGGTTCTCGATCATGTGGGCGAACGGCTCGCCTTCCTCGACCTCGCCCGCAAAGGTGAGAAAAACCGGCCGTACCGCGTCGTCGAGCCGGCTGTCGGTCACCACCATGTCGAGGATCGGCTGGGCCTGGTCGGCAACGGCCTGCCAAACCCCGAGTGTCGCGAACAGCCGGTGGGCCGCCGTAACGATTGCGGAAGCGCGCTCGTCGTCGGCGTGGCTCCTGCCGAGCATCGGGTCGGCGACCGTTACAGCAAACGACGGCCCGAGCCCCTGGCGTAACGCGATCGCAAGCGTGAGGCCGGCGAACCCGCCGCCTGCAATCAGCACGTCGATTTGACCATCCCGGCGCATCGCGACACGCAACCCTGTACAGGTACGCCCGTTCCGGGCAGCATAGCATCGGGCGGCAAAGGTGCTAATCCGTTGAGCACGGCCCCGCGCGACCGTCCTTCCCTCCGGGATGCAGATTGGAACTGAATTTATGGCCTCCGCCATCCAGGACGTAGTCGCGATCCTCGATCTAGAGCCGCTAGAGGTGAATCTGTTTCGCGGCCGATCGCCGCAATCGCGCTGGCAGCGGGTATTTGGCGGGCAAGTCATCGGTCAGGCCCTGGTCGCAGCCTGCCGCACGGTTGACGACGTGACGGCGCGGCCGCCGCATTCCCTGCATGCCTATTTTCTTCTCGGCGGCGATCCCAAGGTGCCGATCATCTACGAAGTCGATCGCATCCGTGACGGCAAAAGCTTCACCACGCGGCGGGTGATAGCGATTCAGCATGGCCACGCGATCTTTTCGATGGAGGTTTCTTTCCACGCCGTCGAAGAGGGCTGGACGCACCAGTTTGCGATGCCGGACGTGCCGAAGCCGGATCAGCTGCCGAGCGAAACCGAAGTCCGCGATAAGCTTTTACCGCTCATGTCCGACGCGGTTCGCCGTTACTACGAGCGCGAGCGGCCGATCGAGCTGCGGCCGGTCGAATACGGGCGTTATCTTGGGGAAAAGCTCGAAGGCGATCGCTTCCACATCTGGATCCGGGCCACCGGACGCCTGCCGGACGAGCCGGCGATCCATCAATGCGTGCTGGCTTACGCCTCAGATATGACGCTGCTCGATACCGCGCTTGTCCCGCTGGGCAAGACCGTTTTCAACGAGGATGTCATGGCCGCGAGCCTTGACCACGCTTTGTGGTTTCACCGGCCGTTCCGCGCCGACGAATGGCTGCTCTACGCCCAAGACAGCCCGTATCTCGGTGGCTCGCGCGGTCTTGCGCGCGGCTTGATCTTCGCGAGCGATGGCACTTTGGTCGCTTCGGTCGCCCAGGAAGGTCTGCTGCGCCAGCGCCGAAGCGAAAAGTGACTTAATTCTCGGCGGCAATGCCGATATGGTGTGCAGACCGTCTTGAACCGAGTGTCCTCATGAAGCTCATTACCGCCATCATCAAGCCATTTAAGCTCGAAGAGGTTCGCGACGCGCTGCTCGCCATTGGTGTGCACGGCATGACGGTGAGTGAGGTGAAGGGTTACGGCCGACAAAAGGGACACACCGAGATTTATCGTGGCGCCGA
>Ga0335078_10007728_pt1 | contig 15956 bp, 14 predicted proteins | sample Lox_Sample_32_FD_206711 | JGI IMG/M metagenome (GOLD analysis project Ga0335078, IMG submission 206711) | Soil microbial communities from Loxahatchee National Wildlife Refuge, Florida, United States - Lox_Sample_3.2 | ecosystem: Environmental > Terrestrial > Soil > Wetlands | place: USA...
TTGTCTCCTTCGATTACGGGCGCGAGACTAAAACCGCTGGTTTGCAGACTTCTACGATTCTCCTTGCACCGACATTGAGCGACAAGGGACCGACCCGGATCCAGCTGTGCGGCCGGCTCGCGGTCGAGCTGGCCGGCCGCGACCTCACCTCGAAGGTCCCCGGCGGGCAGGCTCGCGTGCTGTTCACCTACCTCACCGTGCACCGGGCGCTCCCGTCCCCGCGCGAGGCGGTGATCGAGGCGCTGTGGCCCTGGCGAGTGCCCGACGGGGCCGACGCATCGTTGAGCGCGCTGCTGTCCCGGCTCCGGAGCGCGCTCGGCCCCGATGTGCTCGTCGGGCGAAGCGAAATCGGTGTGCGCCTTCCCGACGATGCGTGGATCGACCTCGAGGCGGCTGAGGAGGCGATCCACCGGGCCGAGGCGGCCGTCGCCCAGCGGGAATGGGGCCGCGGCTGGGGGCCCTCGCTGGTCGCCCTGTTCACGGCCCGGCGGGGCTTCCTGCCCGGAGAGGATCTCCCGTGGGCCGGGGAGTACCGGCGCCGGCTCGACGAGATCCGTCTCGCCGCGCTCGAGTGTTACGCCGCGGTCGCGCTCGGCGTGGGCGGCAGTGAGCTCGCACCCGGCGAGCGGTCGGCGCGTGAGCTGGTCGCCGCCGCTCCATACCGCGAGCGCGCGCACGCGCTGCTGATGCAGATCCTCGCCGCGCGCGGCAACGGCGCCGAGGCCCTGCGCGTCTACGAGGCGCTGCGCGAACGGCTCCGCGACGACCTCGGGGCGACGCCGGCGCCCGAGTTGCGGGAACTGCAGGCCGAGCTGCTCCGCCGTTGAGTCGCACCCGGCTCCCGTTGTGGATTAGCCTTGCGCCCCGTCGAGCGAGCAAAGGAGAGGCGATGAGCGAGGAGCGGGTCAAGTTCGTACTGGACGAGCCGGAGATCCCGACTCACTGGGTCAACCTGATGGCCGATGTTCAAGATCCGGCAAACCCCCTTCCCCCGCCGCTCCATCCCGGCACCAAGCAGCCCGCGGGGCCGGACGACCTGACGCCGATCTTCCCGATGGCCCTGATCCTCCAGGAGGTCTCGGCCGAGCCCGAGATCGAGATTCCCGAGCCCGTGCGCGAGATCTACAAGCTGTGGCGGCCGACGCCGCTGTTCCGCGCACGCCGGCTCGAGCGCGCGCTCGATACGCCGGCCCACATCTACTACAAGTACGAGGGCGTCTCGGCGGCGGGCTCCCACAAGCCGAACACGGCCGTCGCCCAGGCCTACGAGAACGCCCAGGCCGGGATCAAGAAGCTCACGACCGAGACCGGCGCGGGCCAGTGGGGATCGGCGCTGGCGTTCGCGTGCCGGCTGTTCGGGCTCGAGTGCGAGGTATGGATGGTCGGCTCGAGCTACGACCAGAAGCCTTACCGCCGCTCGATGATGGAGACGTGGGGGGCGACCGTTCACCGCTCGCCGTCGGACGTGACCGAGGCCGGCCGCTCGCAGAGCGCGCACCCGACCGGGTCGCTCGGCATCGCGATCTCCGAGGCGGTCGAGGTCGCGGCGCAGAACGCGGACACGAACTACTCGCTCGGGTCTGTGCTCAACCACGTGCTGCTGCACCAGACCGTGATCGGACAGGAGGCGCTGGCACAGATGGCGATGGCCGGCGAGGAGCCCGACACCGTGATCGCGTGCGTCGGTGGCGGCTCGAACTTCGGCGGCCTGACGTTCCCGTTCCTGCGCCGGGTGATCCGCGGCCAGGCCAAGACCCGGTTCATCGCGGCCGAGCCCGCCGCCTGCCCGACGCTGACGCGCGGCGTGTACGCGTACGACTTCGGCGATACGGTCGGGATGACGCCGCTGATGCCGATGTACACGCTCGGGCACGGGTTCGTTCCGCCGCCGGTGCACGCCGGCGGCCTGCGCTACCACGGCGACGCGCCGCTCGTGTGCGGGCTGGTCAAGCAGGGTCTCGTCGAGCCCCGTGCGTACCGCCAGAACGAGACGTTCGAGGCCGCGGTCCAGTTCGCGCGGACCGAGGGCCTGATCCCGGCGCCCGAGCCGGCGCACGCGATCCGGGCCGCGATCCAGGAGGCCGAGGCAGCACGAGAGGCCGGCGAATCCAGGGTGATCCTGTTCGGCCTGTGCGGGCACGGCCACTTCGACCTCAGCGCCTACGACGCCTACCTGGCGGGTCGGCTCGAGGATCCCGAGTTCTCCGAAGACGACCTGGCCGCGGCACTCGCGAGCCTGCCGGAGGCGCCCGCGCTGGCCTAGGGGTTCTTGGGCCTCGCTTCGCTCGGCGTCCGTGGGGCCGCGAGGGCCCGTCCGGACCAGGCGGTATTCCCGGGGAATCCGGCTCCGAGACGTGTGTGTTCCGTCATGTGCCGGAGCCGGATTCCCTTAAGGGAATCCGCCGCATCGACGTCCGCGACGCGTCACGCCTCGCGGGCGGATTCCCCCTAGAGCGCGGCGAACTCTTCGAACAGCGCGCGGGCTGCCGCGATCCCGCGCGGCACGTACTCGGCGAGCAGGCGCTCGTTCGGCGAGTGGAGGTTCGAGTTCGGCAGCGAGAAGCCGGTGATCACGGTCGGGATCCCCTTGTCCGCGAATGCGGCCACGATCGGCAGGCTGCCGCCCGAGCGAATCAAGAGCGGACGCACGCCGAGCGCCCGCTCGAAGGCCCCCAGCCCGAGCTGGATCGCCTTGGCGTCGGGCGGGATCTGCGCGGGCGGCGCGGCCGCGAGCAGTTGCACGTCGAGATCGGCGCCCGGCGGGGCCGCGTCGTGGAGCAGGCGGCTGAGCGCGCCCGCGATCTCGTCGGCGTCCTGGCCGGGCGCCAGCCGGATCGAGATGTTGGCGTCGGCCCGCACCGGGAGGACGGTCTTCTGGACCTGGGGCGAGCCGCTTTCGATCCCGTTGACGTCCAGCGCCGGCTCGGCGAACGTCCGCACGTAGAACTCCTCCGCGGCGCGCTCGTCCGCCGGACGGGCGCCCTGGTCGGCGAGCTCGCCGGCGCCGGCGGGCAGCTGGCGCCAGTTCGCGAGCTCCTCCGCGCTCGGTGGCGCGATCCCCCTGCGGAGCGGCTCGGCCAGCCGGCCGTCGACCGCGACGACCGAGCCGATCGTGTGAATCAGCGCGTGCGCCGCGTTGAGCGCCGCGCCGCCGTACAGCCCGGAATGCAGATCGCGCTCGCCGCTGCGCAGCGTCACGTGGAGGTACGCGATGCCGCGGGTCGCGATGTCGAACGCGGGGCGGTCGCGGGCGATCATCCCGCTGTCGAAGATCACCGCGGCGTCGGCGCCGCGCTCGTCGGCCTCGATGAACTCGACGATCGAATGGCCGCCGGACTCCTCCTCGCCGTCGCAGGCGAAGCGCACGTTGACGGGGAGCTCGCCGGCCCTCGCGAGCTCGCGTGCGGCCGACAGCAGCAGGTACACCTGACCCTTGTCGTCGGCCACCCCGCGGCCGTAGAGATACTCGCCGCGGATCTCGGGCTCGAACGGCGGCGACTCCCACAGCTCGATCGGGTCAGGCGGCTGGACGTCGAAGTGGCCGTAGCAGAGGACGGTCGGCGCGCGCTCGGCGTCGCGGGACGCGCGGATCTCGCCGACCGCCAGCGGCTGCCCGTGCCAGTCGACGAGGTCGCACTCTCCGCCGGCGTCGCGGACCCGCCGGCACACCCACTCGCCGGCCTCTCTGACCTCGCGGGCGCGCGCGGGATCGGCGCTGATCGATTCGATCCGCAGAAACTCGGCGAGCTCGTCGAACCACTCCGTCACGGTCGCGAGGCTATCGACTCGGCTCAATAGACCTCGGGCACGAACGTCTGCTCCTCGATCGGAGGGCGGATATACGCGTCGTCGGCGCGGGGCGGCAGCTCGAGCGGGGGCGGGGTCAGGTCCTCGTAGTTGACCATCGAGAGCAGGTGCGAGATGCAATTGAGCCGAGCGCGGCGCTTGTCGTCGGCCTGGACCACGTACCACGGCGCGACCTTGATGTCGGTGTAGCGGAACATCTCGTCCTTGGCACGGGAGTACGCGACCCAACGGGCGCGGGACTCGAGGTCCATCGGGCTCAGCTTCCATCGCCGCATCGGGTCCTGCACGCGGGCCTGGAAGCGGCGCTCCTGCTCCTCGTCGGAGACCGAGAACCAGTACTTGATCAGCTGGACCCCCGACCGCAACAGCATGTGCTCGAACTCGGGGCACGAGCGCATGAACTCCTGGTACTCGGCCTCGGTGCAGAATCCCATCACCCGCTCGACGCCGGCGCGGTTGTACCACGAGCGGTCGAACAGGACGATCTCGCCGGCGGCCGGGAGGTGGGCGACGTAGCGCTGGAAGTACCACTGTGTCTTCTCGCGCTCGGTCGGCGCAGGCAGGGCGACGATCCGGCACACCCGTGGACTGGTCCGTTCGGTGATCCGCTTGATCACGCCGCCCTTGCCGGCGGCGTCGCGGCCCTCGAAGATCACCACGATCTTCAGCCCCGTCGACCGCACGTATTCCTGCATGATCACGAGCTCGCGCTGGAGCCGAAGCAGCTCCGACTCGAACCGCTTGCGGGTGAGCTTCTTGGACTTGTCGCGGCCGGCCGCGTCGCTGTTCGACTGCTTCGGTTCTGCCATCTGCGCTCCTCTGCTCGTCCGCTCATCGCCAGTCTAGGGAGCCAGCTTGCCCGGCGGGAGATGCGTTCAGGATGCGAGGAAGCGCGCTCGGCCTGATATCGCCGGGCCGTCGTCGACGTGCAGGGCGATCCTCAGCGTGCCGGGCTCCAGCCGCCCGTGCGGAACCCCGACGGTCGCCGAGCCGTTGACCGTCACGCGGGCGGCTGAGCTCGCCTGGCCGTCGAACACGTTCAGCCACACGCGGCACGTGGTCGAGCAGTGGACTCTGGCGACGAGCATGCGCCCCTCGTGGAGGCGCGCGGTGCGGAGGATCGACACCGTCGGCGCGGGCGGGCCGCTCACAGGTCCGGCCGGCGCCGAGCGCGACACGATCCGCTGGACCGGCCACGGCGGGATCGCACCGGGGTAGGAGTAGCCGACGCCGGCGCACGCCTCGTCGTGCGGGCTGCGCAGGTCGTACGCGAACAGGAACAGGCCGGGGAGCCAGCCGCCGACGGTGGCGTTCGGCGGCGGGCCCGGGCAGCCGTACTGGCCGCCGCTCAGCACCACGCACCCTGACCCGGCCTTCGTCTGGCACGCCTCGACACCGAGCTGATCGAACTCGCGCCCCCAGCCGCCGGTCCAGCGGCCGGCGGCGACGGTCACGCGTGCGCCGAACTTCGCCGGTCCGAGCAGGCGGGGCGGCGCCAGCGCGCGAACCCGGCCGTGCCATGTCGCCCGCGCGCTGTACGTGTGCCCGCCGGCGGTGGCGGTGGCCACGAACGCGGTGCCGGCCGGCTCCGGACCCGGCGCGAGCGACGAGCGCTTGGTCTGCTTGAGGTGCTCGCAGGTGCCGCCCTGCGCCGGCGAGCAGATCGCCCAGCGCGGCGGCAGGCCGGCGCCGTTGAAGTTCGCGATCAGCAGCGGGTCGCCGGCGGGATCGAACACGGCCTGGATCTGGACCGTGTCCCTGACCACGGGCGGCTTGTGCTTGGGGGTGCCGTGGCCGGGAGCGCTCGCGCCGGCGAACGGCAGCGCCGCGCCCGCCGCCACCGCGAGCAGGACGGCGATCCTCGTCACGCGCGCCATCGCGCGAACACTACGCCGGGCGCGATCGCCCGTCACACGCGCGGGCTGCGGTTCAGTCCCGTGTCGTCGCGAGCTGCGGGTCGAGCTTGAGCGCGGTCGGGGCCGGCCGGCGGCCCGGGACGAGCAACCCGGCGAGCAGGCACACGATGAGGAAGGCCGCCGCCATCACGAACGTCTCGGTGAAGCCGGTGACGGTCGGAAGGCCGGCCGACTGGTGGTCGACGATGAACGTCGCCGACAGCTGGCCGCCGAGCGCGCCGCCGAGGGTTCGCATGACCGTGTTCATCCCGGTGGCGACGCCGGTCTGGCTCGGTGGGACCGCCTGGACCACCAGGTTCCCGAGCGCCGCGAACGCGAGCCCGATCCCGATCCCGAGCAGCGCCGAGGAGATCAGCATGTCGTACGGATGCGCATGGGCGATCGCCAGCCAGGTGAACGAGACGGCGGTGATCGCGGTGCCGGCGAGCAACGCCGGCTTCGACCCGAACCGGTGAGCGACCTTGCCCGCCATCGTGCCGAGCAGGCCCATCCCGAGCGCGGCCGGGAGCAGGTACAGGCTCGAGACGACGACTGACGCCCCGAACCCGAACCCGGTACTCGCCGGCAGCTGGGCGAACTGCGGATAGACGATGAACGACGCGTACATGCCTGCGCCCAGCAGGAACGCGACCAGGTTCGTCGTCCACACACCGCGGATCCGCATCATCGTCATGTCGATGAGCGGCTCGCGGCTGCGGATCTCGACCGCGACCCATCCGACGCAGACGAGCACGCCGGCAGCGAACAGCGCGATGCTCTTCGTGCCGCCCCAGCCCCAGACGGTCGTTTGCGCGATAGCGATCAGGATCGCGCTGATGCCGATGCTCATCAGCGCGGCCGCGAGCCAGTTGACGTGGCCGGGAGCGCGCACCGGCGACTCCGGAATGAACAGGTACGTGAACACGGCCGCGACGATCGTCACCCCGAGGGGCAGCCAGAACAGCCAATGCCAGCTCAGGTGCTCGACGATCAACCCGCCCAGAATCAGACCGGCGCCGCCGCCGACCCCGAGGATCGAGGAGATCAGGCCGATGCTTCCGGGAACGCGCTCGGGCGGGAACTCGTCGCGCGCGATCGAGAACGCCAGTGGGAAGATGCCGCCCGCGACCCCCTGGATCACGCGCGCGACGATCAGCACCGGCAGCGTGGTCGCCAGCCCGCCGAGCAGCGATCCGACCCCGAGTATCAGCAACGTCCACAGGAGCAGCCGCTCCTTGCCGTACATGTCGCCCAGCCGGCCGATGATCGCGGTGCCGACCGAGGCCGACAGCAGGAAGCCCGTCAGCACCCAGGTGACGCCGGTCTCGGTCGTGTGCAGGTCGTGCTGGAGCGTCGGCAGCGCCGGGATCACCGCGGAGCTCAGCACCGCGTACGCGAGTCCCGCCACGCACAGCACGGACAGGATCACGTTCGCGTGCACGCCATGCGGTTCTCTCGGTCCCCGGGGCATGCCTGTACCTTAGAGCCAGCCTCGTGGGTGGGTGTCGGCCGGCGGCGCCGGCGAGGTTGGGTAGGCTCAGGCGGTGACGGTGACCGTGCGGATCGCGATCGTCGGCGACGAGAACAACTCGCTGCCGAGCCACCGCGAGGTGAACGCGGTCCGCGGCATGCTCGGCGAGGACGTCGGCGCCGCGTGGCTGGCGACCGACGGACCGTGGGCCGGGGACCTGGCCGGGTTCGACGGGATCTGGCTCGTGCCCGGTTCGCCGTACGCGGACGATTCGGCCGCATATGCGGCGGCCACGTGGGGTCGAGAGCGGGACGTGCCGTTCCTGGGCACGTGCGGGGGCATGCAGTACGCGGTCGTCGAGTACTTCCGCAACGTCCTGCGCGTGCGCGAGGCGTCGCACGCCGAGTCCGACGGCGCCGGCGAGACCAACGTGGTCACGGCGCTCGCGTGCAGCCTGATGGGCGAGGAACGGCTCGTGCGGCCGGTCCCCGGCACCCGGTTCGCCGGCCTGGTCGGGGACGAGCCGTTCGCCGGCATGCATTACTGCAACTACGGGCCGGGACCGCGCGAGGTCGACCGCCTGGTGCAGAGCGGAATGGTGATCGGGGCGACCGCTGAGGACGCCGGCGCCGAGGTGCTCGAGCTGCCGGGCAACCGCTTCTTCATGCTCAGCCTGTTCCAACCGCAGATCGGCGCGCTGGCGGGCAGGCCGCTCCATCCGCTGCTCGGCGAGTTCGTCCGCTGCGCGCGCGCGTACGCCGGTCAGGCGGTTGCCGGCGCGGCGTCGAGCAGCGCCAGCAGCTGATCGCGGTCCGGCCCGGGGAGCGGCGGCGGATCGCTGTCGCGCGCGATCTCGAGGATGTGCTCGACGAAGCTCTGGTCCTCGAAGATCTCCCGGCTGAGCGACAGGCACGCCTTCGTCGCCACCAGGGCGCGGTAGGCGTCGGGGTCCTGACCCATGGCCGCGACCAGCGCCGCCATCAGCCGACCCGTCGACCCCGGCGCGGGAGGGGGTTGGAGGCCATGGCGGAGCGCCTCGATCTCGTGAAGCCGAGCCCGGTCCTCCTCGACGGTCTCGCGATACCACGGCGTCAGCTCGGCCTCGGTGACCCCGTCCCAGGCCTCGGCGAACGCGTCCGGGTCGTCCGGATGTGCGCGGACCAGGTCCGCCAGGCGCTTGGCGTGAAGCAGGCCGAGGGTCATGCCGCGTCCCTGAGACGGGTTCGTGCACGCCCACGAGTCGCCGACGAGCGCCACCCCGGTCGCCACCGGCTGTCCGTCGACGATCAGCCGGCGGGACCGGTCGAGGATCCCGCCCATCGCGATCAGGTCGCTGATCGGCTCGCCTTCGAGCCACTGCGCGTGTGCCGGACACGCCTGCACGACCGCCGTCCATGCCCCGGGGTCGCGCAGCCGCTTGAGTGGCCGGTCCCCCGAGGCGGTGTACACGGTGACCGACCAGGTGCCGTTGTCGGAGGGCAGCGTGAGCAGCGAGAACGTTCCAATCGGGGTCAGCGGCCCGGCGCGGAACATCGGAATCCCTCCGTCGCGCGAGCGGAAGAAGCGCGAGTAATAGATGAACCCCGAATCCTCGGCCTCCTCGTAAACCGGCCTGGCCCCGACGGCCTCGAGCCACCGGGGAATCTGCGAGCGGCGCCCGGTGGCATCGACGACCAGGTCCGCGTCGAGTTGCTCTCCCGACTCGGTGCGGACACCCGACACGTGCGGCGGCTTGCCATTGCCCGCCCGTGTCAGGAGGCCGGCGACGGCGACGCCACGCCGGATCTCGAGACCTCGTTCGGCATCCGCCGCGTGGCCGAGCACCTGTTCGAACACCGGGCGGCGCGCGTTGAACGTGCGGAACCGGTCATCGCCGTCGCGGGGCGTCCGGTCGGTGATCGACGGGGGCATTATCAGCAGCGGATCGAACGGGATCGCTCCGGCGGCCTCGAGTGAGGCCAGGACATCGGGGAGCGCCGCCTCGAGCACGATCCGGCCCCGCGAGGTCAGATAGTGGGCCTGGCGGAACTGGTTCACGCCCTCGCGCGACCACCGCTCCCACGCCTCCTCGGGTGAGCTCGGCACCGGGTCGGCGTCGCGCTCGAGCACCGTCACCTCGTGGCCGTCGCGGCTGAGCAGGATCCCGGCCGCCAGTCCGCACACGCCCGCCCCCAGCACGACGATCTTCGGCATCGTCTGTCACCCCTCGCTCGGCAGGAAGTCGATCAGCAGCCGGTTCACCTCGCCGGGCGCCTCCAGCTGCATCCAGTGGCCGGGCCCGTCGAGCCGCTCGTAGCGCCACGGACCGGCGACGTTGTCGGCCGATCTCGTCATCTGCCGCTCGGTCAGGGCCATGTCGCCCGAGCTCCATACCCCCATGGTGGGGGCCTGGACCGGCGGCAGTTGCCGCCCTGGGCTGAGCCACGACTCCGGCGGAAGGTTCGCGCGGTAGTAGTTCAGCGCCGGCGTCAGCGACCCGGTCGCCTCGAGCTCGGCGATCACCGCGTCGGCGTCCGGGTGGCCGGACCACGCCCGGAAGTGAGCCCAGTCGTTGCCCGACAGCCACTGCTCGGCGATCCCCTTGAACTGGAACAGCAGCATGTACCAGGACTTCTGGTACTGCTCGAAGCCGCCCGCCCGGAACGTCGCCGGATGCCCGACCGACAGGACCGCCAGATGATCCACGTGGTCGGGAACGAATCCGGCGAGCGCCCACGCGAGCGCGGCGCCCCAGTCGTGGCCGACGACGTGGGCCCGGGCCACGCCGGCGTCGCTCAACACCGCCACCACATCGCCGACGAGCGCCTGCATCGCGTACGCCTCGACCTCGACCGGCTTGTCCGAGCGGCCGTACCCCCGCAGGTCGGGCACGATCACCTTGAATCCCGCCTGCGCCAGCGCCGGCACCTGATGGCGCCACAGCCGCCCCGAGTCGGGGAAGCCGTGGAGCAGCACCACCGGCCGGCCCTCGCCGGTCACCTCGTATTCGATCCCGATGCCACCCACGTCGACGCGCATGCAGACCCCCTTGCTCTCGGCGCTTGTCAGGCCTGAACTTACCGACCGGTGCGCCCCGCTCGGCGGGACGCACCGACGGCGCGAGCGATCAGGCCATCTTGATCGACATGCTCAGCTGGCCGATGGTCTCGCCCGCATGGACGACGTGCATCCCGACCAGACGGTTGATCGTCCTCGCCCACACGGCCGAGATGTGGAGCCCGCCGCTCATCGTGGCCTTGTTGCCGGACGTGTGCACCTTGGGCGCGGACATCGTCGCGATCACGATCCGGTGGCCGTTGACGACCGCCGTGATCTTGGCGGCGCCGCCCTTGTGGGTGATCACGTAACTGTGGATGCGGACGACCTTGCTCCCGTTCTTGTACTGCAGGCCGCCCTTGGCGTTCATCGTGCCGCCCATCGTCGGGAGGCTGACCGTGCCGCCCACCATCGGCATCGTCATCGCGCCGTTGCCGACCTGGGCCGGGCCGATCGGGGTCACGGTGATGCCGCGAGACAGCAGGAACGCAGAAATCTGCATCGACGCCCTTACGGTCGCGTGGCCACCGACCACCTTCTCGCTCTTGGCCAGGGCCGGCGCGGCGAACGCGAGCATGCAGAAACCGGACGCGAGCGCTCCGGCTGCCGCCTTCGAAAATCGAGACATTCAGAACTCCTGGGACGGATGACAGGAACCTGCGACTTGCCCGGGACGACCCCACTCACGACCCCGGGAGCCGCGTCGAAGCCTACGCCGACGCCGCCGGCGACGGGGACATTTTCTGCGGCCCCGGCGCTCCGAGATACGTCGAGGGTGCGGCCGGCAGCCCAACTCGCCCCGGATCAGGCAGTCTTCAAGGGGTGAAGCCCTTCGCGTACCGGCTGCGGCCACCCGAGACGCTGATCAGCGTCGAGGACTATCGCCGCGCCGCGGCCAGGCGAGTGCCGCGGATGGTGTGGAACTACATCGAGGGCGGCGCCGACGATCTCGTAACCGTCCGGCGCAACCGGACGTCCTTCTCCCGCTGGTCGCTGCGGGCGCGGATGATGACCGCGCATCCCGAGCGCCGGCTGTCGACCACCGTCGCCGGCGTGGACATCGATCTCCCGGTGCTGCTCGCGCCGACGGGGGCGCTCGGGCTATCGCAGTGGCGCGGAGACCTCGCGGCCGGTCGCGCCGCGGAGGCCGCGGGGACGCGTCTGGTCCTGAGCACCGCGTCTTCATGGACGATCGAGGAGGTCGCGGCGGGGACGCGAGCCGATCACTTCTTCCAGCTGTATCCGGGCGGCGACGAGACCGCCACGCTGATGCAGCGGGCTTGGCACTCGGGCTACCGGGCGCTGTTCGTGACCGTCGACGTGCCGGTGATCGGAAACCGCGAGGGCGAGCGGCGCTACGGCTACACCCGCACCGGCGACATGGGCCGGATGCTGACGCTGACCCCGCGCGAGGCGCTCGACATGGCGCGCCACCCGCAGTGGCTGCTCGACCTGTATCGCCACGGCCGCGGCTCGATGCGAAACCTGCTCGCGGAGGGTGGGGTGATGGCGGCGTTCGAGTCGATCGACATCCTCCACCGCGAGATCGAGCGCGCGACGTTCTCCTGGGACGACCTGCAATGGATCCGCGACCACTGGCCCGGGACCGTGTACGTGAAGGGAGTGCTCGATCCCGAGGACGCGCTGCGCGCCGTCTCGATGGGCTGCGACGGCGTCGTCGTCTCCAACCACGGCGGCCGCCAGCTCGACCACGCGCTGTCCGCGCTCGACGCGCTCGAGCCGATCGTCGCGGCGGTCGGAGACCGAGCCGAGGTGCTGCTCGACGGCGGCGTGCGCCGTGGCACCGACGTGATCAAGGCGCTCGCGCTCGGTGCCCGCGCGGTGTTGATCGGTCGCGCCCAGATCTACGGGCTGATCGTCGGCGGCGAGCGGGGAATCGTCGACGTGCTCGACATCTTGCGGGTCGAGCTCGACCGGGGACTCGAGCTGATGGGCGCCCAGAGCGTGCAGGAGCTCGACCGCTCGTGGGTGATCCCCTGCGATCACCCCGAGCTGTAGGTGCCGCGTACCGATACGCTCGATTCGTGGACGAGACCGACGTTCCCGGGTTTGCCAGGGCGTTTCAACGGTTCCTGGAGGCGGTCAACGAGCTGGCGCCGGCGGAGGACGGGCTGCCGGTGCGCGCGACGCTCGAGGAGCACCTGGGCCGGGACCCGCTCCGGCTGCCGGTGATCTCCGATCGCTACGCGCCGTTCGAGCATGTCAACGTGCAGGCGGCGCTCGATGCATGGCTCGAGCAGCGGGGCGGTTCGCACGAGCTCGTCGGCCTGCGCGGCGAGATGCACGCGCACATGTCGCTCGCCGACCTGGTCCAGCACGCGCACCGGCGCGGGATCGTCATCGGCGCGGTCGACTACGTCTCGCTCGCCGATGGCCCCGGCTCGACGAGGACGTGCGCCCAGGCCGGGTTGTACCTGATCCGGGACGGTGACGGTGACGGTGACGGTGACGGGGCCGCGGTCGTGCTGTTGCGCGGTCCGCACGATCACACGCCGCAGCCCGCGGTCGTCGTCGAGATCCTGGCCGCCGACCGCGGATACGCGGAGCGGATCGTCGCGGATGTCCGCCGGCTCACGGTCGAGCGCAGCGTCTTTCGCAACCAGGTGGTCAGCTTCGCCGCGGGTCCGTTCGGCGACCAGACCGCGGGCCCGATCGCCTTCCACGCGCGCCCGCAGCTCAAGCGAGAGGACGTGATCCTGCCCGAGCAGACGTTCGTGGCGATCGAGGAGCACGTGTTCGGCATCGCCACCGCGCGCGACCGGCTCCGCGCGTCCGGTCAGCACCTCAAGCGTGGCCTGCTCCTCCACGGACCCCCGGGCACGGGCAAGACGCTCACCACCCGGTACCTGATCGGCCGTCTCACCGACCACACGGTCGTTCTGCTCAGCGGCGCCGCATTTCAGTACATCGACGCGGCGGCAACGCTGGCGCGATCGTTGCAGCCCGCCCTCGTCGTGCTCGAGGACGTCGACCTCGTCGCCTCCGAGCGGATGCCGCACCGCGGGATGGCGTCGCCGCTGCTGTTCGCGCTGCTCAACGTGATGGACGGCCTCGACGAGGACGCGGACCTGATCTTCCTGCTGACGACGAACCGGGCCGACGCACTCGAGCCCGCGCTCGCCGCCCGTCCCGGACGGGTCGATGCCGCGGTCGAGATCAGCCTGCCCGGCGCCGATGGCCGGCGTCGCCTGCTCGACCTGTACGGAGCCGGCGTCGAGCTGGTGCTGGCCGACCCCGACGCGGTCGTGGCCCGGACCCAGGGCGTCACGGCCTCGTTCATCAAGGAGCTCGTCCGCAAGGCGGCGCTGATCGCGGCGCGGAGGGACACCGATCTCGGCCGCATCACGGTCACCGACGAGCACGTCTCCGAAGCGCTCGACGTGCTGCTCGACGAGGGGGCGGGGCTGACGCGCGCGTTGCTCGGCATCGGGCGCGAGGGCACCCAGGCCGAGGAACTTCCGCCGGAGATGCCCTCGGCCGCGGGATGGTTCTCCTACGCGCCGCTTGGGCGCCACCATCACGTCACCTGACGCCTGCGGTCAGACTCGCGCGGCCCGCGGGCCGCTGTCTCACTCCTGTAAGGCCCGTCCCAACTCGCGGATCGCCGCCGGCATCCGGCGGTCGACTCCGTCGTGGTTCCCGTCGAACAGCTCGAGCGAGTGGTCGATCTCGAGCCGGGACAGCTCGTCCGACAGCGCCACCGCGCCGAGGTCCAGGTAGAACTCGTCCTGGCGGCCGGCGTCGAGGTGGACCCACCGCATCGCTCGCAGCGCGTCGGCGTGCCGCGCGGCCATGCCGTCGCGCAGCATCCGCGCGGCGATCGGAAACAGCGGCTGGTAGGAGCACTCGAACAGGGCGTCGCGGGCGTGCGAGACGAGTCCGCCGAACACGTCGGGAGCGGCCGGTGCTCGTCGAGTTCAGGAACTGCGACCCGCCGCGCGAGGTCCAGGCATCGACGAACACGAGCGAAGCCCTGGAGCATGTAGACCGACGGCGCTCGCCGCCCGGCGTCCAATCCCGGCGGCCGGTAGACGTACAGAGGCCGGAGCGCCGGATCGTGCAGCGGGTTGTCCTCGAGCAGATCCGAGCGCACCACGAGCTGGTCGAGCGAGCCCGCCAGCGAGCGGTTCCACCCCGGAGCGGGCGGCTGTTGCACCTCGCGCAAGCTCACGGCCCCGAAGCTAACACCGTCCACGAAACCACCCCGGACTCGAGTAGGGTTGGCCCGCGGAGGGCTCATCGGCGGCGCCACCACCGGCGCACGACCTCGATTTGAAGGGAGTCAGGCAAATGAAGCTCCTGCAAGTCAACTATCGCCGCGAGCGCGGGCAAGACGATCCAGAGCAGGCCGAGCATCTGCTCGGAGCCGCCGAGCGCATCTCCGGCCTCCCCGGACTTCAGTGGAAGATCTGGATCTACGACGAGGCGCAGGCGCTCGCGGGCGGCATCTACCTGTTCGACACCGAGGCGCATGCGCGGGCGTGGGGCGACGAGATGCTGCCGGGGTCGCTCGGGCGGCTTCCCGGGGTCAGCGACATCGATGCTCGATATTTCGACGTCGACGAGCGTCTCAGTGAGATCACGCGCGGCCCGGTGACCGCGGCCCAGACGGCTTGACCGACGGCCGCCACGCAACATGAGGTGGTGACCCCATTCATCGTCCCGCGGCCAGCCGGGACGATCGAACCTCACCACGAGCGAGCCAAAGGGGCGCACATGATCGCCGACCGTCCACCCCTCCCGCAGCTGGAGCACAGACCGTTCCTGACCGACAGCGGGCTGGAGACCACGCTGATCTTCATCGACGGGATCGCCCTCCCCGACTTCGCCGCATTCGTGCTGCTGGAGACATCCGACGGGCGGGCCCGGCTCCGCCACTACTTCGGGCGCCACGCCGAGATCGCCCGTGAGGCGGGCAGCGGGTTCATCGCCGAGTCACCCACGTGGCGCGCCAATCCCGACTGGGGTCGTCGGCTCGGATACGACCGCCGCCGCCTCAACGCGATCAACCAGGAGGCAATCACGCTGCTGGCCGATCTGAGAGACCGCGACGGCCGCGGTCCGGAGGACTACGTGATCAGCGGGTGCATCGGACCCCGAGGCGACGGCTACGACGCCTCGCTCACGCTCTCGGCGGCGAGCGCCGAGCGCTATCACTCAGCGCAGATCGCCTCGTTCGCCGACACCCAGGCCGACCTCGTTTCCGCGCTCACGCTCACGCACGTCGAGGAGGCGATCGGCATCACCCGGGCCGCCCAGAACGCGGGCATCCCCGTCGTGATCTCGTTCACGCTCGAGACCGACGGCCGGCTGCCGTCCGGCATCGCGCTCACCGACGCGATCGTCGAGGTCGATGCCGCCACCGATCGTGGCCCCGCCTACTACATGATCAACTGCGCCCACCCGACGCACTTCGAGCAGGTGCTCGAGGCGGGTGGGCCTGGCCTCGGCCGGCTCCGCGGGGTTCGCGCGAACGCGTCGTCCAAGGGGCACGACGAGCTCGACGCCGCCACCGAGCTCGACGAGGGCGATCCGTACGAGCTCGCGAGCCAGTACGCCTCGCTCGTGGCCAGGTTCCCCGACCTCACGATTCTCGGTGGATGCTGCGGCACCGACGAACGACACATCGAGCAGATCGCGTCCGCATGCGTCACCTCGGCGTGGCCGCGGACCGCGTGACCCTCGCTCCGGCCGCGGGGGCGCGGTGGGGCCTCTGGCCCCGCCGG
>Ga0335078_10007729_pt1 | contig 15955 bp, 12 predicted proteins | sample Lox_Sample_32_FD_206711 | JGI IMG/M metagenome (GOLD analysis project Ga0335078, IMG submission 206711) | Soil microbial communities from Loxahatchee National Wildlife Refuge, Florida, United States - Lox_Sample_3.2 | ecosystem: Environmental > Terrestrial > Soil > Wetlands | place: USA...
GGCCGGACCGCGGCTCGTATTCAGGAGACGAAACTGAATACCGACCGAATCAGCGACTTCTCCCATCACTCCGCCCAACGCGTCGATCTCGCGAACCAGGTGGCCCTTGGCGATGCCGCCTATGGCCGGGTTGCACGACATCTGCGCGATGAGATCGAGATTCATGGTGACCATCGCGGTCTTGAGCCCCATCCGGGCGCAGGCCCGTGCCGCTTCGCATCCCGCATGACCGGCGCCGACTATGACGACGTCGTACTTCTCTTGCATCGTTTTATCATTGTATCGAAATGAAAATCCTGATCCTTGGAAGCGGCGGCCGCGAGCATGCCCTGGCGTGGAAGCTGGCGCAATCGCCGGGAGTTTCTGTCTACGGAACGCCAGGGAACCCTGGATTCGCCGGACTCGGCACGTGCCTTCCTGTCAAAGACGGCACGCCAACATCGTACCTGGCGGCCGCGGAATCGATCGGCGCCGATCTGACGGTGGTCGGGCCGGAAGCGCCACTGGTTGCGGGCGTGGTCGATCTCTTCCGCGAGCATCGCCGCCGGATAGTCGGCCCGATGCAGTCCGCGGCGCGCCTCGAGGGCAGCAAAGTTTTCGCAAAGAGCTTTTTTCTGAAAAGTGGAATTCCCACGGCGGCGTTTGCCACTGTGGAAGACGAGTCTGCCGCTCGCAAAGCCATCGATCGGTTCGGCTACCCGGTGGTGCTGAAGTCCGATGGTTTGGCGGCGGGCAAGGGCGTAATCATCGCCCACGACCGTCGGGCCGCGGAGCTGGCGCTGACGCAACTGAGTTACCCGTTGGTGATCGAGGAGTTCCTGCAGGGCGAAGAGGTCAGCTTTATCGGCGTGTGCGACGGGCGGGACGTTCTCCCGCTAGCGGTCAGCCAGGATCACAAAGCCGCCTTCGACGGCGACACCGGACCCAATACCGGAGGCATGGGCGCATATTCCGACGACGCCATCCTGAGCGAATCTCAAATCCGCGAGGTTCTCACCCGCGTAATGTACCCGACGGTCGAGGCGATGAAGTTCACGGGATTCCTGTATGCCGGCTTAATGATGACGGCATCCGGTCCGAAAGTGCTGGAGTTCAACGTCCGCATGGGCGATCCTGAAACGCAGCCGATTGTACATCGCATGGCCTCCGATTTCCTGCCCGCGCTGATCGCTTCCAGCGAGGGCTCGCTTCGCGATGTCAAACTCGATTGGCGCCCGCAGCCGAGCGTATGCGTGGTGATGGCGTCGGGCGGATATCCCGGCACCTACGAGACCGGCAAGGCAATTCATGGAATCTATGTCGCGGAAGCCGGCGGGACGACGGTGTTTCATGCCGGGACGCGGACGGGTTCGCACGGGCTCGAAACAGCAGGAGGGCGTGTGCTCGGCATCACCGCATCGGGGGCCGATCTGGCTGGCGCGATCGGTGCGGCCTATCGCGGCGTGGGGCACATCCAGTTCGAAGGAATGCACTTCCGGCGCGATATCGGTCACAAAGGGCTTCGGCGCGGATCGGCCTGAAGGTACAATAAAGATCAGTGTGGGCACGTAGCTCAGTTGGATAGAGCGGCCGCCTCCTAAGCGACAGGTCGGCAGTTCGAATCTGCCCGTGCCTACCATTCCGCCAATCGGCGCGGTCGGTCTCGTGCACTTTCCCTGTGCCCGCGCGCCGAAAGCAGTAAGATAGAAGTATTCAGCCACCACCTCCCCTTTTGAGGGCTGGCGTGTGTCCGGCCGCGAAGTGAGGAGCTGAACGGGATCGATGTCCTTCGTCCATCTGCACTGCCATACCGATTATTCGCTGCTCGACGGCGCCTGCGAAATCGACCAGTTGATGAAAACCGTATCGGAGCAGAAAATGCCCGCCGTCGCCATGACGGACCACGGCAATCTCTTCGGCGCGGTCAAGTTCTACAACGCCGCCAAGAACGCCGGAGTCCATCCCGTGATCGGCTGCGAGCTGTACGTCTCGCAGCAGGGCCATCGAACACGGAACGACACTGATCACTACAACCACTTGGTGCTGCTTTGCGAAAACCAGGAGGGATATCGAAATCTCATCAAGCTCGTTTCCACCGCGTACCTCGATGGGTTCTATTACAAGCCGCGCATTGATCTGGACCTGCTGTCGCAGCACTCCAAAGGGCTCATCTGCCTTTCGGCGTGCCTCCGCGGTCACATCCCGGAAACGATCCTCGCCGAAAAGTACGACGACGCCCGCCGCCTGGCTCACACCTACTCCGATATCTTCGGCCGCAACAACCTGTTCCTCGAAATCCAGGACCATCATCTCGATCAGGACCGCAAGCTCACACCCGAATTGAATCGCCTCTCGCACGACACCGGGCTGCCGCTTGTCGCCACCAACGATTCTCACTATCTGCGCAAGGACGACGCGCGCGCGCACGAAATTCTGCTGTGCATCCAGACCGGTAAAACGATGAACGATCCGAACCGGATGCGCTGGAATACGCCGGATTTCTACCTGAAATCGCGCGACGAGATGATGGAGCTGTTCGGGGAGCTGGAGGATGCGCTCGACCGCACTTGGGAGATCGCCCAGCGCTGCAACGTGAAGCTGGAAAAAGTCACCGAACCTTTTCCCAAGTTCGACGTCCCGGCCGAGCACACCACGGACACATATTTCGAATACGTCGCGCGCCAGGGCTTCGAGAAACGGCGTCCGCGCCTCGAAGCGATGCGGGCCAAGGGCATGCTCAAGCACGACCTGGCCGACTATGCCGAACGCCTGGATCGCGAAATCAGGATGATCCAGACGATGAAATTCTCAGGCTATTTTCTGATCGTCTGGGACTTCATCCGCTACGCCAAATCGAAAGGCATCCCGGTGGGCCCGGGCCGCGGATCGGCCGCCGGCAGCCTGGTCGGCTATGCCATGGCGATCACCGACATCGATCCGCTGCAATACGGGCTGCTTTTCGAGCGCTTCCTCAATCCGGAGCGCGTCAGCATGCCCGATATCGACGTGGATTTCTGCATGAATCGCCGCGGCGAAGTAATTCAATACGTCACCGAAAAATACGGCCGCGAACAGGTGGCGCAAATCATCACTTTCACCACCCTGGGCGCGCGCGCGGCCATCAAGGATGTCGGCCGCGTTCTGGACATGCCGTTCGCCGATGTCGAACGGCTCACCAAAATGGTGCCGGCCATTTTGAACATCAGCCTCGAAGACGCCATCAAGCAGGAGCCCGGATTCAACGAAGCCGCAAAACGCGATCAGCGTGTGGACGACGTCCTCAAAGTCGCCCAGCGGCTCGAAGGGTTCTCGCGAAATTGCTCGGTGCACGCGGCCGGGGTAGTGATTTCACCGCAGCCCCTGAAAGAACTGGTCCCGCTCTACAAAACGAACCGCGATGAAATTGTGACGCAGTTCGACATGAACGGGCTGGACAAGCTGGCGCTGCTGAAGATGGACTTTCTGGGCCTGACCACGCTCACGCTCATCGACGATGCGCTGCGGCTCATCCGGAAGAGGCACGGGGTCGAGCTGGTGCCGGAGGACCTTCCGCTCGACGACAAGGAGACTTACGAGATCTTTTGCAAGGGATTCACCAGCGGCGTGTTCCAGTTCGAATCGAGCGGCATGCGCGACATTCTCCGCCGCTATCAGCCGAGCCGCCTGGAAGATCTGACCGCTCTCAACGCGCTCTACCGTCCGGGCCCGATTCAGGGCGGCATGGTGGACGATTTCATCGAGCGCAAGTGGGGCCGGCGAGCGGTGCAATACGATCTGCCGGAGCTGAAAGAGCTGCTCGAAGAGACCTACGGTGTGATCGTCTACCAGGAACAGGTGATGCAAATTTCCAATCGCCTGGCCGGCTATTCCCTCGGAGACGCGGATCTGCTGCGCCGCGCCATGGGCAAGAAAAAGCCCGAGGAAATGGCCAAGCACCGCGAACGCTTTATCAATGGGGCCGTGGAGCGCGGCCATCCGCAGAAGAAGATCGAAAAGATTTTCGACCTGATGGAGCAATTCGCCGGCTATGGATTCAACAAGTCGCACTCGGCGGCATATGCCTACCTGGCATACGTTACGGCCTACCTCAAGGCCCACTACCCGGTGGATTTCATGGCCGCCCTGCTCACGTCCGAGACCGGCAACACCGCCAAGGTGGTGAAGTACATCAACGAATGCCGCGAAATGGGAATTCCGATTCTCCCTCCTTGCGTCAATCATTCGGAATGGAACTTCACTCCTGACGGCACACCGCAAAATTGCAAAGGCATCCGCTTCGGGCTGGGCGCGGTGAAGAACCTGGGACAATCGGCGGTCGAGGCGATCCGCCAGGCCCGCGAAGAGGTGGGCCAGTTCGCGTCGCTGCACAATTTCTGCGAAAGCGTGGATATCGGGGCGGTGAACCGGCGCATGATCGAAAGCCTGATTCGCGCCGGCGCCATGGATTCCCTCGAGGGCACGCGCTCGCAGAAATTCGCGGCAGTCGAGAACGCGATGGAGGGCGGCCAGCGCGTGTGGCGCGACCGGAAGAGCGGCCAGGCTGGACTTTTCGGCGGTTTCGTCGAGGAGGAGGTTCACCAGCCGGCGCTGCCGAATGTGCCCGACTGGAATGACAAGGAGAGCCTCGCCGGAGAAAAGGAGTTGCTCGGCTTCTGGGTAACCGGCCACCCGCTCGACCGCTTCAACGACAAAGTCTCGGAACTGGCGACACACGACACGGGCAGCCTGGAAGGACTCGGCAAAGGGACGGAAGTCGTGCTCTGCGGCGTGCTCTCGGGAATCACCCGCAAGCGCAACCGCGAGGGTAAGCCATGGGCTGCGGTGACCATCGAAGACCGCAACGGCTCGGTGGACGGGATGGTATTCGCCGCCAGCTACGAACGCCTGGCGGCGCTGGTGGTGGAAGATCAGGCGGTGATGTTGCGAGGCCTGGTATTGCCCGAAGAGAATGCGCCGCCAAAGATCTCGGTGCAGGACATCGTTCCGCTGGAAAATGCGCGCGTCGATTTGCCCGATGTGATTTCCATTCGCATCTGGCTGGGCCGCAACGGAGGACCGACCCGCGCCGAAGCGCTGGACGAACTTTTCCGGCGCAAACCCGGTTCCACGCAGGTCCGCCTCCGCCTGGAAGCGCCCCGGGATTTCTCCGTGCTGCTCGATGTACCAGCCAAGGTACGGCCCGACAAGGAGTTTAAGGCGGCGCTGGAGGCCATCTGCGGACCGGAATGCATGGAACGGGTGGCTGGCTAGTGACTGTCAGTCCGCCTGGCCTGGTTCAGTGCGGCGTCCGCAAGCGCCGAGATGAGTCTCGGCGCGGCCGGCATGAGTGCCGGCGCTACGTTCCTCTAAGAGCAAAGGATGTCTGACGCGCTGCTGCTTTCAGCGGACGAGATCCGCGCCATGGGCCAAGCCGCGGCCGACTGGATGGCCGGGTATTGCGCTTCCCTGCGCGATCGGGCGGTTGTACGTTCGACGTCCTCGGAAACGTTGCGTGAGGCCTTGTCGGAGCCGTTGCCCGAAGCCGGGTCCGAGTTCGACCTGCTCATCAATCGGTTCGCCGAGCGTATCTCGGACTACAGCCGTCATAACGGCCATCCGCGATTCTTCGGCTACGTCTCGTCACCCGGAACTCCCGTGAGCGCCATCGCCGCCATGCTGGCCGCGGCGGCGAATATCAACGTCACCTGCTGGCGGTCGGCGCCGGCCGCGACCGAGCTGGAACACGTCGTCATCAACTGGCTGAAAGAAATGCTCGGCTATCCGGCGGCAGCCGCGGGCCTGCTGGTGAGCGGCGGATCGATGGCCAATTTTGCGGCGCTGGCGGCGGCGCGGTCGGCAAAAGCCGATGCCGATGTCGTGCGCGAGGGCATCGGCGCCGAGCCGCGCAACATGTGCGCCTATGTCTCCGCGGAGGGCCATTTCTCGATTGCCAAAGCCGCAGGGATGCTGGGCATCGGCGAACGCAACGTGCGCCTCGTGCGCACCAACAGCCGTTTCGAGATCGACGTGGCCGATCTGGAGCGGCTCGTCGAAGAGGATCGCGCAGCGGGCCATCTGCCGTTTCTGATTGTGGGCAACGCCGGCACCACCGCGACCGGCGCTTTTGATCCGATTCCCGAGCTGGCCTTGTTCGCGCGTCAGCACGACCTATGGTTCCACGTCGACGCGGCATATGGCGGCTTCGCCGCGCTGGCGCCTTCCTGCCGCAGACTGTTCGATGGAATTGCGGAGGCCGATTCGGTGGCGCTCGATCCACACAAATGGCTCTATCTCTCGATGGGCTGCGGTTGTGTGCTCTACAAGGATCCGGCCACGGCATACAAGGCATTCGCGCATGATGCCGACTACACGCGGCCCATCGGCCTGGAGCGCGACGAGGCCTTCGCGTTCTGGAATTACGGACCGGAGCTTTCGCGGCCGTTCCGCGCGCTGGACGTTTGGCTGCTTCTGAAGCACGTTGGCGCGCGGCGGATGGGCGAGGCGATCGAGGAGAACATCGCTTGCGCGCGATACCTGGCGGAGTTGGTCAACCGCACCGACGATTTCGAAATGCTGGCGCCGGTGGGGCTTTCGATATTCTGCTTCCGCCATGTGCCGCGCGATTTTTCGGGCGACCTCGATCAGTGGAACGAACGCCTGCTGGTCGCACTGCAGCGCGGCGGCAGCAGCTATCTCTCCAACGCGCGGGTTGACGGCAAATTCGCTCTCCGCGGATGCGTCCTGAATTATCGAACCACCCGGCGGGATATGCAGATTCTGCTGGAGGACGTGCGGAAAGCCGCGGAATCGGTTGCCGCAACCGATTAACCGCGAACAGGAACGGACAATCGCGGATTCACCCAGGTCTGGACACCGTTGTCGAAGAAGATCGGCCCCCAAGGCGTCTCCGATGTGGCGCCGTGAGCATAATCCGCCCGGCATCGCCAGCCGTGCGAGCAAAGCAGGTTCCGCAGACCGGCTTCGATCTCCGAACCATGGGTTCCGATATGCAGCCGCCTCACCTTGAGATCGAGTTCGCCGCAGGCCGCGCTCAGGACATCCAGCTCCTGACCTTCGATATCGAGATCGATCAGGTCGACACGTTTCACTTTTGGCAGCAACGTGCGGAGACTGATGGAGCGCACATCGATGGATCTCCAGCCGCTTTTGTGAAGATGCACCTTTAATCCACAGTACCTGCCGTCTTGCCGGGATTCGCCGAAGGCCGGATTGCCCCGGGCAATGAATTGGCCGTACCACGCATTGAGGGGCCGGTCGAATTCTCCGCCGCGCGGTCCGCCGATGCAAAACGGCACGGGGCCCGGCGCTTCGCTTACGGCGCCATGAAGGAGAGTGTGCCAGCGGGGTTTGAGGCCATTGTTCCGGAAATGCTCCTTCATCCATCCGAACATAGCCGGCTCGGCTTCCACCGCGATCACATGGGTGCGCAACCCTGGGTTGTACTGGTGCGCGGCAAATATCGCGCGCACAGCCCAACGGCCGAATCAAGCGCCCAGATCGATCATGGTGTAGGTTCCGGAGGCTTCCGCCACTGATTCCAGTACGTCGATCCACTCGAAGTAATCTTCGTTGTCGGGCGTTGGATAGGAGTAGCCGTCCGTGTACCGAATATACGGACAGTCATTCACCGCGTGCAGGCCCGCAAGATACTCATTGCGAGTCCGCGTGCCCAGGCAGTCCACTATATATCCTGGCGGAATAACGCCCGCGTACTGGCGAAATCTCGAAAACACTGGGTGGTGTTCCAACAAGACTTCGCGATCGGTCAGTGTGGCCACGGAAAGCCAACTGAATGTAATTATACGTCCAGATCCTTAACAGTAGCGAGAGTGCGGATCGGATGAGGCCGGCGCCCCGCATTGTCGAGTAACGAGGGCTGGTCAGACGTCCAGATTCTTCACATCCAGCGCATTCTCTTCGATGAACTTGCGCCGGCTTTCCACGTCCTCGCCCATGAGCGTCGAGAAGATTTCCTCGCTCTGCACGGCATCTTCCAGCCGCACCTGCAGCATGGTCCGCTTCTCGGGGTTCATGGTTGTGTCGGCCAACTGCTCGGCGTTCATTTCGCCCAGGCCTTTGTAGCGCTGCACGCTGGCGTCCTTCTTGCCCTCGTTCTTCACGTACTCCAGCAAGTCGATCCAGTTCGGCTGCGTCTCCCGCCGATCGTTTTTCACCACCACGAATGGCGGCTGGTTGAACTTGGCGATGGCGCGCGCCAGCGAGCGGAAGCGCCGGTACTCGGGCTGCGCCGCCAGCGCCAGGCCGACGACTCGTTCCGCGTTGGTGGAGTCATGAAACACCACCGCGTACGAAGAATGCTCTTCGTCGCGCCGCATTTCCGGCTTCAATCCCAGGTTGTGCAGCGCCTCCAGCACCGGTTTGAGATTGCTCTCTTCCTGGTACTCGGCCTTGGTATCGATCTTCAGCCCGACATTGGACAGCACTTCCACCACGCGGGCGTCGCGCAACCGCCGCTCGACCTTGTGGAACATCTGCTGGTATTCGTCCAGGCTGAGCAGGAAATTCCGCAGCTCGCCGCCTTCGAGGGTCGCTTTGGGGCCGCTGCCGTTGGAGTGGATCTCGAGCGTCAGGTTCTCCGTCGCCCGGCGCATGATCTCCTTGGTGAATTCCTTCTCGTCCTTGATGTATTTCTCGGATTTGCCTTTTTTGATGCGGTAGAGCGGCGGCTGGGCGATGAACACGTGATCCTTCTGGATCAGCATGTTCATGTGGCGGAAGAAAAACGTCAGCAACAGGGTGCGGATGTGGGAACCGTCCACATCGGCATCCGTCATGATGATGATCTTGTTGTAGCGGAGCTTGGCGATGTCGAAATCGTCTTTGCCGATGCCCGTGCCGAGCGCCGTGATCATGGCGCGAATCTCCTCGTGGCTGAGCATCTTGTCGTAGCGGGCCTTTTCGACGTTCAGAATCTTGCCTTTCAGCGGAAGGATCGCCTGGAACCGCCGGTCGCGGCCCTGTTTGGCGGTGCCGCCGGCCGATTCACCCTCCACCAGGAACAACTCGCAGCGCTCCGGATCTTTCTCCTGGCAATCGGCAAGTTTGCCCGGCAAGCCGCCGGAATCGAGAGCGCCCTTGCGGCGAGTCAAATCGCGGGCCTTCCGCGCGGCTTCACGGGCGCGCGCGGCGTCGATGGCTTTGGCGACGATTCTGCGGCCAATAGTCGAGTTCTTATCGAAATACTCGCTCAGTTTTTCATTGACGAACTGCGTCATCGGTCCGGCGATGTCGCTGTTCAATTTGCCCTTGGTCTGCCCTTCGAACTGCGGCTGCGGGACTTTCACGCTCACGACCGCGGTCAGGCCTTCGCGCACGTCGTCGCCGGTCAGGCTTTCTTTCTCCTTGAACAATCCCTGGCTTTGAGCGAAGGCATTGATGGTGCGGGTGAGCGCCGTCCGAAAGCCGGTCAGGTGCGTTCCCCCATCGACGGTATTGATATTATTGGCGAAGCTCAACTCGGTTACAGAGTAGCCGTCGTTGTACTGGAGCGCCACTTCCATGGTGAGTTGCCCGCCGTTCGGCAGGTCGCGGTCGGTTTCGAAGTGGATGGGCTTCTCGTGCAGCACCTGCTTGCCGCGGTTGAGATGCTTGATGAATTCCGCGATGCCGCCGGTATAGAGAAACTCGGTGACTTTTTCGGGATCCACGCGTTCGTCTTTGAGCGTGATTTTGAGGCCTTTGTTCAAGAACGCCAACTGCCGCAAACGCTGAGCCAGCGTGTCGTAGTTGAACACGGTCTCGGTCATGATTGTGGCGTCGGGCTTGAACGTGACGCGTGTCCCCGTCTTGCGGCCCGCTCTGCCTTCTTTGGTCAACGGGCCCTTGGGTATGCCGCAAGCATATTCCTGCATCCAGGTGTAGCTCGGGCCGCTGTCGCCTTCCGGCCGCCAGATCTCCAGCTCCAGCCACTCGGAAAGAGCATTTACGCAACTGACGCCGACGCCATGCAGACCGCCGGAAACCTTGTAGCTCTTCGAATCAAACTTCCCGCCGGCGTGCAGCTTGGTCATCACCACCTGCGCCGCGGATACACCTTCCTCTTCGTGCAGATCGACAGGAATACCGCGGCCGTTGTCGATTACCGTGACCGAGTTGTCGTCGTGGATGGTTGCTAAAATTTCGGTGGCATACCCGGCGAGAGCTTCGTCGACGGAATTGTCGACAACCTCGTAAACCAGGTGGTGCAAGCCTATCTCTCCGGTCGACCCGATGTACATGGCGGGCCGAAGACGCACCGCTTCGAGACCCTCCAGCACTTTAATACTGCTGGAATCGTAGGTCTCGGAGTTGCCGTTCTTACCGTTGCCTTCTTTCTCTGGCATGCTCTTCTCTAAAAAATCGTTCTCAAATTCGCATCGGCATCACGACATAGCGATACTGATCCGCTATGCCATCGCCCGCCGGGCGCAGTTCCCCGGCACTCTTCTGGTCCTTCAGGTGAAAGGCGACCTGGTCCTGAGTAACCACCCGCAGGAAGTCCAGCAGGTACTGCGCATTGAACCCGATCTCCAGGTTCGGTCCATCGTACTGGCTGGGGACGCTCTCTTCGCTCTCTCCGGTCTCGACAGATTGCGAAAAGATTCTCACCTCACCCGGGCTGAACTGGACACGAATCGCTCTCGACCGTTCATCGGCAAACTGCGCGACGCGCTCGATAGCCGACTTGATTTCCTCCCGCTGCATGACCGCTGTCAGTGTATGGTCCTTCGGAAGGACCCGCGGGTAATCCGGAAAATTGCCCGTCAGCTTGCGCGTCATCAACAGCCGATTTCCCACGTAAAAAAACAAGTGGTTTTCATCATCCGACAGAACCACTTTTCCTTCGGCCGCTTCATCTCCCAGCCTCACGAGCTCGGTCATTGCCTTGCGCGGAATCAAGGTGCGAAACGGCTTGGCGCCCGAAACACCCTCGGGCAGCGGCGTTTGCACAAACGACAGGCGATGGCTGTCGGTGGTCACCATCGTCAACCCCTCGGGCTGAATCAGGAATAAGCCGCCGTTCAGGGTAAAACGCGATTCCTCCATGGAAATCGCAAACGATGTGCGGGCTATCATTCCCGCCACTACTTTCACCGGAATCTCGGCAATCGCGTCCGGCATTTGCGGCAGCTCCGGAAAACTCTCACGCGACATTCCCGCGATACGCGTGCGCGACCGTCCGCAGGTGATCGTCGCCCACTGGTTCTCCAGGAACTTCATATTCACATCGCCTTCAGGCAGCAGGCGGGTATAATCGAGCAACTTCCGCGCCGGCACGGTACCGGAGCCTTCCTTCTTCACGCGAGCGGGACAGGAGCAGCGGATTCCCAGTTCCAGGTCCGTCGCCGTGATCGTCACACGATCGCCAGCAGCCTCCAGAAGGACATTCGAAAGAATCGGAATGGTGGTCTTCTTCTCCACCACACCCTGCGACAGACTCAGCTCTCGTACCAGATCGGACTTGCTGACAGTAAATTCCATTGAGCCACAGCTCCTATCCTATGTAGGCTGTTTCGATAGTTCTATTGAAGAACCGTATTTGTCGGTTCTGTGCAAGCTGTTGAAGACTCTCTAAATTATACTAAATTCAGCTACTTTTGGCCACTGCTAAGTGTGTAAAACGCAGTGGACAAGGCGGGCGGAACCGACGCAAAACCGGCTATCGTCACGCGATTTACACAGATCTCCGCAATTCTGTTTTAAGCTGCCTGTTGATAAAACGAGCAACATCACTGTAATGAGTCCATTAGGCTGTGAAGTAACCTGTTCAAATCCGCATCATTGTGACGTGTTTGCTCGATTTTGTTTATGGAGTGAATGACGGTGGTATGGTGCTTCCCCCCGAAAGCTCTTCCGATTTCTGGTAGGGAGGCGTCGGTGAGCTCTTTGACGAGGTACATCGCGACCTGGCGCGGATATACCACCTTCTTTGTGTTGCTCTTCTCCTTGAGCTGCGATTGCTTGATGGAGAAACGCTCGGCGACGGCTTTTTGAATAGTGTCGATGCTAACCCGGCGATCGGGTACATGGACCAGATGCTTCAGGATTTGCTGCGCCATCTGCAGATTGATGGAGGTGCCCGTGAGAGACGAATACGCCATCAACTTGATCAGGGCGCCTTCCAGCTCTCGTACATTCGATTTGGTCTTGGACGCCATGAAGGAGCGGACATCGTCGGGCAGTTTCACACCCTCGGCTTCAGCCTTCTTGTCGAGGATGGCCATCTTGGTTTCCAGGTCCGGTGGCTGAATGTCGGCAAGCAATCCCCACTCGAAGCGCGATCGCAACCGCTCCAGAAGACCGGGAATATCCTTCGGGGGCGAGTCGCTGGAAATTACGATCTGCTTCTGGTGATCGTGCAGTTCGTTGAAGGTATGAAAGAACTCCTCTTGCGTCCGCTCTTTCGTGCCCAGGAGCTGAATATCGTCGATCAGCAGTACGTCCGCCGCGCGGTAGCGCTGATGAAATTGCCCCATCCGATCGGTGCGGATGCAGGAGATCATCTCATTCATAAACCGCTCGCTGGACGTGTAGATGATGCGCATGGTGGCGAAGTTCGTCATCAACTCGCGGCCAATGGCATGCATCAGGTGTGTCTTTCCCATTCCAACTCCGCCATATAAAAACAGCGGGTTGTAGCTGCGCGCCGGATTCGATACCACCGATCGGGCGGCAGCGTGGGCAAACTGGTTGCACGCGCCTACCACAAACGAGTCGAAGGTGAACTTCGGATTCAGAAGCTGCGCCGATTCGATTTCATTTAAGGGTTCGATAGCAGCAGCAGTCGCCGAACGGGTGTTTGCAGCAGATGCAATTTCGTAGCTGATGTGCTCCACAGGGAGTTGCAGGGCGCGAATTGTATCGCGGATTACCTGAACGAATTCGCCCTCCAGCAACTCACGCGTCCCGCGATCCGGTACGGTAACAAATATGGTGTCGCCATTGGCTCCGGCAAACCCCGTGCCCCTGAACCAGTTGTCGTAGTTCTCGACGCTGATCTGCGACTGTAGATTTTGACGGATCTGATCCCAGAAGTTCATCGTTTGCGGACACGTACTCCGTTAGTTTTCCACACCTTTTTCCACAACATCGTGCGATTTCGGAGGTGCGCAATCCGGAGGAATTGTGCGCCCCGTTTTTGGCAACCGAGTCTGTAGTCTAGCACATCGAAAATGGTTTCTCGCAAGTTTATAACACCAACATTTTCAATGTCTTGGAAAGAACGTTTGACACCGGGATTGTTCTGGCAGAGAATAAAAGTTTCCCACGGGCGGGAGTAACTCAGCTGGTAGAGTGCGACCTTGCCAAGGTCGATGTCGCGGGTTCGAATCCCGTCTCCCGCTCCAGCATCTTCTTACTTACCAGCCATGACCAGACATCTTGCTCTTCTCTTTCCCGTCTCTGCACTGCTTCTGTTTGCCTCCGGCCTCAGGGCGCAGGATTACAAAATCGCCGCCGGGCCGATCTCCACACCCGCCGACCTGCCTGCCGCGTATCCCTCTCTGCTCTCGCCCGGTGTCCGTATTGTTGCCGCCGACGGCAGCCCGAAAGTCGAAGTCTGGTTCGCCAAATCCATCCCTGCCGGCGCCCAGCCATCCGACCCCGCCATCGTATTCGGCATCGAGCAGGGCACATTTCTCGGTGTGATCCGCTTCCCGTCAAAAGGCGAGGACCGCCGCGGCCAATCGATCAACGCCGGGATCTACACGCTCCGCTACAGCAACTTTCCCAACGATGGCGCCCATCAGGGCGTGGCGCCGCAGCGCGACTTCGCGCTGCTGACACCGGTCGCCAACGATCCCGATCCGAGCGCCAAGCCCGCATTCGACGCCCTGGTGCAGATGAGTGACAAAGCTTCCAATTCGCCGCATCCGGCGGTGCTGTCCATCGAGCCCTCGTCCGCCGCCACCTTCCCCTCGCTCACCAAGGAGGGCGACACTCCCGACTGGGTTCTCAACGTTCAAGTTGGGAGTCTGAAGATCGGGATTATCCTTATCGGCAAATACCAGGGTTAGCCTTCATCGCGTAACCGCCCGCATTTTCCATCAACGCTTTCCCTGGCCTGGCAGTTATCTGTGTAGGAGAGGATGAACGCATTGGCGGCAATGGCGGCACCGATCGAAGGGCCCGAAGTTTTGACGGGACTGCTGGATGCGGCCCGATCGGGCGATCTGGCGGCTTTCGAACTTCTCATGCGCCGGCATGAGCGCATGGTCCTCGCGACCGCCTTACGGCTCCTCGGCAGAATAGAAGACGCCCAGGACGCCTCGCAGGAAGTCTTCCTCAGGCTGTACCGCAATCTCAGCAAGGTGGCAGGCACGCAGAACCTGCCGGGCTGGATTTACCGCGTCACGGTGAATGTATGTCGCGACTTCCAGCGGCGCCGTCCGGAAGTTGTTTTTGCGGCCGACCTGTCCGAGTTTGTATCGCCGGGAGTGGACCCGCAGCAAGCCGCCACGGATGCCGAGCGAAGCCGCGCACTCGACATGAGCCTGCGGCTGCTTTCCGAAAAGGAACGTGCGGCGCTGGTATTGCGCGATCTGGAAGGGCTCCCGACCGAGCAGGTCGCCGCCATCCTCGGCACCAGCCAGGCGACCGTCCGCTCACAGATCTTCAAAGCCCGCATCAAGATGCGAGGCTTCATGGAGCGGTACTTCCGGAGGCGCGTATGAATTGCAACGAATGGGAAGAGCGAATCGCGCTTCACGCCAGCGGCGACTTGAGCCCGGACGAAGCCGTACCGGTGGAGCGGCACCTTTCGGCATGCGCCGATTGCCGCGGCTTCATTGAGGAGTTGCGGGAGGATCTGCGCCTGCTTCGCCTCGCCCACGCGCAGCCGATCGCCGAAGCCCACTTCACCGCCGTGCGCGCGCGCGTGCTGGAACGGTTGAATGTGACCCGGCGGCCGTGGTGGCGCGGCAGGTGGGTATATGGCCTCGCGGCTCTGGCGGCAGTTCTCGCGATCGTCATGGCCACGCGTTCGAAGCAGATTCCGGCCGGCGTTGCGCCGGATCAAGCAAGTGTCGCGCCGGTCCAGGCAGCGCCGGTCCAGGCTCCTCGGGCGACGCCGCCACCGGCCACCGTGCGCCGGCCGCGTCCCAGTCGCCTGCTGGCGTCTTCCGCTAGCGGGCTGCGCCACGCCGAGCCAATGGTAGTCAAGCTCATGACCAATGATCCTGATGTGGTCATTTATTGGATTGCGGACAAATAGGAGATCCCCAATGAAACGCCTCGCGAAGATTCTGATGTTGTGCTGCGCCCCGCTCGCGGCGCAGGACAAACCCGCCGACAAGCCGGCGCCGCCTCCCAACCAACAGAAGCTCTACATTCTCAAGTACGCCGACCCGCGGAGAGTCCAGGAACTGCTGAACGTCTTCGGCGGAAACGTCGCTATGAGCGCCAACACGGAAATGCGCGCCCTGTCGGTTACGGCGCCGCCGAGTGTGCTGCAGGCCATCGATGAAGCCATCAGCAAGCTGGACATCCCGGCGGCCACCCCCAAGGATTTCGATTTCACCGTATACCTGGTGGTGGGAACGGAGGCCGAGAACATCGGCACGGGCGGACTTCCCAAGGACCTGGACAGCGTCGTCACCCAACTCCGCGGCGCCTTCTCGTTCAAGAATTATCGGCTTCTGGATCTGCTTGCTATCCGCAGCCGCGCCGGACAACCCGTCTCGACACAAAGCGAAGGCGGAATGGTCCAGTTCGGCAACATCAGCCGCGTGGTGAATACAAACTTCAACATCCGCTCGGCAACGTTGTCGCCGGACGGAGCCACCATCCGGCTGGAGCGGATGACCTGCCGCATCATCATCCCGGTGGAAGAATCGCCCGGGCACTACGGCCAGGAGAACCTCACGCTCGACACCGACCTCGATATCAAAGAAGGTCAGAAGGTGGTTGTGGGACGGATGGGAATGACCAACCAGCAGGCCATGTTCGTGGTGATTACGGCCAAGACTTTGCAGTAAGC